>ERZ1292645.11-Hain-H14-02um-R2-11-length-117256-cov-28_pt1 | contig 115398 bp, 108 predicted proteins | sample MGYA00564401_ERZ1292645 | MGnify/ENA primary metagenome ERZ1292645 (study PRJEB36523, sample SAMEA6512644) | groundwater metagenome | collected 2019-01-09 | study: AquaDiva: Metagenomics assemblies of 32 groundwater samples | reverse complement strand
GTCGCCGCCGTCGCCGGCGGGGCCCGCTCACCCCATGATGGAACGCCGACCTGGCTCTCGCGGAAGGGGCGGTTGGGGTGGGCGCGTATGCGCCCTCCGCTCCGGAGACTAGCTGACCATTTCTTCGCGGATCGTCTTGCGGGCCACCCAGAAGAGGGCGAAGGCGACGAAGCCGAAGCAGGTGGAGATCATCAGCGCCCAACGCACGCCCTGGGCCGAACCCAGGCCGACGCCGTTCGACATGACGTCGGACAGGATGCCGACCGCCAGCGGGCCGAGGCCCAGGCCGATCAGGTTGATCGTGAACAGCAGGATGGCGGCGGTGGTGGCGCGCATGTGCGGCGGCACGATCGATTGGCCGATGGCGTAGACCGGGCCGTACCAGAGCGAGCCCAGCAGGCCGTTGATGACCAGGATCCAGAGCGCGACCGAGGCCGAGGGGACGCTGACGGCCAGGATGTAGATCGGCACCGCCAGCAGCGAGGCGAAGGCCGGGACGACGACGTAACCGCGCAGGTCGGTCTTGGCGTACTTGTCGGCGATCTGGCCGCCCAGATAGGACGAGATGGCGCCGGCGGTGCCGCCCATCAGGCCAAGCGCCAGACCCAGGAAGCCGATCGACTGCAGGCCGAAGCCCTCGGCCAGGCCCTTGATCTCGTCGCCGTGGACACGAAGGAAGAACGATGCGGTGAACGGGGCGTGGCCGTAGCCGATGAAGGCCTTGATGGCGGCGCCAAGCGCGATGAGCCAGAAGGTCTTCTTGGTGGCTAGGTACTTCAGGGTCGCGCCGAAGCTGGCCTGGGTCGCCTGGATGGCGGCCGAGTGCTGGGCGATCTGCTTGCGCGGCTCCTTCAGCGTGAACCAGCAGAGCAGGGCGAAGATGATGCCCGGCACGCCGGCGACGAGGAAGGCTGCGCGCCAGCCGTAGGCGTCGGCCACGAGGCCGCCCATGACCAGGCCGAGCAGGCCGCCGAGCGGCGTACCCATCGAATAGAAGGCCAGGGCCGAGGCGCGCTTCTCCTTGGGCACGTAGTCGGCGATCAGGGAGTGGGCCGGCGGGGTGCAGCCGGCCTCGCCGACGCCGACGCCGATGCGGAAGATCACCAGCTGGACGAAGTTCTGCGCGAAGCCCGACATGGCGGTGAAGCCCGACCAGACGGCTACGGCGGTGCCGATGATGATCGGACGGTTCTTACGCTCGGCCATGCGGGCGATCGGGATGCCGAGCACGGTGTAGAAGATGGCGAAGGCCAGGCCGCTCATCAGGCCGAGCTGCCAGTCGGCGAGACCCAGGTCGTTCTTGATCGGCTCGGCCAGAATGTTGACCACGGCGCGATCGAGGAAATTGACGATGTAGATCCCCAGCAGGAGGAACATCGCATAGCGGGTGTAGGCGGCTGAGTATGGGGCTGCGCTGACCGTTGATGTGACGGGCGGAGCGGTTGGTTCAACCGACGGCGCGGCGGTCTCGGTCATAAATGGCGTTTCCTGAAAATAGGGGAACTGAATTTCTTATTGTTGGCGCCACTCTAGACGAAGCACGGGGGGCTTGGGCAATAGGCTGACCTAAGGAAAAGGAGCGGCTCATGGAACTCGTGATCGGAACCAAGCGGTGGTCGACCTGGTCGCTGCGCCCCTGGCTGGCGCTGAAACGCACCGGCGCGCCGTTTACCGAGACCCTGGTCGGCCTGCGCCAGGACGAGGGGCGGACCGAGGCGGCCATATTGCCGCATTCCCCCTCTGGCCTGGTTCCGGCCCTGAAGGACGGGGATCTGACGGTCTGGGATTCGCTGGCGATCTGCGAATATCTGGCTGAGAAGTTCCCGCAGGCGAAGCTGTGGCCGGCCGATCCGGCGCTGCGCGCCTTGGCCCGGGCCGCGGCTAGCGAGATGCACTCCGGCTTCCAGTCGCTGCGCGGGGAATGCCCGATGGCGCTCGACGTCGAGCCGAAGGTGACGGCGATCTCCGAAGCCACCCAGAAGAACGTGCGGCGGATCGTGACCCTGTGGTCGAGCCTGCTGAAGCGTTCGGGCGGCCCGTTCCTGGTCGGGGAGTGGTCGATCGCCGATGCGTTCTACACCCCGGTGGCGACGCGGTTCCGCGGCTATGGGATCCACCTGTCCGACTATGGCGACGACGGCGCTTGCGGCGCCTACGCCACGCGGCTGCTGGCGACCCCGGAATTCCTGGAGTGGGAAGCTGCGGCGAGGGTGTCGCTCTGAGCCTGGAGGGCGGCTGCGCCCATGCGCCGGGCGTAACGCCGGTCTCGCGGCGCAATCTGTTGGCGCTCCTGGCCTGCGGCGCGGTGCTGGTGGCTTGCTCGGAGAATACGGCCACCGGGCGCAGCCAGTTCGCGGTGGTCCCCGACGAGGCGCTGGTCCAGATGGCCGACCAGGCCTGGAGCGAGATGCGCGCCCAGACCCCGGCCTCGCCCGACCTCGCGTTGCAGGCGCGCCTGGCGCGCGTCGGCCGCAAGATCGTCGCCGCCAGCGGGCGCGAGGACCTGGCCTGGGAGTTCGTGGTGTTCGACGGGCCGCAGATCAACGCCTTCGTGCTGCCGAACGGCAAGGTCGGCGCCTTCAAGGGGCTGATGGATTTCATCCAGGACGACGACGAGTTGGCCGGCGTGCTGGGCCACGAGGTCGGCCACATCCTGGCGCGGCATCCGGCCGAGCGCGTCAGCCAGCAACTGGCCGTGCAGGTCGGGGTGGGCGTGGTCCAGGCGGTGCTGGCCAATGGCGACTATGGCCAATATGCCGGCGAGATCGCCGGGGCCATGGGCATGGGCGCGCTCTACGGGGTGATCTTGCCCTATTCGCGCAAGCACGAGCTGGAGGCCGACAAGGTCGGCGTCGACCTGGCGCAGCGGGCCGGCATGGACCCGGCCGGGGCGGTGCGGTTCTTCGAGCGGATGGCCGTCAAGGGCGCGGGCCAGGCCCAGCCGCCCGAAGTGCTGTCGACCCATCCGGCCGACGGCCCCAGGCTGGCGGCGTTGCGCGAGGCGGTGGCGGCGCTGCCGAAGGGTTAGCGGGGCTTAGGCCTGGTTGACAGTGTTGGCCTTGATCACCGCCGCGCCGGCGACGTCGAGATCGATCCGGGTCGCGGTCAGGCTGAGCGGACCGCGCAGGGCGGCGTTGACCTGGTCGATGCCGGCGCTCACGCCGGGCTTGCGAGCCAGCAGATAGCGCAGGGAGATGCGCTCGTGGTCGGCCTCGTCCGGCTGGGTGCCGTGCAGGGTGCAGGCGTGCCACATGGCCGCGAACCCAGCAGCGCCGGTCAGGATGATCTGGCCGGCCTGAGTCTCGCCATAGCCGCCGTTGCGATAGGCCCAGCTGTCGGGGCCGGTGCGGGTTAGGTCGTGGGGGAACACCGCCCCGCCCAAGGCATGGCTGCCCTTCAGCAGGAACAGCGGCGCGTCCTGGCGGGTCACCGGGTGCAGGTAGATGTAGAGCGTGACGAAATCGGCCTCGCGCTCCTTGTAGTCGATCAGGTCCTGGTGGAAATCGATGCCGTAGAAGTAGGTGATGTCGCGGTGTTGCGGCTTCACATAGGCGCCGAGATTGTTCACCGGGTTGCCGGCGATCCGCGCGCGCAGCCAGGGCGGGATCGACTTGGCCGGCACGCCGCAGACCAGCTTCTTGTTCAGCAGCTCGTAGCCGTCGCCCAGCAGGGTGGTCATCGCCGCCACGACCTGCGGGGCTTGCTCGACAAAGCCAAGCCCGGTCTCGAACTGTTCCAGCAGGTTGCGGCCCGGACGTGGATTGACCCCGGTGTACTGGGGATCGGCGTCGAACTCCGCCTCGCTGAGGAACAGGGTCTCGTCGAAGGCGCGGGTGGCGCGGACCTTGGTCAGCAGGTCGCTCGCGGCCACCGGGTCGAGCTGCTCGGGGAACAGATGGGCGCCGTCGCGAATGAAGTCGGCGACGACCTGGTCGGACTTGGCGTCAGCGGCGATCATGGCGTTCATCGACGGCTCCCGAGGCCAGCCTAGGCGCCGGCCATCCTTTGACGTCGCCACCATCCCCGACCGTGGTTAACAGCCACTTTAGTCTCATGCTTCGGTCGGGGTGGACCGAGCCCGGCGTCGCCACTCTAGCAAGACAATGGGTGGTCTGAGCGGTGAACGCTGCGTGAGCGCCTTGGCCTGGACAGGCCTACTCGCTATACCGACCGCTCGGCTCGCGGGCGTGGCGAAACTGGTAGACGCAACGGACTTAAGCTGAGGATTGAGTGCGCTGGGGGAAATCTCGGACGTAGAACCGCTCAAATTCGGGGAACCCTGTCAGATGGCGATCCCGAGCCAAGCCCTCTTCGGAGGGAAGGTGTAGAGACTAGACGGGCGGCGTCTAAGGCCTCTTTCGAGGCTAGGATGAAGGGATAGTCCAGACCACGAACGCCCTGTCACAACCAGGTGCGGCGGTGAAAACCGAAGTGGTATGAAAATCCGTAGGGCCGAGAGGCTCGTGTCGGTTCGATTCCGACCGCCCGCACCAGACGGCTTGAACCCTCCGCAAGTTGGTTTGCCGGAGGGGGAAGCTGTTAGCGATGAGCAGATCGAGGAGATCCTTTCAAACCTCGCCCGAGCTCCACTTGGCGTCGAGCGCGACATCAATTTTCGTATTTCCATCGCTGGGGCCCAGGAAAAGACCGCCTTCCTCAGGACCGTCGATGGCTGGAAAAGGCCGATCGGCGCGACACCGACCACCCATATCTTCAAGCCGCAGATCGGTCAGCTTCCGAACGGCCTCGACCTCTCCAATAGCGTCGAAAACGAGTACTTCTGCCTCACCTTGCTGCGCGCCTTGGGACTACCAACCGCTAGTGTGGAAATGGCGAGGTTCGGCGCCAAGCAGGCGCTCGTTGTCGAACGGTTCGATCGCCGATGGCTAGAGGACGGCCGGCCCTTGCGTCTTCCGCAGGAAGACTTCTGCCAGGCCCTGTCTACGCCGTGGACGCTGAAGCACGAGAGCGACGGCGGTCCTGGCGTTGCGCGATGCCTTGACCTGCTCAGCGTCAGCGATGAGCCCAATCTCGACCGCCTAACGTTCATGAAGGCGATCATCGCCTTCTGGCTCCTGGCCGCGACCGACGGCCACGCTAAGAACTTCAGCCTATTCCTGTTCCCTGGAGGTGGCGCACGTATGACGCCGCTCTATGACGTGCTCTCGGCGCAGCCCAACCTCGCCGCGGGCCAGATCCGCCAGAGCCAGATGAAACTGGCGATGGCGGCTGGCGACAAGCGCCGTTACCGGGTCGATGAGATCACCCCGCGGCACTTCGTGCAGACAGGAGTTCAGGCCGGGCTAGCGGAAACCGCGATGCTTGCACTGCTGAGCGACCTGGTCATCGAGGGGCCAGCGGCGCTCGACCAGGTGTTGAAAGATCTGCCAGAGGCCTTTCCGCCGTCGGTGAGCGGGCCGATCGCGGCCGGCTTCTTGGAGCGCACTCAGAAAATCGATCGCTTTCTAAGGGCGTAGCCAACTGACTGGGAGGGGCGTCCCACCAGCAAGTGCGCCGGCGACGTGTTCCGGAACTCTCAACGCGGGCGATGATCATCATCGGCTTTGGGGGGCGGCAGGCGCCATGGTTCGCAGCAATCGTTGTCGTTTGCAGGCCTTCGCCTGAATTCCTGCCTTACAGTTCAAGGCGCGGTCTCTCTGCTGAGATTGGGCCTCTCTGTTGAAGCGTTCGTGCCTTCTGAGTTTGATCGCTAGGCTCGAGATCTTTGACCGGCCAACACAATTTGAAGTGCGCGATGCCTGTTTTTGGTTAATGCTTGCCCCCGATGACTTCGCGTTTCGCCGAAATATTGGACGCCAGGGTCGCTGAACTCGTGGGAGAGGGCTACGAGATCAGACGGATTTTTGCCGCGCCCGCTGACATTGAGCAGCTGTTCCGTGAGCTTGGCGACGCCGCCGTCTTACTGGATTGCGACCCTGCTCAGGACCGTGCCTGGTATGGCCAGTACGAGCTGAGCCCGGCTGACGGCGAGGCTACCCTGATCATGCACTGCCGCGACGACGAGTGCTGGTTTACCGAACTTGAGCGCCCGCAGGAGCCGGTGGAGGCCCTGCGGGCCGCCTCCTGAAGCCGGCGCAGCAAAGCTCGATTCCCCGCAGGGTCGTGAGACCGCCGCCGCCGCCAATCACGGCCGCAGGCCACCATCCGAGCAGCGCGCCCGACCATCCGAAGGTCGCGATGAAATAGCCCCAGGCGGCGCCCGAGGCCGCCAGAAGCAACAGCAGCGTCAACAAGCGAGCGGACCGCGGTGCGATCGCCGCCGACGGGGACTGGGAATTGGGCAATGGATGCTCACGGACTGGATGATCAGTCCAGCTAGCGGGTGGGCGCAGTCGGGACATCCCTAAAGTGGACGAACCCAGCCAGGTTTGCGACGAACTTACGGCCCAGTCGTTCTGGACTAATCAAGAGCGATCTCCTGCAGGCGCGGAGGGTCTTGACGCTGCGCCAAGTCGCCAGAGTCACACAAAGTTCGGCCCAGTAGTTCGCTCGTATCGTTAAGACTTGGATCGGCCTTCATGAGGTGGCGGCGCTTTCAGGTCGCGATCAAGAACAGCTTCGGTCCAAGCGCGTACTGCGGCTTCTCGATTGGCGGGCGATGCATCTATCGCGTCTTCGCGCCCCTGAGCGTCGGCATAGGGCTGACCTGGCGGGGCGCTGAACGTATCCATCCGCGGCCGGAGTTTCGGAGGCGCCAAAACGCGATGGCGAAATTCCGGATTCCTATAGTAGCAGAGCTTCCGACCGCGGATCGGGGGCAGGCTGGCGCGCAGTACGATGAGCTCGTCCTGCGACAAACCGATCAATTCCTGGGGGAGCATGAGGGCGCGACGCTGATCACTCTGGGTGATGCTGTGCCGGCCATTAGCTAGGCCAAACGGGCGAGAGTGTGACTGCGCAGGCGCCCCATAGTAGCCCAGTCGTTCGGAGAGTGTCTGCGCCACCCTGACATCCTTGGGGGCGAAGACGATTTCCACGCCGCAATTGCCAATAATCTCGTCGGCGAGATCAGGGCCGTACTCGGCCCGTAGCTGTGACGGGCTTTGGAGGACGGCCAGAAGGCGAATCCCGTATCCGGCCACGAAGGAAAAGCCGCGCGCGATGACGTGCGCATGGCCCAGCCGCGCGAATTCATCGAGCACGACCAAGATTGGCTTTGAGTTGTCGTGAGAGGGGAGGCCTCGCGTATTCAAGTCGATGAATTGCTGCAGCAAAAGATTGTAAAGGGGTGCGACCCTGGAGAGATTGTCGGGGCTCACGCCCAGATAGAGCGACGTCGGCCGAGACTTAATTTCCGCCAGATCGAAATCTGATGCCGCTGTGGCCCAATCGACCCGAGGATTGAGGAAGAGTCCTAAGCGCGACGTAATCGTCTGGCGAATAGAACTGAACGTATTTTCGCTGGCGCTGCAGAAGTCGCCAAGGGCGCTGACGCAGCCGCTGGAGAGCGGGCGCGCGCTCCTGGCCCGGTCGACGACCAACTCCTGAAGTCGCGCACGTGGGACGCCGGTGGTGAGCTGCCGGAGGATTTCGCCCAGGGTTAGAGGCAATTCCGATGTCTCGGCGACGAACGCGCCCACTCCAATGAAGCCGGTTCGAGCCGCCTCCGACCAGAAGGGATCGGAATGTTCGGATGTCGGGATCAGCATCATCGCGATTTTCTGAAGCTCATCGAGCGTGGCGCTACTGTCGGAGCGATCGATGTGCCCCAGCGGATTGAAGCGCGCTGTCGCTCCATCGGCGGCGAACGGGTCAAAAAGCAGCACGTCCTGGCCGTGAGCGGCCCGAAAACCCGCGCTGGCGGCCCAATTCTCGCGCTTGATATCGAGGACGATGAGGGAATGAGGCCACGACAGTAGATTGGGGATGACGACGCCAACGCCCTTCCCCGTTCGAGTGGGAGCGTAGAGCATCACGTGCTCGGGCCCGCCGAAGACCATGAGCCTTCGCCCATGGATGCCGAGCACTATGCCCTCGCGGCTGCGCAGGCCCCCTCTGCGCAGCTCTCCAGCGCGGGCCCAGCGCGCAGCACCATGCAAAGGCCTTCGGATGTTCAGCATAATGGAGAACGCGATGGTGGTGACCGACAGGCCTGAGGTGAGCAGTCCAAGTCGTGTCCAGCGCGCAACCTCTGGATCGAACCGATAATACCAGAGCCAGGCGGCCGCCGTGAGCAAGTCGGTGTCGTCGCCAAGCCGCCGCAGCCCGGCGAGCGCGACCAATATCGTCAGCGCGCCAATGAGCACGGCGCCGACGAACAGGCCGCCGCCAAGGATGAGGGCCCTAGACTGGGCTCCGGCGTTTAAGAAGCGGCTCATAGTAAACCTCGGTCACGCCGAAGCAGTCGCTCGTCTTTCTGACCTGGACGACGATATCGACGAGCAATCGCAGGAGGCTGTGGATGTCATCTCTCGGAAGGTTGCGGCCGCCATCGGACTCTCGCACCAGCAGCGTGAGTTGCTCGAAGGCGAGAGCGGCCGAATCCGCATGTATCGTGGTGATGGATCCGGGGTGACCGCTGGCGATGTTGCGCAGGTAGAAGAAGGCGATCCCGTCGCGCAGTTCCTGCAGCAGGATGCGATCGGGGCGCATGCGCAGTGCGCTTTCAAGCAACGCTTTCACGTCGGCCTTCGAAACGCCCTGCCCATCCTTGGAGTAGAGCAGATGCACGAGGTTGCGGTGGGGGGCGATGAGTTCACGGCAGTCTTCGATCGTCAGCAGGCGTTCCTCAAGCGGAATGAGTGCGATCAGACTCTTAGCGAACGTGGTCTTGCCCGAGCCTGTGGCGCCGCTGATGAGGATGTTTCTCCGTGCACGCACAGCGAGATCAAAGAAGGCGGGCCACTGGCCAGCTGCCTGCAGACGCAGGAGCTCCTCTTCATTCGGCTGCAAGACGCTATCGCTTGAGGCGACCGCGCTGAAGAAGCCGGAATGGGCCAAGTCGTCGAGGCCAAGGCGGGCCTGAGAGGGCTTGCGCACTGTGAGCGAGACCAGGCCTGGCGGCGTCGCCGGAGGGATTACGATCTGGCATCGCTCGCCGCCCGGTAGGACTGTCGAACAGATCGGTCGGTCCGCTCCGATGTCCTGGCGGGTGTGGCCGGCCGCCGCTGTCGCCAGGGTCGAAAGCCATTCAAAGCTGAGTTCGGGGGTGTTGTGCCAGCTCCAGCGTCCGGAGGTCTCTACGCCGACCTCGCCGGGGCGGTTGACCACGAGTTCGGTGACGCCAGGAGATGCGAGCAGATGAGTCAGCGGTGCGAGGTAGTGCTCAAGGACTGACGCGTCGGCCATTATCGGCTCCTCAGACCATAGACCGCAGAGAAGTCGAGGTCGTGGGCGACGAAGATCGCAACGCCGGCTCCCGGATCCTTGCGCAGGGTAGGTCGGATGTTGACCGTGGCCTCAAGGGCGGTGTTGGCGACCTCAGAACCCCGTCGGCGTAGGTCATTATCGTCACCGGCCATGTCGCCAGAAGCGCTATCGACCAGGCTCAGGAGGAGCGCGCCTCCGAAGCGAGTCCAAAAATGATTGTCGACATCGCCATCGAAGCCGGAGCGGCCCAATTGATCTGTGGCCGGCGAAGCCAGAGCGACGACGATACCTTGAGGCGTCACGGCCCGCGTCCAGAGCACAAAGACCCGTCGCTGGCCTTGCCCCATTGAGGATCTGTACTCTCCAAGTACGCGGGTGCCTTTTTCAAGCAGCACGACGGCGCCGTTGTCTGAGAGAATGTCGAGCGGGATTACGCAGGACACCAAACCCGGCGCGGTGGTGTCTAGGGCGGTGCGAAGAATACAGGGGAGGCTGGCGCCGGCGACAATCAGGAAATTGCGATCAGGAAGGCGGCGAGCCGACAAGGTCGTGACCGATGAGCCTTGGCTCAGGGTTTCAAGCTCGGTGGGGGAAACGCGTATTTCTCCTGCGCCTTTGTTGGTTGCGGTCGCCCCTGTGGCGCTCACGGGTTGTTCCCGTAAGGAGCGCGAGTAGATCAACAAGGGGGAGGCCGCCGCCTGCGTAGTTCGGCCGCCGGACGTTCGTTCACTCGTGGGCTGCGCGGGGCTGACATCGATGGCTGGTACTTCAGTCAGTCCATCGTCGAGGCGGGGCGCCTTGGGGCCGGGCTGAGCGGGTGTCGGCGCTACCTGCGTCTCGAAACGGACGATTTGGCGGGCGGGGTCTCGCCTTACCTCGGCAATTGGCGTTTCACGTTCCCAGGTGGCGGCCAGGAGGGCGGCTGTGCTGAGGCAGAGCGCGGCCAGGCCCGTGATCTTCAGCGCTGGCCGTCCGAAGAGCGAGCCGGAAACCGGGGTGATCGTGCGATCAACGACGTCAGCGCCGGCCCTGGATCCACTTTGGCTCAGGGCGCTGACTGGGTCTTCGGGGTTGGGACCGCTCAATGTCGGCGCTCCGGTTGAATCACGCGTTCGACGTCGCTAGCTGCGGTGCCAAGGCCCGAATTGACGCCATGGGGATCGTAGGCCGTGTTGAAGATGCACAGAGTTTGACGGCCTCGGCGCAGGCGCAGTTGGGGCGCGACCGCATGCACGACGACGAACTCGCCACGTACATCGAAGGGCGCAAGCGTCTCGGTTCCGTCGGTCGTAACGATGTAGAGCGCTGGAAGCGGCTGGTTGGCGGGGAAACGCAGGACTGTGAAGCGGCCGTTATCGGAGACTTCTGACGGCGCCAGCGCCTGGGCACCTTGAACCTCGTAGGAGAGGTTGCGCGGGCCCTCGAGCACCGCTCGATCCAGCTTCAGCTGGAGCACCTGCTGTTCGAGCGCAGCGGTTTCAGCAGCCAACGCCCGATCGAGTTCGGCTCGCTGATCTGCGGGATAGGAGAAGCGGACTTGGAAGTAGGTCTCCGCCGTACTGCGGCCAATCGATCCGCTACGGGTGACCAGTTCAAAGGCGTAGTGGCGCTGCAGAGACCCGAGCCGTGTCGTGACGATTAGGTTGGTGGGGCGGCCTGTGACGAGGGGCTTTAGAAACAGCACCTGGTCTTGCGGCGCAGCCTCCCAGGTCGCGCTGTCGCCTAGCGCCACATGCTCGATGGTCTCTGTGGAGGAAAAAACGATCTGGGTGGCCGAGCGAACGACTCCCACGATGCGATAGACTTGATCTGGGTCATATTGGAGCGTCCTGACGCGTGGGTCGGCCACGGCGCCGAACGCCGGTCCGCCGCTCAAGAGCGCCAGGAGGGCAAGTGTTGGAGGGAGGCGCCAGATCATGGGGCGGCCTCTGGGTCGGCGCGATACGAAACCACCTGGAAGCCCAGTGGATTTCGCAGGCGATCAGATTCCAGCATGGGCGCGCGCGTGTAGGTGAACGCCGCCGTGGCGATCCAGTCTTCGGTAGTTGTCGCCTGGGCGCGGCGCACGATCCGGCGGAATCGGATGTTGGCGACTTGCCCATTGATGAAGCTGACAGCGCGGATCTGCACCTCTGCGGCGCCGTCTATCCCGAACCGGACCTGGGGGCTGGTGGGGGCCCCGACCCGATGTTGCTCGGCGAAACGCCGTTGCTCGACCGGCGTCGATAGAATTGCGACCTGGGCGAAATCCTCGGCGGCCGAGGCCGGCAGCCAGCCTTCCCGGGCCCGGACATATTGGGCGAGGAAGTGCTTTGAGACAGCTTCATCGGCGCCGATCGTTTTCGCGCCCGAGAGTGCGGTCATGACGTCGACGGCTCCAGTGGTGCGATCGACGCGGACGACAAAGGCCTCGACGCTCTTTAGGGGCGCGAGGGCGGCCACCGCAGCGACGGAGGCGGTCGCAAGCACGGACGCGCAGCCAGCCAGGATCCAGGCCAGGGTGCGGGACCGGACGGCCGCCTTGAGCCGATCATGGTCCCACCGGGCGGCCGCCTCGAAATAGGCCTTGAGTCCTTCGTCGTGAACTCCTGTCATTGATCGAGCCCTTGACAGCTATGGGTGCGCGCGGAGCTTGGCGCGACGCTAGGCCGAGCCGAGGCGCTCGGCCCAGATGGAGCCCTGGCTCCGGAAGGCCGCTCGCTGGGTGTTGGCGATAGGACCGAGCCGTGAGGGTTGGCTGGGCGTCGATGTTGACCTTCGCAGACCAGCGGCGAGGGAATTGAGGTCGCGCAAGCGGCGAGGCCAAGCAAAGCTAGGCCTAGAAGAATGGTTCGCTTCATCGCGTCTGATTCCCCGAGCTGACCGGCGACGCCCGCGCTGTCCTAACCGCTCCCCTGTCGAGACCGCCGCCATGACCTGTGGTCATCGCACGTCCGAAATCGGCGATGCCGGCGCTCGCTCCGCCCGCAATTCCGGCCGCCAAGACGGGCATCTGCAGGAAGAAAAATGCGCCCAGCACGCAAAGCGCGATGAAAATCAGGCCGCCACCAACGGGGTCAAGGCCGTCTATGGAGCCCCATTGGCTGCGAACCAGGTCGAGCACCAATTGAACCAGGGTTAGGATGAGGGCGAAAAGGACGAGGAAGTTCACACCCTGCGAAAGCCAGCCAAAGAAGTAGCGACGCGTGGCCTCAAACAGCGCGCAGCCGATGAAGATCGGACCGAGAGCCACTAGGAGGGCAAGGGCGATCTTGGCGACAAGCACGACACCAAAGCCGAGTGCTGAGGCCGCCGCGCCGATCACGAACACCGTCCCAGCAACGATCCATGGCGCAGGGTCGAACGCGGTGCCTTCCTGGCTTACCTTGTCCGCCAGGTAGCCGGCGTAGTTGATCAGTTCGTCGAAGGCCTCGCCGGCGGTCACCGCAGCGCCGCCGCTGATCGCGCTCGCGAGCGTGCTTGGAAGTTCGATGAACAGCGGTGTCGTAACGTAGGTGGCGTAGGCCGGGGTTGTCGCGATTGCGTAGATGAAGACCAGCTTCATGCTGCGGACCGCGAAATCCATGACGGGTTCGGCGATAGCGCCGCGCAGGATCGCGAAGCCATAGAGTACGATATAGAGGACCAGCGCGACCCGGAGCGGACCGACCACTTCTGCTAGGACTCCAGCTAACCCGTCGTCGAGAACGGTCGTCAGCCGTTCGTCGACGAAATCATAGGCTGGTGCAAAGAACGTGAGATCGCTCGCCATCTAGCTCGCTAGGCTCCCGTTGCCGGCGCGGAAACGACCCTGCGGCTCGGCGCCCATCGGGCTCGCGAGCGTCTTCGGCCTTCCTGGCCCTTCGGTGGCCGCGATGCTGAGCGTCGTCGCCGGGGTCATGGACGTGTGAACCCGCGACGAAACATGTCCATTCGCAACTCGCGCGCCGCGATTGCTTCTTCCCGTTGACGTTGGATAGCAAGCCGGTCTTCGGCGAGCTGCATCATCATGACACCTTGCAGGCGCATCTGATCGTTCTGGATCATCGCCTGTTCGGAAGCTAGGCGAGCGCTGATGTCCATCACGGCTCGGGCGCTTGGCGCGTCATCCAATGCCTCACGGAGCTGGTCTAGGCCATCAAGCCGCGCTTCAGCGATACGTGTCACCTCTTCTCCGAGCGCCATATCGCGGGCGCCGCGAGCGCCCGCAGCTTCGATACTGAGCGCCTCAGGATGGTCAGGCGCCGGGGTGTATGCCCGGTAGGTCGCGCGAATTTCTTCGGCCCGAACGGCAAGTTCACCTAGCGCCTTGAGGTCGCCCCTGGCCGCAGCCTCCAGCTTGTCTAGGCCGGGCACGAACCGGCGCAGTTCTGGGGTCAAGAGCTGACCGGCGATGGCGTTGACGTTCGAGACGTCATTGAAGCTCTCGTAGAGCCGCTCGGCTTGGGTCACCTGTTCGCGCAGCTTCTGCAATTGGGAGACGGCGGTCTGGGCTTGGGTGATCAGCTGGGTTACGGCCGCCGGATCATGGACAAGCACTTGAGCGGCCGCAGGTCCGCCGCTCACAAACACAGCGGATGCGATGAAGGTTGGCAGAAGCGATTTCATACGCGGTGCCTCCACTGGTCGTGAAAGTGGGGTAGCCAGGCCTCGGGGCGTTCTCCGTGCTGGACCATCAGTTGGTCCATCAGTTCAAGGGTCGCAGTGCGGCCAGAGAGGACCGCGAGCTCGGCTTCCATGCCGTTGAGGTCCAGTTCGACGACAATGCTGTCGTGCCCCTGCTTGACGAGGAAGCGCCGCTGCTCTGGTGAGAGTTCGTCACGGATCAGGCGAAATTCCTCACCGGTCAGGCCAAAGCCCTCGACATAGTCCTGCGCGGCGCCATGCGGGTTCGGGAGAAAGATCTTGGTGGCGCACATCTCCACGACAGTGTGAGCAATCGGCGAACGCAGAACATCGGCCGGCGACTGCGTACCGAAGATCATGAATGCGTTCTGCTTGCGCCAGGTCTTTAGGCCGTTCTGGGCAAGATCACGGAAGGCCTCATCACCGAGCGCCTTCCAGAATTCATCGATATCGAGCACAAGGCGACGGCCGTCCACGAGGCCGGAGATCCGATGGAAAAGGTACATCATTACCGGATTGCGGATCTCCGGGTGGTCGAGGAGTTCGGTCATGTCGAAACCGACCAATCGTGCTTCCAGCGCCATGGTGTCGACAGCGCCGTCCAACGCCCAGCCGAGCGCACCGCCGGAGGCCCAGCGTTCGAGGCGCGCGCCGATCCCGCCGATGTCCTGATGGCCAAGCAGGGTGCGCAAAGCCCCAATCGAACGGTGTTGCGCAGGTAGGGCCGCGAGCGCGGCTATGCCTGTCGAAATGGCGTGTTCGGCCCCCGGGCCGAGCCGCTCGCCAGGCAGCGTTACGATTCTACGGATAAGGTCGCAGAGGAAAACCTGATTGGCCGGCGTGAACGGTAGGACTTTGAAGGGGGCGAGCCCCGTAGGGCGTCCAGGCCGCAACGAAAGATAGGATCCTCCGCAAGCGCGTACGAAGATCTCGGCGCCGCGATCCTTGTCGATGAAGACTTGCTGAGCGCTGTGCTTTTCAAGCTGAGCGAGTAGGAAGTTTTGGATGACGGTCTTGCCCGATCCTGACGGGCCGCAGATGAAGGTGTGGCCAAGGTCGGCCACATGAAAGTTGAAGTAGAACGGTGAGCCTGCTGTCGTCTGCAGCAGGCTGACGGCCTCGCCCCAGCAGTTTCCCCTCGCGCGGCCGGCCGGATAGGTGTGGAGGGGGGCTAGCCCGGAGAAGTTCCGTGAGGTGATCGCTGCTGGCCGCGTGCGGCGCGAGAAGAGGCCGGGGAACTGGGCCCAGAATGCGCTTTCGAGCCCCAGATCCTCTCGAGCTACGACGAGGCCGGAGTCAGCCAACATCGCGCGCGCTTGTGAGGTCGCATCACCCAGTTCGTCTGGACTGTCGCCGAACACCAGGACCGAGGCCTGGTGGTCGCCCATGACGAAACGGTTGCTGGCGAGGTCGTCGAGCGCTTGGCTCAGTGCACTTATCTGACTGGCGGCGCGGTCGCGAGCGCTCACCATCTGGTTTTGCTTGCGCTCCATCACCCCCCGCGCAGCGGATTTTGAGAGGAAGGTGAATGATTGCGCCGCGACGAAAGGAAACCGGGCCTGGAGGAGTTCATCCCAATGCCCCGGTCGTGTGACCGCAGGATATTCTTTTACCGCCAGCATGGCGCCGAACCGCGTCTGGCAAGCGGTCCGGATCTCGAGCGCCTCACGCCCGAAGATCACACGGTCGGAGTACAGCGCTTCGCCAAGGTGCCCTTGAACCAGGGGCATACGTTCCGGGGCGCCGCCGAACAGCAGGCGCAGCATTCCCATCGGTTCTGAGAAGCAAAGACCTTTGTGCTCGTAGATGCCGAGTTGTCGTGGATTGTAGCGGCCGAGATGCTGGGTCAGGTCGCGGGCGACCTCGTATAGCCGTCCAACGTCATCCTCGCGGCTCGCCGCCGAGTTGCCGCCCAGGCGTCCGAGGAAAGCGCGGGCGCGGTCGTGTGGATCGCGGTCCGGATGAAGAACCAGCGTAAGATAGAGGTCGTTGACGAACATTCGCCGGCTGGCGAGCCGACGGCGGTATGCGTCGTCGAGTTCGCGGGCGAAAGCCGAACGAAACTCTCCTTGAGGGTAGGCGCTGACGGGGCGGCGCACGATGTGGTGCCAGACAGCCAATCGGTCGTCCGCCAGATTGCGCCAGGCGCTATTTAGTTTGTCGTGGCGATTGTTGAGCTCGCCGACGTCGGCGGTCTCGAAGCTCGCCCCGTCGATGGCGAAGCTGACCATCAGCGCCCCTGTGTCGAGGGCGATGATCTGCTCATCGACATGCCGAGCGTAAGGCAAGGTCGAACGGGGGTGAGGCTCTCTAGCCAACAAGCGTCGCGACACGGTGGAGTTTTCAGCCATGGCGCAGCTCGTTCGGGCGGCGCGATCGGCGCAGAGGTAGCGGCGAGGGCGAACTCCCGCCCCAGAGCCTGATGTTGCGCGCTCTGCCTTTGGTGTTCAGGAAGGCGAACAGCAGGCGGTAGGCGTTGGGATCGGTCCGGCAGATTGCGTGGGAGACGCCATGTAGCGCCGGAGCGGCCAACAGGTAGGTTAGATCGTCGCCAAGCAGGAAACAGAGACCTGAGGCGATGATGTTGAGTCCCATCGCCTCAATCGGCACGCCAAGAACCATGGCTGGCCTGGTGCAAGCCAGAAACAGGGTGTCCTCGACAAGGCGCTCACTCGCCATCACCCTATCCTCCGGTCAGCATGTCGACGATCTCGGCCGCGCCGAAGACCACGATGACGCCTAGGACCACAGTGGCGGCGCGACGAAGATCGAAGAGCCCGAACATCCAGAGGACGCCGACAACAATGACGGCGATGATCGCCAGGAGGCGCGCCGTGTTGCCGGTCAGCAAGTCGACGACGTTCTGCAGCAGGCTCTCGACGTTCTGGGCGGCAGCTGGCGTCGAGTAGGCCAGGGCCACAAGGAGGCCGACGCTTGCCGCGGCTCCCGCTTGGCGTAAGGCAAGATTTTTCATCGACCGGCTCCTTCCGGTAAGGCGAGGCTGGAGGTCTCGCGCTGGTCTGGCGTGATGAAGACAAGGGCCAAGGAGGCTGCGCCGGAGAAGACGTCGTGCGACGGGACGTTGGCGGTGGAAGGCGCACCAAGAGTTTGAGTGAGCGAAGGCGCCATGGCGCGGGCGGCGGCGCGGACCTTGGCGACATAGCCGTTGTGCTGACCTCGGACCTGGTCACCCGTGTTGTAGAGTGAGAGGGCCTGGCTCAGCGCAGTCTGGCCATGACCGGTCTCGCGCGAGGTGCGACGATAGTTGAGCGTCAAAACCCGTCCTGCGGCGGCCAGATTGCGGCAGGGATCGAAGGCATCTTCGATGCTGAGGTCCAGCCAGGCGAGGTTGCGGCTGTTGATTTGTCCAAGGCCGAGGTCGAGGTTTGCGCCCGCCCGAAGAAGCCGTTCGGCTTCGCGCGCGGCTTGGTGAGCAGACGATGGCCGGGCGCCGGGCCTTGAGCCCCCATTCACGCCGATCGCAAGGGTGTCAAAGCCGCTCTCGACTTGAACAATGGCCAGCAAGGTCTCGGTGGCGACCTGCGGTGCGCAGGCCTGGGCGAGACTGAGCGCCGCGGCGAGATCGAGGATCATGCGCCGATCCTCGCCATGTGCTCTGCAGTGTTCTCGATCGGCCCGAACATGCGTTCTCCCCGTCAGGGCATGTGACGGACCGAAGCGTGGAGCGGTTTTGGGGGAGGCGACGACCCCGCTAGTTTACGGGATTGACGGCGCCCCGGCACTGCGAGAGCAGCGACTAGTCGCCCCGTAACCTTACGGGGTTGAAGGCTCCAGATATCCTAGTTGTGTCGCCATTGCGACCGCCTGAACGCGGGTTCTGACCTCTAGACGGGCGCAGGCTTCAGCGACGTGCCCATCGACGGTCCGGGCTGAGATGCCAAGGATCAATCCGATGTCGCCAGAGCTCTTTCCATCGCGCGCCCAGGCCAGACACTCGATTTGCCGCGGCGTAAGGGGGGCGTGATGGGGACCGCCATCCATGACGATGGGATCGTGGAGCGGGGGGGCGGCTTCGGCTCGTGAACGCGCATGCCCGGCGAGTTCGCGAAAGGCCGCGCCGAAGGCGCTGAAGATGGCTGTCGCCTCAAGTGTGCTGACGCCGCCTGCGAGCTCAGCTTCAAAGGCCTGCAGCTCGCTGACGAAAGCCATGATGAACTTGTTGTCCGCACATTCAAAGGCAAGCGTCGGCGAGGACAACGATGCGCCTAACGCCAGGGCGAAATAGTCACTATCGGTGGCGAGCGCGAAGGCCTGCAGGCGCTCATTGGTGAGCGGGCCGCGCCCAGCTTCAAAGTATTCGTAGCTCCGCAGGCCTATGCCCATCGCCATAGCCACGTCGCGGGAGCGTAAGCCGCGATGGTGGCGGATTGCGCGGAGAATACGTGACAGTCTTCTGCGGGCGTCAGGGGCGGTGGGAAACGAAGAAGACATGCGTCTGCCGTGCACAACCAAAACGTGTCTTAAAATACCTACTCGATCTTGCGCGCTCGCACACTATTTCTAGAGATGGTCGCTGGCGACGTGGGAGCTAAGGGCCAAAATTCATCGCGTCGGCCGCTCCGGATCGCCAAAATCTTTGTCGCGAAAAGAGTTTGCGTATTTATCGCACCGCTATGACCGTGCGATCGATTTCGTCCGTACACCGCTTTCGTTCGGCGCCTTTCAGGACCCATTTTCTTCGTGATGTCACGCTGTACTACAACTGCTAGGCGCACGTGGCGGCGGTTGGATACAGAAAGGTCGAACGGTGGACGTGAATCGCGATCCCTTTGGCGTTGTAATCGCTTCTGTGCGTTCAAGGCTGAGGGCTGGGCGCCTAGTGCTCGGCGAGCAGTTGATGATCACTGATCTCTCCCGGGAGCTCGGCTTGAGCGCAACCCCGATCCGAGAGGCGTTGTCACGCTTGGCCGGTGAGGGCCTCATCGAAGATCGGCGGGGCGTTGGCCACTTCGCATGGCGACTCGATGCTATCGATCTCCAGGGGCTGTATGATCTTCAGATGGCCTACCTTCGGGGCGCGTTTTTGCGCCCAGCGCACGCCTGGTCGGTCGATGAGCTGGGGGTGGGCGAGGTCGCAGATGACGCCAAACACCTTACTCGAACCGAACGGATCCATGAGCGGGTGATCGCGCGATCGCGCAATCTCTGGCTCACCCGCTCGCATCGTTTGCTGGCCGATCGCTTGGCGCCGGCGCGGCGCGTCGAGCCGCTGGTGCTGAGCGGCCTGGAAATCGAGCTCGACCACCTGGAAGCCTTGCTCCCCGACGCAACGGTCGAGGAGCTTCAGGACGCCTTTGGCGGCTACTATGGGCGACGGGTTCGTCTGGCGACGGACATCATTGCGGCGATGCGGGGCCCCGGGAGGGGCCTTGGGTCGATATAGTTCGACTATAGTTGTAGTATGGTTTGAATACTGCATTGCGTGAGTGTTGATCTGGTCTTGTCGCAATTTCGCGACAGTCTGAGAGCGGGAGTAGATCATGATCGTCAAGACCATGAGTAAGCGCCGTCTGATCAAGCTCGGCAACGCCAAGCGTCTGACTAAGGGCGACTTCGGCGTGCCCAACGAAATCGGCGCGTCCAACCTGCAGCCGGAAGGCTGACAGAGGCTGGCGTCGGCCTTGGCCGGCGCCAGTTTGGCCAAGCGTATTCCCATCGAGGAACGCCATGTCGACTTGGTATCTCAGTGCGAATGTCTACGCCGCACGTCGCGACGCCGACATCGTCATTCTCGACGCTCGACGCGGTGACTATTATTGCATGCCGAACGCTGGGCTGGGCGGTCATGCGAGCGCCGGTGCGGCGACTATCAGCGTCGCCAGTGCCGATTTGGCCATTGGTCTGGTCGAGGGGCGACTGGTTCAGGGCGTCCCGCCTGATCATGATCCTATCCGACTCCAACCCCCAGCCCCCGCGTCGAACGATCTCAAAGGTCTGGCGGCCGGGCCCGCCAAAGCGGCCGATATGGCCGATTTCATTATGACCTTTCTCGACATGGCGCCGCACTACTACGGGCGGGGGTTCAACCATCTGATTTCGACGGCTCGTGGATATCGCGCTGAGACGCCGTCCCTCAGCGCTGCGGCGAACGTCCTAAAGCCGGTGCTCACCTTCCATCAGTTGTTGCCGCTGGCTCCCTTCCCGGGCGTGTGCCTCTATCGTTCGTTCTTCTTGTTACGCCACCTGCGCCGGCGCGGCCTTCATGCGGTCTGGATGTTTGGCGTGAGAACCTGGCCGTTCGAGGCGCATTGCTGGTTACAGCTGGGCGATACCGTTCTTGACGACACGGTCGATCACACCGCCGGCTACACCCCGATCATGGTGATCTGAAATGGCGGGTTTTCTGGCCGCCCTTTGGGCGCCTGGCGATCGGGAGACCGCTGAACGGCTAAGGGTTCTGGATCGCGCCGCAAAACGTCAGCCGGCATGGTCCTGGAAGTTGCGGGCTCCAGGGCTGCGCGTTTTAACCGGCGCACGCGCGCCTCTGGGGCTGCGCCGTCTCAACCAAGACAGTGTGGTCATCGGCGATCTCTTTCGGCGCGATCTTTTGGGCGTCAGGGTTGATGAAAATATAGCGACCGACAGCCCGGCGCCGGAGGCGGCGTGCCGAGAAATGCTTAAGCGCTACTGGGGGAGGTATGTCGCCATCCTGCGCACTCCTGATGGCGCGACGTCGGTGTTCAGGGATCCGTCTGGCGCCCTGGACTGCCTCATCTGGCGCGAGGCGGGCGTCACCTTCGTGGCGACGGATCTTCCGCTCTGGCTTCACGCTTTTCTGCCGAGATCGGTGGCGGTCGATTGGTCGCGGGTTGAGGACATGCTGCTGGACTCCTCCCAGCTCGCGCTTGAGCCAGGGCTCCGCGGAGTCGGAGCTGTGCCGCCGGGCGCGATCCAGCGGCTCGGGCCATCTTCAGCGTCAGTGACGACCCTCTGGGCGCCGTCGCAGTTTGCAGGCCTAAACGCCGCATCGAGAAAGGATGCTCTCGACGAGCTGCCACGCCTCGTTGACGGGTGTGTCGGGGCCTACGCGGGGAACTCCCGCCTGCTGGCCGAGATTTCAGGGGGCCTGGATTCGGCCATTGTGGCTTCGGCGATCGTGCGCGCGTCGGCGCCGACGGCAAGTTGGCTGAACTACCATGTCGCTGACCGACAAGGTGACGAGCGGCTCTATGCCCGCGCCGTCGCGGGGCGCCTGGGCCTGGACCTGACCGAAGCGCTGAAGTCTGAGGCCTCTTTGAGCAAGGCTGGCCTAGCTGAGAGCTCGACGAATGCGCGACCGGGCCTGAACGGGCTCGACGCCCAGTACGATCAAGACGTTCTTGATCGTTGCCTAGCTGCCGGCGCTGACAGGATACTCACTGGTCAGGGTGGGGACACAGTCTTCTACCAGATGGCGACCCCGCTGATCGCCGCCGACCATCTTCAACAGGCTGGCCTTACGGGCCTCAACTCGTCGGTTTTCTTTGATATCGCGCGATGGACCCGCCAATCGCTCTGGAGCGTGCTGCGGATCGCCGCCGTCGAGGCGGCGGGGTGGGGCGGTGGCGCCGCACGCACGCCTCCGGATTTCCTATCGGCTCATCTTCGACGACGGGCGAAGGCGATGCCTGTGCATCCCTGGCTTGCTGACCAGGACCTGAGCCCAGCTAAGCGGCGGCAGGTCCAAGGGCTCGCACATACCCAACTTTTTTATGGCGCGTGTGCACGCTCGCGGGGAGCCGATCTAATCCATCCGCTACTCTCCCAACCAATCGTTGAGTATGCGCTTGGCCTGTCGGCGGTCGCTCAGACCGAGGGAGGACGTGACCGCGCCTTGGCGCGCGCGGCCTTCGCTGGGCGTTTGCCGGACACCGTCATCCAGCGTCGTTCAAAAGGCGCCATGACCGCCTATTATGGCCGGATGCTTGCGGCGAGCTTGCCCGTGCTGAGGCCGATGTTGCTGGAGGGACGGCTCGCTGCGCAGGGCCTGGTGGATCGTTCCAGGCTGGAGGTCATCCTCGACGAAGACGATCTCATCGTGCGCGGACATTATGGGGAGCTGATGACCCTCACGGCGATTGAGGGGTGGGTCGGTCACTGGGACAGATAGTTCCGTGCCGCCTGATATGTCGGCATCGATGACGATCTCTCTGAAACAACGCCTCGACGGAAGCGCGAGCCGGCGAGAGTGGAGCTTGGCTGGGGCTGCGCCCTCATTGGCTCTCGCCTTTGGACAGCCGCTTGCTCGTCCGCCGGCAGCCGCGCTGTTGTCCAGCCAAATCTAGGCCGCATGCGCCAAGGCGCGGCGCTTCCTAAGCGTTCCCCCCGCTAGGCCGAACCCGACGATCATCAACGCCCAGGTCGCTGGTTCAGGAACTGCTGCGAACTCCCCAATCGTCAGCGTGACGGAGTAGGGGGCGCTGCCCATCGTTCGGAAGTAGCCGTCAAAGTTTCCCGACTGCGGGTCGTAGTGGAAGCTGCAGTCGCCAAGCGTCGCGGGCCCGCACGGCTTATCGAATCCGCGTGGTGTAGACAGCCATCCATACGCCAGTCCGGTGTCAGCTGTTTGAAGGCAACCATTGGCGGTGTCGCAGTCGAAGGCCAGCAAGTACTCATTGCCCGTAACCTCCTCAGCGAACGTGTCCCACCACGTGGCCTGACCTTCTACGTAGCCGGTCAGATAGCCATCAAGCAGCTGGGCGCCGCTGAACGTCAGCTTGGCCAGCGCTTTCGTGCCCTCAATTGGCCAATCGAAGGCCCCCGACGCGGAAAAAAAGCCGTCCTGATCCGGGTCGGTGAACGTAAGCGAGACCACTTGTGCCGCAGCGACAGGCGTAGCGAGAAGTGCAGCGCAAAGTGGTGCGGCCCAAAACGCGCGCAACATAGATCCACGCATTGAATATCCTTCCCCTTATGCCATTCGCCAAACTGGTGATCGACGGGAGTCGATCGTCGCACTTATGCTCCATGATCGGACTATCAGTATGGAGCGGCCGTACCGGCTTGGCGAGGCGCCCATATGCGTTGCTTGAAAGACGTGAGCAGCAATCCGGCGAAGCGGGCAGGCCTTTCTAGCCATGGGCCTCCTCCCAAAATGGGTTTGCAGGTGGATGCGGTCGCAGCGTCTGATCGGGCGGCAGTTCCGGACCATCGTCGCCCGTTCGAGTGCAGGAATTTCCCATGGCGGGAAAGGTCAGTTGTTTCCCGCCATGGGAAATGCGATGGATTTCCTATGAGGATCGTCGCTCAAAGCTCATTGCAAGCATTCTGGGACAAGCACCCAGAAACCGAAGCGGGCCTGCGCTTGTGGCTGGATGTCGCCTGCAAGGCTGAGTGGAAGTCGATGGATGAGGTTCAGCATCGCTGGTCGAAGGCCAAGGTGCTGAATGGTGAGCTGGTTCGTTTCGAGATAGCCGGCGGCGACTATCGGATGATTTGCGCTTTCCAGTTCCGGGCGCAGATCATTTGGGTGAAATTTCTCGGAACCCACGCCCGATACGACCGGGTCGACGTCCTGACCGTGGATATGTTTTGAAAGGTGGCATGATGGAACTTCACCCCATCCACAATGAAGCCGAACTGAAAGCGGCCAAGGCTGAAATCGCGCGCCTGTGGAACGCGGAGAGCGATGAGGATGTGCAGCGGCTGGCCGATTGGGCTGAGCTTGTTGACGTGTTCGAAGCCCGCTTGATCAAGTCTGCCCGTGGCGTTGATCCGGTGGCGGTCATACAGGCCGAAATGGACATGAACGGACGTAGCCGTGCCGATCTGGCCGCGGTGGTAGGTCAAAGCCGTGCGACCGAAATTCTGAACCGTAAGCGTCCGCTGACGCTCTCGATGATCAGAGCGATCCATAGGGCGTGGGACATTCCAGCTGACATGCTCATTGACGAGTACGAGACGGCCTAAGCAGCACGCGCTGGCGAGAGCAGGCTGAGGCCCGGGTTTCGAGACGGGAGTAGCTCGATTGGCAAGGCTCACGTTCCATATGCGGCCGCGCAAGGCGAGCCGGGGGGCTCAGCACAATTCGGGATGAGCTAACGATCAGGCGCGCCAACCGTTCGATCGAGGAAGTTGAATACCTCGTCGTAGAGGCGCCGCAGGTTGGGCGGACTTCCAATGACATGGCCCTCACCCCAAAAGGTCAGCATTTCTGCGTCCTTGTGTTGTCTGTAGAGGGCACCGAACATTTCCTGGCTCTGGGTCAGGGACACTATGTCCTGGTCCCCGTGGATGAGCAGCACTGGGGCGGTGATCTTGTCTGCGGCGAACACAGGGCTGTTGCGCACGTAGCGTTTAGGATCCGACCAAGGCGTCGTTCCCAGGCCTGCTTGTCCCATCTCAGCCCAGCCCATTCCTGATGTGAGCTCGTACCCGTCCTCTGGGAGCATACGATTGTGCGGCAAGAACACGCCTCGGGCGCTGACGAGATTTGACGGCGCCGCCGCCGAGATGACGGCCTTGAAGCGCGAGGTCTGGGTGGCGACCGTGAGTGCGCCATAGCCGCCGAAACTATGCCCCCAGATGGCAAGCCGGTCAGGATCGACGCCGCCGCTCGCCACGGCGGCGTCAACGATGGTGAGGATCTGGTCAGCCAGATCGGCCGCCGGCTCGCCGGAGTGATGATCACGTGGCAGGCTGGGCAACAGCACGCCATAACCTTGCGCCGTCAGGAGCTCGGCGTGGGTCTGCAATGCTGCGGCTCCGCCGCCATAGAGGAGGGGCGGCTTGGGCCTCTGAGATCCTGGATAGGGAATGACGACCAGGGGCCGGCGTTGGCCAGGGCGCAAATCCGCAGGAAGATAGAGCCAGCTTATGCGCTCCTGCCCCTTAGGGTCACGGTGTGAGATCCGCCGCACGATCGGCGGCGTGATTTTCGCAAGGTGCGAGTTGAGGGTGAGGATCAACTGGGGAGCCTGTCCCGCCGCCAGCAGGGTGAGGGTCTGGACGCCATGGCGATCGCGTTGAGAGATAACGGCCAGGCCGCGCGCGATCGCCAGAGGCTCGGCGTTTGCATCAGGAAGAGTAAGATTGTGACGACGCGGGGTGCTGTCGCCAATCCACGCCAGCCGCGGAGCTTCCGACGTCGATATGAGGGCCGGGAAGGCCAGTGAGTGTCGCGGTCCATTTATCCGCGCGCGGTCTCCGAGCCCAAATCCAGTGAGTGTCACCGTCTTGAGCGGGCCGGGGGCGAGACTCTCAGCATGACCAGATCGATCAATGCGCCAAGTCTGACGGCCTTCGACCAGCATTAGGTGCTGAGGGGTGATCGCCGCGAGGCGCGGCGGTGGCTCGGCCAGGGCTGAGGTCAGTTTGATCGGCGCTCCGCCGGCCAACCGGTACCAATCGTTGCGCTCTGCGCCCGCGACCTGGCCGTAGACCACGGGACTTTGTCCCATCCAGTCAGCCTGGACGTACGCAATTCCTTCGCCGGTATAGAACACCGCTGGGCGCACCTGGCCCCCGACGGGCCTCGGCGGACGGCGCCAGGTGAGCACCATGAGCCGTCCCGAGGCCCAGTCAGCGCCTGGCCTGCGGTTGAAGACCAGCAATGCATCCGATCGGGGCGACCAGGTCAGGAGGTGGGTCGCTAGATCGCAGGCGGGGCAGGGGAGAGACGTTCGCCCGGTGTCGAGCTCGACCAGGGTGACGTTGCGTCGGCGCACCGCCATCGACACCCACACCTTGTCCGATGATCGCGGCTGGAGGTCCTCGCCGTCAGAGAGCGCGGCGGCATGACGCCCATCGGGAGAGATCTCCAGATCAAAGAAGTCGCCTCGTGCGAGCGTCCTGATCTCTCCCGATCGGGTGTCGATCTGAACCAACCGCTTCAGCACCGCCTTCGGGCGTAAGGGCAGGAAGGCGCCGCTGCCGATCAGAGTGGCCGCCGCCGCCGATCCAGTGGCCGAGCGCGCCCACAGCCTGGGCGCCATCTCCTTTGATTGCCACCCAAGGCGCAGGCGAACGGGCAAGGCGTCATCGGCGCTGGCGATCATCACCAGTTCGTGGTTCGAGCGCCACTGCGCCGTTCGGCCGTAGAGGACATAGTCCGGGCTGAGGGGCAACCAGCGAACCTCGCCAGTTATGAGCGTTACGACGCCTGGCTGGTATCGACGGTCCTTGAGCCGATAGACGAGGATCAGCCGGCCGTCTGGCGAGAACGGACCGGCCACATAGCCCGCGCCCGGCTCCTGTGGGAAGAGCGGGCGCGGGCTCGCCGGCGCCGTCAGGTCGACGCGAAGGAGCCGGCTGCGGATGAGGCTGGTGTAGCCGTCATAGTCGAAACGCGGAGAGTTGGCGTAGGGAACCAGTCGCTCCAGAACAGCCCAGCGCGAGGTCGGGTCGATACCGACGGCGCCGACCTCTTCGGTTTGAAGCAGGTCCTCCAGGGTGAGTGGATCGGCAAGCGCCCCGGCCCCCACGACGAACAGCGCGAAGGCGGCCAGACCCGTTCTGGCGATCGCAGCGATGCGCACGGGGGACCTACCAACGCTTGGTCAGTTGGAGAGAGATGAACCGACCGAGCGGATCTGCATTTGCGGCGTCGTAACCAATGCCGGCTGTGGAGTCGTAGAAGGGAGGATCGGCGTCGAACAGGTTCTGGACGTTGAGGGCGAGGGTCAGGCCGTTGCGCAGGCCGCTGTCAGTGTTCGGGCTCCAACGCAGCTGAACGTCTACGGTCGTCCAGGCGTCGATCTCTTGCCCCAACCGATCGTGGTAGTTGTCGACATAGTTCGCTGCGGCCATGACGCTGAGCGCGTCGCGGGTCCAAGTGCCCGAGAGCCTGCCGCGCAGATCGACCGGCTGTCCGGGGGTGTCGAGGAGTTGCGCCGGTCCGGCTGACGGGGTGAACCGGCGCTTGAAGTCGACGAGATAGGAGAGACTGCCGGTTAGGTCCAACCGGTCGGCGCCAAAATCGTGGTGGTACGCGGCCAGGAGATCAATGCCGCGAACCCGGACCTCCGCGGAGTTGACGAAGCGGCTATCGACTATGGCACCAAAGGACTCTGGCGCAAAGAGGCCGATCTGGGCGTTGGTGGATCTGGCGATCAGAGCCTTCACGAAGGCAAGGTCGGTGGGATTGGTCGCGTTGAGCCGACGCACGAATGGAGCATAGGCTGGGTTGCTAAGGGCGTTGGCGGTGTCACCAACAACCGGCTGCCCAATCTGGCGCGAGAATTTGATATCGAACCAACTGGCGCTCAGCGTCAGATTGGGAAGCGCCTGCGAGGTATAGTCGACACCGGCGGTGAAGGATGTCGCCTCCTCAGGCTCCAGGTCGCGGTTGCCGCCTGACTGGATGATCACCAGGCTCTGGGTCGGGCCATTGGGCAGGAAGGTTGGACTAATCGACTCGATGTCGTTGACCTCGGTCAGGTTAGGCGCGCGAAACGAGGTTCCATAGCTCGCTCGCAGGCGTACTGTTGATGTCGGCGCCCATAGCAGCCCAATCTTGGGGTTGGCGGTCTCGCCAAAACCGTCGTACCGCTCGATGCGTCCCGCGATCGACGCCTCCAGGGCTTTGGCCCAGGGTTGCGGATTGTCGGGGCCAACCAGTGGCACGCGCACCTCGAGGAAGGCGGCGGCCACATCACGCTCATAGGTGCGCTCACCGACCGAGGTGGGGGTGGCGCGGCTGATTTGACTGACCCCTCGCGGCTCAAAACTCTCGCGCCTGAATTGCACGCCCAGCGCTGCCTTCAGGTCTCCTCCCGGCAGGTGAAGCAGCGTCCCGTCGGCCTTGGCCTCAATCGCGTCCACCGTGCTGGCGCTGACGGTGCGATTATATCCGCTGCCGATGAAGCTGAGCACCGCGGTTGAGTTCGCTCCCGTGTCGCCAAATGGATTGAAGTATCCATCCCGCGCGGCGATGTAGTCCGTGGCCGGATCATCGGGAATGACCCCAAGCGCCTCGTTGAGGAAGCGGGTGTTGGCGAGGTTGACGGCCTGGCGTCGCCCGGTCTCCGAAGCGTGCGAAACATAAATCTCTCCGCGCCAGTCGCGTCCAAGGTCCAAATCAAGGCCTGCCGACAATCCCAAGCTTTCGGAAGATCCGGTGGTGAGGGCTGGGCCTATCTCATCGACGAACGAGTAGCCGATCGTGTGGCTGGTCGAACCGTTAGGTGAAACGAAAAAGGGGTTGGCCCTGGTGACGTTGAAGACGACGATGGAGGCCGGTCGGCGCAGCTCGATCTCACGTCGGCTGAAACGAGCATCGGCGCTGAACCGCACCCGCTCACCAAGCTCCTGGCTGATGTTGAAGTAGGCGCTGTGGCGATCCTGCTCCGGATAGAGATCGGCATCTGCTCGCTGATTCAGCAGATTGGTTTGACCGGCAAGGAAATCGCTGGGCTTCAGGTCGCGCCCGTTCTGGCCTGTCGGAATAGCGTAGGCCGAGGCGTATGAGTTCGTGGCGGCGTCGAAATTGAGGATGTTGCCGGGATGGCCGAATACTAGGCGGTGATCCTCGCCTCCGAAGGCGCGCAGGTCGGTGGTCGCCGTGTAAGCCCGTTGCGAGCCAGTCACGCGTGTGCGGCGGTGAAACTCGTAGGCGACGAGCAGGCTGCCGCTATTCCAGGTCGCGCCATAGGTTTGCGCGAACTGCGCTTCTTCAGCGCCGCCCTGTGTCGCCAGTCCGACCCGGGAACGGGTCTCAAAGCCTTCGAAGTCGCGCCGCAGAATGATGTTGACGACCCCGCCTACAGCGTCGGAGCCGTAGAGGGCCGAGGCGCCGTCGAGCAGCACGTCCACGCGTTGAATGGCTGCGGTCGGAATGGCCGAGACGTCGGCGAAGTCCCCCCGCAGACCAGCTCCGGCCATCCGGCGGCCGTTGACCAGGACCAGCGTCGACTGAGTGCCCAGTCCTCGCAGGTTGACCCCCGTGGCGACCGTGTCGTTGGTGGGACGGGTGTCAGAACTGACCAACGACGTGTCAGGCGAGCCCGAGCCGCCAAAATTCTGGGGCAGGGCCGAGAGCATGTCGGCCACGGTGGCGTGTCCGGCGCGATCGATCTCCTCGCGGTCGAATATGACGATCGGGGAGGTGGGCGCGTTGGCGCCGCGAATAAGCGTGCCCGTAATGACGACCTCATCCACCATGTGCGCCGCGCCAGGGACAATCCGGCCAGGCGTAGCGGCGTCGATTGCGGTGGAGGCGTTCAGTTCGGCCAACCCGTCAGGCTCGGAGGCCGCGACCGGCTTGGTGGGGTTCTGCTTGGGCGGCGGCGCCTTGGCGCGAGCTCTCAGGACAAAGGTGTTGGGCCCGGTGCTGCGGGCGATCAGCTCGGAGCCCGACAGCAGCTGTTTCAGCGCGCTCTCGGCGCTCAGCTGTCCATGTACGGCCGGAGCTTGATGGTTGGCGACCAGCTGCGGACTGTAAAGCAACTGGCGCCTGGATTGGGCCGCAAAGGTCATGAGCGAGGCGTGAAGTGGTCCGGCCTCAATGTTGAAACTGATGGTTTGGGCCGGCGCCGCCAGAGCCGCGACGGGCGTGGCGAGCGCTGCGAGCAGGCTGGGCGTTACGAGCCCGGAACACAGGCCGCGGCGACAAAATGATAGCTTCACGTGGTCTCCCCTTCGATCCTCGTCGCCGGCGCCGATCTCGGTGATCGGTCTTGTCTTGGCCGTGCAGCGGGTCTGAGGAGAAGGACGCGACACAAGGTGCTCGACCCTAAATAGGCGGCGATACTAATTTTCAGGAATTAGGAGGGAGCCCGTTTGGGATTGGTGGTCAGCCGGATCGCGCCATCCTGGCGTCGGACGGGCGTCAGATCGTAGAGGTCGGCCACAGCAGCGACAAATGCCTCAGTGTCGCCGCTGTCGAACACTCCCGTTACCGGCGTCGCGGCGAGTTCGGCGTCCTCCAGCACGATCTTACGGCGACTGTAACGATTGACCTCAGCCAGCGCGCTCGCCAGCGGCACGGAATGAAACACCAACCGCCCACTGGTCCAACTTGTGGCCGCGGAGATGTCGACCTTGCGCGCCTGCGCAGCGGCGTGATTCTCCGTCAAGGTCAGCTGTTCGCCGGGTTTCAGGGTCCATGTCGCCGAGCCGTCCACCTCGCCGCCGACCCGGACGCTGCCGTCGATGAGCGTTACGTCCACCTCTTGGTCGTCGCGACGCACGTCAAAACGGGTGCCGAGCGCGCGCACATCTGTCTTGCCGGCGCTGACGACAAAGGGGCGCGAGGTGTCGTGGGCGACCTCAAAGAGCGCGCGTCCGCGTCCGAGTTCGATGTGTCGTTCGCCCTTAGTGAAGCGGACTTTGAGCCGCGTGTCGGTGTCGAGCCGGATGCGTGAACCATCCTCCAGCCGGACTAGACGCTGCTCGCCGACCGGAGTGGCGTAGCTGGTCCCGAGCGAGAGAAATCCGAGCGCCCCGAACGTCAAAAGGCCGATCAGCGCGATAACGCCAAAGCTCGTCGTCCTGCGATCTGGCAGGTTCAGCTTGCGCCCCTTCGCCTGGCGCTCCATCGCCGCGCGGACCGCGTCCTGAATGTGAGGGTCGCGGCTAAGCCCATTGGCGGCGCGCCAGAGCGTGTCGAGACTTGCATAGGCCGCGGCGTTTCGAGGGTCGTTGCGCCATTCGCGGAAGTCGAGGATGGCTTGGGTTGTTATCGTGCGTGAGTTCAGGCGCGCGAACCATTCCGCCGCTTCCATGCGCGCGCGCTCGGGCTTTGAGACCTTTTCGGCCATGACGTCCTCGGCTCGCCTAGTCGCGAAGCTGGGCTTCCAGTAGGGCCAGGGCCCGAGACATCCGGTACTCGACCGTCTTCACCGAAACCCCGTGGCGCCCGGCGATCTGTTCGTAGGACAGCCCACCAAAGCGGCTCAATATAAACACGTTCCGGTAGAGCGGCGGAAGTCCCAAGATCAATTGTTTCAGAAGCAGCGCCGCGTCTTGATCGGCGGCGACCTGTAGCGCGGCGTCGTCCGCTACGTCATCAATGTTCAGCGCGTAACGCCCGCCGCGGGCCGCCGCGCGGCGCGCCTGATCGTAAACCACGTTGGTGGCGATACGTATCAGGTAGGCCTTAGGGTGCAGAACAACCGAGTTTTCCGCACGCGCTACCCGAAGGTAGGTTTCTTGGACGACGTCGTCGCTTGAGGCTCTTCTGAAGCGGCATTTCACAATGTCTCTAAGCCATCCGACATGTCGTCGGAACAATTCCTCGACGCTGTCGCCACGAATTGCGTCGGGTTTCTTACTCTCGGATAGGAGCATGACTGGGTCCGCCTCAACCTTAAGGGGCTGAGGGGACTTTACTCATAGTCTATTCACTTGCCAAGGCGGTACCAGTGGTAGTCCTTGAATGGATTTCCGCGCGATCGTCGGACAGAACATCAAGAGTGAACGTGAGGCGAGAGGGCTCCCGCAGGATGAGCTCGCGCACCGCGCCGAAATCCATGTGACCTATTTGTCAGGTGTGGAAAATGGGCACCGGAACATAACCATCAATGTCCTCGAGCGAATTGCTCGGGCGCTTGAGGTTTCCGAAGAAAAATTGGTGCGGAGGCCGGTGTGATTTCCAACTGCCGGCAACGTCACATGATGCCTGATGTAGAATATGCCTGGTGGAAGAGCGCGGTCGAATCTGAAAGCAGCTTGTTGTTCTCAACGATCGAAATTCAGTTGTTGGCTATGTTGACGGGAAAGTGAACCAGCCTTGCGCTGGCGGAAAGCACTCTATCAATTGACGCCGAGCAGCGTGATTTGTGCATATATTTGAGAAATTGTCAGAATATATGCGTGCATTAGGCCTTGAGATTGTCGAATTGTCTCTATGGCCCGAATTGTATTGCAGATTCCGGTGGACATTCTGGCGCGCTTGGACGAGGCGGCGCTCGGGGCGACCGGCCGCTCACGCTTGGTGCGCAAGATGTTGGAGCGCCGTCTGACTCATGGGCCGCTGATCGAGCCGAGTAAGGATCACCCATCCGGTTCGGTGCAGATCCATGTTCGATTTGGGAAAGATGACACCGGCGCGATCAGCCAGGCGGCGCGGGCCGCGGGCATGACCCGTACCGAATGGATCGTCGCTGTCGTTCGCGCGCAACTTGCGCGGAGGCCGCAATTCGCACGGCCCGATCGCATATTGATTGTTGAAGCTCATCGGGATCTGCACAGGATCCGCGTCCTTCTGACCCGCTTGGTAGAGAATGAGGTGGCGAGAGGGGACGTTGCTGGATCTCTAGCCTCCGATGGCGGCGCAGTATCAGTTCTGGCTGACGAGGTTGGCCAGAACATGCAGGCGCTGCGCCAGGCGTTCGAAGGCAATTTCAGCTACTGGGCTGGCGAGCCGTGAGCGATCTTCACACAGAAAGAGGCTTTGAAGACGGGTATCCCCCACGCGTGGAGTTCCGGGGAGGCGCGCGCGTCTCGATATGGAGTTTTCGGGGTGAGACTGCTCCTTCTCACGTCGTCCGGTCTCAGCTTGCGCGGATTGTGCGGGGGGCACCTGAAGTCATAGTCAAGGTAAGCGGCCGTATTTATGGCGCCCGGAACCTAGCCCGGCACCTAGATTACATTTCCCGAGCTGGCAGGCTGGCCCTAGTGGGCCCCGATGGCGAGCGCGCCGTCGGCAGGGAAGATAATCGCGATTTGACGTCGCGCTGGAGCTTCGAGGCGCTCGCCGCAGGATGTGGGAGGTCGATTGCGGTGCCGTTGATCTTGTCGATGCCCGCAGGCGCTGATCCCGACCGAGTTCGCGAAGCCGTATCGACTTTCGCGTCGTCAACTTTTGGAGATCAACGCCCCTACGTGTTTGTCCTGCATGAAGATCAGCCGCACCCGCATGTCCATCTAACGGTTCATGCCCTTGGCCAAGGCGGCCGGAAACTCGATCCTAACCGTGGCGTTCTGCAGGCCTGGCGGGAGGCGTTTGCCCAGGAACTTCGTAGTCTGGGGGTTGATGCTGAGGCCTCGCCACGGTGGGCGAGGGGGGTGACGTTACGACGGGATAGTACTCCGCTCCGAAAGCTACGAGGGCGATGGTCGGCGGGAGACGGGCCGATGCCCTCAAGGCTGCGAAATGCATATGTCGATGCGGCGCTTGTGGCGTTCGCAGGCGTACCGGCGCCAGCAGGCCAAGTCGCGGCCCTTCAGAAACATGGGGACTATCGACGGCGATTGGTTATCGAAGCTGGGCTCCTCGCCCAAGCGCAGGAGCCTCAAGAGCGAGCTCTTGGTTTGGCCGCTATGGCCTTCCTGCGTGAGCTGCCGGAGCCTAGAACCCGAAGGCAGGAACTCGCCGAGCAGCTAAGATCGTCGTACGAAAAGGACCACGGGCGCGGTGGTAAGCCGGGGCTGGAGCCGGCGATGCCAAGTCTGGCCGGCCCAAGTCGAGAGCGTTCACGTTAGTCGTGGCTAACTGCAAGTTTTCTATTCAGCCGCCCTGGATGGGCGGCTTGAAGATGCCGGTGGGCGAGCCGGTGAAGATCTCGTAGCCGGTCTCGGTGACGCCGATCGAGTGCTCGCACTGGGCTGAGAGCGACTTGTCGCGGGTCACGGCCGTCCAGCCGTCGGCCAGCAGCTTCACCGGGTGCTTGCCCAGGTTCACCATCGGCTCGATCGTGAAGAACATGCCCGGCTGCAGCACCTCGCCTGTGCCCTTCTGACCGAAGTGCAGGATGTTGGGGGCGTCGTGGAACACCTTGCCCAGGCCGTGGCCGCAGAAGTCGCGCACCACCGAGCAGCGCATGGATTCCACATATTGCTGGATGGCGTGGCCGATATCGCCGGTGCGATTGCCGGGCTTCACCTGGTCCAGGCCGCGTTGGATGGATTCATAGGTCACGTCGATCAGGCGCTTGGCGCGGGGCGCGATCTCGCCGACGCCGTACATGCGGCTGGTGTCGCCGTGCCAGCCGTCGACGATGACGGTGACGTCGATATTGACGATGTCGCCCTCGCGCAGCACCCGCTCGCCGGGAATGCCGTGGCAGACGATATGGTTGGGCGAGATGCAGGTGGTCTTGCCGTAGCCGCGATAGAACAGGCAGGCCGGGATCGCGCCATGGTCGAGGATGAACTCGCGCGCCATGTCGTCGAGCTTCTCGGTCACCGCGCCGGGGACCACGTGCGGGGTCAGCAGATCCAGGCACTCGGCGGCCAGCTTGCCGGCGACGCGCATGCCCTCGAAGCCGGCGGCGTCGTGGATGCGGATCTGGCCGGTGCGGTGTTCGGCGTCGAGGATGTCGGTCATCTGCTTAACTCTTCCCTGGCGCTTCGGGTCGCCCGCGGACCGGGCGGGCGACGGCGACTGCGCTGGCGGCTTATGTCGCAATCCTAGCACCAAACTTCAACGCCCGCCTCTCCGGCGTCCTCAATGGCGGCGGTAGAGATAGGCGGCGGGTAGGCCCAGCCGCGTGCAGGCCTGGGCCGGCGGCGCCGATTTCAGGACCAGGCGATCGGCGGCCGCGCCGGCCATGGCGACCAGGGGGCGCTCCCACGGGGCCAGGCCGTAGCGGGCGCCTAGGCCCAGGAGGTCGCGCGTCCACGGCGGCAGGATCTCGACGCCGGCGCGGATGAGCAGGGCTTGCAGCGGCCGCAGGGGACCGGGTGCAGCGGGCGTGCGGCGCAGGATGTCCAGGAAATCGAAGACGATCTGCGAGCGTTCCAGTTTCGGGGCCATCGCCTGGAACTGCTGTTCCAGGGCGGCCTCGCAGGTGGGGGCTCCCAGGGCGCCATAGAGCCGGGCGGCGGGCGCGGCCTCGGCGTAGAAGCGGTCGCGGTCGGTCAGCGACAGTGGACGCACGAAGGCGTGGTAGGCCTGCAGGAAACCGAACGAGGCGGTGGCCTGCACCCAGTCGAGCAACTCCTGGTCGGCGGCCTGATAAACCTGCCCGGCTGGGGTGACGCCGCCGACCCGGGCGTGCATGCGCCCGACTCCGGCGATCATCGCCTGCGCCGTCGATTTGGCCCCATAGACCGTGACCATGGCGGCCAGGCCCGTGCGCGCCATGCGCGGCAAGGGATCGGTGCGGAACGTGGTGTGGTCCCAGACGCCTGAGCGCACGCGCGGCTCGGCCAGTTCGAGCAGCACCGCGGCGGTTCCGCCGATGAACAGCGAGACAGGGTTCTTGAACACCTGCCAGGAGACCGAGTCCGGGGCCGCCAGCGCCGCCTCGCCGGCCGGCTGGGTGAAGTCGACGGCGGGGAGGGAGTCGGCATGGGCCCTGATGATCTTGCCGACTGGGCTTGGGATGTCGCTGGTGGTCATCGGACGATTTGGCCTCCAAGGCGGCGGGCGCACCTGCCTCAGATTGGTTGATCAGGCCTCGGCCGCAAGCTAGCGGAACCGATAGGTTCGCCCGGCCGCCGCGTTTCCTGGCGATGCAGCCTGCGCAACGTAATCGCACCGACATGCACGTCGCCGCGCGTCGGTGCACTCCGCCGCCGTCGCGTGTTCGAGTACGGGTGGCGCAAGGCTGACGGCTGACGGCTGTCGGCGATGGCGGCCCGGATGCGGCCGCCCATGGGTTAGGGGAACACTTGTGCGATTGACTTCAGGTTTGGCCGCGGCCGCCGCCGCGGCGGCGATGATGTTTGGCGGTTCAGCCGCCTCGGCGGCGATCATGATCGCCACCTATACCGGGACGGTCAGCAGCGGCGTCGACAAGATCGGGATGTTCGGATCTTCCCTGGCGGGGGAGCAGTTCAAGGCGGTGTTCAAGTACGACACCGACGGCGGCGTGAGCGACATCACCCCGACCGGCGCGCATGCCTATGGCCCTGGCGTGATGCTCGATGCGTATCTGGAGATCAACGGCCTCATCAGCCACGTTCCCAGCGCCTACTATGGGAGCGTGCAGCAATCGACGGCGGACGTGCAGCACCTCAGCATCTACGATGACGGAGCTTTTCAGACCTACTTCTACATCGGTCTGTTCGGCGTCTCGCCGCCGCTCGACTTGACCGAGGCCTATACCCGCTCGTCGGGAGAGACCTCGGCGCGCTGGGCGAAATACAATTACTCGACCGGGCAGTATGACGTGGAGCTCAACCTCTCATCCCCCACCTCCCTGGCGGTCACGACGGCCGCGGTTCCGGAACCGGCGACCTGGGCGATGATGATCCTCGGCTTCGGCCTGGCTGGGGTGGGCATTCGCGATAGCCGCCGCAGGCGTGAGGTCGCGCTGGCCTGAGATCAGCGCGCCCAGGGCAGGGGGCGGTCGATCCTGACCCCGTGGGCGGAGACCTCGCACGCATAGACCAGCACCTCGACCCCCGCCTCGGCGGCGTGGTCGAGCGCGGCGGCGAATGTCGGATCCAGCTCGGCGCAGGCTTGGAAGGCCTCGCAATCCATGCGCTGAACGACGAACAGCGCCACGGCGCGGTCGCCCGCCGCCGCCATGGCTTCGAGTTCGCGCAGGTGCTTCGACGAGCGGGCCGCCACGCAGTCGGGAAACTCGGCCAGGCCCTTGGTCCTGGAGAGGTGGCAGTTCTTGATCTCCAGCCAGCAGGGCGGTCGCTCTGGGTGCTCCAGCAGGAAGTCCACGCGCGAGGCCTGGCCGTACTTCACCTCGCGCCGGTGGGTGGCGTAGCCGGTGAGCTCTGGGATGACGTCGGCGGCCAGCGCCTCGGCGACTAGGCGGTTGGGGTGCATGGTGTTGACGCCGACCAGCCCGCCGTCCACCTCGACCAGTTCCAGCGTGTGGGCGAGCTTGCGCTTGGGATCGTCGGATTTCGAGAGCCAGACCGGCAGGCCCGGCAGGTTGACGCCCAGCATCGCGCCCGGATTGGGACAGTGGGCGGTGACCGGCGTCCCGTCATCCAACACCACGTCGGCGAAGAAGCGCTTGTAGCGGCTGACGAGCACGCCGCGCGTGAGCGGCTGGGGGAAGTTCATTTGGCGTCCAAGCGTGGCCAGAGAGCAGGTGATGTAGGCGGCCACTGCGAATAGGGCCAGCCCGCCTTGAGCGTCGGCAAGCCCCCGATCGCCAACGAACGGTTGCGGCCGGTCGGCGAGCGGGGTTAGTCGAAAGGCAGCGCCGCGTGGCGCGTTGTGAAGCGGGCGAGGCGTATGGCGGGTTCGGCGGACGGGCGGGTGACCGCGGGGGTTCTGATCATCGGCGACGAGATCCTCTCGGGCCGCACGCAGGACACCAACCTGCGCGACATCGCGAAATACCTGGGCGTCCACGGCGTGGATCTGGCCGAGGCGCGAACCGTCAGCGACGAGATCGAGGAGATCGTCGCCGCGCTCGACGCCCTGCGCAGCCGCTACGACTACGTCATCACCACCGGCGGCATCGGCCCGACCCATGACGACATCACCGCCGACGCGGTGGCCGCGGCCTTTGGCGTGGAACTGGAGGAGCATCCCGAGATCCTGGCCATGATGGCCGCGCGCTGGGGCGAGTCTCCCAACGCCGCGCGCCGGCGGATGGCGCGGGTTCCGGTCGGCGGGGTGCTGGTCAAGAACCCCGTCCAGGGCCCGCCGGGCTTCATGATTGGCAATGTCTTCGTGTTGGCCGGGGTGCCGACCATCATGCGCGGCATGCTGGAGGACGTCGGCCACCGGCTGAAGGGCGGGGCGGTGACCATCTCGCGCACGGTGCGGGTCGAAGGCTCCGGCGAAGGCGTGATCGCCCTGCCGCTGGAGACCGTGGCCAAGGCCCATCCGGACATGTCGCTGGGCAGTTATCCGTTCTTCGGCGACGGCGGCTATGGCTCCAACCTTGTGCTGCGCAGCCGCGATGAAGGCGAGCTGGCGGCCGCGGTTGAAGAATTGGTCGTGGCGCTGAAGGGCGCGGGGATTGAGAACGTGCGGGAAGTGACGGGGGGCTAGGAGGCCTTCGGCGTCTAGGCTCCACACTTGTCGGCGGCTGCCTTCCGGTTGCCGGCGGTGTCGCGGAGAAGTCGGCGGTCAATGAGGGCCGCAGCTATGTCCTGTGCCGCCGGAAGCAGCAGGGACCAAGGCTCTACGCAGTAGCGGTAGAATAGCCGATGCGGGTCGCCAGCGAGGCGGAACAACCACTCGATGCCAACGATGCCCATCCAGCGGGGCGCCGGGCACTGAACGTCGGCCTCGTAGTCGAAGGCCGCTCCTACAGAAAGAACAGCCATGGGCGGCAGGAGGTCTCGATTGCGGTGAATCCAGAGCTCTTGGCGCGGCATGCCCATTCCGACAAACAGGATCTGGGGGCAGGCCGTGGCGATCTCGGCCAGCACTTGGTCGTTCGCGCTGGAGTCCATGTCGAAGAAACCGTCGCGCGTGGAGATCGCGACGCCGGGATAGCGGGCTGACAGGCGCTCGGCGGCTAGGGCGGCGACGCCGGGCGCTCCGCCCAGATAGAAGACCCGCCAGCTGTTGCGCGAGGCGACGCTCCAGAAGTGATCGCGCCAATCCAGATAGGTACAGCGATGGAAGGCGCGGCTATGCAGGCCAAGGACACGTGTGAAGAAGATCAGCGGCGTGGAATCGACCTCGATGAGGTCAGCGCGCTCGAAGAATTCGCCGAGTTCTGGAATTCTCTTTGTGAGGTATATGCTGTGGGCGTTGTGATTGGCGATGAGCGTAGCTCTATCGGACGCAACAGCTTCGGCGATGTGGTGCATGACTTCTTCAGGCCGAACGAGATCGACCTCGACGCCAAGGGCTGAGATGCGCTCGGCGGCCCGCCGATGCCGGCGGAACGGGAGGCGGCGCTTGCGTCTGCGCTCCAAGTTCTGAGCGTGGTCGTTCAAGGCCGATTGCACCGCTTTCACCAGTACGACTTGCTGCTGAAGCTTGACCGACGGGAGTTAAGATTCCTTTCTGTTGTGACGTGAAATGGTCCTGTGGGACACGCTCCGCCCAGCGATCCTGGATCGCATGCACGGTGACCTCTTGTTGGCGCTCATCGAAACGCCCGATCAAAGGAGAGGCCAATGGGCCAATACACCCTATTTCTGCTGGCTGTGCCAATCGTCGTCTTGGTCGCCTACAACATCTATGCGGTGCGCAAACATCACGTGCGTGAACGCGAGGCCGCCAGGCAAGCTGCGAGGGCCAGCGGGCGTCGCGGCGTTCGCAACGGCTGAGCGGCTTGGCCAAAGGGCGGGGTGGCGGCTTGGGTTTAACCTGTTGGGCGCCATTGTCGCCGGATCATCTGTTGGGCGCTAGCTCTAGGCGGAGCGTTCGAGACGGAGGCGCGTCATGATCACGACAGTAAGTACGTCGGCGGACCTTATCGCGACGCTGCGAGGCGCAGCGTCGGGTGACGTCATCCTGCTTCAACCCGGCGTCTATACGAGTTTGACGCTTCAGAATTTCGTCTTCGACGATCTGGTCACGATCGCCTCAAGTGTCGCCGACGCTCCCGCCGTTCTGACCGGATTGACCGTGCGCAACAGCGCGGGGTTGCAGTTTAGCGACCTGGAGTTCGCAGTGTCCCCTGCGGATGTAGAGAATCCATTCGCGGTTTTCAGTTCGCAGAACATCCACTTCTCTGGCCTGAACGTCCACGGAAGCCTCAACGGCGATCCTGGGGATGACCAATCGGGGCTCACCCTGCGTGGGAGTTCGAACGTCAGCGTCCAGGACTCTGAGTTTCAGCAGCTCCGGCTCGGCGTCACCTTGCTCGATAGCCAGGGCGTGGTGGTGTCCGACAACTCGTTCCACGACATCCAGACGGACGGGGTTCGGGGCGGCGGGTCTTCGAACGTTCAGATCACGCGGAACTTCTTCACGGACTTCTATCCGGCGAAGGGCGATCACCCCGACGCGATCCAGCTTTGGGACACCACGAGCAATCCCACCGCGCATGACATCCTGATAAGCGGAAACGTCATCGTGCGCGGCGATGGAGGCCTGATGCAGGGAGTCTTCCTACGTGGCCCGCCGGCGAGCTTCGAGGGGGTGACGATCACCGACAACACGGTGGTCGGCGGGATGACCAACGGCATTTTCGTCGAGGGGGCCAACGGCGCGGTGGTCGATCACAACCTCGTCGTCGGGTACGCCGGCGCCAAGTCGTGGATTCGGGTGGAGGAGTCCGTCAACGCGGTGGTGACGGACAATCAGGCGACCCATTACATCTGGGGCGATCTGCTTTCGGGATTGCAGGCGTCCGGCAACGCGATCGTCGGCTATGCGTCTCCAGATAGCATGGCGGCCCTGGAAAACTGGGGTTTGAGCGACCGGTTGTCGCCGGTTCCAGTGCTCGATCTTGTGGCGAGTGTACCGCCGACAGCGGTGGTGGTTCCTGTCGTACCGGATTTCCAAGGAACCTACCTTGGCGATTGGTCGATCCACCTGGCCGGCGGCCAGAGCTGGCTGGACTTTTCGAACCTGCAGTTCTGAGAACTCGCCCGTGCGCCCGCGCCGGGAAGGCGCGGATGCACGGGCGGCAGCCTATGCCTTCACGATTTGGTCGCCCGGAAGCCCTAGGCGCGCAAAAACGTTACGGGTGTCGATGATGAGCTTGGCGTTCGCCGTGATGAGGCCGTAGTCCACAGCGTCATGGTCGGTCGAGACCAACACGGCGTCGTAAGAAGCGATCATCTCGGCGCTCAAGGCCACCGTCTTACGCCCGGCGAGCCCGGGGTGCTCACGCGTCGCGGGGATCGACGCGATGTGCGGATCATGAAAGTCGCAGATCGCGCCGCGTTGTTCAATCTGTTCGATCAGCACCAGGGACGGGCTCTCTCGTGTGTCGTCCACGTTCTTCTTGTAGGCCACGCCCATCAGCAGGATACGGGCCGACTTGAGGCCCTTGCCCGCCGACTCATTGAGCGCCTCGGCCAAGCGGTCGACCACCACGCGAGGCATGCTGGTGTTGATCTGACCAGCGAGCTCGATGAACCGGGTTTCCATCCCGTACTCGCGGGCCTTCCAGGTGAGATAGAAGGGGTCCACCGGGATGCAGTGCCCGCCCAGGCCTGGTCCAGGATAGAACGGCATGAAGCCGAACGGCTTGGTGGCGGCCGCGGCGATAACTTCCCAAACGTCGACGCCCATGGCGCCGTAGACCTGCTTCAGTTCGTTGACGAGTGCGATGTTGACCGAACGGAAGATGTTCTCGGTGAGCTTGGTCGCCTCGGCGGTCGCGGCGCTGCTGACGGCAACTACCTTAGAGATCATCTGTTCGTAGAGCTTCACCGCGAGATCGCGCGACTGACTATCGTCGGCGCCGACCACCTTCGGGATCGTCTTGGTGCCGAAATGGGGATTGCCCGGATCTTCGCGCTCGGGCGAGAAGGCCAAGAATACGTCCGTTCCGACAACTAGCCCCGTGGCTTCCATGAGCGGTTGGACGATTTCGTGGGTCGTGCCGGGCCAGGTAGTGGACTCTAGAACGACCAACTGGCCACGGCGCAGGGTCTTGCTGATGGTCGTGGCCGTATCGCTGACGAAGCTGAGATCCGGGTCGCGATGGCGGGTAATCGGAGTCGGCACGCAGATCATGATGGCGTCGGCCTCGGCCAGCCGCGCAAAGTCAGTGGTGTTCTCGAAGCGCCCGCTGTCGACAGCCGCGCGCATGATCTCCGGGCCGATATAGCTGATGACCTGTTCGGCGCCGTTGATCGCCGCCACGCGGCGGGCGTTAACGTCGAAGCCGATGACGCGGAAGCCAGCGTCGAGCCCGGCCAGGGCGAGGGGGAGGCCCACGTAGCCGAGTCCGACGATGCCGATCACGGCGTCGCGCTTCTCCAGGCGTGCCATCAATGTTTCGAATTGGGAGGCTGGCTCGGACACTGTTGTTCCTTCTTGGGACGACATCGATCAACCGCCCTCACAGGCGGCCAGGGTGGAAATATATGGGCGTTCTAGATAGCCTAAAGTCGCAATGCTGCTTCTTCCTATCGTACGGCTGTGAACGCAAACCTACTGCCGAGCAATGATGGCAAAAGGTGTGCCGTACCGCCGCTCGATCTCTCGCGCCTTACAGACGAACGAACCGGACGACCGATACATTTGGTCAATCAGTTGCGTCTAGTCAGCATACTTGTTGCTTGTGATAAGGCGCGCAGCGCGGGCGGCGAAGATCCTGTTGCCGCACAAGTCGAGGTCGAGCCGTAGTGTCTGGGTCGTTTTACGAACGGTTGGAAACTTACGCCGACGCAGTCGCCCTCATCGACGGCGGCGTGGAGATTTCCTACGCGTCCCTGACCCGTTCGGCCCAGCAGGTGAGCGATCAGCTTGGGCGCGACCGGCAACTGGTCTTCCTGGAAGCCCGCAACGACAGCGCCTCGATCGCGGCCTATCTTGGATGCTTGCGCGGCGGACACCCGGTCTACCTATTCGGTTCGCAGGATGCGGAGCGGGCCGAGGGACTGGCGGAACACTATCGGCCGAACGTGATCCTGCGGGTTCGCGAGGACGCGGTCGAGACCGAGTGGCGACACCGGCAGACCCTTGCACTCCACCCTGACCTGCGGGTGCTACTGTCGACTTCCGGCTCCACCGGATCGCCGAAGTTCGTCAAGCTGTCGGAGCGCAACATCCACTCCAACACCGAGTCGATCGCCGAATATCTCGAGCTGACGGCGAGGGACCGCGCGGCGACCAGCCTGAGCTTCAACTATTCGTACGGCATGTCGGTGGTGAACTCTCATCTGGCCGTCGGCGCGTCGCTGCTACTCACCGAGCGGTCGGTCAGCGAGCATGCCTTCTGGGATGAGTTTACAGCCGGCGGGGCCACGAGCTTCGCAGGCGTTCCCTACACCTTCGAGCTGTTGCGGCGTGGCGGCGAGGCATGGGCGCGTTCGCCCTCGCTGCGCTACATCACTCAGGCCGGGGGACGCCTGTCGCCGGAACATGTCCGCCATTTCGCGGCTTTGGGGGCGTCCAGCGGCTGGCGGTTCTATGTAATGTACGGGCAGACCGAAGCGGCGCCGCGCATCGCCTATCTCCCGCCTGAGTACGCGGACGCCTATCCGGATTGCATCGGCGTCGCCATTCCGGGCGGCGAGTTGAGCCTTCTAGACCCGTCAGGGCACCCGGTTTTGGACGCGGGGCCCGAAGGCGAACTGGCCTATCGGGGCCCGAACGTGATGATGGGCTACGCTCTCGCCACCGCCGATCTGGCGACCGACGAGACGCCGCCGCTCCTGCTGACGGGGGATATCGCCCGGCGCAACGAACAGGGCCTCTACCAGATCGTCGGACGGACCTCGCGGATCGTCAAACCGTTCGGGGTGCGGATCAATCTGGACGAGCTTCAGGAACAGGTGCGCGCGCTCGTTCCCGGCGCGGTCTGCGCGGGCGACGACGGGCGGATCGTCATAGCGTGCCCGCCGCCGGCCAGCGACGCGGAGATCGCGGAGCTGCCGAGCCGCCTGGCCGTCGCCTACAACCTGCCGGTCTTCCTGTTCCACGTCCGGGCCGTGACCGAGGTTCCGCTGCTCGGCAACGGCAAGACCGACATCCAGGCCGTCTTGGCCCTGGCGCCGGCCGCGCCCGCCCAGGGAACGGGCGTCGGCGGCGACGCTGGCCTGTTCTCTCGGTTGGCCCGCCGGGCGGCTGTCGCCCTGGGTCTTTCCCGTGAGGAGAGTCCCGCAGGATGGGGGAGCGTAGGGGCGATATTCGAGGCGTTTCTGGAAGGCCGCCCGATCGACGACGACAGCAGCTTCGAAGCGCTGGCCGGCGACTCGCTCTCCTACGTCCAGACCCATCTCGCTCTTGAAGACTATCTGGGCGTCGTGCCCGACGACTGGGACCAATGGTCGGTCGCCGACCTTGAGCGCTTGCGCGCGGGCGAAGCGCCGCGGCGCGATCTCGCCGGTCGCGCCAAGCTGAAGATCCAGCCGACAGAAGCATCGCTCCTGCCGAGCGTGCGGGCCTTCAACGCACGCATGGAGGCCGGCGGCTCGCCGTGGCGCTTCTATGACACCGAGGTGCCGGACTGGCTCGCCGCCCAAGACGGCACGGCGACCTGGCGGGACTATTTCCTGGCGGTCGACGGCGAGGACGGCGCGGTGCGGGGCGGCTTTATCCTGAAGCAGCAGCCCTTCCTGCTCGATGGCGATATCACCCTGGTGGGCAACACCCAGGGGCCGGTCTCGGAAGGGATCGTCGATCAACGCTTCGGAGCCCTGGGCGGGGTCCTTCTCAAAGAGGCGTTGGCGCGCCAACCGCTGCAGATCGGCTGGGGGTCCTCCAAGCGCAAGGCTGAGGTGCTGGCCCAGGCCGGCTGGCCATCACGGCAGGTTCCGATCCTGCTGCAGATCGTGAATGCAAACGCTTTTCTTCGCCGAAGCGGCCTGCTTCGCCGCAACGCAGCGATCGCCAGGGGCGCGGACCTGTTGGCGGCGAGCGGATTGGGTTCATTTGGAAACAGCCTGTTGCAGCGGCTCATCGGCGTGTCGATTTCGGCGACGCCGCGCTTTCTCATGACCGAGGAAGCTGAGTTCGGCCGGTGGGCGGACAGCGTTTGGGAAGGCGCGCGGGGAAGTTATGGGCTTGTCGCGGTGCGCGACGCCGAGGCGTTGCGCACGGTGATGCCGGCCGGCCAGTGGCCGGACGCGATCCCCCTGAAAGTGGAGGTCGAGGGCGCGGTCGTGGGGTGGGCCGCCTTGCGTGACCGCACCTTGTCGGGCGACGCCTTCTTTGGCGATCTCCGCGTGGGCTCCGTCATCGACATCCTGGCGCTGCCCGGACACGAGCGGACGGTGGCGGCGGCGGCGGCGCAACGGCTGCGCGAGCGCGGGGTCGACGTCATCGGGACCATCGTCGCGCATGGAAGTTGGATACGCGCGTTTCGGCAGGCCGGGTTTGCGGTTCTTCATGGGCGGAGGAATGTATCCTTCTCTCCGGCCTTGTCGCGTGAGGCAGGGGGCTTCGACGCCCTGGTCCAGCGGGCGCACCTGACCCTGATAGACGGCGATGGTCCGCGCATTTTCTGAGGATCGCGATCGACCCCGACGGGCTTGATGCCGTCGGGCCAGGAGACGAAGATGGGGCAGATGACCGGCGACGCGCGAATTTTCATCCGGGACGATGACGTCGGCGCGCCGACTGCGGCTTTGCGCGGCTTCGTCGAGGCGTTCGCCAGAAACCAGATTCCGGTCAGCTACCAGATCATCCCGAAGGCGCTGACGCCGGAATGCGTCCAGTTCCTCCGCGCCGAAAAGGCCAAGACCCCTGAGTTGTTCGAGTTCGGGCAGCACGGCCTTACACACGAGATGACCGTGAACGGCCGTCGGATGTTCTACGAGTTCGGGCCCGAACGCTCCTACGAGGAGCAGCTTGAGGTCATCCGCGCCGGTCGGGAGATCCTCCAAGAGCAGTTGGGGGCGGACTTCAATGGCGAGGTCTTCACGCCCCCGCGGCATCGCTACGACCGAAATACGCTAAAGGCTTTGCGTGCCGTGGGCGTAACGATCCTATCGGCATCGAGCTATCCGGGCTTGCAGCACCGGATCGCCTATGGGGTGGGACGAGCGTTCGGCCTAAGCAATCTGGGCCGGCCCGGGGTTCCGTACCATGGTGCGATCCGCCCGGACTCGGGCTTGTTTGAGCTCTCTATTTCGGTGGCCGTCGACAACGGCGAACGCAACCAGGCAACGCCGTCGGACATCATCGAGATGATTGCCCGGGCGCGACGCGTCATGCCGACGATTGGTTTGATGTTTCATCATCACGCCTACGAGTCCCCCCAGGATCAGGCGTTCCTGCGCGAATTGGCCTCTCGGCTCACGAGCCTGCCCGGGGTCAGCTTTCATCGTATGGCCCAGTTGCGTGAACTGTTGTTGGATCGCGCCGTTTGACGGGAATGCAGGCTTAGGCGCAGGGAAGGTCGGTCACTGCCGGCCGGTTCGAAGTCGAGATCAATCGCAGCCGCGCTATGAGAGGCACCTCGATAAGTCTGTGGATAGCATAGGCGACAAACGCACCCAGGATGAGAATCCCGACAAAGCTGACATCCACCGGCAAGTCATCCGCAATCCCCAGCTGGGCGAGCCCATCCTTGATGGCACCCTGGATGTGTTGGTGCGCGAGGTAGAACGTGTACGACGCGTTCCCCAGCGCCACCAGCGGGCCGAACGAGAAGCTGTGGGTGCGCTCCAGGGTTGTGACGCCCAGGATGATGAGGCCGCAGCACAGGCCGACGGCGAGTGTGAATTCATTCTGCGACATTCCCCGATCCACCTGGAGGGCGGTGATCGTTAGGCCGACCGCGCCGGCGGCCAACGGGATGGCCGCCGCGGTCGGCGAAAGTCTCTGGTGGAGCCAACAAGCTCCCATGCCGATAAAGAAATTAATGCACAGCAGCGAGGTCCACACCCCTTCCGGCCTGGTCCTAGGCGAGACTTGATAGTGCCCGAGGATTGCAACGACCCAGATTCCCATCAGGACCATGCCGACCCGCCGACTTGCGATCAGCGCGGCGAAAGCAAGGTAGAACCCGATCTCGTAGAATAGCGTCCAGGCTACCGAGATGGGGGTCGGCTCCTCGGAGAGCCTGATCAATGATATTGTGGAAGCCCACCCCAACCGTGTGGTCGGCAGTACAGTCGAACCGTCGAAGGCCAGCACTGCGCAAACAAATACCACCGTGTATAGCCAGTATGTCGGATACACACGCACGAAGCGATTTCGAAGATAGCGATGTAGGCGGCCTGGTTTGCCGACGTCCTGGCCGTGCACGTGGAAAATGATGAAGCCGGATAGGACGAAGAAGAAATCGACCCCTGCGTGTCCATGCCGGCAGAGGTCGGCCAAAATGGACTCACCGGGTTCAAAGCCGTTTGACAGGTGGAAGGCGGCGACTGAAAGGGCCGCGATCCCTCGCCCGATTTGTAAGGACTTTAGCATTGCGGGCTCTGAGCTGAGAGGCGTAACTTATCGGACGTTGTTTAGGGCTCCGTCGATTGTTTGGGTAGGGGGGCTTGCGGTCACAATCGGTCCACGCAACGACGCTTCGTTAAGGGGCGTTGGCTCATATCGACTTGATGGGGGTTTCCCACTAATTGGGAGCCAGGTGAGATCCGGGGCGGAGTTGCGTTAATGGCTTACTTGTCCGAGATGGATGATGAGTTCGGCTTTGTCGATCCTGAGGCAGCTGCGACCCGCGGTGCTGAGTTGTCTGGCCAGTACAACGCCGCCGATCCCTTCCCGCACATAGTCATCGACGATTTCATGCCCGAGGCCATCCTTGAAAAATGCCTCAGGGAATTCCCCGCCAATATTGAGGAGGGAGGAGTTCGTTTTGATCGTGAGCAGGAGCGTTTCAAGACCCATTTCAATCCTGACGTCCTGTCTCCCTGGTATCGTGGGCTCTTCTACGGGTTTAACTCGCGGCCATTCATTCGTGTCCTTGAGAATATTACCGGCATCAAGGGGCTGATCCCCGATCCGTTTTTCCTGGGAGCCGGGTTGCACGAGATCTCGCAGGGCGGACACCTGTCGATCCACGCTGACTTCAATCACCACAAGCCGATGAACCTCGAGCGGCGGATCAACTTGTTGATCTACCTAAACAAGGACTGGAAGCCGGAGTACGGCGGGCAGCTCGAGCTGTGGGACAAGTCCATGAAGCACAAGGTCGTGGACGTCGTCCCGTCCTTCAATAAGTGCGTCATATTCAATACGAACTCAGACAGCTTTCATGGAAATCCGGGGGTGATCAACCATCCTCAGTCGATCCCCAGGAAGTCGATTGCGCTCTACTATTACACCTCCACCTGGGGGGCGGCGAAGCGGGACCACACGACCCAGTTCAAGGTGCGGGCAGGGTCCAAGGACGCCATCGACTGGAAGGTCAAATACCGGGAGCTCCTGCAGGACGTCCTGCCGCCCGTCCTGCATCGGACGATCACCGGCGCGAAGAAGCGCGATCCCGATTGAGGCCGCCTCGCAGGGTGTCCGCACACGACGGCGCGGGGGCCTATGCGTGGACGTGACGATCGGCATTTGAACCGGGGTCTGTCGATGTACAAACCAGAAAGCGGGGCGCCGTGGTCGGACTTCTGAAATCGGCGATCATCAAGGCGCGGCTGTTCCTCTGGCGGAGGCGGCAGTTCGACAACGTCAAACTGCGTGAGTATTTTCACGAGAACTACGACATCAAGATCGGCCTCTATTCCTATGGGTGCTTTGATCGTTGGCGTATGCCCGGCCCGATCCGGATCGGGCGCTATTGTTCCTTCGCCAACACGGTGCGATCAGCCCCCAACAACCACCCGATGGAGGCGTTGACGACCCATCCGGTGCTCTATGAGCGGGGGTTCGGCGTCGTGGATAGGGATGTGGAGTGGTCCGATCCTCCGCTGGTCGTCGAGGATGACGTCTGGGTGGGGCACAACGTGATGATCCTTCCCGGCTGCAAGTACATCGGCCGCGGCGCGGTGATCGGTGCGGGATCGATCGTGACGAAGGACGTCGAACGCTATGCGGTCGTGGCTGGCAACCCTGCGCGGAAGTTGCGCGATCGGTTCTCGCCCGACCTCATCGAGGCCATCGAGGCAAGCCGCTGGTGGGAGATGGATATCCCCGACCTGCGGCGGCTTGTGACCGATCGTCGAGATCTCGTCTTTGCGCCGGACGTGGCGTCGCTGCGCGCGTGGGAACGCGAGAGGACACGGTGAAAATTGCCCCCCAGGTTAGCGTCGTGGTGCCGCATTACCACGATCTGGCGTCCCTTGATCTCTGCCTGCGCGCCTTGACTCAGCAGGTTTATCCCGGGGGCGATGTGGAGATCATCGTCGCCGACAACGGCTCGCCGGAGGGCGAGGCCGCGGTCCGCGAGCTCATCGCCGGGCGTGCGCGCCTAGTGGTGGTGCGCGAGCGCGGCGCCGGGCCGGCCCGCAACGGCGCTGTGGTGGAAACCCGGGGCGAGATCCTGGCCTTCACGGATTGCGATTGCCGCCCGGAGGCCGATTGGCTTTCGGAAGGCGTGCGTGCTCTGGAGGCGTTCGACTTTGTCGGCGGAAAAATGAGGGTGCTGGTCAATGATCCGGAGCATCTTTCGCCCGCCGAGGCGTTCGAGACCGAGTTCGCCTTCGACAACGAGGCCTACGTGAAGCGAAAAGGCTTCTCGGTAACGGCCAACTTGTTCTGTACGCGCGCTATGTTCGACAAGGTCGGCGGGTTCAGGGTTGGCGTATCGGAGGATACGGAATGGTGTGAGCGCGCGCGAGGCATGGGCTATCGGATCGGCTATGCGCCGGGCGCGATCGTGGGGCATCCGGCGCGCCGTACTTGGGATGAACTGAGGGCGAAGTGGCGTCGTTTGAACGTCGAGTCATTCCATCTCTTCGCTAGCCGCCCAGGGGGGCGGCTGCGCTGGCTGCTGAAGAGTTGTGCGCTGCCGATTTCGGCCTTCATGCATACGCCCCGCGTTCTGGTGAGCGGCAAGCTCACCTCGTTTAGCCAGAAACTGGCCGCATTGTCGGCTCTGTACCGGTTGCGAGTGTGGCGCTGTATCGATGCGCTCCGCCTGCTCCGGATCGAAGGTGCCTCCTGACAATGCATGTCGCCGTCGCGATCGTTGGTTTCCGCAATCCAGAAGACATTGTCCAATGCCTCGGCGCGCTGGAGCGCTCTAGTCATCGCGATTTCGAAGTGGTGATTTGCGAGAATGGCGGAGCGGAGGCTTTCGAGGCGTTGCGGCGGGTGCTGCCTGGGGCGTTGCCCGGAGGGCAGCCGGTGCGCGCCGTCGCGGCCTCGCGCAATATCGGCTTCGCAGGCGGCGTCAACATCTGCCTCGAGGCCACCCCCGACGCCGACGCCTGGTGGCTGCTGAACCCCGATACCCAACCGGAGCCGGGCGCGCTGGCGGCGAAGGTCGCCAGGTTGGTGCGAGGTGACTGCGACGCCGTTGGATGCACGCTCTATCTGCCCAATGGCCGCATCCAATCGTACGGTGGCCGCTGGCGTTCCTGGTTTGCACGGGCCGAGTCGATCGGTATCGGCGAGGCCTTGGACGCAGACGTCGACCAGGCGTCGATCGAGCGCCAGCAGTCCTACCTGAACGGGGCGGCGATGCTGGTCGGCCGTCGCTTTCTGCAGACCGCCGGAACCATGCGCGAAGAGTATTTCCTCTACTGCGAAGAGGTCGAGTGGTGTCTGCGCGGCCTTGCTCTGGGGTTGCGCCTGGGCTTCGCGTCGGAGGCTCGGGTTCTGCATGCGCAGGGCGCTACGACGGGCGCCGGCGAAGACATCGCACGTCGACCCCGCACACCAGTTTATCTCACCGCGCGCAACGCCATTCTCCTGACCCGTGATCGCTACGCCGTCCGGCTGCCGGTCGCCGCCGCGGCCATCGCGGCGCAGTTGGTCCTGCGGTACGGACGGCGCGGGGCGTGGCGGCAACTCGGCTATGGCCTGTCGGGCTTGGCGGCGGGCCTGCGCAATGAGCGCGGCGCGCCGAGCTGGCTGAACGTCTAGGCTTCGGGCGGGCTGGCCAGAGCCTTGGCGTCGTCGCGCTGAGCACGATAGACGAGCGCAGCAACCATCCCGATCATCATGAAGACCAGCGGGTGATTGTCCTGCTGACTGAACACCGCTTTGATGACGAGAAAGTTCATCAAGGCGACGCTCAGCGGCACCAACAGGGCGGTGTCGTTGTTCCTGGGTATGCTGCCGATCGCGTACTTCGCGGAGAAATAGATCGCGGCGATCAGCATGCCGTAGAAGGCCACAATGCCCAGGACGCCGTAATCCAGGCCGATCGCCATGTAGTAGGTGTCGATCGTCAGCACCCCGACGGGATTTCGGTGGCCGAGGGCTTCAGCGCCCTGACCCATCCCGTGACCGAAGGGGTTCTTCAGGATCAGCGGAATCGCATCCTCGTACTGGCTGATGCGGCCCTGGTTGCTGGCCCGATTGGCCCCATTGCCCCAGACCTCGTTGCGCAGCCGCCCGACCACGAAGGTCGCGGTGATCGCCAGCGAGAAGATCACTGGATAGGCCAGGGTGATGGCCGGCCCGAAGAGGCTTTCCTTGCTCCGACGCCACTTCAGCGCAGCCCAGAAGAACATGTAGATCAGCGAACCTAGGAGGAACCCGACCATGCCTAGCCGCGAGTCCGTCGCCAGGACGATGTAAAGCAGGAATGGGATCGAGAGGCCTGAAGCCACGCGGACCGCCAGCTTGTACGGACCGAATGCGAAGTGAATGATGAACGGCACGCAGATCGCTAGGTATTCCGCCAGCCCGAGGCTGGTTGAGAATGTGGCCTGGACGCGGTGGACGCCAATGGCCGCGCGCTGCTGACCGCCCAGAATGCGGATGACCGCCTCGTCCTCGATCTTCAGGAAGCTGGGGACGTGCCCGGCCCACAGGACCTGCCCGGCCCTCGCCTCCAGCAGTCCGACGAAGCCGATGAGGAGCGACATGATCCAAAGCAGCACCGCCCATCGTTCCGGGCGGCCGGGCTTAAGGAAGATGTAGCAACCGGCGAAGAACATCGCCGTCCAGCTGACCTGGGCCAGGACGACCTTGTTGGCGGTGTCGCGGAGGTTGCCTGACAGCGGTACTGTGAGGACCTGGATCGTCGCGAACATCACCAGGAATATCCAGACTGCGGGCATCGTGCGCAGCGCATCCCTGATTTCCTCGCGCACCTTCTGGGAAATGGAGACGGAAACCAGCAGAAGGATGAGTGCTGGGAAGCCAATAAGGCGGATCATGGTGATCCACGGCAGGCCGGGCGGCGAAAGGGCCAGATAGTTCGGCCACATGATGAGGCCGATGAAGAAGGCGAAGAACAGCACCTCCAAGGCTCCGGTCGGCGCGTGTCGGGAATCCGGAAGCGCCCAGATGGCCACGATCGCCAACGCCACCACGGGGAAGGCCATCGGCACGATGAGGTATGGGGCCGTGAGCGCGTAGTAGAAGCCGTAGGCGAAGCAGAAGAAGGCGAAGGCGGGCACCAGGAGCCACGGCAAGTAGGGCCGCCAGAACGGGCTTTGCGGGTTGGAATAGGGGCTAAGCACGACCGGGGGCGTATTCGCGCGGTCTCTCAACAAGCGCAGGCGGTCGAGCACTCCGAGCACGTTTTCCACCTGAAATTTCCGCGACACTTGCAGGCGCCTTTCATTCCATTTCAGCTCTATCCGCCGGGACGGCGGGTTAGGCTATCCGACGTCAGGTCTTACGAAACATACCCATGCTGGCCGCGACGGCCTGTTGGAGGGTCGCACGCTCTCGTTTGACGAGCCACCCCAACGCCAGCATTGACCCGCAAGCTAGGATGATGATGCGAACGGCCTCGCGGTGGTCGGCCACGGTCGTCCATCCGACGATCAGCATCGAGGCCAGGATGAAGAGGGCGACGCGGTCGAAATCATGGAGCAGGCGACGACCGCTGGCCCTGTTGACGAGCAAGATCGCTGTCGCCAATGCGAGCAACTCCCCGACGATGAAGCCTGCAGTGATGCTGATAACGCCGCCGAAGTACCGGACCGCCAAAAACGCGCAGGCCAGGCCGGACATCCGGACAATGTTGTTGGCGAGAACAATTTCACTGTGCGCCATGCCCAAAGCCACTGTCGTCGGCCATTGGCGGAGGACGCGGGTCGCCTGGAAGATCCCGATCATCGCGATGATTAGGGGCGGCTGAGCGAACTTCGATCCATAGAGTAGGACGACGGCGATGGGGGCGACGAGGGCGAAGCCGGCGGCCATCGCCGTTCCGAGCAGAAGGATTTGGCTGCCCAGCGCGTCGGCGGCGACGTCGCGGCGGGCCTGATCGTCTCTTGCTGCAGCGATCAGAGGAAGGTGCATTGCGCCCACGTAACGCATGATTGTGCTGGCGGGGTAGAACACCAGCATTAGCACTGCGGTATAGTAACCGAGCTGGCCGATACCGAGTTCGTTGGCGACGACGACGCGGTCGCCCTGGGAGCCGATGAACAGCAGCAGTCCATTGAGCACCAGAGGCCAGGAGAAGTGAGCGAGGCGCTGCATATGCTCCTTGGAAAAGCCTACCCGGTAGGGTCGCTTGGCCAGGAGATGAGTAATGACGACAAAGGCGATCGAGCGGACGATCAGGCCATAGAGGATAGCCGTGAAATCATGGGTGATGTAGGCGGCCGCGCCGGTGGCGGCTAGGCTGAGCACTTCCGCCGCCAGGGTTACGATCGCTTCTGAACGAAAATCCGCTTGGCGCTGGTCTCGCCGGAAGTCGAGATGGAGAAAGCCGAAGATCAGCGGCGCCAGCGCCAACACGGTCAGCGCCGGCTGCAGGGCAGGGGTCTTGAAGTAGGCCGCGATCGGGCCCGCGAACAGCATCAGACAGAGAGCCTGCAGTCCGCCGCGGCCGATGAACAGTGCCTGGACCAGTCCCTGAACGACAGGTTTGTCGCCGTCCTTGTCCTGAATGAGAAATCTATCGCTGCCGTTGTCGGTTACTGATTGAAAGAACTGGGACGTCAGCGTGAGCATCGCGACGAGGCCGAGTTCCTCCGGACCTAGGAACCGAGCGAGAATTGTATAGCGCGCGAGCGCGCATAGCTGCGCCGTTACGGTGGCTGCGAGGTAAATTTTCGCGCCACGGCGGCGAGGCTCCATGTCCGTTCTCTTGACCTGTTTCAACGGCCCTCTCGTAACAGACGATTTGCGACATCTCCCTTAACGAGGACGCTTACGTCGCGATGGTTTGCGTTCTTCGTATGGGAGAATGTTGGCGACGATGGCTAGAATGCACCCACACTAGCGCCATGGCGTCCCGCCAGCGCAGCGATGGCGAGTGTCGTCGTCGCAAGGATTTTCAAGGCGACCGCTAAACGGCGCTCGTTGCTCAAAGCATCCTGGAGACGCGCGCGATGGCTCGCTTGGTCAAAGATAAACTGAAAGCGGTTGCGGCGGGCGTCGTGGTTCTGCTGATCGCGGTCACGCTTGGCTTGGCCTCGGCGCATCAACCTTCGATCGATCGAAGCTGGGCGGCGTCACCAGTTTGGCAGTCGCCAGTTGAGGGTGCTGGCCTTTGGGGTGTTGGCAAAAAATTAACCAGTATCATTAAGCGCGTATCAAATGAAGTTCCCCATATTCCATTGTCGAAGATCTCCAATGTTCTGGTCTTCGAAAATGAAAGTCCGGCAAAATCGCCGGGCGGTGGGGGTCGAACCATGTCAGTTACTGTCGTAAATAGCGCAGTTACTCTGAATCTTGCTCTTAAGGCGGCCGTCAGTGGAGATACGATCCTTCTCGCGCCTGGCGTTTACTCGAACCTTTCGATCAGGGGTTTGTCCTTTGACAGTGATGTGACGATTAAGTCGCAGGATCCGGGGGCTCCCGCGGTCATCACCAATATGACCATTATGGACAGCAAGGGCCTGACCTTCGAGAATCTCGAATTTTCGAATGCTGGTCTCACTGAACCTTCCTCGTATCGGGTTACCCGCGGTGAGGACATTCATTTCAAGAACCTGGATGTTCACGGCTCTCTGAACAACGATCCTTCCGACGACACGTCGGCGTTTCTCATCCGCGAAAGCAAGGATGTGAGCGTCACCAATTCGCAGTTCCGTGAACTGTCCCATGGGATCAACCACCTGGACAGCAGCGAACTGAACTTCTCCGACAACTCGTTCAGCGAGATGCGTTCGGACGGAATTTTGGGCGGTGGCTCATCCAACGTCCTGATCGCCCGGAACACCTTCACCAATTTCCACCCGGACCTCGACGACCACCCGGACGCCATCCAGTTCTGGTCCAAGAACACCACTGTCTCGGCGCATGACATCGTCATCATCGACAACGTCATCACCCAGGGCGACGGGGGCCCGATCCAGGGCATTTTCTTGCGCGATACGACCGGTGTCGTCTTCGTCGACGTGAAGATCAGCGGCAACGAGATCGTTGGTGGTCTGGGCAACGGGATCATGGTTGAGGGCGCGCGCAACCTCACGATCACCGACAACGTCGTGACTTCGTCGCCCGATAAGAAGGCGTGGATCCGCGTGGAGCAGGCTGACTACGTCACCGTTTCCGACAACGGCGCTGGCAAGTATATCTACGAGGGGGTCGAACACCTGACCGACACCGGGAACGTCTTGACCGGCATCATCACCGGTCCGTTGGTGTCGCAGGAAGATCCGGTCGCCGCCCCGATCCCAACTCCAGTCCCGGCCCCGACCCCGGTCCCGGTCCCGGTCCCGGACCCTGCTGTGGTCGAGGCGCCCCAGAGTCTCGTGGGAACGGCTGACGCCAACCGTCTTCAGGGCGGATTGGGGAGCGACACCCTCGATGGCGGCGCTGGGCACGACACGCTCCAGGGCGGAGGTGGCGACGACATGTTGGTCGGCGGCCTCGGCGACGATGTCATCGACGGCGGCGCGGGCGTCGACACGATTTCCTATGCGGTGAGTACGGAGTCGGTTGTCGTGAACCTCAGCGTTACGACCCAGCAGGCCACCGGGGTCGCGGGCCGGGACACGGTGATCAACGTCGAGAACGTCGTCGGCTCGAACTACCGCGATACAATAAAGGGGGACGCGGGGAATAACGTGCTCAACGGCGGCGCCGAGCGGGACGCCTTGACCGGTGGCGGCGGCGCCGACACGATTATCGGCGGTTCCGGGGCCGACACCTTCGTCTTCACGTCGCTCTCGGACTCGACTGTGGCGATCCAAGGCCGAGACCTCGTGGCCGACTTCAATCCGCTGCAAGGCGATCGCATCGACCTGCGGGGCATCGACGCCGTGCAGGGGGGCGTGGACAACGCCTTTAGCCTGGTCTCGAACTTCACTGGGATCGCAGGGCAGCTGCGAGTGGTGGTTGAAGGTGCAGGGCGATATGTGGTGGAGGGCGACGTCAACGGCGATAAGCTGGCTGACTTTGCGATCAATGTGCATTCGACGGTTGCGCCGACCACGTGGGACTTCATGCTTTAGCCGCATGCCGCAATTCCCTTCGGGGGAGTACTAAATAGGAAAAAGGGCGCAGCCGTCGGGCTGCGCCCTTTCTCTTGTTTCTCGGCGTTTCGGCTAACCGACGTGCAACACTTGCCATGTATGGCTGATATTTGAGATTGATCGAACTCCGACGGTTGAAGGTTACGCGTGAGCGCTTTGAGGTTTGCAATTGGCGCCCGCCTAATCATCCGCTCCACATCCCATGAGGTCGCTCGGCGGTGCGAAAATCGCACCTTCGACAGGACGTGTTTGAGAGAATGGCATTAGGAATGAGCACCAAGCCCATCAAGATCGGCCTTCTCTGGCATTCCGCCCGATCGGGGAACTTGGGTGTCGGCGCTCTGACGCTTGCTAACATCGAGATCGCCAGCCAAGTCGCCGCGGAACTGAATCTTGAGCCGCAGTTCACGATATTCGGTCCGCGCGAGCGGACACCGCTCTACCTGGACGAAAGCCTCATTCCGACCTACGTCATCTCAACGAAGTCAATGCTGAGCCCCAGCGGCTGTTGGACTGCGATCGGCGCGCAGGACTGCGTGCTCGATATCGCGGCGGGAGACAGCTTCGCCGACATTTACGGCCTTCGTCGCTTCGCCTTTCAGTGGGTGACGAAGATGATCGCAATCGCCCGTAGGGTGCCGTTGGTCCTGTCGCCCCAAACGATTGGGCCGTTTGAGCGCCAGCCGTACATCGCATTGGCCAAGATGGTCCTGAAGGGCGCGGACGCCGTGGTGGCGCGTGACCCGATGTCGCTCGACGCCGTTCGGAAGCTGGCCCCCTCGGCCCACAACGCCCTTGCGGTCGATGTCGCCTTTGCGCTGCCGTATGAGGACAACAGCTCCCAGCGGGGGCAGGCGCAGCTGCGGGTCGGGGTGAACGTTTCGGCGCTTCTCCTGAATGAGGCCGAGTGTGGGCGCAATCGCTTCGGCCTCGCCGTCGACTACGCCGTCCTGATGCGCAGGTTCATCGGCGATCTGGTCGCGCGACCAGATGTCGAGGTGCACCTCATCACCCACTGCAATCATCCCAACGGCGGCTGGGACGACGACGACGTGGCCACCGACAAGATCGCCGCCGAGTTCCCGTCCGCCGTCCGCGTGCCGAGTTTCGCTGGGCCTTGCGAGGCCAAGTCGTACATCTCCGGGCTCGATTTTCTCGTCGCTGGCCGCATGCATGCCTGTATCGCCGCCTTCTCCTCGGGTACGCCTGTCGTGCCTGTGGCCTACAGTCGTAAATTCAGCGGACTGTTTGGAATGCTGGACTACAAGTGGATGGTGCCGGTCACTGGAACCGACACCGACACCGCCCTGGCGTTCATCCATGATTGTCTTCAGCGTCGCGGGGAGCTGGCTGAAGATTCCCGGCGTGGCCTTCAAAAGGTGGAAGCCCTGCTGGACGTCTACCGTGCAGAGCTTCGGAAGCTGTTTACCCAGGTGTTAGCGCGCGGGAGGTAGTTCGCGCTGCTCGCTAAAGGTGAAGGCAAGGGTCTGGTGTGGTATGCGCGACACCGCCAAGCGGTCCGTGCGGCCCAGCTCTTCAGCAATCATTTGATTGATGCTCTAAGGTCGTTAAGACGATTCACGTTGAAAGTTGAAGCGTTGGTGCACGTGTGTGTCCAGCGGTCGCATTACCGGTCGCCTAATATCCGCGACAAGTCGGAATGCCAAACAGGGGTGGCGAAGATGGTGCAGTATTGGGCCGCAGCGGCGATGGTAGGGGCCGTCACCTTTTCGTCCGCAGCCTCCGCGCAGGAGACGCGTCGGCTGGATTTTGGGGCGCACGCCAGCGTCTTCCACGACTCGAATGTCGCGCGAACCGACGAGACGCTCGCAGCTCAACGCGGAATTGAGCCCGAGGATGTTATCTTCACGCCGTCTCTGCGCTTCGACCTGCTACTGCCGATTAGTCGCCAATCCTTCTTCCTGAATGGGACGGCCGGCTATGACTTCCATCGGGAGAATAACCAGCTTGATTCCGAGCGCTTCAACGTGAGCTCAGGGCTCAACGGGCAGTTGGGCCCTTGCCGAGGAACGTTGATGGGCGGGTACACGCGGGCCCAGGGCGACCTCCAGGATCTAACGCTCATCAATCCGGAAAACACGCGCGAGGTGACCAGCGTAAACGCGAACGTCAGTTGCGCGCGTCCGACCGGCCTTGGCCTGCAGCTGTCCGCGGGCCACGAGTGGGCTAACAATAGCAACGTCCTTCAGGCGCAGTCGGATTACGAGTCGTCGAGCGGGCAGGTCGGGGTCACCTATGGACGGCCCACGTTTGGTGTATTGACCGTCTTCGCGCAGCGTCAGAGGACGGAATACGATAACCGCATCGGCCTCGGTTCGACGCCGGGCTATGACATGACGGCGGCGGGTGTGAGCTTCGAGCGTCGTCTTGGTGCGCGGATTGAGGGGACGCTGTCGCTGTCCTATTCCTGGGTTGATCCGCTGACCTCGGCGCCTGGCGGGGCGGGGGAGTACACCGGAACGACTTATGGTGCGGACTTCGTGTTCCGACCAACTGAGCGGCTCGAAACTCTGTTCACCTATGAACGGAGCATCGTGCCCTCGACCCGTATCGGCAAGCTCTATGACATTCAGGAAGATCTGCGGCTCGAGGCTCGCTATCAGCTGGGCGCTCGCTTCCAGGTCGGTCTCGGGGGGAGGATGCTGGACTCCACCTCGGAGGGCTCGACCCTGGTCGGTGTCAACCCCGGCCTTCTTCTGACAGATTCGCGTACGAAGGTGATGTTTGGTTCGTTGACCTTCAAGCAAAGTCAACGAACTTCAATTAGGCTGGACGTGTCTCGTGAGGAAAGGGAAGCAAACATTCCCACCTATGAATATTCAACCACGCGCGTCGGACTGACGGCCGACGTCGCCTTTTGAGAGCCAGTTCTGAGCAAATGACCAGCATTCGCGCGACTCTCACCAGCCTTGTCGTCGGCTTCTGCTTTCTCGTGATCGCTCCTGGCGCGGCGTTGTCGCAGCCGGCGGTCGCACCGGGACCCGCGGTGGCCACATCTGTCGTCCCAACCCCCGCCGTCATTCCGCCCACCGCGCCCTTGAGCGCCGCGCAAGCCGTATCCAGCGACTACGTTCTTGGACCCGAGGATGTGGTCGAGGTTGACGTGCTGGGGCGGTCCGACTTCAAGACCCGCGCGAAGCTTGGCGGCGACGGCACGATCCAGCTCCCCCTGATCGGTCGGGTGCCTGCTGCGGACCGCACGGCCCGCACCCTCGGCGATCAAGTTCGCAAAAGCCTGCAGGACGGCGGTTATTTCTCCAACCCGATCGTCAATGTGGACGTCGTCTCGTACGCGAGCCGATATGTGACGGTTCTTGGAGCCGTGGGAACTCCCGGCTTGATCCCAGTCGACCGCGTGTATCGTCTCTCGGAGATTATCGCCCGGGTCGGCGGCGTTCGGGAAACGGGCGCCGACTACGTGATTTTGCGGCCGCAAAATGGGCCGGAGCAACGGCTGTCGGTCAAGGCGCTTGCGACCGGAGATCCTGCGCAGGATCCTGTCGTTTCGGCTGGTGATAAAATCTTCAGCCCTATCGCCGATCTTTTCTACATCAGTGGTCAGGTCAATGCTCCGGGGTCTTTCCCCCTGTTGTCTGACATGACGCTTCGCATGGCGATCGCCAGGGGCGGCGGTCTTGCCGCTTCGGGATCGGACAAGCGCGTGACCGTCACCCGCAAGGGCGAGAAGGTTAAGCTTAGCTTGAGTGATAGGATCGAGGCCGGCGACGTGATCGTGGTCGGTGAGCGATTGTTCTAATCGGCGACAAGCCGGAGGTGTGACGTGAACATCGTCCAATTTCTGAGGATACTGTGGGCACGGCGATGGCTGGTGCTTGCGGCCACCATCAGTTGCGTGATCGGCGCGTTCATCGTGACCCAGATCGTCCCGCCGCGCTATCAGGCGCAGTCCCGGGTCATGCTTGAACTGGTCAAGCCCGATCCGATCACCGGCCAGATCACCTCGCCTCAGTTCGCGAAAGCGTACACGCGGACGCAGATCGAGCTAATCAAGGATTACCGTGTCGCCGGGAAGGTCGTGGAAGACCTCGGGTGGCTCAATGATCCGAACCTGCTCGCGCAGTACCAGAGCCGGCCTGCCGGGGATGACCGCGACCTTAAGCGGTGGGCCGCTCAGCGGATCATCGACGGGACGGACGCCAAGCTGATCGAGGGCAGCAACATCATGGAGCTGACCTTTAGCGCCAGCTCTCCGGAACTCGCTCGCTCCGTCGCTGACGCCCTGCGCGAGGCCTATATGGACTCCAGCCTCGCCTACCGCAGGGAAAACGCGGCGCGCACAGCGGAATGGTACTCGGTGCAGGCGGAGAAAGCCAAGGCGTCGCTGGCGATCGCTGAGGCCCAAAAGGCGACGTTCGAGCGTGAAAACGGTGTCATCCTGCAAGATGACAAGACTGACATCGACAGCGCCCGACTGGCCGCGCTGGCGTCCGCCGGAGCGCCGACCGTGGCTGCGGCCATGCCTGTTGGCCCAACTCCTGCAGGCATTCAATTGGCCCAGCTGGATGCGACCATCGCCCAAGCATCTCGGACCCTAGGGCCCAACCACCCCGATCTCCAGGCCATGCGGCAGCAGCGAGCCATGTTGGCCACCCAAGCGGCTCAGGAGCGGTCCGCCGCAGGCGCCGCGGCTGGAGCCGCAGCCTCGGCCGCCCGCGTTGGCGCAGGCATGCTCGAGGCGCAGAAATCCAAGGTCATAGGGCAACGCGACAAGCTGGAGCGAGTGAAAGCGCTGCAAGCCGAGGTCGATGTGCGTCGGGATCAATTCATGAAGGCGTCGAACCGCGCTGCGGACCTGCGTCTTGAAGCCAATGTTGGCGAGACCGGCATTACCCCTTTGGGCAACGCGGTGACGCCGCAGAAGCCGGTTTTCCCGAACATGCCGCTCATCATGGTGGGTTCCCTGGGCTTCGGGCTGGCCTTCGGGGTGCTCATCGCTTTGCTCACCGAATTGTTCGGTCGCCGCGTCCGGAGCATTGAGGACCTTAGCTCGGCTGTCGATGCGCCGTTGCTCGCGGTCATCGCCACCGCGGCGAAGCCGCGCAGAACCTTGCGATCGTTGGCCAGCCCGGGTGGTCGCCGCGGCGCGGATATTCGCACGAAGGCGGCACGGGCATGAGTGGGGTGGCGCAAATGAAACGCGAAGAGATTGGCGGGCTGGTGGACGACGGGGCCATCAAGGGAGCGATCCTGGGCGCCGGTGAAAACGGCTACGCATTCTCATCGGAAGTCGTGATGGTTTCAGAGCCGCGCGGTGCGCGCGCCGAATCCGTTCGGGCGCTTCGAACCCACATCATGGCCCAACACCTGGGTGACGGCCGTCGAGGTTTGGCGATCTGCGCCGCCAGCGCCGGTGTGGGCGCTTCGTTCACCGCCGTAAATCTGGCGGTGGCGCTCGCTCAGATCGGCGTGAAGACTCTGCTCATCGATGGAGATCTCCGGCATCCCGCCGTCGAGACCTTCATTGTTCCGCCGCCGGGTTTAACCGGCTTGCGGCAATGTCTTGCCTCAGACGCCATCGAGATCGGTGACGGCGTTCAAGTCGATGTCCTAGAAAACCTGTCGATCATGTACTCCGGCGGGGCCACGAATGACGCTCAGGAGCTTCTGTCTGGGGAACGCTTCGGCCCGTTGATAGAGCGCTGCCTGCGGGACTTCGACTTCACTATCGTCGACACCCCGCCGGCGAACAGCTCCGCCGACGCTCGCCGGATCAGCAATGTGGTTGGCTACAGTGTCATCGTCGCAAGGCGGCATGAGAGCTTCGTTGTCGATATCGCCGCCCTGGCGGCTCAGCTGACTGGGGATCGTGCGAGGGTTGTCGGAACCGTGATGAGTGAGGCTTGATCGTGGTCAGTGCGTCGGCGGCGGAAGCCCGGCAGGCTTCCGGCCCAAAAATTTGGGGTGGCTGGCCGACGGCCTTGGCGTTCGCAGTCTTGGCGATCCCGACGATCATTTCGCTCGGCGACCAGGTCTGGTCGCGGGAATCTGGCGCGCATGGCCCGATTGTGCTCCTGACCGGAGGCTGGCTGATTTGGCGCAAGTTGCCCGACCTGCGCCGCGCCGCTGTTCCGGGGCAGTCCTGGCTCACTGTGGCCATGCTTTGCGTTGCATTGCCACTCTACGTATTCGGTCGAGCCTACGACTTCATTAGCCTGGAGGTCGCCGGCCTCTACGGTGTTGGCGCGGCGATCTTGCATGCGCACTTCGGCTTGCGCGCGCTGTTCATGAATTGGTTTCCCTTCCTATACCTGGCCTTTGTCATCCCGCCTCCGGAATGGCTCATTGACCGTCTGACAGCGCCGCTGAAGTTGTTCGTGTCCTACGTCACCACGGCGGGCCTCCAAGCGGTCGGCGTCCCGGTGTTCCGCGAGGGCGTCACCCTCATGGTGGCCCAGTATCAACTGCTGGTGGAAGACGCCTGCTCGGGGATGAACTCGATCACTGGCCTAGTCGCGATCAGCCTGTTCTACATCTACCTGCTGCGGAACGCCTCGTGGCGCTACTCGCTGTTCCTGGTCTGCTTGGTCATCCCCATCGCCATCATCGCCAACATCATCCGAGTGGCGACGCTGGTGTTGCTGACCTACTTCTTTGGCGATGCGGTGGCGCAGGGCTTCCTGCACATGGCGGCCGGGTTGTTGCTCTTTACCTCGGCGCTGTTGCTGGTGTTCCTGGTGGATCACCTGATCTCGTATGTCCTTGGCCGGCGGGAGAAGACGGCATGATCGGACGTCGTGATCTCCTGATCGGAGGCGCCTGCGTGGCCGCGGCTGGCGCGGCCTACGCCCTGAAACCGCGAAAGCGGCTCGTCCTGCTTTCGAGTGGCAAAATGGCGGACGCCTTGCCGATCTCTTTCGGCGATTGGTCGGCCGAGAACGCTGACGGACTAGTCCAGCCGAAGACCGAAGGCGGGCTGGCCGCCACGCTCTACAGCGAAATGGTCGGCCGCATCTATCACCAGGCGTCGACTGGCGCGGCGGTGATGATGCTGGTCGCCTACGGCGATACGCAGAGCGATATGCTGCAGTTGCACCGGCCCGAGGTCTGCTACCCGGCGGTCGGCTTCACCATCGCCTCAAGTGTGCCCACCAAGCTGAGGCTGCCCGGCGGGGGCGCCGTGCCGGTTCGCCGGGTCGTTGCGTCGACCCATGAACGCCAAGAGAACATCATCTATTGGGCTCGAATGGGTGAGTATCTCCCGGCCAGCAGCGGCGAGCAGCGCAAGGTGCGCCTGATGACGGCCATGGAGGGCTATGTGCCCGACGGGGCGCTGATCAGGTTTTCGATGGTCGGCCCGGACTCCGACGTCGCGTTCCGCGTCATGGGTGGGTTCATCCCAGCTCTCCTGACCGCGGTGGCCGCCGATCGGCGTCGCGCGCTGATCGGGACGCAACTCGCCAAGATGATGAGCGCCTGAGCCGGAGCGAGCTGGGGCCGGGCCTTCGTCGGGATGACCCGGGGAAAGAACGGCGCATTTGACTGAATGTCGATCGGTCCTGGAGCGCTCTTCTGCTTCTGTTGGCGCCGATAGCTCCCATTCCGGCGCGGGGTCTTAACGCCAGGGTTCGCCCGTATTTGCGGGTCAGCGCGCGGCGGCGAGCATCGCGCCACGGCGGCGGCGCAGGAAGGCCCCGGCGAGCACGAAGCCCGAGATCAGCATCGCCCAGGTGGCGGGCTCGGGTACGGATGACGGAAACTCGATGGAGCCGCCACCACCCGCGCCGGGGCGGCCAATTGGCCAGATCCGGGGAAGCGCAGGCCGGTCGAAGCTTTGGGCGACAGGCATGGGGCTCAGTTCATCAAACGCGAGGGCGCGATCCGCCCCGATCTCATTGATGATGGTTGTCGGCTCCGCCATGCCCAGCAGCACAGTGTCCGGAACCATGGCCGTCGGCCGCCGGCCAAATTTGGTCGGCATGAAATAGACCGGAACGAAGCGCGACAGCTCGGCACGGGGGGCGGTGACGACGCTCAAGGCGCTCTCTGCGCCCGAAAGCAGGGCCGGGGTCATCGCTGGCAGAGGAAACACAACAGTCGCCACCAACAAGGTGAACAGGAACCTGTTCGCTGTGTTCTTCGGCGATGCTTGCTTCGTTATCCTTGACGACGATTGCATGGATTCAATGGCCTCGTGTCTGTCCCTGAACTCACGTCGTCAGCGAACTGCTGCTCATGAGTTTTCCGAATCCCAGAAGATATCTCTCCCAGTACAGACCTTCACTGCAAGTCCCAGTCCACATCAACTTATGTCACTTTGGGACAAAGCGCCCAGGAAAGGTGGTCAAACTCAGCCCCGGGGTGAATCTATCCTGCATCGAGAATAGAAGGGGAGGCCTGACGAGCCAGTAACCTCGGAACACTCGGTTTGCGGAGGCGATAGGCCGGTCGGCGGAAGGAAAAAAGGGTGTGTCACGGGGCGCCTTCCGCTTTCAAGGCCGGCTGGCGTCGTGGAAAGGGGCAAGATGGCGGACCATCAGATTCAGCCGACGCTGAGGAGTTGCCCAATGCCGAAGGGGCTCGCTTGGAACGCAAGGATGCGATCGAGCTTGTTGTAGTATTCAGGCACGCTTGGCCGTTGGGCTGATTGACTTTGCCGACTGACACAGCTTAGGCATGACCGTGACTCAAAATCGGAAGATCGAGATAAACCTGCCCGTTGATCAGTTAGCAGACGTCGCCGAGATCAATACCCTGTCGCGGGCCAAGGCCCCGAAGCGGTTGCGGGTCTGCTTGGCAGGATCGGGGGGAGGGCATGTTCGTCAGCTGCTGGATCTTGAGCCGGCATGGTCGCAGCACGATTGCTTCTTCCTGACAGAGGACACGGCCCTTTCCCGCAGCATAGCCGTGAAGCATCGCGCCCATTTCGTCCCGCATTTTGCGCTGGGCCAGGCGCGGCTGGGCGCGCCGATCAAGATGATGTTCGCGGGCGTGAGGAATTTCTTCGCCTCGGCGAAGATCATCCTCCGCGAACGGCCTCAGGTGCTTATCAGCACTGGGGCTGGGGCTGTCTATTTCGCGCTGCTATGGGCACGACTCCTGGGCGCCAAGATCGTGGTGATCGAGTCCTTCGCCCGTTTCGACAAGCCATCGTTGTTCGGTCGGCTCACCGCGCCGCTGGCGCACCGCAAGGTCGCTCAATCTCAGGCGCTGGCCGCCTACTGGCCTGATGCTCCCATCTTCGATCCGCTGAAGATGCTGGACACCCCGCGGCCGCAGAAGAAGCCGCTGCTGTTCGCGACTGTCGGCGCCATCCTGCCGTTCGATCGCCTCGTGCAGATGGTCGCAGAGGTTAAGGCCCGCGGTGAAATCCCTGAGGACGTGCTTGTTCAGACCGGGGACGGAGGCGTCGCGCCTAAGGGTCTGACGACAGTGGAGACGCTGCCCTTTGAGGAGATGCAGTCCACGCTCCGGGACGCTGACATTGTCGTCTGCCACGGAGGCACTGGATCGCTCATCACCGCTCTACGCCAGGGCTGTCGTGTCGTGGCGGTCCCGCGTCTGTTCGCGAAGGGCGAGGTCTATGACGATCACCAGGCCGAAATCACCGCGGCTTTCGCCAAGCGAGGCCTGATCGCCGTCGCTAACACGGCCGACGAGCTCTCCGAGGCGCTTAAGGCGGTGCGCGGGCGCGAGCCTCAATCGGCGACCAGCGATCCCAGCGAGCTGATACTGCACCTGAAGGACCTCCTCGCCCAATGGGGGCGTTCAGGCCGCTAGCTTGCGGCCAAGTCGGTCGTCAAACGGAGCGCGCCTCAAGAGTGCGCGGTCCGTTTGATCGTGCGTTACCACAGATCCTTGAGGTCCGGTTCGCCGGCCCGCTCTGCGATATCCAGCAGGTATCGACCATAGGCGGTCTTTTCGAACAGCTTGCCGCGCGCGCGGAGTTGGGCGCGGTCGATGAAGCCGTTGAGGTAGGCGATCTCTTCCAGGCAGGCGACGTGGACCCCCTGGCGCTTTTGGACGGCGCGGACGAACTCGGAGGCCTCGACCAGGCTCTCATGGGTGCCGGTGTCGAGCCAGGCGTAGCCACGCGAGAGCTGTTCCACGAACAGGTCGCCAGCTTCCATGTACATGCGGTTGAGGTCGGTGATCTCCAACTCGCCTCGGGGCGAGGGGACGACCTGCTTGGCCAGCTCCACGACGCGGTTGTCGTAGAAGTAGAGGCCGGTGACTGCTTGGCGCGATTTCGGCTCGGCGGGCTTTTCCTCCAGGCTGATGGCCCGGCCGGTGTCGTCCAGCTCGACCACGCCATAGGCCTGGGGCTGGTCGACCTGGTAGGAGAAGATCGTGGCGCCGTGCTCGCGGGCGGCGGCGCGCTTCAGCAGCTGGCTCATGCCGGCGCCGAAGAAGATGTTGTCGCCGAGCACCAGGGCGACCCGATCGTCGCCAATGAATTCCTCACCGATCAGGAAGGCCTGGGCCAGGCCCTCGGGCTTCGGCTGGATGGCGTATTCCATATTGACGCCGATCGCCGAGCCGTCCTCGAACAGCCGGCGGTAGTTGTCGATATATTCCGGCGACGAGATGATCAGGATGTCGCGGATGCCGGCCAGCATCAGCACCGACAGCGGATAATAGATCATCGGCTTGTCGTAGATCGGCAGCAGCTGCTTGTTCACCGCCAGGGTGGCCGGATGCAGCCGGGTGCCGGAACCCCCGGCCAGGATGATGCCCTTCATCGCGTGTCCTATTCTTTCTGCGCGGCCAGCAGCGTCTCGACGATCTCTTCGACCGCCGTCCGCCACGGGCGCGGCACTATGGCGTAGTCATGCGCCAATTTTGCGACGTCCAGGCGAGAGTTCGCCGGACGACGCGCCGGCGTCGGATAGTCCGCCGTGGTGATGCCCTCGACCTTGGGCGCAGGGCGTCCATGCTCGGCGGCGATCTCGAAAATGGCGCGGGCGAAGCCGCACCAGGTCGCTTCGCCGGAATTGACGAAATGATAGGTCCCGACCGGCGCCCAGGGATCGGCGATCATCCGCTGGGCGATGATAAGCAGCGCCTGGGCGATGTCGGTCGCGCTGGTCGGGCAACCGTGCTGGTCGTCGACCACGCGCAGCTCGGGCCGGGTCTCGGCCAGACGCAACATGGTCTTGATGAAATTCGCGCCGTGCGGGCTGACCACCCAGGCGGTGCGCAGGATTACGTGGCGCGGGTTGCCGGTGCGAACCGCCTGCTCTCCGGCCTCCTTGGACGCGCCATAGACGCTGACCGGGGCGACCGGATCGGTCTCGACATAGAAGCCGGCCTTCGAGCCGTCGAAGACGTAGTCGGTGGAGACCTGGATGAGCGGTACGCCCGCCTTGGCGGTGGCCTGGGCCAGGGCCGCGGGGGCCAGGGCGTTGGTCTTCCAGGCCTCGACGATCTCGGTCTCGGCCCGGTCGACGGCGGTATGGGCCGCGCAGTTGATCACCGCGGCCCAGGGGCGCGAGGCGATCAGCGCGGCGATGGCGTCGGGATCGGCGAGGTCCAGCTGATCACGGCCTGGCGCGACGATGTTCAGGCCGGCGGGCGCGAGGGCAATAACCTCGGTCCCGACCTGGCCGCTGCCGCCGGTCAGCAGGATGTCCCTGGCGGGCGGGGAGCTCATGCCTTGACGGTCTTCAGGCCCAGGCGTTGCCCGGCGTCGCTGCGGGCCAGGATCGGACCCCACCAGGCCTCGTTGTCGAGGTACCAGTTCACGGTCTTGGCGATCCCGGTCTCGAAGCTCTCTTCGGCGGTCCAGTCGAGGTCGCGGGCCAGCTTGGTCGGGTCGATGGCGTAGCGATGGTCGTGGCCGGGCCGATCGGCCACGTGGGCGATCTGGTCACGGTATGACTTGCCGTCGGCGCGCGGGCGCAGACGATCGAGGGTGTCGCAGATCGCGTGGACGACCTGCAGATTGGTGCGCTCGGCGCGGCCGCCGATGATGTAGCTCTCGCCCGGCGTCCCGGCCTCGAACACCCGGGTCAAGGCGCGGGCATGGTCGTCGACATAGAGCCAGTCCCGGACATTGGCGCCGGCGCCGTAGACCGGCAGCGGTTCACCGGCCAGGCTCTTGACGATGATCAGCGGGATCAGCTTTTCGGGGAAGTGATAGGGGCCGTAGTTGTTCGAGCAGTTGGTGACCAGCACCGGCAGGCCATAGGTGTGGTGCCAGGCGCGGACCAGGTGGTCGGACGAGGCCTTGGACGCCGAGTAGGGCGAGCGCGGGTCGTAGGCGGTCTCCTCGGTGAAGAAGCCGTCGTCGCCCAGCGAGCCGAACACCTCATCGGTGGAGATATGGTGGAAGCGGAAGGCGGCCTTGGCGCTCTCGTCCAGGCCGCGCCAGTACTCCAGCACCTGCGAGAGCATGTTGAAGGTGCCCAGGATATTGGTCTGGATGAACTCCGACGGGCCGTCGATGGACCGGTCGACGTGGGACTCGGCGGCCAGGTGGGTGACCACCTGCGGGCGGAAGTCCTGCAGGGCTGCGCGGATCGCCGAGGAGTCGCAGATGTCGGCCTGGCGGAAGGCGTAGCGGTTGCTGCTGGCCACCCCGTCCAGCGAGCGCAGGTCGCCGGCATAGGTCAGCTTGTCGAGGTTGAGGACCTCATGTTCGGTGTTGGCGATCAGATGGCGAACAAGCGCCGAGCCGATGAAGCCGGCGCCGCCGGTGACGAGAATACGCAAAAGGTCACTTCCCCCATGTCTCGGACGGGGCGGGGTCCTCATGCAAAGACGGACGTCCCGGCCGGCGCTCCAGACCGTTTGATAAACCGCCTCGAGCGCAAGCTCGAGGCCAGACAGACCCTATACCCCAAGCGCAAGGCGCGCCCCAGAGCGACTAGGGTCTACCGGTCACCCGTCCGGTGGCGACGGCCGACTGGGCGGCGGTCTTTTCCGGGGCGACGATCTTGTCCTGGGTCTGCGGCTTTTCGGCGGCGGCCTTGTCGGCAGGCTTGGCCGGGGTGGCGGCGAGCGGCTGCACCTCCGGCGCGGCGACCTTGCGGTTTTCAAGGAAACGCTTCTGGGCCGCCAGGATCCAGAGATAGGGCAGGACGCTTTCCTCGGAGAACCGATAGCCGCGGCCGTACTCGTCTTCCTGGATGTCGAGCAGGATGTGCTTGGAGGCCAGATCTTCGATGGTGGCCTTGAAGCTCGCGGCGTTGGCGGCGCTCGGATAGAGGGCGTCGACGTCGCGACCGTCGAAGCGGCCGTTGTTGAACAGGGCCGCACCGGCCATGACGCCCAGCACGTGGCGCACGCCGCTCTTGGCGGCCTGATCGATCTGCAGCTGCGAGTGCTTGGAGATCCGGCCGCGGAATTCCGCCAGCGCCTGATCGACGGCAAGGGAGACGTCGTCGATCGTCACCGTCGTGCGGGACTTGTCGATCGCCGCCAGGCCGGAGTGATGGCTGAGCAGGCTGGCCAGATAGGGCGAGCCGTTGGCCACGAAGACGATGTAGTCCATGGCCGCCTTGTCGAAGGCGACGCCGCTGATTTCTTCGCCGTTTTCAACCAGATGGCTGATTTCGGCCGCGCTCATCTTCGGCACCTGCAGGGCGAAGATGTTGCGGCGGATGGAGGGGATGTGCTCGACCAGTTCGGTCAGGTCGGCCGCGACGCCGGCGATGACCAGCTGGGTGCGGATCGAACGGTCCGAAAGGTTCTTGATCAGCTCGGCGATGTTGCGACGGAAGTCCGGAGACTCGCAGACGTCGAACTCGTCCAGCACCACCAACAGGCGCGTGCCGGTCAGTTTGGCGAAGAGGTCGGCCACCAGGCGCGGCGACAGCGGACCGGCCGGCAGCAGGTCGGCCAGCGTGCCGCCCTTTTCCGCTTCGTCGGCCGTGGGCGCGAAGCCTCGGTGGAACAGCAGCGGGACGTCGGCGGCGACGGCCCGGAAAATCTCATCGAAGCTCGATCCCGCGCCGCACGAGCAATAGACCACGATGTAGCGCGCTTCCTCGGCGGCCTGGGTCAGAACGTGGACGAGGGAGGTTTTGCCGATGCCGCGCTCGCCATAGAGAATGACGTGCACGCGCTGATCCTCAAGCGAGCGGATCAGGGTGGTCAGGACGTCGATCCGTCCGGCGAACATCCGCTTGTCGGTGATCGGTTGCGACGGCGTGAACGCGCTGCGCAGCTTGATCCGCGCGGCGGCGAAGCGGTCGTTGAGCCTGGGGCTCAGCTGATCGCCGGCGGTGGACTGGAACCGCGGGAAGGCGGTAGTCGATACCGCAGCCTTCTTGTTGGCGGAGTCCTCGCGCCCGGCGGGCGCCGGCGAGAAGACCAGACCCGGCTGGGCGGTGGCCTTCGGCTTTCGCCCGAACGAGCGCGCCATCAAGCTATTTATCCAACTCACGGCGCCTCCAAGCACGCATGCTGCTGTGCATTTGAATTATCGTCGGTTTATGTCGGCGAACTTTGATCCGCCACCGGTAAACACGGCGATTGTGGCGAAATCTTAAAGCGACCGAGTTGAGTCAACGTTAATTGACGCCGGCATCTGGCGGGGACGTCCGCCTAGAACTTCAAATTGAACGGTTTCAACACGTAGGCGATGTAGACCAGAACCGCGACGACGATGCCAAAGGCTATGCCCCCATGGCCGTGGTTGCCGACATAGTTGGCCAGGGCGCAGCCAAGGCAGGCGGGCAGATACTGGAAGATGTTGTCCTGGGGTTCTTCTTGCGCCGTCGAGCGGTGCAGAAACAGGACGATCAACGCCCCGAAGATCGCGACCGTCACCCAATCATAGATCGTCTGCAAGACACCAGCCCCTAAGCATTGCTGTTCAAAACCGAGCAAGCCGTAGACCTGCATAAATCAGACCACACCCAAGCCCGCAACGCGTTTCTCGGGAGCCAGTGCTCCGGTTGGTCCTACAAGCTGAAGTAGCGGCGCTTGAGTGTCCCAGCCTGAGCCAGAGTGGTTTCACTTATGAGATCAGATTTCTGTAGTGAAAACGCCTTGGCCTCGCTCAGGCCGCCCTTGTCGACGGCTGCGGGGCACGGACCTAAGGACGCGTGGCGGCGTTCGCATGTGACGCGGCGACCCCGAAGCGCTATCGAAGGGCGTTTCCGAGGCAAGGTGCGGCGAGTTGGCTGGCGATTCTGTGATGATGGGTGGTGAGGCTGCTGCGCGGTCAGGTCTGAGCTTCCAGGCGTTCGGGGACTTGGCCGAGGCGGCCAGGTGGTACGACGACTGGGCGCGGACCGCGGCCATGCCGCTGTGGTGGACGCAGGGCGCCGATCGCGTGCGCGGCGGCTTCCACGAAGCGCTCAGCATCGAAGGCGAGCCTCGCCCAGGCTTTCGCCGCGCCCGCGTGCAGAGCCGGCAGGTCTACAGCTACGCCACCGCCGGGGCTATGGGGTGGGATGGGCCGTGGCGGGAGGCGGCCTGGCACGGCATGACTTTCTTCCTGGAGCGCTTCCGGCGGGAGGACGGCCTATTCCGGTGTCTGGTCGGTCTTGACGGCGCGGTCCTGGACGACACCGCGATGCTATACGATCAGGCCTTCGCGCTCCTGGCGACGGCGACGCTGCACGGCATGGATCCGCGCGGCGGCGAACTGCCCGAGGTGGCCCTGGGCGTTCTGAACGGCCTGAACGCCATGCGGCACCCGGCCGGCGGCTTTAAGGAAAACATCGCCTATCCGTTCCAGGCCAATGCTCACATGCACATCCTGGAAGGCGCCATGGCCTGGGCCGAACATGGCGGGCAGGCCTGGGACGACCTGGCCGATGAGATCGTGGAGATGGCCTTGCGCGTCTTCATCGACCCGCAGGGCGTCTTCCTGAGAGAGTTCTTCGATACGGACTGGCGGCTGGTCGGCGGTGACGAAGGTCGCCTGCTCGAGCCGGGCCACCAGTTCGAATGGGCGTGGCTGCTGGAGCGTTGGGGCCGCTTGCGCGGCCGGGAGGATGCGCTGGCCGCGGCGCGCGGGCTCTACGCCGCTGGCCGTCGTGGGCTCGACCCGGGCCGCGGCGTGGTCATCAACGAGCTATGGGACGACTTCAGCATCCGCGAGACGACGGCCCGGCTGTGGCCGCAGACCGAACGGCTGAAAGCCGAGCTGGTGTTCGGAAATGAGACAGATCAGGTCGCGGCGGCCGAGGCGCTGCGTCTCTATCTCATGACGCCGGCCGCCGGCGTCTGGCACGACAAGCTGCGAGCCGACGGAAGCTTCATCGACGAGCCCGCGCCAGCGACCTCATTCTACCATATCCTCTGCGCCTGCACCGAACTGTTCCGGACGGCGGGATAGCGGACGGCGTGATCTGCAATCAGCTGTTGCTCCTCGTGTCAGGGGGGCTCGCTGGGGAGTGGGTTTCAAGCCGGTTTTCCAGGTGGTCGGCCGATTCAGTCTGTATCGGGAGGTGGCTGGACATCACAACCTCAACCGGTAATGGTTAATGCTCAACTTATGAGGGGGGCGGCTGATCGCAGCGGCTTCGGCTGCTTTGGTGCTTGCGTGCGCGGGTTCGGCGAGCGCGGCACCGGTAATTGACTTTGAAGGCTACGCGCTCGGAGCATCCACCGGTGCAGCCGCCCTTGAGGGCACGCCCCATTCGATTGCCAGGGCGACCGGCATCGTCGTTTCGGATCCAGGCGGGGCGGGCGGCAAGGCGCTGCGTTTGACCCAGGATGCCGGGGGTGACGGCCGTTTGTACATCCAGGGCGGAGCTACGGGCGACACGACCGAATGGGGCGCGGCCTTCATCTATCTCGCTGACCTTGTGTCATTCGATGTGTGGGTGCCTGAAGACACCTACATGAATGGCAGCCCTGGGTTCGCACGCCTCAGCTTGGCCGGAGGGCAGTGGACGACCTATATGCTGCCTCCGCACCGAACCCTCGATGTCGGCAATGTTTGGTATTTCCACATCGCAAACAGCCCGGCCTATATCGATAACCTCGTCTTCCAAAACGGTCGCATCGCTGCGGTCCCTGAGCCGGCCACCTGGGCGATGATGATCGCCGGTTTTGGTCTTGCAGGCGCGGCGCTCCGCCAGAAACGATCGGTGGCGGCCTAATCCAGCGGCTCGGCTGGGGCGAGCTGGGCCACCACGGTAGGCCTCAGCTGGATCGGCCTATCGAAGCGGCCTAGATCTCCAATACCGGCGACGGAAGTCGCGACCGTGATCTTCTCTAGGCTGCGGGGCCTGCGCAAGGCCTCGACCAACGGTTCCATGGGCCAAGGCGGGATGAGCGCCGTGCCGCGGGGGTTGTTAGTCGCATCGGTCCTGTGTGGCGGCGATCGTCTCTACATAAGCCCGGAACACGATCTGATGAACCGATTGCTCGAACGCCTGGGCCGCCGGGCAAATACGGCGGCGCTGGGCCTTGCTCTTCCCGTTGGTTCGATCCATGCCGAAGTGGGAACGGGCGCAGTTGTTGGCGCGCCCGTGGCCACACGGTCGTCTCATCGAGCTAGGTCTGCGCCGGTCGCGGCATTGCTTCGTGGCCGGGGCTGGAGCGCCCAGGCTAGGGGCGAGATCACCAGATCGGTGCATGATGGCCAGCCTCGGTCCGGATGATCCGCCCTGGTCCGGTCACCGCGTTTCCGCGGGATCAGCGACGGCACCGCAACCACGCAGCCGTGGCTGAGGTGGTTTAGCAGGCGATAGGATCCCTCAACCTCATCGCAAAACTCCAGGAGGCTGCCGTGCTTGGAGCGGTGCATGGCCAGCGTGGGGCGTGCGGACTAGGCCAGACTCGCCCGGGAGTCTCAGAGGCGAAAGTCAGTCGGGAGGCCTCTTTCGTCCAGCTCGGTCCTGACCTTGGGGCTGCAACAGCTGTGGATGAGTGGGTGCGACCCCTGCGCTAAGGCGTCGCGGCTGGAGGCCTCGTGGCGCTCCGTCAGAATTCGCTGCGCCACTAGAGATCGTCCCGGTTTCGCGGAGATCTGAATGTTTGGCATATTTTTCAATGTGATAGCGCCGGTCGATGGTGCGGGTTGCCCGGTGTGAGGGGCCCGCACACGCAGTAGTGGCGTTCAGGCCTCAGCACCTCAGGTGCAGATGAGGCCACCAAACGACCTTATTTCGAGACGATCGACGTTCATTCATTCAGCCGGAGACTCAATGACAGCGGCGCATTCGGCCAATTGTTGTTGAGGAAGGGAATTGTACTATGATTTTGAACGTGAATAGCGCCAGCAGTCTTCAAAGTGCGATTGCGATTGCTAACGGAGGGGATACAATTGTTCTGAGTTCTGGTGTTTATTCTGACATTTCAATTAAAAATATGACCTTCAACGGTCAGGTGAACATCGTATCCAAAGATCCAGGGAATCCAGCCGTCATAGATGGGCTAACGATCCGTGGGAGTGAGGGGCTGAACTTCACCGGTGTTGACTTCAAGGTGGACCCGGCCGGACTCGACAATCAATTCATCGTCTACGAGTCAAAGAACGTTCATTTCACGGACATCAATATCCACGGCACGCTGAACGGAAATCCCGTTGATGATCAGGCCGGACTTATGATCCGACTGAGTTCAGATGTAACGGTGAGGAATTCTGAGTTCCATGAATTGGCGCATGGTCTCACCATTCTCGAAAGCAATGGCGTAACGGTCGAGGGCAATACGTTCCACGACATTCAGTCTGACGGCGTTCGCGGAAGCGGTGTTTCGGACGTAAATATCCTCAACAACTACTTCACGGATTTCTTCCCACAGACCGGAGACCACCCGGACGCCATTCAGTTGTGGGAAGGGACCGTCAATACTGTTTCTCGCAACATCATGATCGATGGAAACGTCATCGCGCGTGGTGAAGGCGGCTTGATGCAGGGCATCTTCTTGCGCGGCCCGCTTGGAACGTTCGAGAACGTGACGATCACCAACAATACGGTGGCCGGCGGTATGACGAACGGCATATTTGTCGCCAGTGCGAAAGATGTTGTGGTCGGTGACAACACCGTAGTTGGCTACGGAGACGACAAATCGTGGATCAGAATCGAAGATTCATCTCAGGTCGTCATGAATAGCAACGACGCGACGAAGTATATCTATGGCGTCAATGTCCAAGGACTTACCGAAACGGGAAACTCCGTCGTCGGGTACATCTCGACCGAAAGCCTGAAGGCTTTGGAGCAGTGGATCGAGGGCGATCACTCGACGCCTATGCCGACTGTGTCCTACGAGTCGGGGTCCGGCACTGCTCCGGTTCCGCCGACAGAGCCGACCCAGCCGCCGCCGTCGGTGGACCTTAAGATCGTTGGTTCGACGGGCGCAGACCGGCTTGTGGTCAGCGGGCTTGGAGACACGCTGATTGAAGCCGGCGCGGGCGATGACCGACTTACCGGCGGAAGCGGCCAGAACACCCTGGTCGGTGGTACCGGCAACGACACGTACTACATTAGCGACGGCGACGACTTGGTCGTCGAGGGCGCCGGGGCTGGCAACGACATCGTCGTGTCGTCCGTGAACTACACCCTGACCGCGAACGTCGAGCAGCTGGAGCTCCAGACCGGCGCGACGATCGGCACGGGAAATGCGCTGGGCAACACCATCACCGGCACGACCGCGGGCGATCAGCTTTCGGGGTTGGGCGGCGATGACCGACTGGTCGGAGGCGGCGGAAAGGACCTGCTTCGCGGTGGGGACGGCGCCGACAAGCTGACTGGCGGGGCTGGCGCCGACACCTTGAACGGCGGGGCCGGGGCCGACGTCTTCACGTTCGGGCCGACGGACTTCGCCGGCGGCAGCGTTGCGTCCATGGACCGGATCGAGGACTTCTCCGCGGCGCAAGGCGATCGTATCCATCTCAGCACGATCGACGCCAGCACGCTGTCGTCTGTCATGAATGACAAGTTCGCGTTCATCGGAACGTCGGCTTTCCATGGCAACGCGGGCGAGCTGCGGTATCAGGTGAGCGGTGGCGACACGTATGTCTACGGCGACCTGAACGGCGACCGAGTGGCCGATCTTCAGATCCATCTGGTCGGTGTGACGACGGTGACTGCGGAAAATTTCGTCCTCTAGTCTTGGGACGAACTGTCGCGAAGGGCGGGTTCGACGATGGTCGGGCTCGCCCCTTCGTCATGAGAGGTAGGGCGGCGCCGGCCGTCGAAGGTTGTTCACCGGCGTCGAGCGGGTCAGTTCGCGCCGACTCGGAAATAGTCGATGTACCAGTCGACGAAGTTGGCGACGCCGACCTCGATCGGGGTCGACGGGGCATAGTCCAGGGCGGCCCTGGTGTCGGTGACGTCCGCTTCGGTTCGAGCGACGTCGCCAGGCTGCATCGGCAGCAGGTTGAGCTGCGCCTTGCGGCCGAGACGATCTTCAAGCACCTCGATATAACGCATCAGCTCGACGCTGCGGCTGTTGCCTAGGTTGAGCATGCGCCACGGCGCGACGCCGCTGGTAGCTGGATCGGGGGCCACGGCGTCCCAGTCCGGATTCACCTCGGCGGTCCGGTCGAGGGCGGCGACCACGCCGGTCACGATGTCGTCGACATATGTGAAGTCGCGCTGCATCTGGCCTTGGCCGTAAACATCGATCGGTTGGCCGCGCAGGATGGCGTCGGTGAACTTGAACAGCGCCATATCGGGACGGCCCCAGGGGCCGTAGACGGTGAAGAAGCGTAGCCCGGTGGCCGGGATCCCGAACAGATGGGCGTAGGAGTGGGCCATGGCCTCATTGGCGAGTTTCGACGCCGAATAGAGGGTCATCGGGTGATGGACCGGGTCGTGCACCGACGATGGGAATTTGCCGTTGGCACCGTAGACGGTGCTCGTCGAGGCGAAGACCAGGTGCTGGACTTGGGCGGCGCGGCAGCCTTCGAGGATGTTGCCGAAGCCGACGAGGTTTGAGTCCACATAGGCGGCGGGTTGTTCGAGGCTGTAGCGGACGCCGGCCTGGGCGGCGAGGTTCACCACCCGGTCGGGCTTGGCGTCCGCGAACAGGCGGGCCATGGCGTCGCGGTCGGCCAGGTCGATATTGGCGTGGCGATAGCCTTCGCGGGCTTCAAGGCGCGCCAGGCGCGCCTGTTTCAGCGTCGGGTCGTAATAGGGATTGAGATTGTCCAGACCCACGACCTCGTCGCCGCGATCAAGCAGGCGGTGGGCGAGGTGGGAGCCGATGAAGCCGGCCGAGCCGGTGACCAGGATAACCGCCATAGGCACGACTTAGACGCTTGGAGCGCCTACGTCACGCGCTGGAGACGACCCGCAGCGCCGGAACCGGCGGCTTCTCGCCGCGGACCTGGGCGACAATGTCGAACAGCTTGCTACGGACCTCGTCCACGTCACCGCGTTCGGCCAGGGTTTCCAACTCGTGCAGGTGGTTGGCGGTGATGCGCAGGGCCGAGGTCGAGACGACCTCCATGACCTTGGGCGCGCAGGGCAGAGAGCTTTCGGTTTCGTCCAGCAGGGCCTCGGTGAGCTTCTCGCCGGGCCGCAGGCCGGTCACCTCGATCTCGATGTCCTTGCCGGGCGTGCGGCCCGACAGGGCGATCATCTGGCGGGCCAGGTCCATGATGCGGACCGGTTCGCCCATCTCCAGCAGGAACAGGCGCGCGTGGTCGGCGTCCTCGCCCTCGGCGCAGGTGGCGGTGGCGTGGAGGACCAGCTGGGCGGCCTCCGGGATGGTCATGAAGAAGCGTTCGATGTCTTCATGGGTGACGGTGACCGGGCCGCCGCGCTCGATCTGCGAGCGGAAGATCGGCACCACCGATCCTGCCGAGCCCAGCACATTACCGAAGCGGACCGCCGAGAAGCGGGTGCCGGGGCCGACCTGCTGGGCCTGGATGACCGCCTCGGCTAGGCGTTTGGTGGCGCCCATGACATTGGACGGATCGACGGCCTTGTCGGTGGAGATCAGGATCATCTGGGCCGCGCCGCAGACCTTGGCGGCTTCGGTCACGTTCCAGGTGCCGACGACGTTGGTGAGCACGCCCTCGCAGGGGTGCTGCTCGACCATGGAGACGTGCTTTAGCGCCGCGGCGTGGAAGACCAGGTCGGGCTTTTCGTTCGTGAAGGCGGCCTGCAGGCGGCGCGAATTGCGCACGTCGCAGAGCACGGCGCTGCGCGACAGGCCAGGGAAGGTCTCGCCCATCTCGCGGTCGATCTCGAACAGCGAGGTCTCGGAGAAATCCATCAGGGTGATGTGGCCGGCCTGGAAGCTCGCCACCTGGCGGGTGAGCTCGGCGCCGATGGAGCCGCCGGCGCCGGTGATCAGCACTCGCCGGCCGCGGATCAGCGCGCCGACCGCCATGCGGTCGAGTTCGATCGGGTCGCGGGCCAGCAGCTCCTCGACGCTGATCTCGCGCATCGGCAGCAGCGACATGCCGTCCTGGTGGGCGAACTCGACGATCGAAGGCAGGCGGAGCAGGCGCACGCCGTCGTTCTTCAACTGGCCGAGGTGGTCGGCGGTTAGGCCCTTCAGGTGGCCTGGCTCGTCCAGGAACAGCACCGCGCGCGGATAGCGGTTCCAGCGGCGCAGGTCGGTCAGGGCCGCTTCGAGATTGTTCAGGCTTTCGATCACGCAGACGCCGCGGACCTGCTGGCCCACGTCGCGGGCGTCGGGACCGACGATGCCGATCGGCGACCATGTGTGGTCATGGCGGCGCGCGACGTCGCGCAGATAGGAGTCGGCCAGCGACGGCGGGCCGATGAGCAGCAGGGCCGGCGCCTGGGGCGCGCGGTCGCGGATGGTCTTGAGCGGGGCGAAGCTGTCCAGGGCGTGCTCGTGCAGGGCGCGGCGAACGATCCGCGCGCCCATAGAGCCGACCATCTGGAAGACGACGGCCATGGCGAGCGCCGAGCGGGGCAGGCCCTCGGCGCGGGTCAGGACGAAGATGACGAGGAGGAAGACGCCCGCCGTCAGGAACGCGGTCCGGGCCAGGACCATCGCGTCCGGGATCGAGACATAGCGCCAGGGCGAGAGCTCGCGGCGGAAGACCGCGGAGAACACCGCGGCCAGGGCGGTGTAGATGCCCACGAGCTGCAACAGCTTGAGTGTAGGAAGTCCAGGCGTCGCCGCGTCCAGGAATTGTCCTGACGAAAGAAGGTAGGCGAGAAAGAAAGCACCGGCGGCAATCAGAGCATCAGCGGCGATGGTTTGAGCCCGATTGGCCATTTGCTCCATGAATCGCGCTCCGCTGGTCGTCTCAAGTGGCAACATAGACGCGTCGACGCGACCGTCCAATGAAACTCGGTCGCGACGATTTCGCTCCACGCGCGAACGTCGTTTTTTTATCCTGACCCCAACTATCCAAGAATAGTCGCTTTCGAGACCAGAAAATAGAAGAGCCGCCCCGTCGCCGGAGCGGCTCTCCATGTCAATATTTCAAAGTGTCCTAGAACGCGGCCTTCACGCCAAGAACCACGCGGCCGTCGTAGATGTCGCCGAGGTCATGCGCGTCGGTGTCATGGTAGCGCAGGTCGAGGCCGACGTCGTCGTTGACGGCGTAGCTGACGCCGAAGTTCCAGGTGGTGTAGTCGCCGTCATAGGCGACCTTCTGGTGGCCGAGCGCTCCCGAGACCCTGAATTTCTCGACGACGGGCATCGCGCCGTTTAGCTCGACATAGGTGGCCTTGCCGGTCTGGCCGAAGAAATCGTTGGAATGGTGGACCTCCGCGCCGAGCGTGGCCGCGCCGAGCGGAACCGTGCCGCCAAGCTTGAAGACGACGAAGTCCTGTTTCGGGCCCAAGGCCTGGTTGACGTAGCCGTAGTAGATCACGCCGAGGTCGAGAGTGACCGGGCCGAGTTGCGGCCTTGCGCCGACATAGAGGTCGTATTCGGCGTCGGTGCCGTTGTCGAAGTCGGCCCTCGAGATCCAGGTCCCGACGTAGCCGACGCCCCACAGGGTGGTGTCGACGCCGGCCGACAGCTGTGGGTTCCCGTCGCTCTGGCTGACGCCGTGGTACACATAGTCGGTGGCCGCGCCGAGATTGAACGAGATGTCGAGCGCCTTGGTTGGCTCTTGCGCCATGGCACCGCTGCTCAAGGCGAGGGTCGCCGAAGCGGCGAGAAGCGTGGTTTTGAAAACGTTCACTACGGTAGTTGTCCCCTGATCCAGTCGAGCTCCCGACCCGTCGCAAGATGGAGATCGCCGCGCGGGCGAGCGCCAGATCGACGAAGGGGGAGGCTCGAAGAGGGGGCTACCTATTGGGTCTTCGATTGTTGAACGTTAACAAACCCCGGGGCGGGGCTCTATGACGCAGGCCTGTGGTTTGCGGGTGACGCCTGTGGCGTCTAGCGCATGGACATGGGCGTGTAGCCGAGATGGGTCCCGGCATCGACCAGCAGGGTCTCGCCGGTGACGTGCCGTGAAGCCGTGGAGGCGAGGAAGACCGCGGCGGCAGCGATATCCTCGGCGGTGGAGGCGGCCTTCAGCGGCGTGGAGGCGGCCGCGCCATCGCGCATCTTCTGAGCGCGCTCGGCGCCCACGCCCTTGTCGAACCAGGGCGTGTCGATGAAGCCGGGGCAGATCGCGTTGACGCGGATCTTCGGCGCGAGGGCCCGGGCCAGCGACAGCGTCAGGGTGTTCATCGCGCCCTTGGAGGCGGCGTAGGGCACCGACGAGCCGATACCCGCCACGCCGGCGATGGACGAGGTGTTGACCACCGCGCCGGGGCGGGGCGCGGCCTCCAGCAGGGCTCGGGCGGCGCGGACCATCTGGAAGGCCCCGACCACGTTGACGCTGTAGAGGCGCAGGAAGTCCTCGGCCGAGACGGCCTCCAGGTCGGCGTGGTTGGGCGCGAACTTGGTGACGCCGGCGTTGTTGAACAGGGCGTCGATGCGGCCAAAGGGCTGCGCCGCCGCGGCGATTTTCCGGCAATCGGCGTCGAGCGCCACGTCGCCCTGGACCAGTACGGCCTTGGCGCCGTGGGCCTCGACCTGGCGGGCGGTTTCCTGGGCTTCCTCGGCGCTGCTGGCGTAGTTGATCACCACCGCCGCGGCGCCGCGGCTGGCGGTTTCGACCGCGATCGCGCGGCCAAGGCCCGTGGAGGCGCCCGTCACCACGACGACGAAGTCTGTGAAATCCTTGCCGGACATTGTTCTCTCCCCTTCGATGTTGGCTGTTGATAGCGGCTGCACCGGTTGCCGCAAACCTCGCGGCGGGATAAATCGCGGCATGGACGAAATGCATCTGACCCAGCTGGGCCGGGACGTCCGGGGCTTCGACAGCCCCGAGGCGGCCGTGCTCGAGCGTGTCCCCAATCCGCAGAGCGATACGCTCTATCTGGCCCGGTTCACCGCGCCGGAATTTACTTCGCTATGCCCAGTCACCGGGCAGCCCGACTTTGCGCATCTAGTGATCGACTATGCGCCGGGCGACTGGCTGATCGAGTCCAAGTCGCTGAAGCTCTATCTGGGTTCGTTCCGCAATCACGGCGCGTTCCATGAGGACTGCACCGTGGCGATCGGCCGGAAAATCGTCGAAATCGCCGCGCCGCGCTGGCTGCGGATCGGTGGGTACTGGTTCCCGCGCGGCGGCATTCCGATCGATGTCTTCTGGCAGTCGGGCCCGGCGCCTGAGGGATTGTGGGTCCCTGATCAAGGCGTGGCGACATATCGCGGGCGCGGATAACGAGCATTCGCGCCAGATATTGGTTAATTGTCCCAGAACGGACGGTTAACGATCGCCCGGCGGCGGTGTCCCTTAAAGTATTCGGAATATCGAATACAACTCTGGATCAACGCTCTTTCCGAACCTGTGGCGACTAACGCGCAAATTGTGTGCGTGAGAAGCTCGGTGTCGACTAGGCGACCGGTTGCCGGTGTGTTATGACGCTGTCGCCCATCTCTCCTCGGGCGTGTCACATCAGGCCGGGCGGCGCGCCATCGCCGTTCGGCCGTTGTGTTTTTTGGGGCCTTATGGCCGCCAGACGGTCGTCAGGGCCGCAGGATCGGGCCGCTCACGCTCCAGCGGCGGCTCCTTCAGAGTCCCCAGGAAGATAAAGCCCGCCACCTTTTCATCGGCCTCGATGCCCAAGATGGCGTTGGCCTGGGCGTCATAGGCGTACCAATCGGTGATCCAGTTGGCGCCGTAGCCGAGCGCTTGGGCGGCGTAGAGCAGGGTGGTGCAGACCGCGCCCGCCGAGAGCACCTGCTCCCATTCCGGAATTTCGTGGACCTTGGGGCGGGAAATCACCGCGACGCCGGCCGGCGGGATCTTCAGCTTGGCGAGTTTGGCCACGGCCTTGGCGTCGCCCCGCGACAGCGCGAGCTCCTCCAGGCGCGCGGCGAAGGCGGCCTTGTTGTCCCCCTCCAGCACGATGAAGCGCCACGGCGAGAGCTTGCCGTGATCGGGAACCCGGGCGGCCAGGCTGATGAGGGCGGCGATCTCGTCGCCGCTGGGCGCCGGCGCGGCCAGGGTCACCGCCGAGGCCGAGCGCCGCGTAGCCAGGAAGTTCAGCAGCTCCGGGTGAGGGCGCTGTTCGACGGGCGTTCCGAAGGCGGGCGCGTTGGGAAGAGCGATGGTCAAGGGAGCGCCTCGTTAGGAAAGCCGATAGGGGAAGCCTTTATTGGGGACCAACGGCCCGATCTGCAAGGCTAGTTGAGAATATGTCGCAAAAACCTGCGTGGCTCGAAGCTCATGGAACGCCCTGGAGGCCGGGCGAGGCCAGGGTTGTCTACGAAAACCCCTGGATCGCGGTGACCGAGCAGCAGGCCGTGGCGCCGACCGGCGCGCCGGCGCGCTACGGACTGGTCGGGTTCAAGAATGTGGCCTTGGCCATCCTGCCGATCCATGAGGACGGAAGCATCGTCCTGGTCGGTCAGCATCGGCTGGCGTTCGGCGACTATAGCTGGGAGATCCCGGAGGGCGGCGGGCCGAAAGGCGAGGATCCGTTGGACGGCGCCAAGCGTGAATTGGCCGAGGAGACTGGGCTTTGCGCGCGCGACTGGCGCGAGGTTCTGCGGATGCAGTTGTCAAACTCGGTGACAGACGAGCTGGCGGTGGGATACCTCGCCACCGGACTGGCGCCGGCGGGCGAGACGCACCATGCCGACGACACCGAGGAGATCGCGCAGGTGAGGGTCCCGTTTCGCGAGGCCCTCGATGCGGCGAGCGACGGACATATTCGTGACGCCCTGACAGTGGCGATGCTGCTGCGGGCGTACCATATGGCTCGCGAGGGCCATTTGCCGGACGCGCTTGCGCGCGCCATGTTAGGATAGGGGACCGCCTTTGGGACGGGAGGAGCCTTTGAGCCAACGCCTTGAAGTCATCGATCCGACTGCGCCGCCGCCGGTTTGGGCGTCGTTGCGCATGGAGGCCGAGCGCGCCGCGAAGGCCGAGCCCGCGCTCGCCTCGCTGCTGAACGCCGTCATTCTAAGCCACGAGGACCTGGGTGACGCCCTGTCCTATCAACTGGCGCGAAAGCTGGGCGACCAGGAACTGCGGGCGATGAGCCTGCGCGAACTGGCCGACGCAGCCTATCGCAGCGACCCGCGCCTGGTCGGCGTGGTCGAGGCCGACCTGAAGGCGGTGTTCGAGCGTGACCCGGCCTGCAAGGGCTATGTGCAGCCGTTCCTGTTCTTCAAGGGCTTCCAGGCCCTGCAGACCCAGCGGGTGGCGCACTGGCTGTGGCATCAGGGCCGCGAGACCATCGCGCTCTATCTGCAAAGCCGCATGTCCGAGGTGTTCCAGGTGGATATCCACCCGGCTACGCGGATCGGCTCGGGCGTGTTCATCGACCACGGCACCGGCATCGTCATCGGCGAGACCGCGGTGATCGGCGACGACGTGTCGATGCTGCAGGACGTGACCCTGGGCGGCACCGGCGCCGAGCGCGGCGACCGCCACCCCAAGATCGGCAAGGGCGTCCTGCTGGGCGCCGGCGCCAAGGTGCTGGGCAACATCACCATCGGCGACTACGCCAAGATCGCGTCGGGTTCGGTGGTGCTCAAGCCTGTGCCCGCCCACTGCACGGCGGCCGGCGTGCCCGCGCGTCTGGTCAACTGCCCGACCTGCGAAGAGCCGGCGCGCAGCATGGACCACACCCTGGCCGAGGCCGTGTACGACTACGTCATCTGACCGGCGTCGGCGCCTGGGCGACACCTGAGGCCTGCGCGCCATAGTATCGGCGTAGCAGGGCGAAGGCGGCGGTGGTTCCCAGCAGCGACAGCAGGATCGCCGCCCACAGCGGCGCGCCCGCCCATAGCAGTCCGGCCGCCGCCAGGCAGCCGGCCGCGCCGCCGGCGTCCCAGCCGCCCTCCGTCGCGACGTGGAAGCGAAGCGTGCAGGGCGAGGCCTGGGCCTGGTTGTAGACCGCCGTCATCATGGTCGGGGTGTAGAAGGCGTTGACCAGCGCGCCCGCCGCATTGGCGACCACCGCGACAGCAGGGTGGCCGTATCCGGTGGCCCGGAAGATGAGCGCGGCGGCCATCGTCCCGGCCGCCAGCCACACGGCCCGCCGCCCATGCCCCGCGTCGATGAAGCGGCCAAGCAGCAGGCCGGTGATCGCGCCGGCGACAGCGGCCAGCGCCATGGCCCCGCCGAACGCGGCGAAGCTCTCGCCCAGCGAGAGGAACAAGGCGATCTGCCAGACGAAGACGTAGCCCGCCGCGGTCCAGCCGTCGGCGGCGAGCATCAGCACGCCCGGCCAGGCGGCGTGCAGCGCGCCGGGGGCGTCGGCGGCGACCAGGACGTTGGGGGTCTTGAGCAGCGGCAGGGCCGAGAGCGCCAAGGCCACGGCTGTCGCCCCGAACGCCACGCGCGGCCCGAGCGTGACCAGGGCCCAGCCGGTCAGCAGCGGCGCGGCGATCCCGACCAGGGCGGCGATGGCTTCGCGTGCGCCGACCTGATGGCCGCGATGCTCAGCGTCGCCGAGCGAGGCGAAATAGGCGTGGTAGGAGGTCCAGTAGAAGGTGTCGCCCAGCGAGGAGACCGCGCAAAGCGCCAGCAGCGGCCAACCGACGCCGTTCACCTCGGCCAGCAGCGGGTACTGCAGGGCGGTCAGGATCGTACCGACGATCACCAGCGGCTTGAGGCCATAGCGCTTGCCCAGGATCAGCACCGAGGGGCGGATGAAGAACCGTCCGATCAGGATCGCGGCGAGTGACGCCAGCACGCCATGGGCCGGCACGCCCGCCCGCAGCAGGAACACCGCGAAGAACGCGCCGCCGCCGCTGAGCGCCAGGGCGTGGACGCCATAGTGCAGGTTCAGCAGGTTGACGGTGGTGTTGCGAAAGAACGCCATGGCGGCTGTCCCAGAGGCCCGAAACGAGGCGGAAATCAACGCAAGCGCCGACGCGGCCCGCAGGCCTTATCGGCGGTCGTATGGGTTGATCACCCGGCCACTGGGGGTTTCCTTCGCGATCTGATCTGCGATTCATAGGCCGTTCGGGGCAGGACGTCCCCAGGAATACGAGCCGCCACGGTTTCCTCGAGAGCGCAAAGCGATGTAGGTTCCGCCACTGTTGAATCCGAAGGAGCACGGCGTGCTGGACGAGAGAACTATCCGCAAGGTTGAAGGCCATCTGCGCGGCACCTTCGCCAATGCGCGGATCACCCTGGTCCCCCGCCCCAAGCAGAAGGACTCCGCCGAGGTCTATATCGGCGAGGAGTTCATCGGGGTGGTCTTCGAGGACGAGGACGGCGACGGGTCGTTCATGTTCGAAATGGCCATCCTGGCCGAAGACCTGCCCTAAGCGGCCAGCCCTGGCCGCCTGAACGGAGGGGGCTATGTCCGACGCGCCGAACGCCCAGCAGTTCCTGGCGCGGTTGGACGCCCTTCGCTCCGGCGAAGAGCTGGCCAAGATCCAGCGCTACTTCAAGACGGGCGAGGGGCAGTACGGCGCCGGCGACGTGTTCGTCGGCGTGCGGATGGGCCAGGTCTTCGACCTGGCCAAGACCTTCATCGACATGCCGCTAGGCGAGATCGAGGCGCTGCTAGGCAGCGAGGTCCACGAGGCGCGGGCCGGCGCGGTCAGCATCATGGCCAAGCAGGCTAGCCGTAAGGCGACGACAGCGGACCAGCGCAAAGCGCTGTTCGACCTCTATGTCCGCCGTCACGACCGCATCAACAATTGGGACCTGGTGGACCTGGGCGCCAAGTTCGTGGTGGGCGCCTATCTGGCCGACAAGCCGCGCGACCTGCTCTACCGGTTGGCGCGTTCGGGCGACCTCTGGGAAAAGCGCACTGCGATCATCGCCACCTTGCACTTCGTCTCACGCGGCGACCTGGACGACACCTTCGCCTTGGCCGAGATCCTGGTCGGCGACGACCAGGATCTGACCCACAAGGCGGTCGGCGACCTGCTGCGCGAGGCGGGCAAGAAGGATCGGGGCCGCTTGCTGGCCTTCCTGGAGCGCCACGCGGCGACCATGCCGCGCACCATGCTGCGCTACGCCATCGAGCATTTCGCGCCGGATGAGCGGGCGCGCTTTACACGCCCTGTGTCTGAGGCAGGCGGGTAGCTATTCCGCTATCGCGGAAGCTCGAAGCCATTCATGCGAGAAAACGTGCGAACGAGATCGTCGCAACTGGTCTTCGAGGCTTCGCAGCGGACACTCATCTTAATGGAGACGCCGCCACGCTCTTGCACGACCTGTCGCTTCACGACAGCGGGATAGGCCGCGTAGTCATGAGGGGAAAATGACCAAATCGTCCGGGCGGGCTCGTCCGTCGCAATGTCCCATCCGTTCGCGACGGTGAAGACGACATCGGGCTTGGCTCGCAGAGCCGCTCGCGCAGCCGACACACTGTCGTACTCGATGGCTGGGCCGGAAGCCTCACGAAGCGGGGTTTCAGCCGAGCAAGCCATCGTGGGCATGGTCAGCACCGTCATCAATGCAACCGCCGCAACCGAAGGTAAGGTCTTTAACGCGCGAGTGATCATAGGTGGAGCCTAGGTTTCGAGCCCGAGCCTGTCCATCTCCACCACTCCAAGCCATTTCGGACGCGCCATTCCAGAGATCTGATCTCAGAAAATCAGCGAATCAATTGCCTGGAGTTAAGGGTGATGAGGCGCGGCGTAGCTGGCGGATGGAGGGGGCAATGGCGGGTGATCGCGGCGTCAGAATAATTCCCGTGCGCACGCCGGAGTCGAAGCAGTTCGTCGCCGATGTGGAGCGGGCCCTGGCGATCACGCCGGTCCTCAATCGCCTGACATATGCTGACACGGGCGAGGTCCGGTCGCTGTTCGAGGACCTGGCGGGCCACGAGGTGGGCGAACACTTTCGCCTCATTCCGCCGTTCTACACCGACTGCGGCAAGAACATCCGCGTCGGAGCCCGCGTGTTCATCAACCAGAACTGCACGTTCTACGCCTTGGCCGAGATCGTCATCGGCGACGACGTGATGATCGGCCCCAATGTAAGCCTGATCACATCCGAGCACCCCGTCGCTCCATCGCAGCGGCGCGCCTACCTTCTTGGAAAGCCGATCACCATCGAAAATGGGGTTTGGATCGCGGCCGGCGCGACCATCATCGGCGGCGTGACCGTTGGCGAGAACTCGGTCGTAGCGGCCGGCTCGGTCGTTACACGCGACGTCCCCGCCAACACCCTGGTGGGCGGAAATCCGGCGAAGGTCATCCGATCAATCGAGGGCGAATAGGGCCGGTCCGCCACAGGGCGATGGAGATCATTGGCGGCCCGGTGCCGTTCAATCGCCCGCGAGCTCGGTTGCAGGAGTGATGAGCGGCCGCCAGGGCCGTCGGCCTGCTTGGGCGGGGCGACTATGCTCAAATATCTTGCAAGTGATCGGTCCCGAGACATTGGCGACGTGGCGACCGTGCTGGACGGACTTCGCCCGATCATTTGATCTCGCCCCATTTCCGCCATTGTTAATGGAGTATTAACAAGGCTAAGCTTCGGCCAATTCCGTTAATTGCGACTGGGGAAGCTTCCATGAACATCAAATTGGCCGCGCTCGCGGCTCTCGCGCTCGGCGCAGCTGGCGTTTCGGCGCCGGCTTCGGCGGCCCTTAATGTGCCGGTTCCGTCGGCGAACTACATCAGCTTCGGCGCCAATGACTGGGCGTGGGCCAGCCCGTGCCCGCCGTCCGGCGGCGCGAACGGCGGCCAGTGCGGCGGTGGCTCCGTGGTCGACCTCGGCTATCAGAGCACCCAGGGTTGGCGGTTGCCGACCGCCGGCGAACTGGCGGCCGGCCCATCGGTCGCCGACTTCGGCACGCCGGGCGCCTTCGCCTGCGCCTCGTCCTGGTTCAGCTCGTACGCCCATTGCGACTATGGCGATGCTCAGAGCGGCTTGATCTTCGGTTCGGCCGGCGGCGGCTCCCAGTTTGACGAAACCTGGGTGGTCCGCTCGACCGATTGGGGCGCGGTGCCTGAGCCGGCGACCTGGGCCATGATGATCGTTGGTTTCGGGCTGGTTGGCGGCGCCGTGCGTCGTCGTCGCGCCTCGGCCGCCTTCGCCGTCTAGGTCCTGCATTCGACCAAAGAAGCCCGGCGGCGTTCGCGTCGCCGGGCTTTTTGCTGTCTGCTTGGCGGGTCTTAGGGCGGGCTGATGGCCGCCAGGGCCACCTGGAGAAAGCGCTCCAGCGTCGGCGTGGCGTCGTCGCGTCGCCAGACGATCCCGCTTTCCAGGGTGGGCGCGGCTCCCTTCAGGCCGATGTAGCGAACCCCCGTGCGCGCCAGGCTGCGCAGAGACGCTGGGACCAGCGCCACCCCCATTCCGGCCGAGACCAGGCTGATGATCGTCTGCATCTGGATGGCTTCCTGGACGATGCGAGCAGCGCCGCCATGGGCGGTGAAATAGCCGGTCACGAGATCGTAGAAGGCCGGGGCCGATCGTCGGGGAAAGATGATCAGCGGGGCGCCGATGATGGCCTCGGGAGGTAGCTGGTCTCCGGCGAGCGACAGGCGGCCCTCTTCGATCCAGCTCTCAGGCACGGCCGCGACCAGCGGTTCCGACACCAGCCTGCGGTAGCTCAGCGGCTGCGGCAGGTCTCCGCCTGCGGGCGGAATGATGATGCCGACATGGCCCTTGCCGTCCAGCAGCGCGGCGATCTGCAGGTCGCTGGTCGCCTCGGTCAGCGCGATCTCGACGGCCGGATGCAGGGTGGCGTAGCGGCGGACGAGGTCGGGCAGGATGCTGTAGTCGGCGGTGCTGACGAACGAGAGTTCCAGGCGCCCGGCCTCGCCGTCGCGCAGTCGCTTGGCGAGCTCGGGCAGGGCGGCGACGCTGGCGAGCGCGGCGCGCACATGGACCAGCCACTGTTCGCCAAACGGGGTGAGGGCGACGCTGCGTTTGCTGCGAACGAACAGCGGCGCGCCCAGTTCACGCTCCAGCGCCATGATCGATTGGCTGAGCGGCGGCTGGGTCATGTTCAGCTGCCTGGCGGCGCGGCCAAAGTGCAGGAGCTCCGCGACCGCCGCGAAATGCCTGAGCTGCCGGGTGTCCACATTCATATCCTGCACGACCTAATGGGCTCACACTAATATATTTCACAGCCGTTCGGCGAGGCGCTATCGACACCAGATCAACATCTGGATTTCGCCATGCCCGTCTATCGCTCCCGCACCTCCACCCATGGCCGCAACATGGCCGGCGCTCGCGGCCTGTGGCGCGCGACGGGCATGAAGGACGGCGACTTCGGCAAGCCGATCATTGCGGTGGTGAACTCGTTCACCCAGTTCGTGCCGGGCCACGTGCACCTGAAGGACCTGGGCCAGCTGGTGGCGCGCGAAATCGAGCAGGCCGGCGGCGTGGCCAAGGAATTCAACACCATCGCGGTCGATGACGGCATCGCCATGGGCCACGACGGCATGCTCTACAGCCTGCCGTCGCGCGAGCTGATCGCCGACAGCGTCGAGTACATGGCCAACGCCCACTGCGTCGACGCCATGGTCTGCATCTCCAACTGCGACAAGATCACGCCCGGCATGCTGATGGCGTCGCTGCGCCTCAACATCCCGACGGTGTTCGTGTCCGGCGGTCCGATGGAGGCCGGCAAGGTCGTCCTGCGGGGCAAGGAGGTCGCGCTCGATCTGGTCGACGCCATGGTCGCGGCGGCCGATGAATCGATGACCGACGAAGAGGTTGCGGACATCGAGCGTGCGGCTTGCCCGACCTGCGGCTCCTGCTCGGGAATGTTCACCGCCAACTCGATGAACTGCCTGACCGAGGCGCTTGGCCTGTCGCTGCCGGGCAACGGCTCGGTGCTCGCCACCCATGCCGACCGCGAGCGGCTGTTCCTGGAGGCTGGGCGCCTGATCGTCGACATCACGCGCCGTCACTACGAACAGGACGACGACAGCGTACTGCCGCGTTCGGTCGCCAGCTTCGAGGCGTTCGAGAACGCCATGAGCCTGGACATCGCCATGGGCGGCTCGACCAACACCGTGCTGCACCTGTTGGCGGCGGCTCACGAAGGCGGCGTCGACTTCACCATGGCCGACATCGACCGGCTGTCGCGCCGGGTGCCGTGCCTGTCCAAGGTGGCGCCGGCCAAGTCCGACGTGCACATGGAAGACGTCCACCGGGCAGGGGGCGTCATGGCGATCCTTGGTGAGCTTGACCGCGGCGGCCTGCTGAAGACCGATCAGCCCACGGTCCACAGCGCCACCCTGGCTCAGGCGCTGGACCGCTGGGATATCGCCCGCACCAACAGCGAGTCCGTGCAGACCTTCTTCAAGGCCGCGCCCGGCGGCGTGCCGACCCAGGTGGCGTTCAGCCAGGCCCGGCGTTGGAAGGAGCTCGACCTCGACCGCGAGAGCGGCGTCATCCGCTCGGTGGAGCACGCCTTCTCCAAGGACGGCGGCTTGGCCGTCTTGAGCGGCAATCTCGCCCTTGAGGGCAGCATCGTGAAGACCGCCGGGGTCGACGAGGGCTCCCTGGTCTTCGCTGGTCCGGCGCGGGTGTTCGAAAGCCAGGACGCGGCGGTCAGCGCCATCCTCACCGGCGTGGTCAAGGCGGGCGACGTGGTGGTGATCCGCTACGAAGGACCGCGCGGCGGGCCGGGGATGCAGGAGATGCTCTACCCGACCAGCTATCTGAAATCGAAGGGCCTGGGGAAGGCCTGCGCCCTGATCACCGACGGCCGTTTCTCCGGCGGCACCTCGGGGCTGTCGATCGGCCACGTGTCGCCCGAGGCGGCCGAGGGCGGCTTGATCGCCCTGGTCGAGGACGGCGACCGGATCGAGATCGATATCCCCAACCGGAGCATGGACCTGAAGGTTTCCGACGCGGTGCTGGCCGAGCGGCGCGCGGCGATGTTGGCGCTGGGCGATAAGGCCTGGAAGGCCCACGGCCGCACGCGGAAGGTCTCGGCGGCCTTGCGCGCATACGCCGCCTTCACCACCAGCGCCGCACGCGGCGCGGTCCGCGACGTCGACCAGGCGCGCTGAACGCGATCAGATCGCGTCGTCACGCCGACGCCCGGGCTGGGCGCCGGCGTGGCGACCTCAAAGAATGAAGTCGCTGGCCTGCAGGGAGGTCAGTCGTCCAGACAGCACGATCTCGAAGTCGGCGATCCGATCACCGTTCGTGTCGCCCTGGATGATCGTGCGGTCGTCCGCCGTCCCCGCCAGATCGTAGATCTGGTAGCGCACTTCGCCCAACCCGCCTGAGAAGGCGGCCTGCCCCACAAGGTGGAAGGCCTCGTTGGTCGTCGATCCGGCTTGGGCGTCGATCGTGGCGAGGTCTACCCGATCGGCCCCTTGCGTGAAGTCGAGGATTCGATCGGGGGCGGTCGCCGTGCTGTCGGCGGCTGTGTCGAAATCGAAGATGTCGGCGCCGGCCCCGCCGGTCAGGACGTCGCCGCCGGTGCTGCCGACCAGCGTGTCGTTGCCGTCGCCGCCGTCGATCACGTCGGCCCCGCCGCGACCGTAGAGTGCGTCGGCGCCGGCCTCACCTTGCAAGGTGTCATTGCCCGCGCCCGCATCGACGACGTCGGCGCCATCGCCGCCCGAGATCTGGTTGGCGCCGCTGTTCCCGACGATCTGGTTGTTCAGCGCGTTGCCGACGCCGGACCCTCCGCTCCCCAAGAGGGTGAGGTTCTCGACGTTGTCGGTCAACGTGTAGGTCGAGAGCGCGCTGTACACCCGGTCGAGTCCCTCACCGACCGCTTCGACGACCGCGTCGCCGGTGTTGTCGACATAGTAGCTGTCGCCGCCCATTCCGCCTTCGAGCCGGTCGGCGCCCGCGCCGCCATTCAGGGTGTCGGCGCCGCACAGGCCCAGCAAGATCTCGTTGTCGGCGCCGCCCGACAGGCTGTCGGCGCCATCGGTCCCGGTGATCGTCGGCTGTGAGGGCGTCGTCGGCGGAGGCGTTGTGGGCGGGGGCGTGGGTTCGACGACCGCGCCGGTCGCCACGACGACCTGGACGTCGGCGAACTGCAGAACCTCGACGCCGACCAGATGGTCGCTCCCTTCGCCGGTGACGTTGTCGACGACGATGACCGCCCCGGAGGCGTCGAGCGTCCAGCTGTAGTTGGCGCGCACGCCCGCATAGACCGCGGTGTCCTGGCCGTCGCCGCCATTGAGACGGTCATCGCCAGCGCCGCCGGTCAGCCTGTCGTCGCCACGATGGCCGTCGAGGATGTTGGCCACGGCGTTTCCGGTGATGGTGTCGGCCCCGTCGCCGCCATGCGCATTCTCGATCACGGCGCCGGGCGCGAGGGTCAGCGGCTTGCCGGCGATGGTGCTGGCCGCGCCGGGGCGCAGGTCGATGACGGAGGAGCTGCTCACCGCCGCGGCGTTCAGCGTATCGACACCGCCGTCGATGTCGCTCAGCGTGGAGCGGGCGGCGTCGCCGGCCACCGTCGCGTACTCGTTAGTGTAGATATAGGTGTCGGAGCCGCTCACCTCGTCACCGAAGGTTGTCAGCGTCACCGAGTTCACGGTCCCAACGCCGCCCTTTTTGCCGTCGCTCACCGTAACCACCCAGTTCCCGCCGCTGGTTTCGCCCCAGAAGGCGTTGCTGGAGAGCTTGAAGGTCAGGTTGTCGGTGGTGTCGGAGCCGTTCTTCGGACGGTCCAGCAGCGTGCTGACCGTGCCGTCCGGCGAGGTCAGGGTGATCTTCAGGTCGCCGCGGTTCGGATGGGTGATGTCGACGCTGAGCTCGACGTGGTCGATACGGACCTTGTCCGTCAGGGTCAGGGTGAAGCTCACGCTCTCGGTGCTGCGGTCTGGGATCGCGGCGTTCGGACTCGCTGACCGGCTCAAGGAAATCTCGTTGGCCGATACGCCGTGAGGTTCCCAGGTCTCGGCCAGGCGCACCGCCGCCAGGGCGTCCACCAGGCCAAAGCCGTAGTCGTTCGAGAAGTGAAGCCCGCCGCCGTTCCAATCCTCGGCATGGTTGAAGGCCCAGCGGTATTCCTCGTAACCCGACGGGGCCGCGCCGACGGCGCCGCCCACCCGTCGCGCGGAGTAGGCCAGGATGTCCTGGACGTCGCGCCAACCCAGGTCCGGATTGGCTTCAAGCATCAGGGCCGTCACGCCGGTGACCATCGGGGTCGCCGCGGAGGTGCCGGCGAAGTCGGTTCGATAGTCCGTCGAGGTCTGGCCGGCGGCTCCGGACAGGTCGGTGGTGGTGATGGCGACCGAGCCGTTGCTGCTGGGAGCGACGACCAGCAGCGACGAGCCGGGCGTGCTGGAGCTGGTGACCATGCCCTTGTGGTCGACGCCGCCGACCGCGATCACATGCCGGTCGTTGGTGAAGTTGTCGTAGTTGGTCTCTTCGCCCTGGGCGCGGCCGTTGCCGGCGGCTTTGACGATGATCGTGCCGAGGCCGCCACGGCCGAGGTCGGCCGCTTCGCTAACTCCGGCCGCGAAGCTGTTCCAAAAGGCCGTGCCGCCGGAATAGTTGGCCACGAAGCTGCCGACATAGCTCCAACTGGCGTTGACGACGTCGAAGCGGTCCATGGCGTTGATCGCGGTCAACATGTCGGTCGGCGCGGAGGAGCGCAGCACCGCGACCCCGGTGAGATCGGCGTCATAGGCCACGCCGACGACGCCGACGCCGTTGTTCTCAGCGGCGATGATGCCGGCCACGGCGGTTCCGTGGACGTCGCCGCCCGTGCTGGAGGTCCCCCAGCCGGTAGGCAGGGCGTCGCTGACCACCCCGTTGACGAGCAGTTGCTTGCTGGCGTCGTAATTGCCGTCGAGATCGATGTGACGATAGTCGAGCCCATCGTCATAGACGCCGATCGAGACGCCCTGGCCCGTATAGTCCTCCCACACGCTGGTGACGTTGAGGTCTATGCCCGCCAGGCCGCCGGTCTGTCCGGTGTTCTTGAGGTGCCATTCGGAGGCGAACATGCCGTCGCTGGGCGTGTAGAGCGGCGCGACCACCAGGTCGGTTTCGGGGACGGGTTGGGCCTGTAGCGCGTTGCGCCCTTCGGCCTTGGACCATGTGGGCAAGGGCGCTCTCCAGTCGATCGGGTGGGAAGTTAGACCCTGGGCTTAACGTGCTGCGGCTGGTCCTCACCATGCGGCAAAGAGGCTGGAACCGGGCCGCGTGGAAGTCGTGGGTCATTGTAAAGAAAGAAGTTTCCAGAGAGTTTCCGGTTGGCGCGACGATTCCCCGCAGGCTAGGCCCGCCTGGCTGAAAGGCGGCCCCGGAGGTCTGCGCGCGGTCGAACGCAGGTATCGACAGATCCGTCCCGCTCGCCGCAAGATGGCGAAAACGGCGGCGGGATCTGCAAGCGACATGGCGAAGAGCGCGACGACCAACGAGGACGCCCCCGGGCTGATCGACGCGAGGATCAAGGAACTGGGCGACTGGCGGGGCGCGATGCTCGCCCACGTCCGCGCGCTCATCCAGCAGGCGCTTCCCGACGTAGTCGAGGATTGGAAGTGGAGGGGCGTTCCGGTTTGGTCCCGCGGCGGCATGATCTGCACCGGCGAGACCTATAAGAGCGTCGTGAAGCTGACCTTCGCCAAGGGCGCGTCGCTGGACGACCCCTCAGGCCTGTTCAACTCCAGCCTCGAGGGGAACACCCGGCGGGCTATTGATCTGCATGAGGGCGACAAGCTGGATGAAGCCGCCTTCAGGGCGCTTGTCGCCGCCGCCGCGGCCCTGAACGGGTCGCGCGCCCGGTAGTCAGCCGGTCAGCCACCGGAACGCTCTGGCGATGAAGGCTTGGCCGTCCCGTTGCACCGGGGCGCCGTGGGCCATGACGACCTTGCCGGCCGGCCATTCGAGAATGCGCGCCAGCGCCGCGCGGGCGGCGCGGCGATCGACGAAAGCGGTGCGGAACTTCCTGGGCACCGAGGGTTCGGGGCGGTCATCAGGTCCAATCGCGCAACGATCGCCCGCCAGCCGCGGAACCAGCCCGGCGGGAACTGCTGGAGCAGGTCGGTGAAGAGGGCCGTGCCGCTGGGGCGGTGGAAGAAGACGACTTCGGTGGTGATCCCGTTGCCGCGCATCAGGACCTGATCAAGGTCGGCGGACCATTCCGAAGGCGGCGCGTCGCCGAGCTCTGCGTCGAAGGCAAGATCCTTGCGGCGCACGTCCAGGCCAGGCGCGGCGTAGAGCTTGGCCAGCGGATAGGCCTGCCGCCATTGCTCAAGGAACAGGTGGTGCAGCGAATTGGGCGCGACCAGATGGCGGATCTCGCCCAGGTCCTGCAATTGTTGCTGAAGGCTCTTCGTGAGCGCGACCGGCGACCAAATGAAGAGGCCGCCGCCAGCCAGCCGGATCACCGCCATCCGCGTCGGATATCGGAAACCGATCACCTCGGTTTCCGAGCCATCGGCCAGCCATATCTCCGGCCCGAACGGCTGCAGCGACGAGGTGCTCATCGAGACAATCTCAAGTGCGTTAGTCGAGTCGGCAAGAAGGAGCCGGCTCCGCGGCGGTTTGCGGAGCCGGCCCGAGTGGGGCTAGGGCCTCAGAGGACGCCGAGCATTTCGGCCACCAGCGGGTGGCGGACGATGTCGACATCCTGCAGGCGGACCACGGCGATGTTGGCCAGGGCCTCGAACTTTTCGGCCACTGGGCCAAGGCCCGAGAGTTCCGGCAGCAGGTCGGACTGAGCCGGGTCGCCGGTCACCACCATGGTCGAGTGCCAGCCCAGCCGGGTCAGCAGCATCTTGAGCTGGCCGTAGGTGCAGTTCTGGGCCTCGTCGATCACCACGAAGGCGTTGTTCAGGGTGCGGCCGCGCATGAAGCCGACCGGCGCGATCTCGATGGCACCCTCGGCCATCAGGGCCCGGACCCGCTTCATCGACAGGCGGTCGGACAGGGCGTCGTAAAGCGGCCGCAGATACGGGGCGAGCTTGTCCTCGGCGTCACCTGGCAGATAGCCGATGGATTCGCCGGCCTCGACAGCGGGGCGCGACAGTACGATGCGGCCGACGCGGCCGGCCTCCAGGGCCTCGACCGCCTTGGCGATGGCCAGATAGGTCTTGCCGGTGCCGGCGGGACCCAGCGCCATGACCAGGTTCTTGGCGTCGATGGCGTCCATCAGTTGCTGCTGGCCGGGCGACTTGGCCTTGATGGTCTTCACATAGCCCTGGTCACGATCCTCTGTGTTGTTGTTGTGGGCCAAGGGCGACCAGGCGCGGTCCACCGGGAGGCGGCGAATTTTCGCGTCTCCCTCGAACTGGCCGGCGTCGAACGCGCCTTCGCGCAGTTGTCGCTTCATAGCTCGCTTGGTCATCTAGGCCTCCACAGGGGCAAGAAAAAAGGGCGACGCCGGAATGGCTCGCCCTTGAGGATCGATCGAATGTGCAATGAAGCGACGGCGGCGCGCGCAGCGGCCTGGAGGCTCGCTTCCGGTTCGGGATCCGGGCGGGGTTTCCCGCCGAAGCAGACGCAACACCTTAAAACCCTCGCTTGAACGCAAGGCCGCGAACCGGACGCCGGCTAGCGGCGTGATGCGGAAGGGCTATCGCCCTCTCGAATCGCATCACTAGAATGATGTTAGCGTGGTTTATGAATGGTTAAGCACGCCTTCGAGATCAATAAACGGGGTATACGGATGGGTGTCTATAACTTGGGCGATGTCGCGCCAGAACTGCCTAATGAAGATGAATACTGGATTGCGCCCACCGCCGCCGTGCTCGGACGAGTGATTCTAAAGAAGAACGCATCGGTCTGGTTCAACGCAACAATTCGCGGCGACAACGATCCGATCACCATCGGGGAGAATTCCAACGTCCAGGACGGCAGCGTCCTGCACACCGACACCGGCGTCCCGCTGACCATCGGCGCCAATGTCACCGTTGGCCACATGGTGATGCTGCATGGCTGCACCATCGGCGACAACTCGCTGATCGGGATCGGGTCGATCATCCTCAACGGCGCCCGGATCGGCAAAAATTGTTTGATCGGGGCGAACTGCCTGATCACCGAGGGCAAGGAGATCCCAGACAATTCGCTGGTCATGGGCGCGCCCGGCAAGGTCGTGCGTGAGATTAGCGATGATCAGGCTCGCATCATCGCCGGCGGCGCCATGCACTATGTCGAGAACTGGAAACGCTATCGCGCAGGCCTGACGCAGACCGCTTGACCGACGTAGCGGCGCCCGGGCGAGCCTGGGCGCCGCAATCATGGAGGACGCCTCGATGGCCTATGAGTTCATCCGCGTGGACCGCGAAGGTCCTGTCACCATCTTCACGCTCAACCGGCCGGAGGTGATGAACGCGCTGCACTCGCCGGCGCACTTCGAGCTGCACGAGGCGTTCGACGCCTTCGCCGCCGATCCCGACCAATGGGTAGGGATCGTGACCGGGGCGGGCGAGCGAGCCTTTTCCGCCGGCAATGACCTGAAGCATCAGGCCACGGGCGGGGGAATGGCCTCGCCGCCGTCGGGTTTTGCAGGACTCACCTCGCGGTTTGATCTGAACAAGCCGCTGATCGCGGCGGTCAACGGCGTGGCCATGGGCGGCGGTTTCGAGATCGCGCTGGCCTGCGACCTGATCATCGCCGCGGAAACCGCGACCTTCGCTTTGCCCGAGCCCCGGGTCGGATTGGCGGCCCTGGCCGGCGGCCTGCACCGGCTGCCGCGGATGATCGGCCAGAAGCAGGCCCTGGGCATGATCCTGACCGGTCGGCGGGTTTCGGCGGCGGAAGGCCAGGCGTTGGGCTTCGTCAATGAAGTGGTCGCGCCGGCTGAGCTGCTGGACGCCGCGCGACGCTGGGCCGCCCAGATTTGTGAGCTGTCGCCGATGTCGATCCGCGCCTCGAAGGAGGCAGTCTACAAGGGCCTGGACGAGCCGACCCTGGAGGCGGCGATCAAGGGCCAGACCCGCTACCCGGCCGTATCGGCGCTGTTCAAGTCCGAGGACTTCGTCGAGGGGCCGATGGCCTTCGCCCAGAAGCGCGCGCCGGCCTGGAAGGGGCGGTAGTTCACGTCTGCGCGCGCTGGCCGGGCGCGCGCTGTTTTCCACCCTCTCGAATGGCTAGGGTCGCGGCCCTATTCTATCGGAGGCGAGCATGGCGGACGGCGCGAGAATCGGGTGCGACCGATTGAGGTCCAAGATCATGAGCGCCGCCGACGCCGCGGCGCTGATTGAGTCGGGCAGCACCGTCGCGATGAGCGGCTTCACCGGTTCGGGCTATCCCAAGGCCGTCCCCCTGGCCTTGGCCAGCCGGATCGAGGCGGTGCATGCGGCCGGCGGCCGCTTCCGGGTGCGGGTCTGGACCGGCGCCTCGACCGGCCCCGAACTGGACGGCGCTTTGGCCAAGGCCGACGGCGTCGAATTCCGCCTTCCGTACAACTCCGACCCCATCGCTCGCGAGAAGATCAATCGCGGGGAGATGGAGTATTTCGACATGCACCTGAGCCAGGTCGCGCCGATGGCGTGGCAGGGCTTCCTGGGGCCGATCGACACCGCGGTGGTGGAGGTCTCCGGCATCCGGCCGGACGGCTCGCTGATCCCCTCGTCCTCGATCGGCAACAACAAGACCTGGCTGGACCAGGCCAAGCAGGTGATCCTCGAGGTCAACAGCTGGCAGAACCCCGCCCTGGAGGGGATGCACGACATCTATTACGGCACGGCCCTGCCGCCGAACCGGGTGCCGATCCCGCTGGTGAAGCCCGACGACCGCATCGGCGAGGCCTATTTCCGCTGTGATCCAGACAAGGTCGTGGCTGTGGTCGAGACGCAGGCGCCGGATCGCAACCTGCCATTTTCGCCGCCCGACGACGGCGCCCGCCAGATCGCCGGCCATCTGTTGGAATTCTTCAGCCACGAGGTGGCCAAGGGGCGGCTGCCGGCCGATCTGCTGCCCCTGCAGTCCGGGGTCGGCAACATCGCCAATGCGGTGCTGACCGGGCTGGTCGATGGGCCGTTCGACAACATGACCGCCTATACCGAGGTGATCCAGGACGGGATGCTGGACCTGCTGACCGCGGGCAAGCTGCGGATGGCCTCGGCCACGGCGTTCTCGCTGAGCCCCGAGGCGGCCGAGGCGATGAACGCCAATATGGGTTTCTTCCGCGACAAGCTGATCTTGCGGCCGCAGGAGATCAGCAACCACCCCGAGTTGATCCGCCGCCTGGGCTGCCTGGCGATGAACGGGCTGATCGAGGCCGACATCTACGGCAACGTGAACTCCACCCACATCATGGGCTCGAGGATTCAGAACGGCATCGGCGGATCGGGCGACTTCGCGCGCAACGCCTATGTCTCGATCTTCGTGACACCGTCGACGGCCAAGAAGGGCGCGATCTCGGCCATCGTGCCCCAGGTCGCCCACGTCGATCACATCACCCAGGACGTGCAGGTGATCGTCACCGAGCAGGGCCTGGCCGACCTGCGCGGCCTGTCGCCCAAGCAGCGGGCCAAGGTGATCATCGAGAACTGCTCCCACCCGGACTATCGCCCCGGGCTGGAGGACTATTATCGACGCGCCAGGCGGGATGCTTATGGCCAGCAATCGCCCTCGCTGCTGACCGAGGCGCTGTCCTGGCACCAGCGGTTCATCGAGACCGGGTCCATGCGCGGCTGACCCAGTTCGGCCGCTGCTGACAGGATGCTGTCAGTAGCCCGGCGCTATCTCCGATGCAGCAGCATCAGGGAGAGCCGCCATGACCTCGGCCCACGATTTCGACTTCAACCAGGGGGACTGGGAGGTGACGAACCGCCGGCTGACCCAGCGCGGCGTCGGCTCCGATGACTGGGAGGTCTTTCCCTCGAGCGAGACCGCCCAGGTGCTGATGGGCGGGATGGTCTCCATCGACGAGAGCGACTTTCCGACCAAGGGTTTCAAGGGGATGACCCTGCGGCTCTACGACCCGGCCCAGGACCAGTGGGCGATCTATTGGATCAACTCGAAGGACGGCCTGCTGCAGCCGCCGGTCTATGGCCGGTTCAGGGACGGCAAGGGCGTGTTCGCCGGCGACGACATGGACGGTGATATCCCGATCAAGGTGCTGTTCGACTGGAGCGCGACCGACACCGACACTCCGCGTTGGAGCCAGGCGTTCTCGTATGACGGCGGGAAGACCTGGGAGACCAACTGGATCATGGAGTTCCGCAGGCCCGCCAGCTGAAGCGGGGCCTAGCCGATCAAGGGAAGGTCGAAACGGGCGGTGGCGCCTTGGCCCAGGATGCTCTCCAAGCGCAGCCGCCCGCCATGCTGTTCGATCAGGGCCTGCGAGAGGGTCAGCCCCAGGCCCGAGCCTTGGGGACGGGAGGCGGCGTCGCCGATCTGAACGAACGGGCGGCCGATGACCGCCAGTTCCTCGACGGCGATTCCCCGGCCAAAGTCCCTGACGCTGATGACCAGGCGATCATCCTGGCTGACGGCGGCGACCTCCACCCGGCCGGCCGGCGGTGAGAACTTCACCGCGTTGGAGAGCAGGTTGATCAGCACCTGCTTGACCGCGCGCTGGTCGGCATGGACCTGCGGCCAGTCTCCGGGCTCCATGATCAGGCTGACGCTGGCCTCCACCGCCAGGCCGCGGACCAGCCGCAGGGACTGTTCGACCATTTCGCGACTGGAGACCGGGGCGGGGGTGAGCTCTATCCGTCCCGCCTCCACCTTGGCGGTGTCGAGCAGGTCGGTGACCAGTTCGCTGAGGTGCGACCCCGCCAGCTCGATGGATTGGGCGTAGTCGAGGTACTTGGGGTGCCCGACGGGGCCGAAGACTTCCTTGGCCATCATGCTTGAGAAGCCGACGATGGCGGTGAGCGGCGAGCGCAGTTCGTGGGCCATGGTGGCGAGCAGCAAGGTGCGCGCGGCCATCGCGTTCTCGGCCGCCTTGCGGGCGGCGGTCGCCTCGCGGAGCAGTTCGTTGCGTTCGGCCATGGCGCTGGCCACGGTGATTGGCGCAAGGGCCACCAGCATCACGCCCAGCCGCAGGGACACCAGTTCAAGGCCCGTGAGATGGGTGAGGCTGGCGGTGGTCATCGACAGGATGACCAGGGTCCAGACGGCGAATGACAGGGTCAGCAACGCCGAGGCCGCCAAACCGTAGGTCAGGGCGCACCAGAGCAGACTGGGAACCGGAAAGGCCAGGGCGCCCGGCCCGCCGACCACCGGCACCATGGCCAGGCAGAGCAGATAGGTGACGAACGGCGCCGCCACGCTCAGCTTCGGCGGCGTGCGCGCGAGGCCGCCCAACTGTCGCTTGAGCGCAGCCGGGCCGGGGAAGGTCAGGACGATCGGCAGGATGACGATGTAGTTGGCCAGTTCGGTCGCCAGCCAGATGAAGAAGCCGCGCGCGGGATCACCGTGGAACAGCCAGACATTGACCGCGCCGCCGAAGATGCTGGTGATCGTCGAGGCCGCCAGGACGATCAGCATGATCGCGACGAGCGACGACGGCCGCTCCAGCAGCCGGTCCTTAGGCGGCAGCCGCACCATGAGCATGTAGGCGGTGGCCGCGCCGACCATGTTGCAGAAGGTCAGCAGGACCGCCTTGGTCCAGTTGCTTCCCGTCAGCGCGTCGGCCACCACGAAGGCGATCGCCGCGGCGATCCAAGCGCCAGGTCGTGCCAGCCGCGGGAACCTGACCAGCAGGCCAAGCAGCACGGCGTTGGCGGGCCAGAAGGCGCTGAGGTTTCCGACCGGGCGAAGCAGGATGCCCAGGAAGGCCGAGGCCAGCACCGCGCCGCCCACGACAAGTATGGCGAGGAGCTCGGCGTTGAAGCGCCGGCGATCGCCGGACTGCTCCACCTTCGAGGCCATCTGCTGGGCGCTCATCGAGTCTCGCGAAGCCTTTGGTAGATAAGGCCGCCAGACTGTCACGACTGGGGTCAAATCGCCTATCGGAAATCCCATGCCCGCGGGATGGGCCCGTGGATGTGGCCCGGCCGCCTCGCCACAGTTGACGTAACGGCGCTCAAAAAAGCGGGGCCGTCAGCCTTGTTTCCCTGCTGGCCTTGAGCCAGGGTGCGGCAAACTTAACAGTGTTTAGGGACGGACGCATGGATCGCTACGACTACGTCATCATTGGCGCAGGCTCCGCCGGGTGCGTGTTGGCGAACCGCTTGACCGAGGACCCGCAGGTCAAGGTTTTGCTGCTGGAAGCCGGCGGCAAGGACAACTCGATCATGGTCAAGATGCCGGCCGGGGTCGGTTCGCTGATCTCCAAGCAGGGCGCCTACAACTGGGGCTTCTGGACCGAGGAAGAACCCAATCTGGAGAGCCGCAAGCTGTGGTGGCCGCGCGGCAAGGGCTGGGGCGGATCGTCGTCGATCAACGGTATGATCTACATCCGCGGCCACGCGCGCGACTACGACCAGTGGCGGCAGATGGGTCTGCAAGGCTGGTCCTACCGGGACGTGCTGCCCTACTTCAAGCGCTCGGAAACCCTGGAAGGCGGCGGCGACGACTGGCACGGCGGCGAAGGCCCGCTCCATGTCTCCAAGGCCTCGACGCCCAACCCGATCTACAAGGCCACCATCGAGGCCGGCCGCCAGGCAGGCCACGCGGTGACCAACGATTTCAACGGTTTCCAGCAGGAAGGCTGGGGCCCGTACCAACTGACCATCCGCGACGGGCAACGCTGGAGCGCGGCGCGCGCCTATCTGCACCCGGCCATGGGGCGTCCAAACCTGACCTGCCTGACCGGCGCGCGGACCACCCGCATCATCGTCGAGAACGGCCGGGCCACGGGCGTCGAGTACGTCGACGACAAGACCAAGGCCAAGCACGTCGTCCATGCGGACAAGGAAGTGCTGCTGTCGGCCGGCGCGGTGCAGTCGCCGCATATCCTGCAGCTCTCGGGCATCGGCGATCCCGAGGAGCTGGCCAAGTTCGGCATCCCGGTGGTGAAGGCGCTGAAGGGCGTCGGCGCCAACCTGCAGGACCACCTGGACGTCACCATGTCCTGGGAGTGCCCACAGCCGATCACCGCCTACTCGCTGCGCAAGGGGATCGTGAAGACCCTGATGATCGGCATGAACTACGCCTTCTTCGGCAAGGGCATGGGCCGTCAGCAGTTCCTGGAATCCGGCGCCTTCCTGAAGTCGCGCCCCGATCTCGACCGCCCGGACCTGCAGGTTCACTGCGTGCTGGCGATCATGCAGGAGCACGGCAAGGTCGAGGTGGCGAAGGACGGCTTCACCTTCCACGTCTGCCAGCTTCGCCCCGAGAGCCGGGGCCGGGTGGGGCTGAAGTCGGCCGATCCGTTCGCCGATCCGGCGATCTTCGCCAACTACCTGGCCACCGACGAGGACCGCCGGGCCATGCGCGAGGGCGTTCGGATGATGCGCCACGTGGCCTCGCAGGCCGCGCTTGATCCCTATCGCAGCCAGGAACTGTTCCCCGGCAAGGAGATCGAGACCGACGAGCAGATCGACGCCTGGATCCGCAAGCACGCCGAGACGATCTATCACCCGGTGGGCACCTGCAAGATGGGCGCGGCCTCCGACGAGATGGCGGTGGTCGACGGCGAATTGAAGGTGCGCGGCGTCGAGGGCCTGCGGGTCATTGACGCCTCGGTCATGCCGACCCTGGTCGGCGGCAACACCAACGCCCCGACCATCATGATCGCCGAGAAGGCTGCCGACATGTTGCGCGGCCGCGCGGCCTTGCCAGCCGAGGATGCGCCCATATTTGAGGACGGCCAGGCAGCCGCCTAGGGCGTCATCAAGATTGGGGAGACGGCGATGGAACTGCGCAGGCTTGGAAAGTCGGAGCTGAAGATCGCCCCCCTGGTGCTGGGCGGCAACGTGTTCGGATGGACGGCGGACGAGAAGACCTCGTTCGCCATCCTCGACGCCTTCGTCGATGGCGGCTTCAACGCCATCGACACCGCCGACGTCTATGCGGCCTGGACGCCAGCCGGCGCGGGGGCCTCGGAAAAGGTCATCGGCGCCTGGCTGAAGCAGTCGGGCAAGCGCGACAAGGTGGTGCTGGCCACCAAGTTCGGCATGGAGATGCCCGAGGGAAAGAAGGGCCTCTCAGCCGCCTACATGGTCGAAGCCGTGGAGGCCTCGCTCACGCGTCTGCAGACCGACCGGATCGACCTCTACCAATCGCACCGCGACGACCCAGACACACCGCAGGAAGAGACCGCCGAGGCCTTCGACAAGCTGGTGAAGGCCGGCAAGGTGCGGGCCATCGGCTCGTCGAACTTCACCGCCGAGCGGCTCAAGTCGGCGTTGGAGGTCAGCGAGCGCGGCGGCTATGCGCGCTACAACAGCGAGCAGCCGCTCTACAATCTCTATGCCCGTCAGGGTTTCGAGGGCGCGTTGCAGCAGACCTGCATCGAGAACGAGGTCGGGGTGATCCCGTTCTCCGGCCTGGCCTCCGGCTTCCTCACCGGCAAGTACCGTACCGAGGCCGACCTTTCGAAGAGCCCGCGCGGGCGCGGCGTGAAGCGCATGATGGATGAGCGCGGCATGGCGATCCTGGCGGCGCTCGATCAGGTGTCTGTCGGCAAGAGCGCCAGCCAGGCGCAGGTCGCCCTGGCCTGGGTGATGGCCCAGCCGGGTCTCACCGGCCCCATCGCCTCGGCCACCAGCCTGGAGCAGCTTGACGAACTGATGGGCTCGGCGCGGATGAGGCTGGACGCAGAAGACCTGGCGCTGCTGGACAAGGCGTCGGCGGCCTAACCGCACGGCGCAATTCTATCGGGATGGTTGAAAAAACGACCGATCGTGCTAAATGATGCGCATGAGAAAAGGCGCAGCTACGCGTGAGGCGATTGTCGACCGGGCCCTGGACCAGGCGGTGGCGCTGGGCCTGGAGGGGCTGTCGCTCGGGCCGTTGGCCGAGAGCCTGGAGCTTTCGAAGAGCGGGCTGTTCGCGCACTTCAAGTCCAAGGAAGCCTTGCAACTGGCGGTGTTGAACGAGGCCGTCGAGCGGTTCCGGGTCCGCATCATCGAGCCCAGCCTCGCGCTGCCGCGTGGTCGGGTCCGGATGGAGGCGATGGTCAGCCGGTGGCTGGACTGGATGGAGGGCGAGCCGGACATGCGCGGCTGCCTGTTCGTCGTCTCATGCCAGGAATATGACGAGCGGCCCGGCGCGATCCGCGACCGGTTGGTGGCGTCGCAGAAAGAGTGGCACGAGACCCTGGCGCGCGTGGCCGCCGACCTGCCGAAGGCTGGCAAGGCGCCGGCGGACTATTGCCGCCAGGTGGTGTTCGAACTGGTGGGGGTCAGCCTGGCCTATCAACAGCACGCCAAGCTGTTCCGCGCGCCCAACGCCCGGGCGCGGGCCGAGGAGGCCGTGTCCCGGATCCTCGACGACGCCGAGCAGGCGGCCTGATCGTCAGCGTCTAGGCGACGCGGCGGCCGTCCAGGGTGGCGAGTTTCAGCCGGTGGGTTTCTTCATTGGCCGGGCCGACGCCGCGGATCGAACGCACCGCGAGGTCGCGGATCGGCATGTCGTTGAGCTTGGCGACCAGCGACAGCGGTTGATAGAGGCCGAGGAACCGCTCGGGCGAGCCCGGAGCGCCGGCGAGCGGCGCGAACAGGATTTCCAGGATCAGCGAGGCGCCCTCGGTGCGGCCTTCCATCTCGGCGACCATCGGCTCGGGACGGCGGCGCGCGGTCTCCAGCGCGGTGTGCAGGTTGAAGCGGTCGCGCTCGCTCACCAGGCTCAGCATGTTCTGGCCGCGCAGGTCGCGTTGATGCAGGTCGGCCACCAGTCCGCCCGACAGGCGCACGGGATAGACGCCCGACGAGGTGCGTCCGAGCATGAAGGTCTGGGGCATCAGGGTCGAAAAGTCGGCCGGGTTGATCGCCGCGCGCACGGGAAGGCCGCCGTAGCCGCCAAGGCTGCGCCAGTAATCGATCATCTTCTGAGTGTTCGAATGAAACATTTCGACACCTCCGGATGCGGCCGGACGTGGCCGCATGGGGCTTGCAAGCAGATCGGCGCCAGTCGCCCGGCGTTTCAGATCGGGACGGTGCAAGGTGCAAACCGGCTGCGGCGGCTCAGAGATTCTTAAGCTGAACAAGGTTTACTGCCGGCATCGACTTTTCCGCCTCGGCGGTCAGCGGGCCTTGGAGGGGCCGTCCATGAAGACGCGTTCGACCCTGTTGGGCTTTCTGCTGGGCTTTGGCCTTCTGACGCTGGCCGGCGCTGCGGCCGCGCAGTGCTGCGCGCCGCCCCCGCCGCCGCCGGTTTGCTGCCAGCCGCCGCAGCCGCCGTGCTGCACGCCGCCGCCCCCTCCGCCGCAGCCGCCGAGCACGCCCTGCTGCACGCCGGGCACGCCCAACATCAATGTCCACGTCTCGAGCGTCAGCGTCGCGGTGGCCGGCGCCAGCGCAGGCGCGCGGGCTGGAGCCGGCGCCGGCGCGGGCGCGGCCGTCTATTATGGCGGCGGTGGTTATGGCGGCGGTTACTCGCCGCCGATGGCGACCGGCGTCGTTCAACTGAACGTCGACGCGGGCAAGCGCATGAAGCGCATCTCCTATGAGGCCAGCCGCATGCGCACGCGCCGCGTGGTCATCCAGGCGGTCTGCCTCGACGCTCGCCAGATCCCGCATCCGGCCTCGCAAGTACGCCCCGACCGCGACATCGACTCCTCCTATGACGGCGAGCTCTATCGCTGCATCGCCGGCACCTGGCTGCAGGCGACCATCGCCGACTTCGACGGCAAGGTGGACTTCAGCGGCGGCAAGACCCTGGCCTGCGGCAAGGGCGACGCGCTCTATCATGGCCGCGACGGCAAGGTGACTTGCCGCCCGCAAACCCGCGCCCGTGACTGCAACGAGCGTTCGCTGCTTCGCCGGTTCGGCGCCGGGATCAAGGTGCTGACCATCACCGAGATTGAAAAGTACACGGCCTATCGCGAGGAAGAAGAGCGCGTGGCCGAGTCGGTCTCCACCAGCATGAGCCTCGACGGCGGCGTGGGCGGTTACGTCTACTAGGCTTGGAAGAACTGAAAGCCGCAGGCCAATGGAGCCGGCGGCGTGACGTGGAGGCCTTCGCGGGTCTCCACGAAGGCGATCCCGGCGATGTGGAACGTGGCCTTGGCCTCGACCAGGGAACGGACCCGGACGCGCAGGGCGACCTGCGGCTGGCCGGCGCCGAAGGCGGCGGTGAAGCGCGCGGCTTCCCAATAGTGAAAACCTGAAATGTCGAGAATCCGTGCGGCGCGCGTGGCCATGGGGCCCGGCGTGGCGGCGCCGAAGATCAGGCCTGCGATTTCTTCGGCGGAGTTGGTGTGTTCGAACCAGGCCGTCAGGGTGTCGTGGCAGGGGTAGTGATGGGCGATGACCGCCAGCCCCAGCGGGCTGATGCGTTCGCGGATCTCAAGCAGGGCGAAGGCTTCCGGCGGCAGGCCAAGATCCTCGCGCCAGCGCCGTTCAAGGCGATAGGGCGGCCGGGTCCGCAGACCCTCGAGCGCGCCGAGGGCCGCCTCCAAATCATCGGTCAGAAACAGGCAGCCGCCGGGGGACGCGCCGGCGTCGGCGGCGGCTTTGGGATTGTGCAATAGATCGAGCCAGCCCTTCCGCAGGAAGATGCTGTGGTTGCTCCAGCTGGCGCCCGGCGTTTCAGGCGAGGTGTAGGCGCCGCGTGGCGAGACCACGAAACCCAGCCTTTGAAACGCGTCGGTCAGGGCGCGGAGATCACCCGTGGTGAACGGCAGGTGGTCGAGCTGCAGCATGGAGCGGCGTCTCCTTCAGTGCGGAAAGCATCGTTCCGGACCGGGGAAATCGCCAGCATAGATTGTGCTGGATTTCGAAGGCGGTGAACGCGGCGCGGGGCGCCGGCTCACCTCCTCGCCTCCGCGCGCAGCCTGCGCGACGGAGGATATAGCGATGGGTCGCTGAGACGGGCGAACATCCCCAACTGCCGTTCCAGTCCCGCGACAAGCCGCGAGTTCGCTGGGCCGGATAGAGCCATCGCCCCGGGAGTCGGGCCAGACGACGGTTTGTCGCGCGTCATCCCGTGCGACACTATTTTCCGGCGGGACGAACCTCCAGCTTCCACATGGCGTCGTCCTTCAGCACCGCCTGGGCGGCGCGCTGCACGTCGGCGGCGGTGACCCGTTCGGTGCCCGAGATGATGGCGCGGGTCGCCTCGAGGCGGCGCGGATCGCTCTGGGCGCCGGCGAGCTCCGACAGCCAGTAGCCGTTGGTTTCACGAGCCTTTTCGATCTGATCGACGCGCGGCTTCTTGGCCCGCGCCAGTTCGTCAGGGCTGATCTCCTTGGTCCGCAGGTCGGCGGCGATCTTCTTCACGTCGTCGAAGAAGGCGGGCAGCTTGGCGGGCGGGATCTCGACGCTGGCCGAAACATAGCCCCAGCCTGGCCAGACGAAGCTGTGGCTGTAGGCGACGTTGGGCGAATAGGTCGCGCCCTGGCTCTCGCGCAGTTCTTCGATCAGGCGCAGTTCCAGCACCTCGCCCATGACCGCGGTGTCGCGGGCCCGTTGCGGGTTGGCGAAGAAGTCGTTGGTGCGCCAGGCGATGTAGCCGATCGACTGGTCGGCTCGGCCCTTGTGGGTCAGGACCACAGGCTTATCGACGCCGGCCGGGAAGCTGATGTCGCGCTGGCCGGTGACGGCGGTCTTCTCGGGGCGAGGGGCCAGGGCGCCGAAGGTGCGGGCCACGGCCTCAGTCGCCTTCTCGACGGTGATGTCTCCGACCACGACGACCTCGATGGGGCCGGCGGTCAGGGCCGGTTCGACGACCGCCTTGAAGTCGTCCAGCTTGGCGTCGGCGATCTGCTCGCGGGTTGGGAAGACCCAGCGCTGATCGTTGGGGTGGAGGAGAGAGGCCAGGTCGCGGGAAACCACGCCGGAATCGGTGGATTCGTACTGGTCGTGGATGGTCTTGCCCGCGCCTTGCAGGCGCTTGAAGGCTTCCGCGCGCCAGCCGGGCTCGGCGACATAGGCCGTCAGGACCTGCATCTGGACGTCCAGGTCGTCGGGCCGGGTGGAGCCGGAGAACACGAAGGCTTCGTCGGTGATCGAGAACTGCGCGCCATAGACCTTGCTGGCCAGGACGCGTTCCATGTCCTCGGCGTTGATCTGCTTCAGCCCGCCTTCGATATAGGCGCCCGACGCCCAGCTCAGGCTCTGTTCGGTCTTGGGCAGGTCCAGCCTGCCGCCGCCGACATTCACCCGCACCAGGACCTCGTCGTCCTTGAAGCGGGTCGGCTTGACCGTGAGGCGCACGCCGTTCTCGAAGCGGATGAAGGTGGTGTCGAGATCGACGGCGTCCTTGGTCTCCACGACCTTGCCGGGCGCACCGAAGGTTTCATACGGCCAGGCGACCGCCGCTGAAGCGGTGGGCTCGGCGACTGCGACCTTCCGTGAGGCTTCCAGCGCCGACAGCAACGTGGTCTCGCCGCCGTCGATGGCCTTCGGTGAGGCCATGAACAGCAACGGGCCGTCGCCCTTGAAGGAGGCCGTCAGCGCGGCTGAGACCTGTTCGGCCTTCAGGTCCTTCACCGTCTCCTCGAAGAGGGAGAGGTCCTGGCCGGGATTGGTCACCACCTCGTGCTCGCCGAGCGATCCGATGATCTCCCCGGCCAGCTGACCGGGCGTGCGGGTGGCGGCGCCGGCGGCGTCGGCCTTCAGGCTCGCCCGGTATTCGGCGATCTCGCGGTCGAGTTCGTCTTGACGCACGCCGTATTGAACGGCGCGGCGCTGTTCCTGCTCGGCGGCGTTCAGCGCTTCGCGCCAGCGGCTGGGCTCGGCGTTGACGATGACCATGGTCATCTCGGCCGCATCGTACTCGTTGCTCTCAAAGACCCCGGCGCCGAGGAACGGCGGCTGGGCGCCGCGAGCCAGGCCCTGCAGGCGGCGGTTCATGACCGAGAAGCCGAGTTGCTCGATCAGCTCGCGCTTGCGCTTGGCCAGCGTGTCGGGGGAGGTGTCGGGTTTGCGCAGCCAGGCGAACTGCATGGACAGCGGCGCGCCAGGCTCGATGACCAGCTTGGCTTCGGTCTTGCGCGGTTGGACTGGGCCGAGGTCGGGATCGGCGCCGGCCGGGCCGACCGGCGTCCAGTCGCCGAACTTGGCCTTGATCTTGGCTTCCATGGCGTCGAGGTCGAAGTCGCCGACCACGGCCAGCACCGCGCGCGCGGGCCGGTAATAGTGAGTGTAGTAGTCGGCGAGCTCCTTGGCCGGCGCGGTCTGCAGCACCTCGACCTTGCCGATGGGATAGCGGGTCGGCGGGCGTTGGCCCTTGAGGAAGAACTCCAGCCGCTTTTGATAGATGCGATAGGGCGGCGTATCGCGGGCGCGTTCCTCCGACAGCACGACGCCGCGTTCGCGGTCGATCGCGCCCTGGTCGAGGGTGAGGTTTCCGGCCGTTTCGCGCATCAGCATCAGCGCGGCGTCGACCGTCTCGTCATTGGTGCGCGGCAGGTCGAGCTTGTAGATGGTCTCGTCGAAATTGGTCGAGGCGTTGGTGTCGGCGCCGAAGGCCAGACCCAGGCGCTCCAGGATCTTGATCATCTCGCCCTCGGGCACCGCCTTGGAGCCGTTGAAGGCCATGTGCTCGAGGAAGTGGGCCAAGCCCTGCTGGGCGTCGGTCTCCATCAGCGAGCCGGCGTCGAAGCGCAGGCGGACGGCGGCCTGGCCGGGCGGGACCTGCTGCTTGCGGATCGCATAGCGCATCCCGTTGGGCAGGGCGCCGAAGCGGATGTTAGGATCGGGAGCCACGTCGGATCTCGCCTGGGCCCATTCGCCGGGTTTCGGCTGGACCGTCGCCGCCGCGGGAGCTTCCTTCCCAAACCCGAATTTTGGCAAGGGGAAGCTCGATGCGCCCGTGGGCAGGGCCAGGGCGATGGCGAGCGCGGAGGCCGCGCCGAACAGACGTATCATTGAGCGTTATAGTTTCCGCGAGCGATTAGGCCCGGCACCATGCGCTGGCCAGCGTGGCCTTCGCAAGGCGCGATAGGGGCGGGGATTGGGGCCTTTATTGGCCCGAAGGGCGGCTGACGTAATAGGTGGCCGAGTTGCCCATCGCGTTGGATACGCCATGCGCCGAACGGCCCGATCCGGTGACGGTGACGAGGCTCTGGGCGCCGACATCGGCATTGCTGATTTGGCTGTTGTTGGCGCTCATCCGGCCCTCGCAGTCGGAGCAGGCGTAGCCCATCACCGAGTTGCCGACGGCGCTGGCGTTGGCCGAGGCGTCATAGCCTTCCGCGCCGGTGAAGCTCGCCACGGCCTCGATGCCGCCCTGGTCGTTATACTGGGTGGTGTCGATCAGCAGTTCGCCGCCGATGTCGCCGGCGACGATGGAGTTGCCGACGCCCGAGGCGACCGCCGAGCCCGATCCATACTGATAGGCGTTGGAGTCAGCCTGGGCGCGAACATAGGCGGTGTTGCTCTGCCGCGCGTCGACGTCCAGCAGATGGCCCTGGTTGCTGGCGTTGATGTTGTTGCCCGCGGCCGTGGCGGTGGTCAGGGCGTTCTGGACGTTGCCGAAGGCGGTGAACTGCGCCGCCTGGGTCAAGCCCGCGACATTGTTCTGGTCGACGATCACCCGCGCCGCCGAGCCGTTGGCGCCAGACAGCGTGACGTCGTTCGCCGCCGTCGTGGCCCCGAAGCTGGCCGTGCCCGAGACATATCCATAGACCCCGCCGCCATCGGTGGTGACGGTCGCGGCGTTGTTCTGGCCGATCCGTGCGCCGGTCGAGGCGTAGTCGAGCCCGACGGTCTGGGCGTTGCCGGCGGCCTGGGTCTGGCTGGAGATCTCGCCGGCCGAGCCGTCGGGCGCCTCGACATGGCTGTGGCCGGTGACGGAGGCGCCTGCGGTGGTGGCCTGGGTGTAGACGCCGGTCATGGTCGCGCCATAGCCGTTGGCGAAGCCGGAGTTGCCGGTGGCCGTGGTGGACAGGCTGACGACGTCGCCCGAATGGCCGGTGACATTGACGCGGGTGTCGGCGCTGACCGCGCCGTTCACTTCCTGATAGGAGCGCACGTCGGCGTCGTAGCGGTTGGCGCCGGCCGTGAAGTCGTTGCCGGTCGCCGTTGTGGCGCCCACGGTCTGGTCGGAGACCTCGACGACGTTGAGGGTCTGCTGGCTGAAGACGTCGCCGAGCTGGATCTGGTTGTTCAGAACCGAGCTGGGCGCGGTCTGGCTAGTAGCGGCCCCGCACGGCAGAATCGCGGCGAGCGTTCCAACGAGAAGGATCTTCGCGCGTCTGGCCATTGTTCGTACCCAGGTTGTTGTAGGCCGGCACGTATCCGCCGGTGAGGCCGGCAGTTCCGCCGCCCAGCGGGTCGGAGGTCAGGCAGCCCTGGGGCCCGGGCATGCCGTAGAGGTTGGCGGTCATCTCGACCACGGCGCGTTCAACGAGGCTGCGCACGGCGAGCTGCATCGGCTCCAGAGCCCCGGCGCCGGCCGAGATGTCGAAGACGTTGCCGTTCAGGAAGTCGAAGAAGCCGACGCCGACTTCGCGGCCGATCACCTGCTTCTGGTAGGAGATGACGTCCACCACCTCGAGCGTGCGCGTATTGATGAGGCGCAGGTCCATGCCGATGTTCATGACGAACAGGCGGCCGCGGAACGAGCCCTTGGCCGCGGTGGGGTCGGGATCGCCGCCCGCGGCGTCGAAGCCGGACGAGCGGATGTTGTAGTTCAGCTCGGTGACGCCGCCGGCCACATAGAAGTCCGAGCCCGGCACCTGGCCCGCCAGGATGCGGCGGTATTCGGCGGCCTGGTCCGGCGCGGGGTTGGGCGCATCGGAGATCAGCTTGTTGTTGGCGTACTTCAGCTCCAGCTCGGAGACCGAGGTGTCGAAGCGTTCGACCAGCGGCATGCCCGCCTTGGCGAAGGCCGACATGGCCATCAGCGAGGCGCCTTGGGTGATCTTGCGGCCAGAGCCGTCGGACTCCGACTTGCCGGTGTAGTCGGCGATGCGGCCGACCGCGATGCGGGGCGCGACCAGCCGGGTGCTGCGCGCATAGCCGGCCATGCAGACCAGGGCGTCGGAATAGGGCGTCGGGTTCACGGTCACCGGCGCCGTGCCGATGCTGCGGGCGTAGTTGCCGCTGGGGCCGGCCACTGGTGTGGCGCAGGCCGACAGCGCCAGGGCCGCGACGCTCAACATCGCGCCGGCGCGGGTGATGCTCTGCTTAATCATTGGGAGCGACCCCTCCGTTGAGGGTCGTACCCGCCGAGACCTTGCCATTGTTGATCTGGGTCGAGTTGACGATGACCGTGTTGTGGCTGCCCTGGGTGACCACCACGAGGTTGTTGCCGATGGCCGTGGAGCCGCCGCCCAACGAGCCGACCCCGGCATAGGCGTCGGCCGCGCCGGAGGCGAAGGAGAAGCCCGACTGGTCCTCGCCGCTCTGGATGACGCCGTCGATGATGACCCGGTTGCCGTTGGCGTCGCGGGTGGCGACATTGACTGGATGGTTCTCAGAACCCGCGCGGCGGCCGTAGCCGGCGTTAAAGTCCGCGGAATTGGTCGACATGCTCTGGGCGTGCGCCGGAGCGGCGGCCAACAGGGCGCTCGCCATGCAGGCGCATGCCAGCGCTCGCGATGTTGCGAAGATAGCTGCGGCCATGACCTGTTGTGGACCCCACCCCGAAAATGACTAAGTCAGACCGCACGCCAGAGGCGCGACGACGCCGAACTTGTGCGTATCTAAGGGACAAGACCCTCGCGATTTGGTTAAGGCCGGCGTGAGAAGGCGAACATTGGTCTTTTTATTGAGCGTGCGTGGAGAGCCGGTTTTGAACGAGAAGCGCGAGCCTATTTTCAACGCGCCATGGCCGGCGGTCGTGGCGACCCTGGTCATCGTTGTCGGCTACTTCTTCCAGACCTTCCTGCCGCAGGACTGGCTTCTGAAGAATTACGCCTTCTCTTCGGCGGCGCTCGATGCAGGGCGTTGGCCGACCCTGTTCACGGCGATCTTCCTGCACGGAAGCTGGGCGCACGCGCTGATGAACGCTGGCGCGGCCCTGGCCTTCGGAACCCCGGTGGCCCGCTATTTCGGCGCGAGCCTGAAGGGGGCGCTGGTCTTCCTGGTCTTCTATCTATTGTGTGGCGGGCTCGCGAGCCTGGGTTATGGCCTGTCCAACCCGGGCGGAACCGCCTTGATGGTCGGCGCGTCCGGCGCGGTGGCCGGCCTGGTCGGCGCCGCGGCGCGGCTGATGGCGGGGCAGGGGGAGCCGGGCAAGTATCTGAGCCCCCCAGTGATCAGCATGACCGTCGGGTGGATCGTGGTGAACCTTCTGCTGGCTCTGGTCGGGTTCGCGCCTGGCCTCGGCAACGCCGGGGTCGCCTGGGAGGCGCACATCTTCGGCTATCTGGCGGGGTTGGTGCTCATCGATCTGTTCGGTTGGGTCGCCCGTCCGCAGAGCGCCTGACACCTTTGTGAGAGCGTTGATTTTCAAGGCGTCCTGAGCGACGCTGTATCCCTCGGAATTAGGGAGAACGCGCTTATGTTGGTGTCTCAGATCCTTAAGACCAAGGGCGACCTGGTGTTTACGGCCTCGCCCGCGGAGACGGTGGGCGCGATCTGCGCTCTGCTCTATTCCCGCAAGGTCGGCGCGATGGTCGTGATGGACGGCGACCGTGTGGTGGGGATCGTTTCAGAGCGGGATATGGTGCGCGCCTTCGCCGAAGAGGGCGCGGCGGCCCTGACCAAGCCGATCTCCTCCTGCATGACCCATGACGTGATCTTCGCCGAGCCGAGCGAAACGATCGATTCCCTGCTCAGCCGGATGACCGACCGCCGGATCCGCCATCTGCCGGTCTGCCAGAACGAGCGGCTGGTCGGGATCGTGTCGATCGGCGACCTGGTGAAGTGGAAGATCGACGAGGTCGAGACCGAGGCCCACGGCCTGAAGGCCTATATCGCCGCCGGTTAGGAGAAGACCTCGGCCCCTTGACCCGTGGCGGCTTCGGCGAGGCTGTAGCCTTCCAGCACCTCCGAGGTCGCATCGCGGGCTCTTAATAGAGCCTCGCGCAAGGAACATGTCGCCAGGTCCGGGCAGTCGTCGCATTTCCGGAAGGAGAGGCGGCTGACGCAGGGGGCCAGGGCGAGCGGTCCATCTATAATGCGGATCACCTCGGCGAAGCTGATCTGGGCGGCCTCGCGGGCCAGGGTGTAGCCGCCGAACTTCCCGCGCCGGCTGACCACCACCTTATTACGGGCGAGCTCCAGCAGAATCGCCTCGAGGAATTTGCGCGGCGCATCGGCGCGACTGGCCAGTTCACCAGACGTAACCTGGGCCCCGTCGGCCCTGGCGAGTTCGACAAGGGCGCGTAGCGCGTAGCGAGCCTTTTGCGACAGCATTCTCTAGAGAGCCTCCTAAGCCTGTCCCTTAAAGGATGATGCTGGCTTTTCCACAAGCCAGGAGCCTCTTTTGTCGTGATCTCGTCATCGGGGCTTGCGGACTCAAAAACCTCTGGGTAGAAGCCGCCCTCGCTCGGAAACGGGCCGGACGGAGACGGGGTTGGCGGC
>ERZ1292645.9-Hain-H14-02um-R2-9-length-126586-cov-34_pt2 | contig 115910 bp, 110 predicted proteins | sample MGYA00564401_ERZ1292645 | MGnify/ENA primary metagenome ERZ1292645 (study PRJEB36523, sample SAMEA6512644) | groundwater metagenome | collected 2019-01-09 | study: AquaDiva: Metagenomics assemblies of 32 groundwater samples | reverse complement strand
ATCCACCTCGCCGCCACACTCATCTGGATGCGCTGAATGTCGATTCCACCTAGAGGACTAGCGCGGCTTGTAGATCCGGTCGAACACCCCGCCGTCGCCGAAGTGATAGGCCTGGGCCTTCTTCCAGCCGCCAAAGGTGTCGTCGATGGTGACCAGCGGGATCTTCGGGAACTTCTTGGCCCACTTGGCCGCCGCCTCGGGATTGCGCGGGCGGTAGTGGTTCTTGCCGATCAGGTCCTGGGCGATGGGGCTGTAGAGGAAGTTGAGATACCCCTCGGCCACCGTGCGGGTCTTCTTGCGGTCGACCACCTTGTCGACCAGGGCGACGGGCGGCTCGGCCAGGATCGAGACCGACGGATAGACGATGTCGACCTTGCCCGGCCCCAGTTCCTCGATCGCCAGGTGCGCCTCGTTCTCCCAGGACAGCAGGACGTCGCCGATGCCGCGCTGGACGAAGGTGGTGGTCGATCCGCGCGCCCCGGTGTCGAGCACCGGCACGTGCTTGAAGAGTTCGCCGACAAAGGCCTCGGCCTTGGCCGCGTCGCCGCCCGGCTGGCGCAGCGCCCAGGCCCAGGCCGCCAGATAGTTCCAGCGCGCGCCGCCCGAGGTCTTCGGGTTGGGCGTGATCACGTCGATGCCGGGTTTGATCAGGTCGCCCCAGTCCTTGATCTTCCAGGGATTGCCCTTGCGGACCAGGAACACGATGGTCGAAGTGTAGGGCGTCGAATTGTTGGGCAGGCGCGACTGCCAGTTGGCCGGCAGCAGCTTGGCCTTGGCGGCGATCTCGTCGATGTCGCTGGCCAGGGCCAGGGTGACGACATCGGCCTGCAGGCCGTCGATCACCGAGCGGGCCTGCTTGCCCGATCCGCCATGGCTCTGGTTGATCACGATGTCCTGGCCGACCTTGTCCTTCCAGTACTTGGCGTAGGCGGCGTTGATGTCCTTGTAGAGCTCCCGCGTCGGGTCATAGCTGACGTTCAGCAGGGTCAGGGCCTTGGCCTGGGCGGCGGCCGGACCGGCCAGAAGCGCCGGCGCGGCCACGGCCGCGGCGCCGGCGGTCCCCGCGGCAAGCACGCCGCGGCGGGACGGGGTCTTCAGGTTCTGGCTCATGGTTCGAGATCCTTGTTCTCAGGCTCGGTTGTCTTGGAAGCTCAGGTCGGGGAAACACAAAGGGTCGGGGCGGCCGACCGGGGCCGCCCCGCCGTCGTCAGAACGCGTACTGGGTGCGCAACGAGTAGATCTTGAAGTCCTGGCCGACCTGCGCGCCGGCCGGCGGCGTCGCCGTTCCGGTCCCGAAGGCCGTGCCGCCGGGCGACAGGCGGTCGACGGAAACGTCCTGATAGGCCGCCTGGAACCGCAGCACGTTGTTGACGTACCAGTTGAGACCCACGGTGAAGATCTCCTGCTCGCCGCCGCGGATGGCCGAGGCGACCGGAGCGGTCCCGGCGGCGCCCGCGAGGTAGTTGAGGTCTAGCTTGGAATAACGCAGGCCGAGCTCCCAGGCTCCCCAGGTCCCCTTCTTCAGGTCGAAGGGATGGGCGGGACGGGGGGCGTCGAAGGTGCCGGCGGTGTAGCGGCGCGCCTCGCCGGTGATCGTCCAACCCGCCTGGGCGTACCAGCCGGTGAAGTCCGGCTCGCTGAGCGGCCCCTTACGATTGACGTCGATGTCGAAGTATTCGGTCTGGACGTAGAGGTTGTTCCATTGGGCGCCGAACTCGGCCCCGATGGCGGTCAGGCCGTCGGCGTCGATATTGCCGGTGTCGATCAGGCGCGCGCCGTCGACCCGGATTTCCGGCCGATCACGCAGGCGGATGTTGGTGGCGGCGGTTCCGGCCACGTCGGGGCCGCTGGCGGCGGGATTGAACACGATCGAGGTGTTCACCCCCACATGCACCAGGGCGTTGTCGCGGCGGAACGGCACATAGGTCAGGCGGCCGACGAAGGCGGTCTGCTCGTCGAAGCTCGAGGTGCCGATGATATTGCCGGTGATGGCGGCGGTGCCGGTCCAGTTGTCGCCGCTGGCCAGCAGGGCGACCGAGGTGCGGCCGTCGCCCGCGGCGATGGCGCGAACCGTCTCGGAGGGCGAGGCGCGCTCGGCGAACAGCGAGCCGTTGGTGGAGACCGCTTCTTCCAGGCCGCTCGGCGGGGAGAAGGCGCCGATCCGCAGCTTCAGATTGGCGACCGGGAAGCCGTACTGCACCCAGGCGGCGCTGATCTTGCCGGCTTCCTCGGTCCCGGACCCGCCGAAATCGTAGAGGAAGTTGTAGTCGAAGGCGCCGAAGGCCTTGCCCTCGATGCCGATGCGGGCGCGGCGGAAATTGGCGCCGTCCGACAGGTCGCGGGCGTGGTCGTTCTCGGCGGCGTCGCCGAGCGAGCCACGACGGAAGTCGGTTCCCAGCGGCCCGGCCGAGGCCTGGTCGTAGTGCGCGGCGTCCAACTGGAACACGCCGCGGAACGAGGCGCTGAATTGTCCGTCATCAGATTCTATGGTCGGGCGACCATTGTTGATCGAGACCTTCGTCGCCGTGGAATCTTTGCGCACCGCCGCGATGTTGTTGGCGGTCGATTGCTTCAGGTCGGCGATCTGGCCCTGCAGCAGGCCCAGCTGTTCTTCCAGCTGCTTGATCCGCGCATCGGTCGCCTCGTCGGCGGCCGCCAGTCCAGGCCAGGCGAAAGCGATCGCCGCCGCCCCTGTGATGAGTTTGGTTTTCCACGACATGTGGTCTTGCCCCTCGATTTGTTGGAGTTCGCTACAAACTCGACCGCATGAAGACCCGATAAATCCTATCGGGAAAATGGAGATTGACTTCAAGCGGTCGTAGATTTCCTGACAGCGGGCATATTGCGCGGGCTCGCGCTTGGGTCGCTGTCATCCCAGTGACATAAGGGTCGGGCTTGGTCGGAGTTCGTTGTTCAGGATAGATTCGCCTTGGCGCCATGGCAGCCGTCTTCACCGCACAGCCCGCCTGATTGGCTTGGTCACATCGGCCCGGTGCTTGTCGCCGGGGGCGCCGGCGTCGTGGCCATTCTGGGCTTTGGCCTGTTGGGGCAGGCAGATCCTCAGGCGATCTCATGGATGGTGCTCGTCGCGGCCGGGGTGACCGGCCTGGCCGCCTGGCATGTGGCCGAGCGGGCGGGCGTCGCCCTGCCGGCCCTGGAAGCGGCCCGCCCCGCGCACGAGGATGCGCCGCCCTATGCGAGCCTCATCAACGCCTTGCCGGACCCAGTGTTGGTGATCGCCGCCCATGAACCAGATGACCTCACAGGGCGGCGTTTCGTGCTGGTTAATGAGGCCGCCCGGCAGACCCTGAGGATGCAATATGACGCAGGGCTGCTGGTCACGGTGATCCGCGATCCCGACGTGCTGGAAGCCGTCGACGAGGCGTTGTTCGGCGGCAAGGAAGCCGAAGCTATCTACGAACTGGGCGGGGCGCAGGAGCGGGTGATGCGCGCCTTCGCCAAGCCCCTGGGCGTCGCGCCGGACGGCGCGCCCCTGGCCCTGCTGGTGCTGCGCGACGAGACCGACATCCGCCGCGCCGAACGCACCCGCGCCGACTTCCTGGCCAACGCCAGCCATGAGCTGCGCACGCCGCTGGCCTCGCTGTCGGGCTTCATCGAGACCCTGCGCGGCCACGCCAAGGACGACGTGAACGCGCGTGAGAAGTTCCTCAGCATCATGGCGACCCAGGCCGAGCGGATGTCGCGCCTGATCGACGACCTGCTGTCGCTCAGCCGCATCGAGCTCAATGAGCATATCGCCCCGGAAGGCGAGGCCGATCTGGTGATGGCGGTCATGGATGTGCTGGACGCGCTGGGCCCGTTGGCCCGCGACCGGTGCGTGCGGCTGGAGGCCGAGGACCTGCCCCCGCGTGGTCAGGTGATCGTGGCTGGCGACCGTGACCAGATCATCCAGGTGGTGCAGAACCTGGTCGACAATGCGCTGAAGTACACGCCCAAGGGCGCAGCGGTGAAGATCTCGCTGCGGTCGGGACTGTCGGCCACAGCGGCCGCGGCGCCGGGCGATCCACGGGCCGCGCGGCTGTCGCTGCTGACCCCGGACCGGGCCGCCGATCTCTACGCCGCCCTGCGGGTCACCGACTCAGGCGTCGGCCTAGCCCGCGAGCACCTGCCGCGCCTGACCGAGCGGTTCTACCGCGTCGAGGGCCAGAAGAGCGGCGAGCGGTCCGGCACGGGCCTTGGCCTGGCCATCGTCAAACACATCGTCAACCGCCACCGTGGCGGCCTGGCGGTGGAGAGCGTGCTGGGCGAAGGCGCCACCTTCACCGCCTACTTCCCGCTCGCGCGGGCCGAGGTGTCGGCGGCCGAACCGGCGACGCCCGGCTAGAGCGCTTTCGGACGCCTACGGTTGGGGGACGACGGCGTCGATCACCGTCAGCTTTCGTCCCATCACGTCCTCGCCGACGCTGGACTGTGTCACCAGTATGGTGGCGCCGGGCTGCACCAACGGGCGGACGGCGCGATAGAAGTCCTTAGGGACACGCACGCGATTGATCGTCGCCTGGTCCAGCTCGCGGCCGCGATCGTCTTCGTGGCCCGGCAGGCCCATATAGATGAAATGGGGTTCTCCATCCGCGCCACGCGTTACGCTGATGACGTGCGTGCCGGGGTCGTCATCATCGATCTGCGCCACGCTGCGACCGATCTCCACCCCATTGCGCATCACCACGATAGTTTGGTCCAGCTTTGAGATGATGATGCTCAGCGGGCCGGTGGGGGAGAGGCTCGGGGTCCACCGGAAAGGCTCCTTGTCCAGCTTGCGTTGGGCCGCTGCGGCGCCGCGCATATCGACCGGGGCGAGCACGCTCTGGTTGGTCGACTGCACTCGCCCGGCCGCATCTCCGGCGATCACCACGGTGACGCCAAGGCTGGTGACCGCGAAAAGTTCACGCGAGAATTCCAGCGGGAGATGGACGCACCCGTGGCTCTCCGGGAAGCCCGGGAGTCCGCCGGCATGGAGCGCGATTCCATCCCAGGTCAGCCGCTCCTGAAATGGCATGGGTGCGTTGTTGTAGAGGCTGGAATGGTGGGTCGCATCCTTCTGCAGGATGGTGAACACGCCTGTCGGGGTTTCGTGACCAGGCTTGCCGGTCGAGACGGTGCTGACCCCGATCCGCACGCCGTTGCGGTAGACGCTAGCCAGCTGGCGCGACAAGTCGACGTATATCAGGAGCGGTCCAGCTTGGGCCACATTGGGAGCCCAGACCCATTGACCGGGCTTAAGCTGATCGGCCTGACGGGCGAACTCGGCGGCGGAACTGGCCTTGGCCCCTTGGGCGCTTGCGTGGTCGGCGTAGAAGGCGAGCGCCAGGCAAAGCGTGAGTGCTGGCAGCGTGGGGCGTCTTGGCATGGTCTCCGAACGCAGCTGGTGGAGTTGGGCGCGCAGGCCCCTGCGCAGAGATTCTAGGAGTCAGGGCTTGGACGCAATGTTTTCCCGGCGGCGGATTTTGACCGCGGCCCTGGTCGGAAGCGCCGGCGCGGTTGCGCCGGTTCTAGCGCGGGCCGCGGCTCCGCCGGCCGGCCCAAGTTCGGCGCTGATGGCTCGCGCCTTGTCGGCGTTCGAACGCCACCCGGGCGCCTTTGCACGGGACCTGATCGCCATCGCCGACTTTGACGCCGCTTCATCGGTTCCACGCTTTCATTTTGTGAACCTCGTAAGCGGCGGGGTGACCAGCCTGCTTGTCGCGCATGGGCGAGGATCAGATCCCGATCATAGCGGCTGGGTGAAGCGCTTCTCCAATGCTCCCGGCTCCGCCGCCTCGTCAGCAGGCGCCTACCGGACGGGTCCGCTCTATGTCGGCAAACATGGGCCTTCCCGACGCATCGCCGGTCTTGATCCGACCAACAGCAATGCCGAGCCTCGCGCGATCGTCGTCCATGGCGCGTGGTACGTCAGCCAGGACATGGTCAAGGAGCATGGCAAGCTAGGGCGCAGCGAGGGTTGTTTCGCGGTCGCGGAGCGCGCGCTCCCAGAAGTCCTCGCGCGGCTAGGCGAAGGACGCCTCATCTATGCCGATCGACTACACGCCTAACTGACAAACGTGATGGGGAAAGGAGCGGCCGCGCCATCGGCCGCTCCTCCCGTCCAGTCTTAGAAGGTGGTGTTCAGCGAGATACCGACCGAACGGCGGGCGCTCTCGGTCACCATCTGGCTATAGCCGGCCTTGGCGAGCGGGCCGCCGGAGTCGAGGGTGGCTGCGAAGATCCCGTTCGAGAACCGCTGGTCGAGCAGGTTCTTGGCGAAGACGCTGACCTTCCAGCGTTGATCCTGGGTCTGGACGCCGAGGTTCAGGTTCACCAGGCCATAGGCCTTCTGGACGGTCTGGGGATCCTGGCTCAGGCCGAAGTTCACCTTGTCGCGATAGACGTAGCCCAGGTTGAACAGGCCGGTGAAGCCGGTGTCGGCGATCGGCCGCTGGTAGTTGACCCCCAGCGTGTAGGCCCACTCCGGCGCGTTGTTGAGGTTCTTGCCGGCGAGGTCCTGGATGTAGGTCCCGTTCACGTTCCGGCAGGCCGGGTCCACCAGGGCTTGGCCCGGATAGCAGGGGCCGTTCGGGAATTCGCGGAAGGTGGCGTCGGTATAGGCGACGTTGGCCGAGAGGGTCAGGCCGACCACCGGCGAGGCCAGGGCTTCAACCTCGATCCCCTTGCTGCGCAGCTTGCCCGCGGAGGTCAGGATGTTGGCGTTAGCGTTGGGGTCGAAGGCCGTGGTCTGGAAGCCGTCGAAGTCGGTGAGGAACGCGGTCAGGTTAAGCTGTGCGCGCCGCTCGAACAGCGACAGACGCACGCCGGCCTCGTAGTTGGTCGGGATCTCCGGCGGGACGAGATAGCCGCCGCCGGTGACCAGCGACTGGGTCAGCGTGTTGAGCAGGTTGATCGCGCCGCCCTTGAAGCCCTTGGCGTAGCTGGCGTAGGCCATGGCGTCGTCGTTGATGTCGTATTGGACGCCGAGGCGGTAGGAGAGCTTGGCCTCGTCGGACTTGAGATCGTTGGTGTTCAGCGGCGGCCCGCCGACACCGACCGGGGCGCTCGGCAGACCGGGCAGGTTGGTGCGCATGAAACGCGCGTCCAGCTTCTCGCTGGTGTAGCGGGCGCCCACGATCACCGAGAACTGGTCGGTGACGTGGCCGGTCAGCTGGCCGAACACCGCGGCGTTCTTCGTCTCGATGCCGCGATCGATGACGCTGCCGGCGATCACATTCGACGCCAGGCTGTAGCGGCCTTGCAGCATGGTGACCGTGTCCAGGTCCTGGCCGAAATAGTACAGCCCCACGACGTACTCGATCGGCTTTCCCTGCGGCGAGGTCAGCCGCAGTTCTTGGCTGAACTGGCTCTGCTTCTGGTCGGCGTTGTTCAGGTTGAACAGGTTCACCGGCAACAGGTCGGGGTCGTTGTTGTCGCGGACCTGGAACTGCCGATAGGCGGTGATCGAGGTCAGGGTGTGGTCGCCGATCTCGTGGTCGACCTGCACCGACAGACCCGAGGTGTCCTGCTTCAGATAGTAGAGGCCGTCGATATTCGTCTGGTTGTTGTCACGGCCGGGAACCACCGGACCCATCAGCGCCAGGCGCGCGGCCCCGGTCGCCGTGGGCGAAACCGAGATGGAGGTCGGCGCGCAGCAATTGCGGTCGATCTTCGAATAGTCGCCGATGAAGGTGACGCTGGTCGCCTCGGTCGGGGTCCAGAGGATCTTGCCGCGGACGCCCCACTGGTTCTGATCGTTCAGCTTCTTGCCGTTGTAGACATTGGTCACGTAGCCGTCGCGCGTCGTGTAGTAGCCGGTCAGTCGGGCGCTCAGGGTGTCCGAAAGCGGGCCGGTGACGCTGCCGCGCAGCTTGGTTTCGTTCAGGCTGGCGTAGCTCGCCTCGACCTTGCCGCCCAGGGTCTGGCGCGGGGCCTCGGTGACGATGTTCAGCACGCCGGCCGAGGAGTTCTTGCCAAACAGCGTGCCCTGCGGTCCGCGCAGGATCTCGACCCGCTCGATGTCGATCAGTTCGAACACCGACATCGCCTGGCGGCCAAGCACGACGCCGTCGATCACGGTGCTGACGCTGGGCTCGACGCCGTCGCTGAAGTTCAGCGTGCCGACGCCGCGGATGCTGAGGCCCTGGCCGCGGGTGTTCGATGAGGCGGTGAACGAAACGTTGGGCGAGACCATCGGCAGCTCGTCCGGGCTCGAGATGTGCAGACGCTCCAGGTTGGTCCCGGACACCACGGCGACCGACAGCGGCACGTCCTGCAGGCGTTCCGACCGCTTCTGGGCCGTGACGACCACTTCCTCCAGCGCTGCGCCCTCCTGGGCGTAGGCGGTGGTGGCCATGCCCATGCAAAGGCCCAACATGCTCGCACCGGCTAACCAGCCTCGTGCGCTCCGTCCGCTCATGATCTGCATTGTAGTTTCCCCGTATCCGACGTTCGTCGTTTTGTTCTGGACCCGGCCACGCCGTGGTCCGCTCTGCACGACCGCCAGGGTGAGCCGCTCGGCTTCACGCGCGGGCAATCGCGAGGTAGAAAAATTTCACATGGAATAATTTTGTCAATGAAATGGTTTTCATCCCTTCAAAAGTGGGGATATTGACTCATTCTCAAACAAGATAATTTCGAAGGACGATCAGGGATGGCGACCGGGAAAATGCGTTGGATGGGCGTGGCCGCGGCGGCGCTGCTGACCAGCACCACGGCCCAGGCGGGCGATGTGACCGGGCGCGTCGTCGCCCCGAACGGCCGTCCGATGGCGGGCGCGCGCGTGGCCATCGATGATCTGATGCGCGGCGCGGTGACCGGCGCCGACGGCGCCTTCCGTATCCCCGGCGTGCCTGCCGGAACCTATGAGATCGGCGGCGCCTCGTTCGGGATGTCGACCGCTCACCAGCAGATCACCGTCCCGGAGACGGGCGCGGTCGAGGCGTCCTTCGCCCTGCAGCCGAACATGGCCCTGGCGAAGGCGGGCGCGGCCTATGTCGCCCCGCCGCTCGAGCATCTGTCGGAAAAGGCGGCCTATCTGGACCGTGTCGCGGCGACCAAGCCCGGTGATCGTCCGAACGTCGTGGTCATCCTGTTCGACGACCTCGGCTACGGCGACCTCTCTGGCTACGGCAACCGCCTGATCAAGACCCCCAACATCGACGCCCTGTCGAAGCGGGGCGCGACCCTGTCGCAGTTCTATTCCAGCTCGCCGGTCTGCACGCCCTCGCGCGCGGCGCTGCTCACCGGGCGCTATCCGACGCGGTCCTACGCCGCCAACCACGTCTTCTTCCCGACGGGCCATCCGATCGCCGGCCTGCGCCGGGCGATGGGCTACGCCAACGCGCTGCCGACCGACGAGATCCTGCTGCCGGAGATCCTGTCCAAGGCCGGCTATGCGACCGGCGCGTTCGGCAAGTGGCACCTGGGCGACACGCAGGGCCATCGCCCGACCGAGCGCGGCTTCTCGACCTATTTCGGCGTGCCCTACAGCAACGACATGGCGCCGCTGGCCATGTATCGCGGCACGACCGTCGACACCCCGCCGGACAAGCTCGTGCAGGGGACCCTGACCGAGCGCTTCACCGACGAGGCGGTGAGCTTCATGCGTGACAACGCCAAGCGCCCGTTCTTCCTCTATCTGCCCTACACCGCGCCCCACCTTCCGCATCACCCGAACCCCAAACACTCCGGCGTGTCGGACGGCGGCCCCTACGGCGACGTGATCGAGGACTTGGACGCCAATGTCGGCCGCGTGATGCGCACGCTCGACGAGCTGGGCCTGTCGAAGAACACCATCGTGATCGTCACCAGCGACAACGGCGGCGACTTCGGCGGCAGCGCCGGCGAGCTTCGCGGCCGCAAGGGTGAGACCTTTGAGGGCGGCATGCGCGTGCCGGCCTTCGTGATCTGGCCGGGCAAGGTTCGTCCCGGCTCGAAGTCCGACCAGATGGCGATGAACATCGACCTGCTGCCGACGGTGCTGACGGCCGCTGGCCTGCCGCTGCCGTCCGACCGCCTGATCGATGGTCGCGACATCGCCCCGATGCTGGCGGGCAAGGCCTCCACGCCGCACGACCACCTGTTCTATGTGACGATGTGGACCGGCGAGTACGAGGCGGTGCGCGGCAAGGACTACAAATATCGCGACCGGGTCCAGAAGCCGGCGACCAACCCGTTCTACCCGGCGGCGTCGCCGCTGGGTTCGTTCGCCGAGCCGGCCCTCTATGACCTCAATCGCGACAATGAGAGCCACGACGTGACCCTCAAGCATCCGCAGATCGCCGCCGATCTCAAGGCGACGCTGCAGACCTTCCGCGAGAGCCTCGCCAGCAACCCCCGTGGCTGGCTTCCCGAAGGGCGCTAGGTCTGTCCCTGGTCACCCGCCCTTAGGCGCTGGGTGACCATCTCGGGGATCAGGCGGGCGACCTCGGCGATGATGTCGGTCTGATCGCGCTCGATCGCCGCAATCGCCAGGCCGCGCAGCGTGGCGGCCATAATCGCACGGAGGGCGACGATCTCGCCCTCCGGCAGGCCGGTCTCCCGGACCGCGCGCAGGAAACGATTGTCGGCGCGCTCCTCATAGGCGCGGATCTTGGGGCCGATCGCGCGGCGCAGGTCCGGATCGCCGCGAATAGCCATCTTGAGCTCCAGCATCGCCATGTGCTGGGGCGAGCCGACATTGCTCAGCGAGGCGAGGAACTGCGCTCTCAAGCGTGACTGCAGGTCGCCCTGGTCGGTGATGGCGGCGGCGATGTTCGCCTGGTTCGTCGTGTGGATCTCGTCGACCACGGCGGCGAACAGATCGGCTGGATTGGGGAAATAGTATCGCCGAGGCCCCGCGCTGATTCCCGCCGCCTTGGCGACCCGCGCCATGGTGGTCGCGGCGTAGCCATGGGTCGCCAGCAGCTCGATCGCGGTCGCCACCAGCTTCTGGCGCGTCTCCAGGCTTCGCGCCTGTTTGCCGATCCTGGCGGGCGTCGATGGGCCGAGCGACATGTCGGGAAAAACCTCCGCACCCGTGATTGGGACGGTCTTTCCTATACATCGCCTTGTCGAGGAGTCGCTCATAACCGGCGTTACGCAGGCGACGTCCAGACGGCCTCGTTTCCGCACATCGTAATGAAAGTGTCACGGAACTGTCGTGGGCCGACAGCATAAGGCGGGCAACTTCCAGCCCGGGCGGGGAGCGGGGCCTTAGCGGCCTTCATCCCCGGCTCGCGCAACGGCATGGACCTCCGATGCTCACCTGGATCGCCCTTACCGCGCTGCTGCTGTTCTCGCTGGCCACCTATATGGCCGGCCGGCGCAAGGCGCTGGCCACCACCGGCGGCAAGTCGGTCCTCCTGCACTCGCTGCCCGGCTATTACGGCAGCTACGCCGCCCTCTGGGTGGGCGTGCCCGCCGCCCTGCTGATCTTGCTGTTCGCCATGTTCGGCGGCCGGCTGGAGGCGGGCCTGCTGCGCGCCGATCCGCCCGCCGCGGTCGCGGCCCTGACCGCCCCCCAGCAGGACGTCTTCTATGACGACGCCCGCGCCATCGCCCACGGCGGCCAGCCCAGCGAGACCATCTACGCCGGCGACCTGAAGACCGCGCTCGACGCCAAGGCCGCCAAGTCCACCCAGCTCGGCGATCTGATCCAGTTCGGCTCGCTGGCGCTCGGCGCGGTGCTGGCCCTGGTCGGCATCCTGATCGCCTATCCCCGCATCGGTCCGCAGTTCCGCGCCCGCAACAAGGTCGAGGGCTGGGTCGCGGGCCTGTTTATCGTCTGCTCGGTGACGGCCATCCTGACCACGGCGGGCATCGTCGCCTCGCTGGTCTGGGAAAGCTGGCGCTTCTTCCAGGCGGTGCCGATCCACGAGTTCCTGTTCGGAACCGAGTGGAACCCGCAGATCGCCATGCGCGCCGACCAATATGCCGGCACGGGCGCGTTCGGCGCCGTGCCGCTGTTCATCGGCACCTTCCTGATCATGATGATCGCCATGGTCGTGGCCGCCCCCATCGGCCTCTACTCGGCGATCTACCTCTCGGAATACGCCAACCCACTGACCCGCTCGGTGGTCAAGCCGCTGCTGGAGATCCTCGCGGGGGTCCCGACCGTGGTCTACGGCTTCTTCGCCGCCCTGACGGTGGGGCCGATCTTCCGCTCGTTCTTCAACTGGATCGGCGCTCAGCTCGCCGGCGGGTCGCTCGATGGTCTCGCCCAGTACCTGATGCAGGTGCAGAACCAGATGGCCCTGGTGGCCGGCGCGGTGATGGGGATCATGCTGATCCCCTTCGTCTCCTCGCTGTCGGACGACATCATCAACGCCGTGCCCCAGTCGCTGCGCGACGGCAGCCTGGCCATGGGCGCGACCCGCTCCGAGACGGTGAAGAAAGTGGTGCTGCCCGCCGCCCTGCCGGGGATCATGGCCGCCATGCTGCTGGCCGTCTCCCGCGCGGTCGGCGAGACCATGATCGTCACCATGGCCGCCGGCCTCCAGGCCAAGACTACGCTCAACCCGCTCGACACCGTCACCACGGTGACCGTTCAGATCGTCACCCTGCTCACCGGCGACCAGGAGTTCGACAGCCCCAAGACGCTGTCGGCCTTCGGCCTGGGCCTCACCCTCTTCGTGGTGACCCTGATGCTCAACATCGTCGCCCTGCGCATCGTGCAGAAATATCGGGAACAGTATGACTGACGCCGCCCTCCCGAACGCCGCCGCCAACCTGCGCCAGGTTGTCGAGGCGCGCCTGAAGAAGCGCCACGCCCAGGAGATGCGCTTCCGCCTCTATGGCCGCATGGCCATCATCGTGGCGCTCAGCTTCCTGGCGCTCCTGCTCGGCCGGATCGTCACCCAGGGCTACTCGACCTTCATCGACTACCAGATCGCCGTGCCGGTCCATCTGGACGCCAGCCGCATCGACAAGGCCGACCCGACCGGCGCCAACTACGACCTGCTGGTCGCCGAGTCGGTCCTCGCCAAGCTGGGCGAGAAGGACGACGAGTTCGGCGAGAAGTCCGGCAAGGTCATGGAGATCATGTCCAACGACCTGGGCTTCCAGCTGCTGAAGATGGTCCGCGAGGACCCGACCCTGATCGGCAAGACCATCACCGTCACCGGCCCGGTCAAGTCGGACGCCGCCCTCTACTTCAAGGGCCAGATCAAGCGCTCGACCCCGCAGGACAGCCGCAAGCTGGACGACCAGCAGCTCGATTGGATGGACAAGCTCAAGGCCTCGGGCGCGGTCACCAGCGGCTTCAATGTCAGCTTCCTGACCAACTCCGACTCCACCGAACCAGAGCAGGCCGGCGTGCTCGGCGCCATCGTCGGCTCGGCGATGATGCTGCTGGTCACCGCCTGCCTGGCGGTGCCGATCGGGGTGCTGGCGGCGACCTATCTCGAAGAGTTCGCGCCCAAGAACCGCTGGACCGACATCATCGAGGTCAACATCAACAACCTCGCGGCCGTGCCCTCCATCGTCTACGGCCTGCTGGGCCTGGCGGTGTTCATCAACTGGCTGGCCGTGCCGCGCTCCTCGCCGCTGCTCGGCGGGATGGTGCTGGCGCTGATGGCCCTGCCGACCATCATCATCGCCACCCGCTCGGCCCTGAAGGCGGTGCCCCCCTCGATCCGCGAAGCCGCGCTCGGCGTCGGCGCCTCGCGCACTCAGACGGTGTTCCACCACGTCCTGCCGCTGGCCATGCCCGGCGTGATGACCGGCGCGATCCTGTCGCTGGCCCACGCGCTGGGCGAGACCGCGCCGCTGCTGATGATCGGCATGATCTCCTTCGTGCCCGGCGTGCCAGAAGGCTTCACCGGCGCCGCCACCGTCCTGCCCGTCCAGGTGTTCATCTGGGAGAACGCGTCCGAACGCGGCTTCCACGAGCGCACCGCCGCGGCGATCATCGTGCTGCTGGTCTTCATGATCGTCATGAACCTGGCGGCCATTCTAGTGAGGCGCCGCTTCGAGCGGCGATGGTAGCGTCCATGCGCCAGACCCCGAGGTTCCCCATGCCCAGCCAGCGAGATGACGCCATGGCGCACGACACCGCCTCCGCTCCGGTCCACATCGCCGTCGACCGGGCGCACGCCAGCCAGCCGGCCGGCGCGATCAAGATCCGCGCCCGCGACGTGAACGTCTTCTACGGCGACAAGCAGGCCCTGTTCGACGTGTCGCTGGACGTGCCGGAAAACTCCGTCACCGCCCTGATCGGCCCGTCCGGCTGCGGCAAGTCCACCTTCCTGCGCTCGATCAACCGGATGAACGACACGATCGCCGGCTGTAAGGTGGTCGGCCGCATCGAGCTGGACGGCGAGGACGTCAACGACCGCTCCATCGACCCGGTGGTGCTGCGCGCCCGGGTCGGCATGGTGTTCCAAAAGCCGAACCCGTTCCCCAAGACGATCTTCGAGAACGTCGCCTACGGTCCGCGCATCCACGGCATCGCCACCGGCAAAGCCGAGTTGGAAGCCATCGTCGAATCCTCGCTGAAGCGCGCCGGCCTCTGGGCCGAGGTCGCCGACCGCCTGCACCAGCCCGGCACCGGCCTTTCCGGCGGCCAGCAGCAGCGCCTGGTCATCGCCCGCGCCATCGCCGTCAGCCCCGAAGTGATCCTGATGGACGAGCCTTGCTCGGCGCTCGACCCGATCGCCACGGCGCGGATCGAGGAACTGATCGACGAACTGCGCAACCAGTACTGCATCGTCATCGTCACCCACTCGATGGCCCAGGCCGCGCGGGTGTCGCAGAAGACCGCGTTCTTCCACCTGGGCAAGCTGGTGGAGGCCGGGCCGACCGGCGAGATCTTCACCAACCCGCGGGACAGCCGCACCCAGGACTACATCACCGGCCGGTTCGGTTAGGGGCGAGCGACATGAACGAGCACATCGTCAAATCCTACGAAGACGAACTGAACGCCCTGACCGCCGACTGCGCGCGGATGGGCGGCCTCACCGAGGCCCAGGTCGGCGACGCTATCGACGCGGTGGTCAAGCGCGACCAGTCCTTGGCCGAGGCCGTGGTCGGCCGCGACGAGCGGCTGGACCTGTTGGAGGCCGACATCGAGCGCAAGGCCATTCGCCTGATCGCCCTGCGCCAGCCGATGGCCAACGACCTGCGCAAGACCGTGGCGGCGATGAAGATCGCCTCGAACCTCGAACGCTGCGGCGACCTGGCCAAGAACATCGCCAAGCGCACCCTGGTGCTGAATGAGGCCGAGCCGATCACGCCGCTGACCCGCTCCATCGAGCGCATGGGCCGGCTGGTGCTGGGCCGGCTGAAGGACGTGCTGGACGCCTATACGGGGTCGGATCTCGACCGCGCCCTGGCCGTCTGGTCACGCGACGACGAGGTGGACGAGCACTACAATAGCCTGTTCCGCGAACTGCTGACCTACATGATGGGCGACCCGCGCACGATCACCGCCTGCGCCCACCTGCTGTTCGTGGCCAAGAACCTCGAGCGGATCGGCGATCACGCCACCAACATCGCCGAGATCATCCATTACGAAATCACCGGCGAGGAGATGATCTCCGCTGACCGGCCCAAGACGGATGCGCTGCGCGCATAGTGGCGCGCCCGCCGAAGGAGTGACGATTTGACCCCCCATATCCTGGTGGTCGAGGACGAAGACGCCCTGTCGACCTTGCTGCAATACAACCTCGACAAGGAGGGCTACGACGTCGTCGTCGCCGCCGACGGCGAGGAAGCCCTGACCCTGGTCTCCGAGCGCCTGCCCGACATCATCGTGCTGGACTGGATGCTGCCCAAGATCTCCGGCATCGAGGTTTGCCGGCGCCTGCGCCAGCGCTCCGAGAGCCGCAACGTGCCGATCATCATGCTGACGGCGCGCGGCGAGGAGAGCGACCGGATCCGCGGCCTCGACACCGGCGCCGACGACTACATCGTCAAGCCGTTCGCTATGAGCGAGCTGTCGGCCCGCATCCGCGCGGTGCTGCGCCGCATCCGTCCGGGCCTGGCCGAGGACCGCGTGCACATCGGCGATCTGACCATCGACCGCGTCGCCCACCGGGTGAAGCGGGCGGGCAAGGAGATCCACCTTGGCCCGACCGAGTTCCGCCTGCTGGACTATCTGATGCAGCACCCGGGCCGGGTGTTCTCCCGCGAGCAACTTCTGGACGCGGTCTGGGGCTCGGACGTCTATGTCGAGGCCCGCACCGTCGACGTCCACGTCGGGCGCCTGCGCAAGGCGCTCAACCGCGAAGACGCCATGGCCGACCCGATCCGCACCGTGCGCTCGGCCGGCTACTCGCTGGATATGGACGCCTAGGAGGCCGCCGCGCCTCCACCGCTAGGATCCTCATCCCCGGGCTTGTCCCGGGGATCCATACACACGAGCCGTTCAGGCAAATCCACGACTGCGGAGTTTATGGGTGGCCGGCACAAGGCCGGCCATGACGAGCAGGTGAGGGGGAGCCCCTAAGCCGCCTCGCGCTTGTAGATCGACCGCTTCGGCGCGGCGAGCACTCGGCGCAGCATCGGCTCGAAGGCCTCCAGCGGCATCGACTCATAGGCCGGGTCGAAGCTGTTCTGGTCGTACAGGTGGCAGAACTGGGCGGTGTATTCGAAGTCCGGATGGTCGCGGAACTGATCGCGCATGTCGCGGTCCAGGCCCAGGTGGTGGAAGAAATAGTACCCCTGGAAGATCCCGTGCTTGTCCATCATCCAGAAGTTCCGCTCTGAGACGTACGGCTTCATGATGATCGCGCCGATCTCGGCGTGGTTGGACGGGCCGAGCAGGTCGCCGACGTCGTGCATCAGCGCGCAGACCACGTATTCCTCGTCCTTGCCGTCCTTGAACGCCCGCGTGGCGGTCTGCAGCGAGTGCTCCAGCCGGTCGACGGGATAGCCGCCGAAATCGCCGCCCAGCATCTTCAGATGGCTGAGCAGCCGGTCGGGCAGTTCGCGGTTGAACGGGCCGGCGGCCCGCACGATGGCCATCCAGTCTTCCTGGGTGCCGTCGGTCATGGCGGTGAATTGCGCCTGGGACTGAACTTCGCCGTCGGCCATGGCGGCCTCCCTCAAACATTTGTTTCGAGCATCGTGCGGGCAAGGCCGGGGGAGGTCAACGCGAGCCGCAAAACAAAAGGGCCCGCCAGCGATGCTGGCGGGCCCGATCGTCAGGTCGGTATCAAGTCCTAGGCGAAGGTCGCCGAGGTTTCGCGACGGCGGCGACGGATCGCCACGCCAGCGCTCGAGAAGCCGATGATCATCATCGCCCAGGTCGCCGGTTCCGGAACCGCCGAGATGCTCACATTGTCGAGCGCGGGGCCGTACGGGGTGTTGGTCTTCGAGTTGAAGGCCAGGGTCGCCGTGGGGTCATAAGCGGTGAAGGTGTAGCTGTATTCCTTCCAGCCCATGTCGCTGTGGGTGTTGCCCGCGCCGACCAGGAACTCGAAGTCGTTGGTTTGGTCGCCGCTCACCGAGGTGGCCACCAGCTTGTTGCCGAGGCCGCCGTCCGGGTTGCCGGCCAGCCAGAAGCTGACCTTGTAGGTCTTGCCGACCGTGACCGCGATGGTCTGTTGGATGGTGCCGCCCAGCAGCGCCGACAGGTCGATGCTGCGAACGCCGCCCTTGGCCTGCCAGTAGGAACCGACGTAGTCGACGCCGGCGCCGCGAACCAGCCAGCCGTCGACGGCCGTGCTGTTGTTACCCAGGGTGGTGAAGACGCCCGGGTTGACGCCGTCTTCAAAGCTGCCGTTGACAACCGTCGCGGCGTTGGCGGCCGAACCGGCCACCAGGATCGAAGCCGCCAAGGCGGCTCCGGCGATTAGCTTCTTCATGTTTCACTCCAGTTTGGATGCGCCGCAGCCTGATCTCAAGCCTAGTGACCTGGAGTGCGCCGTTTGGAAGTTGCAATTAAGCTGCGCCTTATTGTTCGCGCAACCATGTTCTCGCATTGGGGGAAGCGCGAAATGTAAAATATCTCTAAACGGGCAGGTTGTGGTTAAGAACCGCCCGTGTTGCAGCGCAACTCGACCCTAGGGGGTGGTGTAGCCGACATTGGCCGTCCGTTGATAGGCCGACTCGCCGACGGGGCCTTGAGCGGCCAGTCCAGACCAGCTAATGACCCGCTACTAGGCCTGGAGAGCCCGACCCCGTCGGACTCTGACTCCACAGGCCCTGTCGCCCTAGGGCGCATGCGGGCGTAGCTCAGGGGTAGAGCGTCAGCTTCCCAAGCTGAATGTCGTGGGTTCGAATCCCATCGCCCGCTCCAATTCTATTTCAGACTCTATGGTCGGCGGGCGTCGTGCGCGGGCGCTAGCATCCTCGCTGGCGCAAAGAAGAAGCCGCCCCGTCACGCGGGGCGGCTTTCAGAGGTCGAGGGCTGGAGCGTCCTTTGGGAGGACGCTCCAGATTGTTCTGGGGGCGCTCTAGGCGACCATCAGGATCTCACGGCGACGACGGATCGTAGCGCCGGCCAAGCCGAAGCCGGCGATCATCATCGTCCAGGTGGCTGGTTCGGGAATGCCCGACGTGAGGCCTTCCACCCGGAACTGCTTCCCACCGGCGATCGACGGATCGAACTCAAAGGCGAGGCTGGTGATTCCCAGCCCCGAGATGATGAACTTGTTCTCTCCGTTGTCGACGATGCAGAAGGTGCAGGCGGCGTCTCCGGGGTTCGGCGAAGCCGAGAAGAGGGCCGATCCGTTCACGAGCAAGGTGAAGTCGGCAGGGCCCCCATTTGGTCCCGTCACCGATTGCAGATTGAACGTGATCTTGTTCCAGGCCTTGGCGAAGGTCACAGTAAGATCTTCTATCAAGGGGTCGCCGACGACCGTCGCCTCACCCGAACCGTTGACCGAGAGCACGCCTGTGACCGTGCTGAAGGTTACAGCCGAATTGTCCTGGTTGACGTAGGCGTTGACGGTCGAACCGGTTTGGGTCGAGTTCGAGTGGACGCCGAGCCCGGTGCCAAACGATCCTTGCTCCAACGTGTAATTGTCCACGAAGACGGTGGCGGCATTTGCGCTCCCGACTGTGAGTACGGCAAGCGCGGCGCCGGCGAGAACTCCGCTAAGCAACCTATGCATTTTGAACCTCCCCAGGGCCGGCATGGCCCGCTGAGTGTTAACGATCGGATAACCATGTTACCCAAGTAGGCGGCAATGCAAGGGGGTTGATTCTTGCGGGGCCACCGCCGTTACTACGGCTCAGCTTTCCAAGCTGAAGGTTGTTAGTTCGAATCCCATCGCCCGCTCCAAGTTCTCAAACGTCATGTTGAACCGCGCGGCGATCCGTCTAGATGGTGTGCAGCCCATGGCGTCCGGCTAAAGCCAGCGGTTCAAGCAAACATCATTCCTGCCCTAGACGCTCCGGCGGCCTGACTGGGGAAGGCGCCTTAGGAGGACAAACCCATTCTCAAGATCCTGCCGCATCCCTCCGCGACTGCGCCCGACGCGCGCGCCGCCCTGTTGGAGAATCCCGGCTTCGGCAAGGTGTTCACCGACCACATGGTGACCATCCAATGGACGTCCGAGCTGGGCTGGCATGACGCGCGGGTGCGCGCGCGCGAAGCCTTCTCGCTCGATCCGGCCGCCGCGGTGCTGCACTACGCCCAGGAAATCTTCGAGGGCATGAAGGCCTATCGCACGCAGGATGGCGGCGTGGCGCTGTTCCGCCCGCTGGAGAACGCCCGGCGCTTCGCGCGCTCGGCGCAGCGGATGGCCATGCCGGTCCTGCCTGACGAAATGTTCCTGCAGGCGGTGGAGGCGTTGGTCGACATTGACGCCGACTGGATTCCAGGCGGCGAGGGCAGCCTCTATCTGCGGCCGTTCATGTTCGCCAGCGAGGCCTTCCTCGGGGTTCGTCCGGCGGCCGAATACACCTTCTGTGTGATCGCCTGCCCGGTCGGGGCCTATTTCAAGGGCGGCTCGACGGCGGTGACCGTCTGGGTGTCCGACGACTACAGCCGCGCGGCGGCCGGCGGGACCGGCGACGCCAAGTGCGGCGGCAACTACGCGGCCAGCCTGCTGGCCCAGGCCGAGGCGGTTCGCCATGGCTGCGACCAGGTCGTGTTCCTCGACGCGGTGGAGCACCGCTGGATCGAGGAGCTGGGCGGCATGAACATCTTCTTCGTCATGGATGACGACGTGCTGGTGACGCCGCCGCTGGGGGGCACGATCCTGCCGGGCATCACCCGCGACTCGATCATCGCCCTGGCGCGCGGCGCGGGCCTGACCGTGCAGGAGGCGCCCTACGCCTTCGATCAATGGCGCGCCGACGCCGCCAGCGGGCGCCTGCGCGAGGTGTTCGCCTGCGGAACCGCCGCCGTGGTCGCCGCGGTCGGCAAGGTTCGCCATACCGGCGGCGAGTTCGTGATCGGATCGGGCGCCGACGGCGCCATCACCGAGCGGCTCCGCGCGCAGCTCACCGGCATCCAACGCGGTGAACGCGCCGATCCGCAGGGCTGGCGACACCCGGTCAGCAGCAAGGCCTGATTTCGCGGGGCGCGGCCTCGGGCATGCGCCTGGGGCTGGCTCGCGTATCACGGGTCGACGCAGCTTCGCGCGGCGGTCATGCTGCCCATGGTCGCGACCGGCTCCGGTAGGGAGCCGTCGCGCAGGCGCGGGGGCGTGAATGGGTTTGGAGACCTCGACACCATCGGTTCGCTTCCGGCTCCCCGACCCGGCGCTGCGCCGCTTCATCACCGCCTATTATTTCGTCGAGGTGCCGGACGGCCCGATGGGCGCGGTGGCCGATCTGCTGCATCCCGAATGGGCCAACGTCAGGTTCGTCCTGGGCGGTCATTGGGCGATGGAGCTCGACGGGACGACCTATGACCCGGCGCCCGGGGCGGCGCTGTTCGGGCCGACCAGCGTCACCGGAACCGTACGCGGCGAGGCCGGGAGCGTGCTGGGGATCGGCCTGTTGCCGCTGGGCTGGGCGCAGTTCTTCACCGAACCGGCGGCGGCGTTCGCCGACCGCGTGACGCCGCTGGTCCAGGTGTTCGGCGACCGCGCCGAGGCGGTCTACGCCGCCTTGAACGCCGCCGGCTCTGACGACGCGCAGGTGGCGATCCTCGATGAGTTTTTCCTGGCCCTGGCCGCGGCCGGCGGCGCGCCCGACAGCTTGCTGACCCGGGCCCACGACCTGTTGATCGATCCGGCCATCGGCTCGGTCGAGGCGCTGGCCAAGGCGCTGGGGGTGTCGTCGCGCCACCTAGCCCGCCTGTCGCTGCGGATGTTCGGGTTCGCGCCGAAGCTGCTGCTGCGCCGCCAGCGGTTCCTGCGCACCCTGCAGGAACTTCGCGAGCATCCGGGGGAGGGATCGGCCAGCCTGATCGACGCCTGGTACTATGACCAGTCCCACTTCGTGCGCGACTTCCACCGGTTCATGGGCATGTCGCCCTCTGCCTATTTCGCCCTGCCGCACCAGCTGTTGGGCCCGGCCGCCCGCGCCCGCATGGCGGCGCTGGGCGCCTCGCTCCAGGGGTTGCACGCCGCCGAGTGAGCCACGTCCGTTTTATCCAATCCGCCGGTTTGATCTTCCCCTAGTCCCAAGGGATCGGCGTCATGACCGGCGCCTTCGGGGGAGGGTGACGACATGGGGCTGAAACTTTCGGGCGGCTTGGCCGCGACGTTCCTGGCGCTGCTGCTGGCCTCGGCCGGGACGGGCCAGGCCCACGCCGCCAAGCCGCTCATCAATCTTGGGCCGAAGACCGCGCCGGTGAGCGCCCCAGTGGCCTTCGTGGCCGGGGACGATCTCTCGACCCAGGGCGGCTCGCTGATCTGGCAGAACGAGCGCGAAGCCGCCCGCGGTCTTCGCCAGGTGGTTATCCCGTCCTTCCAGGTGGAGTTCGTCACCAATTCGGGCGCGACCTCGACCGGCGCGGGCCTGTCGCAATCCCAGGTCAGCTACACGCTGAACGGTCCCACGGCCGAGGACATGCAGGCGATCACCGACGCCTACTACGCCAAGTTCGTCGCCGATCTCGAAGCCGCCGGGATCAAGGTCATTCCGTTGGAGGAGGCGGAGGCCCGCAGTCCGGGGCTGGTGCGGTTGATGAACATGGCCAAGCCGACGCCCTATGTTCGCGGCAGGGCCAACCGCAGCGCCTTCTACTCGCCGCCCGGCATGAAGTTCTACTTCACCCCCAATGACGGCCGGGCCAAGGCGTTCGGCGACACCATGACCACCACGGGCTCGCAGGTCCCCGAGGAGATGGCGATGCGCGAGCTCGACGCCGGGGTCATGGGCGTACGGATGGTCGTCGACTTCGCCGAGATCCAGGCCCGCGGCCGCGGCGTGCTGGGCATGCGCACGATGAACGCCAAGGTGACCAGCAAGGCCAATGTCGCCCTGCTGCCCACCGACACTCAGCTGTGGGTGCTCACGCCCAAAGCCAAGTCGACCACCATGGATCTGGGCCACCGGCTCCGCTACGCCCTCACCGGCCCGGTGGTGATGCCCGACAGCGTGGTCTCGGCCAGCGACACCACGACCGGCGCCAGCAAGATGGGCGACGCCTTGGGCAGCGCCATCGGCGTCCTGGCCGGCGCGGGCGGCATGCAGAAGACCCGCACCTACGAGGTGACGGTCGATCCGGTGATCTGGCGCCGAGACGTCTCGGCGGCGATCGAACAGGTCGGGGCTCTGATGATCGCGCGGTTGAAGCAGGACCTCTGACGAGGCCAGCCGCGGAGGTTAAACCCTTCCGCGGCAGCGGCAGGCCGGCCAGTCCCCGCCACCACCCCGGTCGGCCGCCGCGGCCACCCTTCGATGACCAGGCCCACTCAGCCCTTCAGCGTCATCGGCAGCCCGGCGATCACCATGACCACCTGGTCGGCGGCCCTGGCCACGGCCTGGTGCATCCAGCCGGCTTCGTCGCGGAATCGGCGGGCCAGGGCGTTGTCGGGCACGATGCCCTGGCCGACCTCGTTGGAGATGACCACCAGCGCCGCCGGACTTGCGGCGAACGCCTCGACCAGTTCGGCGACGGCGGGCGCGATCTCGGTCTCCGCCAAAATCTGGTTGGTCAGCCACAGGGTCAGGCAGTCGATCACCGCGACATCGCCGGGCCCAAGGTTCCGCACCGCCCCGGCCAGGTCCAGCGGCGCCTCGACCGTGGTCCAGGCCTCGCTCCGCTCGGCCTGATGGCGGGCGATGCGCGCGGCCATCTCGGCGTCTAGCGCCTGGGCCGTGGCGATCATGGTCAGCCGCCCTTGCGAGCGCCTCTCGGCTTGCCCCAGGGCGTAGGCGGTCTTGCCCGATCGGGCGCCGCCCAGGATGAAGGTCAGGCTCATCGGGATTGACGCTCCGCATGGCAAAGCCTAGTCGAGGCCCCGCGACAGGTTCCCCGCAAGGGGATTAATAGGGAACTCAGGTGAAACACCTGGGCTGCCCCCGCAACTGTAAGCGGCGAGCCCGCGCGTCATAAGCCACTGGACGATGGTCGTAAAAGACCGGGTTCTGGGAAGGCGGCGCGCACCGGCTGTGACCCGTGAGCCAGGAGACCTGCCTGACGCAGTCGTCCTTCGGACGGTCGGTGGGACCGGACGAACGGGTATTTTCCCGAGAGACGACGTCCGTCACCTGCGTGCAAGCGCGGGTTCGTCGTCACACGTCTGGGGGATACCCGATGAAGACCGTTCTATACGCCACCACCGCCATCCTATGCGGCCTCTCCACCCATGCCCTGGCCCAGGGCGCGAGCCCCGTCGCCGTGGCCAGCGTCAGCGAACTGGTGGTCACCGCCAACCGCTCGCCGCAGGAAGCCGACCGCGTCGGCCAAAGCATCACCGTCCTCAGCGGCGAGGCCATCAAGGCCGCCCAGAGCGTCGACGTCTCCACCCTGCTGGCCCAGACGCCTGGCGTCTCCTTCTCCCGCAACGGCGGCGTCGGCGGCTCGACCTCGCTGCGCATCCGCGGCGCCGAGAGCGACCAGACCGTGGTGGTGATCGACGGCGTGAAGCTCAATGACCCCTCGACCTCGGGCGGCGGCTACAACTTCTCCAACCTGCTGTCGGGCGACATCGGCCGCATCGAGATCCTGCGCGGCGCCCAGTCGACCCTGTGGGGCAGCCAGGCCATCGGCGGCGTCGTCAACATCATCACCCAGGAAGCCGAGACCCCCTTCGAGGCCAGCCTCACCGCCGAGGGCGGATCGATGGGCACGGGCTATCTGCGCGCGGCGGCCGGCGGCAAGACCGACCGCGTCACCTGGCGCCTGGCCGGCGGCCGTTACGAAACCGACGGCGTCTCCTCCTATCGCCTGGGCAAGGAAAAGGACGGCTACGAGAACACCGGCTTCAGCGGCCGCGCCGTGGTCCGCGCCACCGACGCGATCTCGCTGGACCTGCGCGGCGTCTATTCCAAGGGCAAGAACAACTTCGACGGCTTCCCGCCCCCGAACTTCTCCTTCGGCGACACCCCGGAATATGGCGAGACCGAGGAGTTCGTCGGCTACGGCGCGGTCAATTTCGACCTCTTCGACGGCGCCCTGCAAAACCGCGTCGCCTATGGCTACACCCGCACCAACCGCCAGAACTTCAACCCCAACCAGGCGATGACCGACGTCACCTTCGACGCGCGCGGCGAGAACAAGCGCTGGGAGTACCAAGGCGTCTGGACGATCAGCGACGCCTGGACCGCCACCTTCGGCGGGGAGAGCGAGAACTCCGACATGCGGACGGCCTCGCCCAATTCCCTCACCCCCAACCCAAAGCCGACCACCGCCAAGACCGGGATCGACGGCCTCTACGCCCAGGTCCAGGGCGAGGTCCTCACCGGCCTGACCCTGACCGCGGGCCTGCGCCGCGACAGCCACGACACCTTCGGCGACAAGACGCTCGGCCAGCTCGCCGCCGCCTGGTCGCTCAATGACGGGCATACGGTCCTGCGCGCCAGCTTCGGCCAGGGCTTCAAGGCCCCGACCCTCTACCAACTCTACAGCGAGTACGGGAACGCCGCCCTCGCCCCGGAAGAGGCCGACGGCTGGGACGCCGGGATCGAGCAGCATGTCCTCGACCGCTTCATGGTTCGCGCGACCTATTTCGACCGCGACACCACCAACCAGATCGACTTCGTCTCCTGCACCTCCACCACCACCAATCCGCTGTGCTTCGTAAGGGGCGTTCGTCGCTCGGGCGCCTACGCCAACACCGCCAGCACCAAGGCTCATGGGCTGGAGCTGGAAGGCTCGGCCGATCTTGGCCCGCTGCGGGTCCTGGCCAACTACACCTGGACCGACACGACGAACGACTCGGTCGGTAACGCCAATCGCGGCAAGCATCTGACCCGCCGGCCCGAGCATCAGGCCAACATCCAGGCGACCTACACCTGGACCAACGACGCCTCGCTCGGCGCGGCGATCCGTTATGTCGGAGCCAGCTTCGACAACGCCGCGAACTCCTACGTCCTGCAGAGCTACACCCTTGTCGATCTGCGGGCGTCCTATCCGGTCAACGAGACGTTCGAGGTCTATGGCCGTGTCGAGAACGCCTTCGACGATAGCTACGAGACCACCCGCAACTACGGTTCGCCGGGACGTGGGGCCTATGTCGGTGTCCGCGCCAAGTTCTGATCCGAACCTGGAGGACTTCCTCCGTCACGGCGGCCGGCTGGCCGCGGCGCGGCGCGCGTTTCCCGACGCGCCCGCCCCGTGGCTCGACCTGTCGACGGGTATCAATCCGCGTCCCTGGAAAGGGGCGCGGGCCACCGCCGCCAGCCTGACGCGGCTGCCTGATCCGGACGAGATCGCCGCCTTGGAGGCCGCCGCCGCGGCCGCCTTCGGCGTCACCCCCGACCGTGTCGCCGCCGTGCCGGGCGCCGAGGCCGCCCTGCGCGCCTTGCCCCGCCTGCTGGGCGCGCGTTCGGTCGCCATCGCCTCGCCGACCTATGGCGCTCACGCCGAGGCCTGGCGGCTGGCCGGCGCCAAGGTCCAGTGCGTGGCGCCGGGTGAGCTCGCAAGCGTGGCGAGCGAGGCCGTGGTCGTGGTCAATCCGAACAATCCCGACGGCGCCCGCCACGATGATCTGGAGCCGGGCGATCGCTGGCTGATCGTCGATGAATCCTTCGTCGAGACCGCGCCCGAACTGAGCGTCGCGGCCCGCGCCGGCCACCGGCTGATCGTGCTGCGCTCGTTCGGCAAATTCTATGGCCTGGCCGGGGTGCGGCTGGGCTTCGTGATCGCCGAGCCGGGGCTGGCCGCGCGGATCGGCGCCCAGTTCGGCGACTGGCCGGTCAGCGCCGAGGCCATCGCCGCCGGCACGGCCGCCTACGCCGACAGCGCCTGGCGCGAACGCACCGCCGCGCGACTGACCAAGGACGCCGCGCGCCTGGACGCGATGCTGACCAGGGCCGGCTTCGAAATTCTCGGCGGCACCTCGCTGTTCCGGCTGGCCGCCACGCCCGACGCGGCGCACCGCTTCATCGACCTGGCGCGAGGCGGCGTGCTGACCAGGCCCTTTCCCGATCAGCCGACCTGGCTCAGGTTCGGCCTGCCGAAACCCAAAGACTGGCCCAGACTGCAAGCCGCCCTGGAGGGCTCCCGCCGATGAGCGACGAAGAAGACGCCAAGAACGCCGAGCACAAGGCCGCCATGCAGGCGCTGAAGGCCGAACGCGACGAGCTCATGGCCACCAAGACCGACGAGGCGCCTGGCCTGCTGCTGGTCCACACCGGCGACGGCAAGGGCAAGTCCACCGCGGCCTTCGGCATGGTCGCCCGCGCCCTGGGCTGGAACCAGAAGGTCGGCATCGTCCAGTACATCAAGGGCAAGTGGATCACCGGCGAGCGGCAGTTCTTCAAGAAGTTCCCTGACCAGGTCCGTTACGAGATCATGGGCCAGGGCTTCACCTGGGACACCCAGGACCGCGCCCAGGACATCGCGGCTGCAGAGGCCGCCTGGGCCACCTCGGTCGAGATGTTGCACGATCCCGAGCTCGACCTGGTGATCCTGGACGAGCTGAACATCGCCCTGCGCTACGACTATCTCGACATCGCCAAGGTGGTCGCTGACCTCAACGCCCGGCCGCGCGACAAGCACGTGGTCATCACCGGCCGCAACGCCAAGCCGGAGCTGCTGGCCATCGCCGATCTCGTCACCGAGATGACCCTGGTCAAGCATCCGTTCGAGCAGGGCATCAAGGCCCAGCGCGGGATCGACTTTTGAGCTGGAGGATCACCCGGCGCTCAGTGCTCGCTTCGGGCGCCGTGGTGGGGCTTGGCGGGGCTGCGGGGAGCGATCCTCACCGCATCGTCTCGCTCAATCCCTGCCTGGACGTGATCCTTGTCCACCTGGCCGACCGCGCCCAGATCGCCGCGCTCAGCCACTATTCGCACGAACCCTCCAGCTCCAGCCTCGGTGAGCTGGGGCGGAGCTTCCCGTTCACCCATGAGAGCGCCGAGGAGGTGCTGGCCCTGCGGCCCGACCTGGTGCTGACCGGCCGCCACTCCTCGCCCGCCACCCGCGCGGCGCTGAAGCGCCTGAACATTCGCGCCGAGCTGTTCGGCGTGCCCAATACGGTCGATGAGAGCCTGGAGCAGGTGCGCCAGGTGGCCCGCGCCGTCCATCGTCCGGCGCGCGGCGAGGCCCTGGTCGCCAGGATCGAGGCCGCCGTCGCCGCCGCCGCGCCGCCGCCGGGGACCCCGAAAATGACCGCATTGATCTACCAGTCCGGCGGTTTCGCCTCGGCCCAGGGAACCCTGATGGACGACATGATGCGCCGCGCCGGGTTCGAGAACGCCGCCTCGCGCTATGGCCTCAAGCGCACCGGCAACGTGCCGTTGGAAAACCTGATCGCCGATCCGCCCGACGTGCTGCTGGCCGGCGAAACCAAGCCCGGCGCGCCCACCTGGGCCGACCGGGTCCTGAACCATCCGGCCCTGTCGCGTGTCGCCCACCGCATGCACCGCGCCAGCTTCCCGCAGCAGCTGACCTTCTGCGGCGGGCCGGTGCTGATCCAGACCGCGCAGATGCTGGTCCACGCCCGGCAAGGCGCCCTGGCCGTTCGCGCTAAGGAGGCCCGCGCATGAGCCGCCGCCAGACCACCATCGCCGCCCTGATCGGGCTGACGCTCCTGCTGTCGATGGTCAGCATGGCCGCTGGCCGGGTCTGGGCGCCATTCAGCGCGTGGACGGATCACAGCGACCCGCGCTGGGCGATCATCTTCGAACTGCGCCTGCCGCGCACCATCCTGGCCATCGGCGTCGGCGCTGCGCTCGGCATGTCGGGCGCGGCCATGCAGGGCTACACCCGCAACCCGCTGGCCGATCCGGGCGCGCTCGGCGTCTCCTCGATGGCGGCCCTGGGCGCGGTGCTGACCCTTTATCTAGGAGCCGGCGCGGCCGAGCCCTGGGTGATCGCCGGCGCCGCCATGATCGGCGCCCTGATCGCCGTCATGCTGCTGCTGGCCCTGTCGGGCCAGGCCTCCAGCATCGTCACCTTCATCCTGGCCGGCGTGATCCTCCAGACCATGGCCGGGGCGGGCGTCGCCCTGGCGCTCAGCCTCGCGCCCAACCCTTGGGCGGTGAACGAGATCATCAACTGGCTGATGGGCTCGCTGGCCGACCGCAGCCTCGGCGAGGTGCAGATGGCCCTGCCGCTGATCGCGGCGGGCTGCGTGATGCTGATGTTCATCGGCCGGGGCCTGGACGCCCTGACCCTGGGTGAGACCGGCGCCCGCTCGCTCGGCGTCAACATGACCGCCACCCGCTGGACATTGGCGATCGGCGTCGCCCTGACCGCCGGCGCCAGCGTCGCCGTCACCGGGGTGATCGGCTTCGTCGGCCTGATCGTGCCGCACCTGCTGCGCCCGCTGGTCGGCGCCAGGCCGGGCGGCCTGCTGATCCCCAGCGCCATCGGCGGCGCGGTGCTGGTGCTGGCCGCCGACATCGCCGTGCGCCTGACCCCCGCCGCCGGCGAGGTGAAGCTGGGCGTGGCCATGGCCGTGCTCGGCGGGCCGTTCTTCTTCGCCCTGCTGCTGTCGCTTCGCCGGAGGATCGCATGAGCACGCTCAGCGCCCACGACATCCAGGTTCGTCTCGGCGGCAAACCGGTGGTGGCCGGCGTGGCGGCGACCCTCCAGTCCGGCACGGTCACCGCGATCCTTGGTCCCAACGGCGCTGGCAAGTCGACCCTGCTCGCCTGCCTGGCGGGACTGCGCAAACCCGGCGCCGGCCATGTCCGCCTGGACGCCGTCGACGTGCTGTCGATGCCCGCCCGCGCCCGCGCCCGCCGCATCGGCTTCATTCCGCAGACCCCGGAAGTCGCCTGGGCGGTGGAGGCCCGCATCCTCGTGGGTCTTGGCCGCACGCCCTTCATCGGCTCCAGCGGGCTGTCGCTGGAGGACGGCGCGGCCATCGACCGCGCCATGGAGGCGGCGGGCGTCACCGAGCTCGCCGACCGCGACGTCACCACGCTGTCGGGCGGCGAGCGCGGCCGGGTGCTGATCGCCCGCGCCCTGGCCGGCGACCCCGAATGGCTGCTGGCCGATGAACCGCTGACCGGCCTCGACCCCGGCCACCAGCTCGACGCCGGCGACCTCTTCCGCGCCATGGCCCACGAGCAGGGCAGGGGGGTGATCGTCACCCTGCACGACCTGTCGCTGGCCGCGCGCATCGCCGACCGGATCATCGTCATGGCGGCCGGCAAGGTGCTGGCCGATGGACCGCCGGCGGAGGCTCTCTCGCCCGAAGTGATGGCGCTCGCCTATGGCGTCCGCGCCCGCGTCATCGAGGGCGCCGGCGGCCCGCTGATCGAGATCGTCGGGCGTGGCGGCTGATCCCTGGCTGGTCCTCGCCGCCGCGGCGGTGGAGGGCGTGGCCGGCTATCCGCGCAGGCTGCACGCCATCGTGCCCCATCCGGTCGCCTGGATCGGCTGGCAGCTGCACGCGCTTGAGCGGCGGTTGAACAACGGTGGCGACCTGCCGCGCCGCATCGCGGGCCTCGCCACCCTGCTGATCGTCGCCGGATCGGCGGCGGGCGCTGGTCTGCTGCTCGACCACCTGCTCGCCGGGCCGGCCGTGATCCTCGCCGCGCTGCTCGGCTCTCTCGGCCTCGCCGCCCGCAGCCTCTACGACCACGTCGCCGCCGTCAGCCGCGCGCTCGGGGCCGCCGATCTCCCCGCCGCCCGCGCCGCCGTCGCTATGATCGTCGGCCGCGACACCGAGACCCTCGACCGCCAGGGCGTCGCCGCCGCCGCCCTGGAGAGCCTGGCCGAGAGCTTCAACGACGGGGTGGTCGCGCCCCTGTTCTGGTTCCTGCTCGGCGGCCTCGCGGGCCTGTTCGCCTACAAGGCCGTCAACACCGCCGACAGCATCATCGGCCACCGCGAAGAGCCCTATCGCTGCTTCGGCTGGGCCGCCGCCCGCACCGACGACCTGATGAACCTGATCCCAGCCCGCATCGCCGGCGCCCTGATCGCCCTGGTCGCCGGACGCGGCTGGGCGACCATGCTGCGCGACGCGGGCAAGCACGCCTCGCCCAACTCCGGCTGGCCCGAGGCCGCCATGGCCGGGGCGCTGCGCGTCCAACTCGGCGGCCCGGCCAGCTATGACGGCGTGCCTCATGACCGCCCCACCTTCGGGGACGGCCCGCGTCCATCGCCTCTGGACCTGCACCGGGGGCTTGGGCTCTATCTGCGCGCCTGCGCGATCCTCGCCGCAGCACTTATCCTGGGAGGCCTGGCATGGCCGCGTTGATGATCCAGGGCTGCGGCTCCGATGTCGGTAAGTCGGTGCTGGTCGCCGGGCTCTGCCGATTGTTCACCAATCGCGGCCTGAGCGTGCGGCCGTTCAAGCCGCAGAACATGTCCAACAACGCCGCCGTCACCATCGACGGGGGCGAGATCGGCCGCGCCCAGGCGCTGCAGGCCATCGCCTGCCGCACGCCGGCCACCGTCCATATGAACCCGGTGCTGCTCAAGCCCCAGAGCGATGTCGGCGCCCAGCTGGTGGTGCGCGGCCAGATGGCCGGGACCTGGAAGGCCGCCGCCTACCAGGACCGCAAGGCCAGCCTGCTGGACGTGGTGGTCGAGAGCTTCCGCATCCTGGAAGCGCAAAGCGACCTGGTCATCGTCGAGGGGGCCGGCAGCCCGGCAGAGATCAACCTGCGGGCCGGTGACATCGCCAATATGGGCTTCGCCCGCGCGGCAGGCGTGCCGGTGGTGCTGGTCGGCGACATTGACCGTGGCCACGTGATCGCGGCCCTAGTCGGCGCCTATGAGGTGCTGGAGCCGGAAGATCGCGACATGATCGCCGGCTTCCTGATCAACAAGTTCCGCGGCGATCCGGCTCTGTTCGACGACGGCCGGACCGAGATCGTGCGCCGGACCGGCTGGCCCGACTGCGGCATGGCCACCTGGCTCGCCGCCGCCCGCCGGCTGCCGGCCGAGGACGCGGTGGTGCTGGACCAGCTTGGGGGCCGTGAGCGGCGCAAGGTGAAGATCGTCGCGCCCTTGCTCTCGCGCATCGCCAATTTCGACGACTTCGATCCGTTGCGGTCAGAGCCGGAGGTCGACTTCGGCTTCGTGCCGCCCGGAAGCCCGCTGCCCGGCGACGCCGACCTGGTCATCCTGCCTGGCACCAAGGCGACGCTCGGCGACCTGGCCTTCCTGCGCGCCCAGGGCTGGGACATCGACATCGCCGCCCACGTCCGGCGCGGCGGCCGGGTGCTGGGGATCTGCGGCGGCTTCCAGATGCTGGGCGCCACGATCAGCGATCCGGACGGCGTCGAGGGCCCTCCCGGCCAGGCCCCGGGCCTTGGCCTGCTCGACATCGACACCGTGCTGACCGGCGACAAGGTGCTGCGTCCGACCTCCGGTCGCCTGGCCGCCGGCGGCGCCTTCGAAGGCTACGAGATCCATGTCGGCCGCACCGAAGGTCCCGCCCTGCAACGCCCGCTGCTGATCCGTGACGACGGGGCCGGCGAGGGCGCGATATCCGCCGACGGGCGGGTGTCGGGCGCCTATGTCCACGGCCTGTTTGGCCTGGCCTCGGCGCGCGCCGCTTTCCTCGCTGAACTCGGCGCGGCCTCAGACGGCGTCGACGAGGCGGTCCGCGTCGATGCGGCGCTGGACGAGATCGCCGAACGGCTGGAACAGCAATTCGACATCCCCCTCCTGGCGTCGATCGCCGGTCTGGAGCCACGATCATGACGTCGCGACCCGCCATCGCTCCGCTCGACCGTACCGACGAGGCCGCCTACCGCGCCCTGGTCGACGGCAAGGCCAAGCCGCTCGGCGCGCTGGGCGCTATCGAGGACCTCGCCGTCCGCCTGGCCCTGATCGCCGGCCGCCCGAACCCCAGCTACGAGCGCGCCCTGCTGCTGGTCTTCGCCGGCGATCACGGCCTGACGGAGTCCGGGGTCTCGGCCTATCCCTCGGCCGTCACCACCGCCATGGTCGCCACCCTGCTGGCCGGCCGGGCCAGCGCCAACGCCTTCGCCCGCGCGGTCGGGGCCGAGGTCAAGGTCGTGGACGCCGGCGTCGCCGCCGACCTCGCCCCCCATCCGCTGCTGATCGACGCCAAGGTGCGCAAGGGCACGCGCAACGCCGCCCTCGGCCCGGCCATGACCGCGCAAGAAGTGGAGTCCGCCCTGGCTCGCGGCGCGGCTGTCGCCCGCCGCGCCCAGGACGACGGCTTTGACATCCTGGCGCTGGGCGAGATGGGCATCGGCAACAGCGCCTCGGCCGCCTTGCTGCTGCATCGCCTCGGCCCCGCGCCGCTCGCTGAGAGCATCGGGGCCGGCGCCGGTCATGACGCCGAAGGCATGGCCCGCAAACGCGCGGTGCTGGAAACCGCCGCCGCCCGCACGCCCGCCACCGATCCCCTGGAGGTCCTGGCGCAGTTCGGCGGGCTGGAGATCGCCATGATCGCCGGCGCCATCCTCGGCGCGGCCGCCGCGCGCCTGCCGGTCCTGGTCGACGGTTTCATCGTCAGCGCCGCGGCCCTGGTCGCCATCCGCCTCGATCCGGCCTGCGCCGACTACTGCATCTTCGCGCACCGCTCGGCCGAGCGCGGCCACGAGGTGATGCTGGCGGCGCTCGGCGCCGAGCCCCTGCTCGACCTCTCCCTGCGCCTGGGCGAGGGGACCGGCGCGCTGCTGGCCCTGCCGTTGGTCCGCGCCGCCGCCGGCCTGCTCACCGAGGTGGCCAGTCTCGACGACGTCCTGGCCGGACGGCTCTGATGCTGCGCCAGCTCCAGCTCTTCCTCTGCGCGGTCCAGTTCCTGACCCGCATCCCCACCCCGACCCTGAACGGGTTCGAGCCGGACTGGATCTCGCGCAGCGCCCGCTACTTCCCGCTGGTAGGCCTGTTGGTCGGCGGCGCCTGTGCGGCGGTGTTCTGGGGCGCCTCGCAGATCTGGAGCGGTTGGCTCCCGGCCTTGCTGGCCATCGCGGCGGGCGTGCTGATCACCGGCGCCTTCCATGAGGACGGCCTGGCCGACACCGCCGACGGCCTGGGCGGCGGTACGACCGTGGCCAAGCGCCTGACCATCATGAAGGACAGCCGGATCGGGACCTACGGCGCCCTGGCGCTGGGCCTGACGCTCGCCGTCAAGGCTGCGGCGCTCGCCACCCTGCCGGCTGGGCTCGGCGCCTGGGCCCTGGTCGCCGCCCACGGCGCCGGGCGCGGCGCCTCGGTGCTGGCCATGCGGGCCTTGCCCTATGTCGGCGACGCCAAGACCGGCAAGTGGAAGCCCTCGCCTAGCGATCTCAGCCTGGCCGAGGTGCTGACCGCGCTGGCTGTCGCCGGCCTGCCGCTGGCCCTCTCGCCCGATGGCGTCGTGATCTTGGCGGTGCTGGTCGGCGCGGTCCTGGCCGTGGCCCTGGCGCTGACCGCGCGGCGCCTGCTCGGCGGCTACACCGGCGACGTGCTGGGCGGGGTCGAGCAAGTCTTCGAGCTGGGCTTCATCCTCGGGGTGGCCGCCAGCCTCGCGCTCGCCGCCCCCAAGGGCGCATGAGCGTAAGCGGCGGCGCGATGTGGGTTAAGTCGTTCATCTTAAAAGAGTAGTATTCAACTTTCGCGGCGCGAATTCGCCGCCTACTGTGTGAATTCCTGAGACATCTGTTGTGTCTCCGACCGACGATGAGCGTTGGCGGCGATCTACTTGATCTCAGTGTGCGTGGCGTGGGGCGGCTACAGCGATGACGGACGATTGCCGGGACGATGCGCGCGCCGAGGAGCTGCGCCACCGCACCGCCAACACCTTTCAGCTCATGTCGGCCCTGGCGCGGATGCGCAGCCAGCGCGCCGGCGAACCTGAAGCCCGTCGTCAACTGGTGTGGATGGCCGACGCGATCGGCTCGCTCGGCGCGCTCGAGCGCCACCGCCGCGACGGCGGCGTCGATTTCTGCAGCTATCTGGACGAGATGACCCCGGTCTGGCGGCGCCGCGCCGGCGCCGAGCAGGCCGAAATCTCCATTGAGGTCGCCCCCATCCTGGCGCCCGATCAGTCCGCCTCGACGCTAGCCTTGATCGTTCAGGAACTGGTCGGCAACGCCCTGGCCCACGGCTATGTCGGCGGCCGTCAGGGCGTGGTGCGCATCTGCCTGGCCGGAGCCGAGGCCGGGCGCTACGAGCTGGCGGTGATCGACGACGGGCATGGGTTCGACCCGGCCTCGCCCGCCGCCCGCGAGCGTTTCGGCCTATGGTTCGTCCGCAGCCTGGCCGCCCAGGTGCGCGGCGACTTCAAGCTCGACACCAGCTCCGGCGTCACCGCGCGGCTCACCTTCTCGCTTTAAGGCGCGCCCCCGATGTCATCCCGGACAAGCCCTGCGGCGTTCCGGGATGACATCGGCGGGGGTTGTCGCGCCGCCTCAGCCCGCCTCGGGCAGCAGGCGCTCATAGTGTCGGCGCACGACCTCGTAGCACTCGCAGCTCAGCGTCTTCAGGCCGTCGCGGTCGACGATGTCCACCACCCCGCGCCGATAGCGGATCAGGCCGCGCTTCTGCAGGGTGCGGGCCACGGCGGTGACGGTGGTGCGCTGCACCCCCAGCATGTCGGCCAGGAACTCCTGGGTCAGGGCCACGGTGTTGGTGGAGATTCGGTCCTGGCAGGTCAGCAGCCAGCGGCAGAACCGCGCCTCCACCGAATGCAGGGCGTTGCAGGCGACCGACTGGTTGGCGTGGCTGAACAGGGCCTCAGTGTGCAAGTCGATCAGTTCGCGAATACGCGGGCTCCTGGCCCAGGCTTCATGCAGCTGGCTGGCGCCGATCCGCGCGCAGCGGCACGGCGTCTGCACGATCGCCCGCGACAGCGATTGCCGAGGGGCCACCGCGGCGCGGAGTCCCAGCGCGCCCTCGCGGCCGATGGTGGCGCTCTCGATCGCCGCGCCGTTCTCCATCAAGGTCATCAGCGAGATCACGCCGTCGTGCGGGAAGTACACGACATCGACCCGGTCGCCCGGCTCGTACAACATCCTCCCCCGCTCTAGGTCGATGTGTGTCAGGTGCGGCGCGACCAGCCCGTAATCTTCGGGGGGGAGCGCCGCCAGTAAGCGATTTTGCACCGAACGACCGGGCCTTTGCATCGGGGAATCGAAACGTCGCCTTATGGGCTTCCCATCCAACCTATCGGCGCTCGCCCTCCAAGACTGTCGAGAAGACGACACATCTTCGCGAGGTCAGTCGCAAAATAAAAATCGGGCGATGAACAACGCGTGATGACTGGCGTCAGGCCGCTTCGGTTCTGCGGTTTAACCAATCGAATGAAGTATAGGCTTTGCGAATCCCAGCGGCCTTGCAGCCGACTCCAATCCCATCACCGGGTTCCCTGGCGGCGACGGGCCACAGGGGCGCGGTCAGTGGAAGTGCAGGTTCGCCTTTCCGCCGATGTGGGGCTGATGCTTGGTCGCGTTGGCCTTGGCGATCTCCCAGGCGAAGCGCGCCGGTCCGACCTGCGAGATCCAGACCTCGGCGTCCGTGCAGTTCAGCCGCATCATGGTCAGGCTTGGATCGTCCTTGCCCTGCGGATACCAGGCGGCGACCACGGCGTTCCAGTATTTGGCGATCCGCAGCACATCGTGCTGCAGCGACAGCTCGCCGGCGATGCAGGCCTGCAATTCCCTTTGCTGGAAGATGAACATCGCCGGATGGCCATCGCCCGCCTGCCGGGCCAGATCGGCGCCGACGCGGGTGAAGAACCAGATCTGCTCGCGGTCGGGCTCGACGAAGGCGGTCATCGGCTGGGTGTGATGTTCGGGGCCGCCGACCACGCCCAGCATGCCGACCTGATGGCGTTCGATCTCGTCCCACAGTCGCCGTTCGACGGCGGTTCGGTCGCTCATATCGATATTCATCACGGCCTCCCGGGTTAGGGTGCTGTGGTTTCAACCCCGGACAAGCGTGGCGGTTCCACGGTGAAGGCAGGTCTTTCCCCTGCGTCACGCTTCCCTCACGGCCCGTGCTTGGGCCATGATGCCGCTCATATTCTTTCGATTGTCGATTCCAGCCTGAGACCATTTCAATGACCGAGATCGTCGTACCCCGCCAATTTCGCGGGCCTCCTTTCACCGCCAATGGCGGCTATATCTGCGGCGTGTTGTCCAACGCCGTCGGCGGACGTGGCGTGGCCATGCTCCGTTCGGGCGTCCCGCTCGACACCGCCGTGACCCTGCAACCGGGCGAGGACGGCGCGGTGACGCTAGTCAACGCCGAGGGCGTGGTCATGGGCTCGGCCCGTCCGGCCGACGACAGCCAGATCCCGACCCCGCCGCCCGCGACGCCGAGCATCGAGGAGGCCCGGGCCTTCGCCGCCGCCGGCCAGTTCGCGGCGAAGTCCCTGCATCGCGGCTGCTTCTCCTGCTGCATCGAGCGCGAGGCCGGCGAGGGGCTGGGCGTTCATGTGGGCCAGATCGACGGCGCGCCGCTCGGCCACTGCGCCGGGGTCTGGACCCCGCACGCCAATTTCGCCGACGCCGACGGGACCATTCCCGACGAGATCACCTGGGGCGCGCTCGACTGCTCGGGCTCGATGGCCTGGTGGATCAAGGCCGGGGCGCCGGTGGGCCTGCTGGGCACCATGGCCGGCGAGGTCCTGAAAAAGCCGAAGGCCGGCGAGACCTATGTCGTCGTCGCCTGGGCGCGTGAGGTCGAGGGCCGCAAGCACTTCGCCGGCGTCGCCCTGTTCGACGGTGCGGGGCAGGTCATGGCCCGCTCCGGCCAGATCTGGATCGGCCGCCCCCCGGGCTCGCCGATGCCGATGCCGGCCTCCGCCGCGACCACCGCCTAGGGCCACGTCGCCGTCCGCCGTCTGATCGCAGGGCTTTCGCCTGCGCGTCAGACGGGCAGGGCGCGCACGTTTCTCAAGCTATAGAGACTGATCAACGAACGTTGTTCAGCTAACTCGGTATATTTTAAGGTCTCGCTAACTATCGAGGGCCACCCTGTGCGTACGGGATCGTACGGAAGGGCCGGCGATGTTCAGAGTGGAACACCATTATCTAGGGGCGGGGCTTTGGAACCGAGGCGCGCCGCCCATGACGGAGCAGGGCGCGACCTTCTACGCCCAGGCCCTGCGGGACACCGGGCTCGCCGACGACGCCCGTGTCGTGCTCTCGCAGCCGCTCGACGGCGACCCTGGCCCAGGCGTCGATCTTCGGGTCTGATCGGCCCAGATAGTTAACACCCCGCTGCCAATTGTTGTGTAAAGCGAGGACTGCGCCGCAGTAGAGCGGTTTCAGGGGATTTGTACGCGTGGCGCGGGACCGTTCGTATCGCAGTCTCGAGTTCCTGAAGAAGAGCGCCGCCACCTCCCGCGTCCTGAACCTCTGGCAGATTTCCCTGCGCGAGGCGGGCAAGCAGGAATACGAAGCCAACCCCTTCTTCAAGAACGCGCTGCTGAACCGCTGCATCGTGGTCAAGCACCGGATCCGCGGCGGCGAGGCCGACCTCTTCGACTATCCGGTCCAGAACGCCACCAAGATCCTGTTGCCGATCGCCGAGCGCGAACTGCGCTACGGCGCCCGCTTCGTGTTCGTCGGTCAGAAGAACTTCGAGGAGGTGGTCTCCGTCTCGTTCGGCGACGACCTGCAGGTCGGCCGGCGCGACCGCAACGTCCTGGAGGTCATCGACCGCCTGCCGTCGCTGGACCCGTTCCTGATGCGCGAAATCCTGAAGACCAACGGATTTACGCCGGCGTCCTGCTACTTCAACGTCTCCGACGCCGACCTGCAGCGGATGTTCGAATCCGCTCGCGCCGAGTTGGAGCCGCTGGTCCAGATGTCCTTCGGCACCGACCTGGCCTTCTCCACCCACGCCGCGACCTTCCTCAACAAGATCCTGTCGGACTCCAACAGCGTCGAGTTGGAGCCCCTGCGCCGGGTGATGAGCATGGACGCCCGCCAGTTCCAGGAGGGCGTCTTCTGCTGGAAGGCGTTCCTCTATTACAAATGGCAGCTGCGCGACCTGCTTCCGCGTATCCGCGAGGTGCTGAACGAGATCGCGGTCATCCGGCCGATGGGCAATGTCGACTACGAGGACAAGGCCTATATCGCCAAGATCAAGGTCGACCTGCGCGGCTGGATCTTCAACGCCGTCGAGAGCGTGACCGAGTCGCTGGCCGTTTACGACAAGGCCTATGCGTCGATGACCATGCAGAGCGAGGCGGCCGCTTTCCGCGAGTTCCTGCTGCGCGCGCCGGCCATGTTCTACAGCCTGGGCGAACGGCTCAGCGGCATCGAGCATGTGGCCAGCTTCTGGCGCTACCGCTTCCCGCCCCAGCAGCTCCAGCGCGTGCCGGTGGACGAACTGGTCGACATCTTCATGGACTTCGAACAGAGCCTGAACTCGACGGTCGTGCAGAACGTCTGACGCCGCGCGGCCGGACCGCGCCGTAGGCGCTTGTCGCCTCGCCAATATCGCCGTCCTATAGCCCAGGTTGTGTCTTGGGGATCAGGATGTCGCACGAACAACAAGGCTCGCGCCTTATTCAAAGCCGCCGCACGCTGCTGACCACGGGCGCCGCCGCGGCCACCCTCTTCAGCCCGGGCCTGGCCTTCGCCGCCAGCGGCGACATGAGCGCCATCCGCAAGGCGGCCGAGCAGGGCTACGGCGCCTCGGTCAAGCGCATCCAGGACTGGATCGCCCTGCCGTCCATCGCCGCCGAGGACCGCGACATGGACAAGGGCGCCGACTACATGATGGCCCTGGCCCGCGACGCCGGTTTCCAGCAGATCGAGAAGGTCCCCACCGACGGCTATCCCGGCGTGTTCGCCACTCTCGACGTCGGCGCCAAGCGCTGGATGGGCATCTACTTCATGTACGACGTGAAGCAGTACGACCCGGCCGAATGGAGCTCGCCGCCGCTGGAGGCGCAGGTCGTCGACAAGCCAGGCTTCGGCAAGGTGATCGTCGGCCGCGGCGCGGTGAACCAGAAGGGACCGGAAGCCACCTTCCTGGCCGCCCTGCACGCCATTCGCGCGGCGGGCCGCAAGCTGCCGGTGAACCTGGTGCTGATCTGCGAAGGCGAGGAGGAGATCGGCAGTCCCCATTTCCGTCAGATCGTCACCCGGCCGAACGTGCTGGCCGCCCTGAAGAAATGCGAAGGCGTGGTCATTCCGGCCGGCTGGCAGAGCCCCAGCGACGGCGGCGTCACCGTGAACCTGGGCGCCAAGGGGGTGATCGAGTTCGAGCTGATCGCCAGCGGCGCCAAGTGGGGCCGTGGTCCCAAGACCGACATTCACTCCAGCGAGAAGGCGCGGGTCGACAGTCCCGCCTGGCGCCTGGTCCAGGCCCTGCAGAGCCTGGTCTCGCCGGACGGCAACACGCCCGTCGTCGACGGCTATTTCGAAAAGGTCCGGCCGCTGACCGCCCGCGAGAAGGAACTTCTGGCGCTCGCCGGCCGGCAGTTGAGCGAGGCCGACGCCAAGAAGGCGCTGGGGGTCGAGCACTGGATCGACGACCTCTCCTGGGACAAGGCCCTGGAGCGGCTGGCCTCGCAGCCGACGATGAATATCGAGGGGCTGGTCGCCGGCTATACCGGGCCGGGCGGCAAGACCGTCCTGCCGGGCCGCGCGGTGGCCAAGATCGACAGCCGCCTGGTGCCGAACCAGACCATGGAGGACTCGGTAGCCAAGATCCGCGCTCACCTCGACAAGCGCGGTTTCCAGGACGTCGAGGTCAAGGTCAGCGGCGGCTATGACCCCACCGAGACCGACGAGAACAGCCGCCTGATCAAGGCCGAGCTCAACACCTATAAGCGGCTGGGCACCAAGACGACGATCTATCCGCGTCTGGCCGGGTCGTGGCCCGGCGCGGTGTTCACCTCCGCCCCGGTCAACCTGCCGGCCGGCCAGTTCGGCCTCGGCCACGGCAGCGGCGCCCATGCGCCGAACGAGTACTATGTGATCGAGTCCTCCAACCCCAAGGTCGAGGGGCTGGTCGGCGCGACCATGAGCTATGTGGACTTCCTCTACGAGATCGCCGCGATCCGCTAGCGCCCTCCAGATCCTCCCCCGCTGGGGGAGGTGGCGCGCCAAGCGCGACGGAGGGGGATGCTGAAGGAGTCAAAGTCCCCCTCACCCGGCCAAAGAGGCCAGGAGCTCCCCCAGCGGGGGAGCATCTGAGGCCCTAAGCCTTCTTCACGAATTCGGTCTTTAGGACCAGGTCGCGGACCTTCTCGACCCGGCACTCGATCTCGCCCTCGTCGCCGGTCAGGCGGATGTTCTTGACCATGGTCCCGCGCTTCAGGGTGACCGAGGTGCCCTTCACCTTCAGGTCCTTGATCAGGGTGACGGAGTCGCCGTCGGCCAGGAGCGCGCCGTTGCTGTCTCTGACGTCCATCTTGCTCTCCTGATCGTCAATCTAGAGGGGGCGGGGTGTAGGCTCCACGGCCTTTCGCGGCAAGTGGGCACGAAAAAGCGCCCCCGGCCGGAAAGCCAGGGGCGCTCTTGTCGATCTAGACGATCAGACGGACGTTCTTAGAACGCGCCGACCGCGGCGATCACGCCTTGGCCCAGCGAACCGCCGAACAGGTTCGAGGCCGAGCCGAGCGAGGCGCCCGACTGGTCGCGATCACGCAGGGTGCCGCCGAAGGTGTAGCGCAGGCCGACGCGGAAGGTGTCGGACTTCAGGTCGAGGTCGTCGATCTCGCCGTGCTCGTAGCCGCCGGTGATGCTCCACGGGGTGCTGGCGAACTGGTATTCGGCGTCGGCGCCGATGTTCCAGATGTCGAAGTCGGCGCCCTTGGTGTCGGCCTTCGTGTAGCCGGCGGTGCCTTGAACCTTGAAGTTGTCGGTGAAGAAGTGACGCACTTCACCCTTCACGGCCCACAGGTCGGCGTCGGCAAGGTCTTCGGCTTGGCCGTAGCCGACTTGACCGTACAGGGTGGTCGAGGGGGCGACGTTGAATTGAGCTTCGGCGCCGACGGCCCACAGGGTCACGTCGTCGCTGGTGCTCACGCCGGCGAAGCCGCCGATCAGGCCGCCGTCGAGCTTCTTGTTCAGGTGGCCCGTGGCCGACCAGACGGTGGCGTCGCCGCCATCGGCGTCGAAGTTCTGGACCGAACCGTCGACTTGCGCGCCGAGCGAGCCGGCGTCGAAGCGCACGGCGCCTTCGAGTTGCAGGGCGTCAGCGTCGGTGTCGCCCAGGGCGCCGGCGTCGAGTTCAACGCGGCCGTAGTTGGCGCCGACGTGGCCGACGGTTTGGGCTTGGGCGGCGCCGGCGACGGCGAACAGGGCGACGGCGGCGGCCGAAGCGATCAGTTGAGTTCTCATTTTCTTGTCCTTGGGTACTGAAGAGGCAGCGGACCTATGCCTGTCGCGCCACTGTCACAATGGTTTGGGCCTTCGCATTTCGCCGGTCGGCGAAAGGGTGTGACCGGTCAGTCACACCTCGTCTTAGTGGCCTTGAAAAAGCCTCGCGGTGGCCTAAAGGCGCCGGCGAATCGCAAGATCCGGCCTTCGAGGCGCTGCATTTCAACGGTTTTGGGCAAGTTCGGCCATCGCGGCGACGCGATTGGCGGCGGTCGCTAGGGCCATTTGTCATCGCCTGATGACAAAAGTCATCGCTCGATGACAAAATTCGACACCGGCGTGATTTGGCGCCTTTCACCCCTTGCATGCGCCCAACCGGGTGTCCGGAGCCGCCGCCCTTCTCCCGGCCGGGCGCAGGGACTATCTAGGCGGCATGTCTGCTGAAGCGCCCGCCCTCACCCCCGCCTCGATCCGTGAGCTGGTCGGCCGGTTCTACGCCCGGGCTCGCGAGGACGCCGAGCTTGGCCCGGTGTTCGAGGCCGCCGTTCAGGACTGGGACCACCACCTCGACCATATCGCGCTGTTCTGGTCGAGCGCCCTGCTGGGCGTTGGGCGGTTCACCGGCAGTCCGATGATCGCCCACCGCCGCAACCCGATCACTCCGCAGATGTTCGACCGCTGGCTGGTCCTGTGGGGCCAGACCACCGACGAGATGTTCCCCGGCGAGATCGCCCAGGCGCTTCAGGCCCGCGCCGCGCGTATCGGCGAGAGCCTGAAGCTGGGTCTCTTCTACAATCCCGCCGACTACGCGACGCCGGCGGTAGGGCGCACCTAGGCCGAAGCCTTGGCCTTGGCCGCCATCTTGGCGATCAGCTCGCGCCGCTCCACCAGGCCCCGATGCAGTTCGACCAGCACCTTGGCGGCGTGCTCGTTCTGCTGGATGGCCGCCCAATAGGCGGCGACCTTGGGCGAGTTCGGGATCGGGTTCTCGACGCCCACCGTCGGCAGCACGTTCTCGATCAGGAACAGCGCCGGGACCAGGGTGCAGTCGGCCATGGTCAGCCGTCCCGACACGGCGAAGCCATCGACGCCGATATAGTGCTCCAGCGCCTTAACCCCGCGGATCACCTGGCCGCTCAGCAGGGCGACGACGGCGGCGTCGCGGGTCGATTTGCGCGTCTGGCCGCCGAGCATGAACATGTTGTTCATCAGGTAGATGTCGGCGATCCGCGACACCGTGCGGATCTGCGCGGTCTCCCTGGGGCTGGCCCCCAGCAGGCGCGGCTGCGGATAGAGCTCTTCCAGATATTCCGAGATCACCTCGGACTCCGGGATGATGTCGCCGCCCAGGTCCAGCACCGGGATGCGGGCCAGGGGCGAGGTCTTGTGGAACTCGCCGGTCAGGAAGCCCTGCGGCAGTTCGATATCGATGTCAGAAATGGCCTTGGCGTAGATCTGCATCCGCACCTTGGCGGAGTAGGGGCTGAGGTCGCCCGAATAGAGTTTCATCTTGAAATCCGTCCCTTTGAAAATGGGCAGGTCCGCGACGACTCTCGCCGCCGCGGCCGGCTCTGGGACGATGACGCGCAGATTTAGGCGTAGTTCGCCAGCGCGTTGCCCGAGGCGTCGCCCGCCCCGCTGCCGCCGTCCACCGGCACGATCGCGCCGTTGACGTAGGCGGCCTGGTCCGAGGACAGGAACAGCGCCATGTCGGCGATCTCGTCCTTGGTGCCGTAGCGGCGCATGGGGTTGCGCTCCTTCACCCGCGCCTCGGCCTCCGGCGTGGTGGCCAGCCGCGCCATGCCCTCGGTGTCGGCGATGGGGCCCGGCGAGATGGCGTTGACCCGCACCCCGGCCGGTCCCCACTCCAGCGCCAGGCACTTGGTCAGCATGTTGATCCCGGCCTTGGCGGCGCAGACATGGGCCTGGAACAGCGAGGCGCGCTCGGCCTGGCCGGCGGTGATCGAGATCAGCGAGGCGCCCGGCCGGCGCAGGAACTCGAACGAGGCGCGCAGCACGTTGAAGGTGCCGATCAGGTCGATGTCGACCACGGTCTTGAAGCCGTTGGCGCTCATGCCCAGCGCCGGGGCCACGAAGTTGCCCGCCGCGCCCGACAGCACGATGTCGATGGGGCCGAACTCGTCGAAGGTCCGCTTCAGCGCGGCCTCGACGGCGGCGTAGTCGCGCACGTCGGCGGCGATGCCGATGGCGGGCTTGCCGAAGGTGGAGACCTCCTTGGCCGCCGCCTCGATCTTCTCTTGGCTACGGCTGATCAGCACGACATTGGCGCCCGCCGCGGCGAACCGCTTGGCGATGCCCAGGTTGATGCCGCTGGAGCCGCCGGCCACGAACGCGGTCTTGCCGGCCAGCTGGGTGTCTTGAGCCATGATGTTCTCTCCCTGTTGTTGCCCATAGTCTTAGACCTCGCGGCCCAGGCAGAGGAAGATTGACCCAGCGTCGCCCTCTAGACGGACGCGCCGAGCCGGGCGGCCTTCAGGTTGAGGTAGTTCCGTTCCGGCAGGCTGGTCGTGCGCCCCGCCGCCGTCAGGTAGTGGGCGATAGCCGCCTCCCGCTCCCCGGCCATCTCCAGCAGGTGAGCGCGGACGGCGGCCAGCCGGTGGTGCCCCGCCAGCGCCCCGTCCAGGGCGGCCAGCTGGCCTAGCCCGGCGCGCGGACCCTCCACCATCGCCACGGCGACCGCGTGGTTGAGCGCCACCATCGGATTGTCCGACATCTGCGCCAGCAGGCCGTAGAGCGCCAGGATCTGGGGCCAGTCGGTGTCCTGCGCCCGCGCCGCCTCGTCGTGCACGGCGGCGATCGCCGCCTGGATTTGATAGGGCCCGACCATGCCGCGCGGCAGGGTTTCGGAGATCAGCGCCACCCCCTCGGCGACAGCCCGCCCGTCCCACAGCGTCCGGTCCTGTTCGGCCAGCGGGACCAGCGCGCCGTCGGCCGTGGTCCGGGCCGGACGCCGCGCGTCGGTCAGCAGCATCAGCGCCAGCAGGCCCGCCGCCTCGCCGTTATCAGGCGCCAGGCGGCGCACCGCGCGGGCCAGCCGGATCGCCTCATTGGCCAGGTCGCTGCGCTGCAGGTCCGGGCCGATGCTGGAGGCGTAGCCCTCGTTGAAGATCAGGTAGAGCACCTGCAACACCGACCCCATCCGCTGGTCGCGGTCCCGCGCATCGGGGGTATCGAACGGCGTGCCGGAGGCCTTCACCGCCTGTTTCGCGCGGCTGATCCGCTGGGCCATCGTCGCCTCGGGTACCAGGAAGGCGTTGGCGATCTCGGCGGTGGTCAGGCCGCCGACCGCGCGCAGGGTCAGGGCGATGGCCGAGGACGGGGTCAGGGCCGGATGGCAGCACATGAACAGCAGGACCAGGGTGTCGTCCTGGTTCGGGTCGGTCTCGTCCTGCATGACCTGCTGGTCGCTCTCTTGCGCGGCCGCCGCCTCGCGACTGCGCCGCGCGGTCTCGCTGCGCAGGTGATCGTTCATGCGGCGGCAGGCGACCTGGATCAGCCAGCCGCGCGGGTTCTGCGGCGTCCCGTCCCTCGGCCATTGCCCGGCCGCGGCCAGCAGCGCTTCCTGCACCGCGTCCTCGCAGGCCGCGAAGTCACGGTAGCGCCGCATCACCGCGCCCAGCACCTGCGGCGCCAGTTCGCGCAGCAGGCTGGTCACATCTCCTCACCCGGCGCGCCCATCACCGGCCGCACCTCGATCGGCATGTTCATCGGCGCGCCGTCGGGGCCGGGCGCAGTCGAGGCGACGGCCGCGATCTGCAGGGCGCGTTCGTGGCTGTCGACGTCGACGATCCAGTAGCCGGCCAGGAACTCCTTGGCCTCCGGGAACGGCCCATCGGTGATCGCCGGCTGGCCGCCTGGCCCGGCGCGCACGATCCGGGACTCCTCGGGACTGGTCAGGGCCACGACCGCGGCCAGTTCGCCGTTCTCGGTCAGCGTCTTGTTGAGGGAGATCAGGAAATCGATATGGGCCTGGAAGGCGCCCGGCGGCCAGGTCGTGCTGTTCTGGGCCTTCCAGTCGGCGATCTTGCCCTGCATCATCAGGATGTACTTCATGGTCCTGGTTCCTTCGCTGCGGCGCGCGAAATGCGCGCCTTCAGGGTTAGGTCGGAACAGGCGGCGCATTCTCGACATCGGGCCAGAAAATTTCCGACCTGGCGAGGCTGGATAAACGCCGGCGATCGCCCTCTAGTCGGGGGCTCCAGAGTTCGAGGTTCTCCATGCGCCGCGCCACAACCGCCCCAAAGACCGCAAAAGCCTCGGCGGTCCAGGCGCCCGGCAGTTGCGTCTGCGGCCAGGTGCGGCTGGAGATCGACGTCCCGGCCCGCTGGGCCTGGCACGACCATTCCGCCGCCAGCCGCCACGCCCAGGGCAGCGCCTACGCCACCTATGTCGGCAGCTGGCGCAGCCGCTTTCGCGTCGTGCAGGGGGCCGAGCACATCACCCGGTTCGAGGACGTGGAGGCCGGGACCGCCCGCAGTTTCTGCGCCCGCTGCGGGACCCCGCTGTTCTATGAACGCGCCCGCTCGCCGCAGATGGTCAACATCCCCCGCGCCCTGTTCAGCGCGCGCACCGGCCACGAGCCGCGCTATCATATGTCGATCCACGAGCAGGCCGATTGGACCTATGCCGGCGCGCCGCTCGCGCCCTTGAAGGGCTATCCCGGCGTCATGTGGGAGCGTCCCCGCCGCAAGCCCCGCCGTGAACCTGACGACATGTTCTGACCGCCTCAGCGGCAGCGGGTCACCGTATCGGTCTGGCCCTTCGAGCGGATCGCGCCGCCGCGCAGCACCAGCGTCTGCTCGGTGTTCGCGCAGACCTTCCGCGTCCGCCCGCCGGTCTGGATGGTGGAGATCTCGCGGCCGGTGAGCTTGGCGCTGGCGCCGCCGGGCGCGATCACCACCGTGTCGACCACCCCGCGCTCGACCGAGGTCGCTGTGGCCAGGAACTTGCGGGTCTGGGCCTTGGCCTTGGCCAGGTCGGACTGGCCATAGGGGATCAACTCGCCCTTCGGCGTCCGCGTCTGGTCGATGAACACCGCGTCGGGCGTGAACATCGCGAAGAAGCCCGTCAGGTCGCGGGCGTTCCAGGCGTTTTCCTGACGCCGGGCGAAGTCCCGCGCCTGAGCCTCCGTCAGTCCCGCCGCATAGGCCGGCGAGGCGGCGAGCCACCCGGCCAGCAGCAACGCCGACCAGATGCTCCCCCCCTGGGGGAGCTCCCGGCCCCTTGGCCGGGTGAGGGGGACTACGACTCCTTCAGCAAGCCCCCTCCGTCGCGCTGCGCGCGCCACCTCCCCCAACGGGGGAGGATCTAGGTGCATGCGCCGCCCCGCCAGATGCTCCCCCGCTGGGGGAGCTCCCGGCCGCATGGCCGGGTGAGGGGGACTTTGACTCTCGCCGCAGAGCCCCCTCCACCGCTTCGCGGTCCCCCTCCCCCATGAATGGGGGAGGAAAGGAGCCCGTGGGAGCTTCACCCCCTAACCCAGCTTCAGGACGCGCGCGGCGTTGCCGCCCATCCACTTGGCGCGCACCGAGTCTTTCAGCGGCAGTTCGTCGGTCTCGGCGACCAGCTGGGCCAGCGGGATCATGTGCGTGCCCCAGCCGGAGCCGAAGATGATCTTGTCCTGCAGGTTGCGGGCTCCGTAATAGACCAGCGCCTCGTAGCCCGCGCCCGGCGCCAGCATGTGCTTCACGCGCCGGCAGGCGAAGTCGATGTAGAGGTGCTGATGGCGCGAGGCGATGGCGCAGGTCTCGGCCACCCACGGCCATCCCGACAGCCCGGCGATGATCCGCAAGGTCGGGAACCGCACCGCCACCTCGTCGAGGTACTTCGGATGGGCGTAGTCGTAGGGCCGGTCCGACAGCAGGTGCAGGCCCGCGGTGATCCGTACCGGGATGTCCAGCTCCACGCACTTGGCCAGGAAGGGCCAATAGGCCGGATCGTTGATATAGCGGCCCTCGCGATAGCTTGAGACCTCGAACCCCTTCACGCCCAGTTCGCGCACGCCATGCTCCAGCTTGGCGACCCCGGCCTGCCCTTCCTCGCCCCAGATGCGGAACCAGGGGATCAGGCGGTCGGGATGCTCGGCCGCGAACTTGGCGACGTCCTCGTTGCTGGCCCGGCGCCCGGCGTTGCCGATACAGGCCCTGGCGACCCCGGCGGTGTCGAGCATCTCGATGACCTGCGCGTGGCTCATGGCCCGGGTCATGTCGACCTCGCACAGCTTCAGGGCCAGCGAGGTCAGGCCTTCGCTCGCCTTGGCCTCGTTGAACTCCTCCAGGCTCATGCCGATCTGGGCGGCCCAGCCGGGCGCCATCTGCTGGGCGTAGCCCTCCTTGTCGAAGCCGCGCCCGGACTGGATCAGCCGCACGGTGTCCTCGACCGCTTCCTTGGTCGGCGTGTCGCACTCGAAATCGATGATGTTCATGAGGGGGCTCGATCAATGAATCTGCGGGCCCAGCGGCCCTAATTCCTCCACCCTAGAGACGCTGGCGCGGCGGGGAAGCCCAAAGCGCGGGCGCGCCTCCAGGCCGTGCGCTTTGCCTGGCGGTTGGATCATGCAACCATCCGTTTAGGGCGGCGTTGTTGCCCGACTTGGTTCTGTTCAACTCGATTTGTGAGTGGCTGCGACCCGATGACGGAGACGTTTTCCGCCAAGCTCGGCCTCGTTCTGAAAGCCTTGTCGATGAGCCGGGGGCGGCTCGCCGCCGATGTCGGGGTCGACAAGTCCGTGGTCGGACGATGGGTGACCGGCGTCGTTCAGCCCTCCAGCCATAATCTCTCGCTGATCACCGCCCTGGTCGCCCAGCGGGTCCCGTCGTTCACCAGCCTGGATTGGGACCGCAGCCTCACCAGCCTGGCCGAGCTTCTGGGCGTTGATCCGGCCACCATTCCGGGGCTGGATCGCCCGGCGCCGGCCCTGCCGTTCACCGTCCTCGATCAGGTCCAAGCCCTGACCGCCCTGCGCGGGGCCGCCTATGAGGGCATCTTCCGCTCGACCCGGCCCTTCATCCTCCATCCCGGCCGTTTCCTGCACGACCACGCCCTGATCCGCATGGACCCCTCGGGGATGCTTCGCTTGACCATGGGCGCCGGCGGCACGGTGGTTCACGGCTGGGTGCTGCTGCTGCACAATCAGCTGTTCTGCATCGCCGCCGACGTGACCAGCGGCTCGATGCTGTTCGGGATCTTCAACGGCGTGGCTACCGCTCGCGCCGAGGTGCTGGACGGCCTGCAGCTCGGCTCGGCCCTGGATGGCGGCCGCACTCCCACCGCCACGGCTATGCTCATCGAACGGGTTCGCGATCTGAGCGATGATCCGGCCGCCGACGACCGCGACTTCGCCGAGCTGGTGGCCCAGAATCCGGTCGCGCCGGAAGGCTCGATCTCCCCGGCGATCAGCGCCCACCTGATGCGCGATATCGGCCCGCTCCAACTGGCGCTGGGCGGCGACCTGCTGCTCCAGATGCCGCTGTCGCGCTCCCTGGCCCGCGGCCCAGCCTATGACGAAGAGGCCGCGCGTCGCACCGGCGGTTAGGGCTTCAGAATAGTGTCCAGCGCCGTCAGCAGCTGGTCGATCTGGGCGTCGGTCCCGACCGTGATCCGCAGGTAGTCGGCGATGCGCGGGGCCGCGAAATGGCGCACCAGCACCGCGCGCTCGCGTAGGCTCGTGGTCAGGTCCGCGCCGGCGTGGCCTGGGTGGCGCGCGAACACGAAATTGGCGCTGGAGGGCAGGACCTCGAACCCTAGCGCGATCAGTCCCCGCGTCATCCGCTCACGGCCGGCGATCACGCTCGCCCGGCTGGCCTGGAAGAACGCCTCGTCCTCGACCGAGGCCATGGCCCCGGCCTGGGCCGGGCGGCCGAGCGGATAGGAGTTGAAGCTGTCCTTCACCCGCACCAGCGCCTGGATCAGGGCCGCGTCGCCGATCGCGTAGCCGACCCGCAGGCCCGCCAGGCCCCGCGACTTCGACATGGTGTGCACCACCAGCAGGTTGGGATGGTCGGCGACCAGCGGGATGGCCGTCTCGGCGCCGAAGTCGACATAGGCTTCGTCGATCACCACCGGGATGTCGGGGTGGGCCTCCAGCAGCGCGGCGATCTGCGCGCGGCTCAGCGCCACCCCGGTCGGGGCGTTGGGGTTGGGCAGGATAATCGCCCCGGCCGGTTGGTCGTAGTCGGCCAGCTCGATCTCCATCGCCGCATTCAGCGGCACGGTGACGTGGTCGATGCCGAACAGCCGGCAATAGACCGGGTAGAAGCTGTAGGTGATGTCCGGGAACAGCAGCGGCGCGTCGTGCTTCAGCAGCGCGGCGAACGCATGGGCCAGCACCTCGTCGGAGCCGTTGCCCACGAACACCTGCGCCGGGCTTACCCCGTGATAGGTCGCCAGGGTCTCGCGCAGCGCCTTGGCGTCGGGGTCGGGATAGAGCCGCAGGCTGTCGGCGGCCTGCGCGGCGATCGCCGCCTGGGCGCGAGGCGAGGGGCCGATCGGGCTCTCATTGGTGTTGAGCTTGACCAGGCCCTCGATGCGCGGCTGCTCGCCGGGCACATAGGGCTTCAGGTCGTGCACCAGGCTGCTCCAGAAGGCGCTCATCGATCTCTCTCATCAGGCGACGCCGGTGGTCATGGGCCAAGACCGCGGCGCCACGCAATACCGCAGAGCTTCGAACTACCCAAGGTGGGAGGTCCTGGAGAACATCCCTGGCGATCGTCAGGCCGCCATCCAGGCCACCGCCGTCCTGCGGCGCAAATCGTCAGGGCCGGTCGTCGCGGCCGGCGCCGTCGATCGCGGTCGCGGGCCCGAAGGCTGCGTCGGTGACATAGGTCATCAACGGGCGCAGCTCGTAGTTCGCGGTGGGATTGGCGCCGTTGAGCTCGGCCATGATGGCCAGCGCCTCGTCCAGGCCGCCGACATCGAGCGTGTAGACGCCCAGCAGCTGCTCTTTGGTTTCGGCGAACGGGCCGTCGATCAGGAACTTGCTGCGGCCCTTCGTGTGGATCGCGGTGCTGCTCGGCATCAGGCGCAGGACGGGCCGGAACTTGTCGTCCCATTTATCGTGGACGGCGATCAGCGCCTCCACCACAGCGCCTTCCTCAGCGGGGCTCCAGGCGTTGGTGATCGCCTCGTCATGATAGCAAAGCACGGCGTAAAGCATCTTGGGTTCCCTCCAGGTGAGACGACCGGGCGCGGCCCGGCCGCCCGCCGGTTCCTACGCTACGCCCTCGGGGGCCTCGCCCATGACGGCGTCGGGGTTCATCCAGACCAGTTCGATCACATGGCCGTCCGGGTCTTCGACGGCCCGGTTGTACAGGAATCCCATATCCATCGGCGGCCTTGGATCGCTCTTGCCGCCGTGGCCCCCAGCGGTCCCCGCCAGGTGGTCGACCTCCTCGCGGCTGGTCGCCGACAAGGCCAGCAGGACCTGGCAACTCCCGTGGGCGTCGCCGACCGGCTTGGAGGTGAAGGTCTGGAAATAGTCGCGGGTCAGCAGCTGGAAGGTGATCTGGTCGGACCACACCATCGACGATGAGCTGTCATCGCTGAACTGATCGTTCTTGGTGCAGCCGAGCGCGGCGTAGAACGAGGTGGCGGCGGCGAGGTCGGCCACCGGCAAGTTGATGAAAATCATCTTGGACATCTGACGTCTCCTTGAGCGAAGCGACGTGCTTCGACGCTACAAGGACGGCGGCCGCCGGCTCAATCCGACATAGGCTTCAAAAAAGTGCGCGACGCTCTACGGCTTCCGCCCCGGACGCGCCTAAATTGAAGACGAGAACCGCCTTGGAACAGTACGGAGCGACGCGATCTTGAGGACATTGGCGGTCATCGCCCTGAAGGGGGGCTCGGGCAAGACCACCGTGGCCACGCATCTGGCGCTGGGCGCGCACCTGCGCGGCGTCGACACGCTGCTGGTCGACATCGACCCCCAGTTTTCCGCCCGCGACATCCTCAGCGCCCGCGAGACCCCGGGGCCGGAGTGCGTCACCTCCTCGGGCCGCAACGTGCTGGCGGCGCAGTTCGGGGCGCTCTCCCAGCGCAAGGAGCTGCTGATCATCGACACCCCGGCCGGCGCCGTCGAGGCGGTCAGCGAGGCCATCGTCATCGCCGACTTCGCCCTGTTGGTCGTGCGGCCGACCCTGATCGACCTGTCGGGGCTGGCGCGGACCCTGATGCTGGTGCGCAAGCTGGGCAAGGCCTGCGCGGTGGTGGTGAACCAGGCCCCGGTGGCGCGCGAAAACGTCGAGGCGCCGCTGGTCAAACGGGCGCTGAAGGGCCTGGACTACATGCAGGCGCCGCTGGCGCCGGTGATCCTGCGCTCGCGCTCGATCTACCAGACGGCGCTGGAGCGCGGGCGCTCGGCCGAGGAAATGACCGACCGCGCCGCGGCCCGGGAAATCGCCGCGCTCTGCGACTTCGTCCAGGCCCGGATGGCGGCCAAGCCGGACGAGGCCTAGCGCCCTGACCGCCCCCGCCGCCATTCTCCAATTGTCCGGCGAGCCGCGCCCGGCGATAGAGTGGGGCGACGTGAACGTGGGGGAGACCAGATCATGAGCGACCTCAAACGCCGCAGCCTGCTGGGCGCCGCCGGCCTGCTGATGACCACGCCCGCCGCCAGCCTGGCCGCCCCCGGCAAGCCGCGAGTCGCCATCGAGACCCGCCACGGCGTGATCGTCGTCGAGCTCGAGGCCCAGAAGGCCCCGCTCACCGCCGCCAACTTCCTGCGCTACGTCGATGCGCGCGCCTATGACGACGGCGTCTTCTTCCGCGCCTCGCGCGATCCGGGCGCGCCCACCCAGGGGACCATCGTGGCCCGGCCCCGCGCCAAGGTGCTGCCCTTTCCGCCGATCCGCCACGAGAGCACCACCAAGACCGGTCTGCGCCATGTCGCCGGCACCATCTCGCTGGGCCGTTTCGCGCCCGGCACCGCGACCAACAACTTCTTTATCTGCGCCAGCCCCGAGCCCTATCTGGACGCCCACCCCGGCGCGCCGGGCGACAATCTGGGCTACGCGGCCTTCGGCCAGGTCGTGCGCGGCCTGTCGGTGGTCCGCAAGATCCTGTCGCTGCCCACCAACGGCAAGTCGGAATACGCCGAGCAGCGCGGCCAGTGGCTGAGCCCGCCGGTGACGATGTCCAGCGTGCGTCGAGTTTAGGAGAGACCAGATGAGCCAAGACCGCGTGCAGACCACCAGCCTCAGCTGGGGCGTGAAACAGAGCTTCCGCAACTATGTGGAGGCCACCGGCGGCGTGACGCAGGCCTCTGACGGCGCGGCGCGCGACGCCGACGGCGGCTTCACCTTCACTGCGCTGGCGGGCGGCGACCTGCACCTGGGCGCGGACGGCAAGCTCCAGGGGACCGGCAAATTCCAGGGCGAGCTGCGGTTCGAGGCCCACGGCGGCATGCTCTCGGTCTGCCTCGTCGACCCCGCGGTGGAGGTCGACGCTGACGGCGCGGCCCTGACCGTCGCCGACAGCCCCGCCCGCACCCGCCGGCTGGAGATCGCCCGCCTCGACCTCAGCGCCATGACGCCCGGCGAGGCCGGCGAGATGATCATCCCGACGGCGCTCTCGATGGACGGCGTCCAACTGCTGGGCGACCACTATCCGCCCCGCACGCCCCTCGACCCGGTGCGCCTGGTGCTGCCCTAAGCCTCAGCGCTGATAGGTCTTCGGCGTCAGCCGGCCGACCCTGCCTTCCAGCCGGGCGACCTCGGCCTGGTCCTGTTTCAGGGTGGCCGGCGTGGTCTCCATCACGATCATCTCGATCATGAACTCCAGCCAGCGCCGCTGATCGTCCTTGGCCTCCAGGTACATGTCCAGGAACTCCTCGTGGCGCTTTAGCCACGTGTAGACCGCCTTGGAGGAGGGCATCTTCGGGTCGGCGGTGATCTCCATCACCGTTTCGCCGGCGGCCACCCGCGCGCAGAACCTCGCCGCCCAGGCCCGCTCATAGGTGCTCTTCTTGCCCGACACCCAGTGGCGGCGCAGGCCCAGCTTGATCTCGTGCGGCACGCGCCAGGCGTCGGACACGTGCTTCAGCCGCCGGTTCTTCACCTTGCCCTCGCGCAGATGGCGCCGCACGGCCCCGTATATCGCCGCGAACTCCGGGCTCACCTTGGTCCAGCGGAAGATGGTGGCGTAGGACGGCATGGCCGGATCGGCGGCGATCGACCGGATCGTCTCGTCGGCGTGGCTCCGTGCACAGATCACCTCGCCGATCTCGCGCCGGTACTGCGAGGCCTTCGTGCCCCCGGTGTGGTCCATCTGCGGCACGGCCCGCTGTCGCGGCGGGATCCAGGGACGGTCAGGGGAGGGCGGGGAGCTCACCCCTGGAAGCATAAGCCAGAAGGACGATTTTCGAGAACAAAAACAGAACAATTCTGACGCGAGCCGGGCCGCCAAGCCGGGCCGATACGTGCTAGGCAAGGCCGTCGTGTCGGGGGAGTTGGCCAGCATGCAGGCGTCGCACCGCGATTTTCCGTTCTACAGCGGCGATCCGGTCCGCATTTCCCTTTTGCGTTGGCTGGTCGTCCTGGCGCTGTTGGCGGCCGGCTTCGCCGCGCTGCTGCTGTCGCCGTCCCTCCTGCCAGGCCGCCTCGGCGGATGGATCGGCGTCGGACTCTTCGTCCTGCTGCCCTTGCTCGGCCTGCGCATGGCGGCCGGCAGGCATTGGGCCGCGATGTTCCACCCGCCCACCGCCAGGGACGTCTGGATCGGCCTGGCCTTCGCGCCCCTGACCCTGCTGATGTCGGCGGCCGTGGCGGTCGGCGTGATGCGTGTGGGGCTGACCTCGGCCAACCCCGTCGGGGCGATCCTGCTCAAGCTCCAGGGCACCGACCTGGCGCTGTTCGTCGCCGCGACCGCGCCCCAGCTGCTGGGCGAGGAGCTGGTCACGATCATTCCCTTCCTGGCGCTGCTTACCGTCCTCAGCACCCTCAAGGCGCCGCGCAAGGTCGCGATCCTGGTCGCGTGGATCGGGTCAGCGGCGCTGTTCGGCGCGCTGCACCTTTCGACCTATCAATGGCATCTGGGCCAAGCCCTGCTGATCATCGGCACGGCCCGGCTGGTGCTGACCGTTCCCTACCTGATCACCAAGAACCTCTGGTCGTCCACCATCGCCCACATCGCCAACGACTGGATCGGCTTCGCGACGATCCTGCTGCTGACCGCGCTTGGCTACGGCTGACGCTCGGCCTTACTTCAGCGGTATCGGGCTGATCTGGTCGCCGTTGACCGCCCAGGCCTGCTTTTTCCCAGTGAGCACGACCACCGGCTTACCCATCCAAAGCGACATGAAGACGTGGATCTCGGTCGGTGTGGGGTCCAGCATGTGGCTGACCATCGCTGTGGGCTCGCCCGCCGGGTTGGGCGGCGGCAGGGTCATGTTTAGGCACGCCTTGGTGAAGGCCCGCTCTGAAACCACCTTGCCGCTCGGCCCGACATCGACCTCGTAGTGGCCGCCGAACGGGTACTCGCCCTTGGTCTCCATCGGGGTCAGCAGATAGACCGCAGCGGGTTCTCCCGCGCCCTGCGGCAGCACCACCACATTGAACCGCCCGCTGGTGCAACGCGCCTTCCCGTCGCCCTCGCGCAGGGCCGCCGTGCGGGCCTTGATCAGGGCCAGGGTCTCGGGCGACAGCGTGCGGTCCTCGCCCTCGCCGAACAGGTGGCTCTGGGCCACGGCGGCGCCGCGCATATCGGCCTGGAACAGAGCGTGGGGCGTCTCGCCCTCCGCGCCGTAGTAGGTCACCCGCAGCAGGTCGCCGCGTGGCTCCGTCACCCAGCCGCCAATGGCCGACAGCGCCGTCTTCGGAACCTTGCGTATCAACTCGTCGGTGGAGTGCCAGGCCGCCTGGTCGAAGGCGTAGATCAGCCGCCCGCGTTCGACCGCGCGGGTGATGGCGGCCTGCTCATCGGGGGTGGGGGCCGGCGGCGACTTCGCCAGAGCCGGGGCTGTAAGCAGAGCCGCCAATAGAGCCAGGAGAAGTCCCCGCCGCGCCGCCATGTTTTCCCCAACCTGCAATTCTGGATGGCAGACTAGAGCAGGAAGATGCAGCCGGCGAGGTGTGTCGACGCCCAATACAGCTGTCATCCCGGCTGTAGCGGAGCGGATGGCCGGGACCCATTCGCTCCGGCTACGGAGCTTTGAGCGCCGCCCGCGTGGCGGGCTCTCCAAACGAAATCCCCGCCGGCTCGCACCGACGGGGCTCTCGATCTTCAATCGCCGACGTGCGGCGACCTATTCGATGATCTTGGCCGGGGCCGGCGCTTCCGGCTCCAGCTTAACGGTCACCGGGTTCGGAACCAGGTCCTGCGAGGCGCCGGTGTACATGTCGACGCCGATGCCGATCACCCCTCCGACCAGCACATTGCCGGCGACGCCGGCCGCGCCCGCGCCGGCGGTCTTGTGGCTGACCTGGACGGTCGCGGGCTTGTAGCCCGGCTTGGTCAGGGTGGCGGTGAATTCGGATTTGCGCTTCATCTTGATCGCGCAGGGCGTCGCCTGGCACTGGTGGCCGTTGGTGGTCTCCACCTTGGCGCCCGACGGCTCGCTGTTGACGACCCAGGCGTCCTCGGACCCACGGGTGACCGTCGCGCACGCGGCCAAGGACGATCCCGCGCACAGGACCGCGACCAGGCGCACCAGGCGCCGGCTCACATAAGTCATTGATATCCCCCCTAAACAGCTGCGCCTTCTGGCGTCGCTTGTTGGAGTTAATCAACCAACAGTCGATTTAGAGTTAAAATTACTAGGATCGCGTGCGCTCGCGCGCCGCGTAGCGACCTGGAGTTTCTGTCCAGGTTTGGCATGGTCGCCGTCCCTGGGGCGAGGGCCGCCTCGCAGCGACACCATCAGCAGGGACAGGACCGAAATCATGACCAGCAAATTGCTACGCATGGACAATATCGGCATCGCGGTGGAATCCCTCGATGACGCCATCTCCTTCTTCACCGAGCTCGGCCTGACCTTCGAGGGGCGGGCCATGGTTGAAGGGGAATGGGCCGGACGCGTCACCGGACTGGGCGATCAGCGCGTCGAGATCGCCATGATGGTCACGCCCGACGGCCACAGCCGCCTCGAGCTCTCGCATTTTCTCGCCCCGTCCGTCGTCGCTGATCACCGGAACGCCCCGGTGAACGCCCTCGGCTACCTGCGCGCCATGTTCACGGTGAGCGACATGGACGACACCCTCGCCCGGCTTAGCAAGCACGGGGCGCAGCTGGTCGGCGAAGTGGTTCAGTACGAGGACGCCTATCGGCTCTGCTACATCCGCGGCCCCGAAGGGCTTCTCATCGGACTGGCGCAGTCGCTCGGCGGCGATCGGTAGCGTGCCGGTCCAACCTGACGCTGACGGCTACCGGCTGTAATCGCGTCGGCCGCCTGAGTCCGCTCACCACCCCATTGCGGACGCGCGCATGCTGGCTACCCTGGCCGCATCATGAAGCGTCGCAATTTGCTCGACCTGCTAATCGACAGGCCGATTGTCCATCCCACGAGAATTGACGCAGTAGCATGGCGCGGACGCCAGCTAACTATCGCCATCCGTGGCCATCGCTGGTGGGCGAGCCCGTATGAGGACCGCCAGACTGAGGGCAAGGTGTCCCTGGTATTTAACGGCCTCGAAGAGGGCCGCCTCCTCACGGACGAGCTCAATCCCGACGACGACGAGGCGCTTGAGGGTTTTGAGGTGATACCGGTTTCGGACGTGCCGTGGGCCCAAGGTTGCGACTGGTCGATCTACTGCTCCGGTCCGATCGGCGAGCCGATTTCCCTCTTTGCAAAGGTGCATGACTATCTTCGCCTGAGTGAGGCCTTCTTTGGGCCCGAGCATTTCCTCAACGAAGCGACGGACATTTCACGCTTCGTGGCGATGACTAAGGCTGGCGGGTTCTTGGTTGGACGTGGACCGGCCTGCATACGAGATCTGATCTGCGCTGAGTTGGAGCGTCAGGGAGTGCCCCACAATGTCGTCCGAACGATCACAGACACCGGGCCGAAATTTCTCGTTCGGCTCGGCCACTCAGCCTTCCTTTGCCAGGAGGCGCTAGCCGAACTCGCCGACTGATCGACGGCCGCCAATCACCCCTTGCAGCCATCGCGAGCGTCCCCTCCCGGGCGATGAGCGTGCTCGCCGATTTGCGATCCATGCGCACCAACGACAGTCCAAGGTCGGAATTGGGCCGCTCTTAAGCCGGCCCGATATAGCGGTCATCGACCGCCTGCGGCCCGTGCCGGCCCACACATGAAAAACCCCGCCGGTTCGCACCGGCGGGGCTTCGAGTTTCAGGCTCTTATGGCCTGTAGGTCTTAGTAGCCCTGGATCTTCGCGTAGCGGTCGCGGTGATAGGACTGGCTGCCGAAGGCCGCCTCGGCCGCACGGGCGCGCTTCATGTAGAAGCCCGCGTCGTGGGCGTCGGTCATGCCGATGCCGCCGTGCATCTGGACCATTTCGTTCGACACCAGGTGGAAGGTGTCGCCCATCTTGGCCTTGGCCAGGCTGACCAGTTCGGGCACGTCCGGGCTGTCGGCGTCGATCGCCGCCAGGGCGGCTTCAACGGCCGAGCGGGCCAGTTCCAGGTCGGTGAACATCTTCGCGGCGCGGTGTTGCAGCGCCTGGAAGGAGCCGATCACCTGGCCGAACTGAACGCGGACCTTCAGATAGTCGAGGGTGGTCTCGAAGGCCTGGACGGCGGCGCCCAGCATTTCGGCGGCCACGCCCGCGCGGGCGCGGTCGAGGGTCTTTTCCAGAACGTCCCAGCCCTTGCCTTCAGCGCCCAGCAGAGCGCCGGCGCCGACTTCGACCTTGTCGAAGGCGACGTTGGAGGCGCCGCGGCTGTCGGCCAGCTTCAGGTTGGTCTTGGTCACGCCCTTGGCGTCGGCGGGAACCAGGAACAGGCTGACGCCGTCCTTGTCGCCCGGCTTGCCCGAGGTGCGGGCCGAGACCACGAACAGGCCGGCGGCCGGACCTTCGAGGACGAAGGTCTTCTTGCCGTCCAGCACGTAGCCGGCGCCGGACTTGGTGGCGGCGAGCGCGACCTTTTCCGGAGCATGGTGCGCGCCTTCGTCGACCGCCAGGGTGGCGACCAGCGAACCGTCGGCGATCTTGGGCAGGTACTCGCCCTTCTGGGCGTCGTCACCGCCCAGGATCAGGGCGCTGGCGGCCGCCAGGCCCGAGGCCAGCAGCGGCGAGGCGGTGAGCGTGCGGCCCATCTCCTCAAGGATCAGGCCCAGCGACAGGTAGCCGAAGTTCGACCCGCCGAAGTCCTCGGGGATGATGACCCCGGCCCAGCCCATTTCCGCCTGCTCGTTCCAGGCGGCGGCGTCGTAGCCAAGTTCAACGCCCGAGTCGCGCATCTTGCGGAAGGCGGTCACCGGGCTCTTTTCCTGGACCCAGCTCTTCGCCGCGTCGCGGAGCATGCTCTGTTCTTCGTTCAGAACGGCCATGTTTCGAAATCCTATTCTCTAAAAATCTGTGGTTGTTCTGATGGTTAGTTGTTCTGGGTCAGGTCGGGCAGACCAAGGATGCGCTTGGAGATGATGTTGTTCTGCACCTCCTGGCTGCCGCCGTAGATCGTCGTGGCCTTGCCGCCCAACCAGGAGCGCACCGCGGTCAGCTCGTCGGCGTTGAAGGCGTCGCCTTCCCAGCCCAGGCCCTGGTGACCCATGATCTCCAGGGTCAGTTCGGCCTTGTCCTGCATCCAGCGGGTGCCGGCGTTCTTCATGATCGAGGTGGCGGCCGAGGGACCCGAATTGCCCTTGGCTTCCATCATCGCGCGCACGGCGGTCTGCTGGAAGGCGCGGCCGTCGATCTCGTTCATGATGATCCGGGTGCGCAGGTCGCTGTCGGAGAGCTTGCCGCTCTCGTCGACGCCCACATAGTCCTTGGCCAGCTTCGGCAGCGGCTTGGCGCCGCCGTATCCGCCGCCGCCCGCGCCCGACAGGCCCGAACGTTCGTGTTGCAGCAGCCGCTTGGCGATGGTCCAGCCGCCGTTCAGCGGGCCGACCAGATCCTTCTTCAGCGCCTTGGCGTCGGTCAGGAAGGTTTCGCAGAACGGCGAGTTGCCGGCGATCAGCGGGATCGGGCGAACTTCGACGCCCGGTTGGTCCATAGTAAAGAGCACGAAGGAAATGCCTTCATGCTTCTTCGAGGTGTCGGTCCGAACAAGACAGAAGCACCACTGAGCGTATTGGGCGCCACTCGTCCAGATTTTTTGGCCGTTCACCAGGTAATGGTCGCCCTTGTCTTCAGCTTTGCACTGAAGCGAGGCGAGATCGGAACCTGCGCCCGGCTCACTGAAGCCTTGGCACCATTGCAGATCACCACGAACGATCGGCGGGATGTGCTCTTGCTTCTGCTCTTCCGTGCCGTATTCCAGCAGGGTCGGGCCGAACATCATCACGCCCATGCCGCCGATGGGGTTGTAGGCGCCCGCGCGGCCCAGCTCCTGCTGGATCACCCGGCCCTGGGCCGAGGACAGACCGCCGCCGCCATAGGCCGCCGGCCAGGTCGGGACGCCCCAACCCTTTTCGCCCATCGCCTTGCGCCAGGTTTCCTGGTCCGGGCTCGGGTTGTTACGCTCTTCCCGCATCATCGGGTTGGGCTTGCCCTTGAGCGCGGGCGGGAAATTCGCCTCGATCCAGCTCCGCGCTTCCGCGCGGAAGGCGTCGAGGTCGCCGCCGCCAAAATCAGCCATTGAAATCGTCTCCTAAAATATCAGGTCGTCTGAAAGTCGTTGTGTCTATTCCCCGCTCGCCAGGCTGAAATGCCTGCGCGAGCGGGTATGGCGATCACCCTAGTGGCTCTGGGTCAGGTCGGGGAGTCCCAGGATCCGCTTGGAGATGATGTTGTTCTGCACCTCGTTGGAGCCGCCGTAGATCGAGCCGGCCTTGCCCGAGAGCCAGGTCCGCACCGCGGCGCGTTCCTCGTCGGTGAAGTCAGCGCCGTCCCAGCCCAGGCCCTGGTGGCCCATGAACTCCAGGGTCAGCTCGGCGCGGTCCTGCGCCACCTTCATGTTGGCGTTCTTCATGATCGAGGTCGCCGCCGAGGGACCGGAATTGCCCTTGGCCTCCAGCGCCGCGCGGCGGACCGTCTGTTGCAGGGCGCGCTGGTCGATCTCGTTCATGACGATGCGGGTGCGCAGGTCGCTGTCGGCCAGCCGGCCTTGCTCGTCCTCGCCGACATACTTCTTGGCGATCACGCCCAGGGCGTCGGGACGGGCGCCGGCGCCGCGGCTGCCGTTCATGCCCGAACGTTCGTGCTGCAGCAGGCGCTTGGCCACCGTCCAGCCGCCGTTCAGCGGGCCGACCAGATTGGTCTTGGGCACCTTCACGTCGGTGAAGAAGGTTTCGCAGAAGGGCGAGTTGCCGGCGATCAGCTTGATCGGCCGCACCTCGATGCCCGGTTGATGCATTTCGAAGACGACAAAAGAGATGCCTTCATGCTTCTTGGTCGGGTCCGTGCGGACAAGACAGAAGATCATGTCGGCGTATTGACCACCGCTCGTCCAAATCTTCGAGCCGTTGACGAGCCAGTAATCGCCCTTGTCTTCAGCCTTGGTTTGTAGCGACGCGAGATCGGAACCTGCGCCTGGCTCGCTGAAACCTTGGCACCAGCGGATCTTTGCTGTGACGATGTCGGGGATATACTTCTGCTTTTGTTCTTCGGTGCCGTATTCCAGCAGGGTCGGGCCGAACATGGCGATGCCCATGCCGCCGATCGGGTTCACCGCGCCGATCTCGCCCATCTCCTGGGCCAGGACGCGGGCCTCGGCCGCCGAGAGGCCGCCGCCGCCGTATTGCTTGGGCCAGGTGGGGGTTCCCCAGCCCTTGGCGCCCATGCGCTCTTTCCAGATCGCGAGGTCGCCGGTCGGTTTTTCAGGGCTCATTACGGCGGCTTGCTGGGCTGCGGTATCCTCGCCCAGGGCCTTGGGGAAATTCGCCTCAAGCCACTCGCGGGCTTCGGCGCGGAAGCCTTCCAGATCGGCGCCGCCAAAATCAGCCATGAAAATTCTCCCTAATATTCATTATGTTATTGGTCATTATAACACGCCCCCTCCGCGCGGGGAGGGGGTGAAATCACTTGGGATCAGGCAGGCCCAGCACCCGCTTGGAGACGACGTTCAAATTGATTTCCGAGGTTCCGCCCTCGATGGAGTTGCCCTTCGAGCGCAGCCAGGTGCGGACCGCCGCCAGCTCCGGCCCGGCGAAGCCGTCGCCGTCCCAGCCCAGGCCCGCCGAGCCTAGGGCCTCGACGATCAGTTCGTTGCGGTCCATCGCCACCTTGGCGCCGGCGTACTTCATGATCGAGGTCGCGGCCGAAGGACCGTTGCCGGCCTTGGCCTCGTCGGCGGCGCGGCGCACGGTCTGCTGGAAGGCCTGGACCTCCATCAGGTGCTCGGTCACCCGGCGGCGGAAATCGCCGTCCGCCAGCCGGCCGGTCTCATCGACGCCGACATAGTCCTTGGCCGCCTGCTTGACGGTCAGGGCGCTGACCGGCGCGCCGATCGACCCGCCGCCGAGACCCGCCGAGATGTTGTCGCGCTCGAACTGCAGCAGCCGCTTGGCCACCGTCCAGCCGCCGTTCAGCGGGCCGAACAGCTGGTTCTTCGGAACCGTGACCTCGGTGAAGAAGGTCTCGCAGAACGGCGAGGTGCCGTTGATCAGCAGGATCGGCCGGACCTCGACGCCGGGCGAGGTCATGTCGATCAGCAGGAAGCTGATGCCCTCATGCTTTTTGCTGGTGTCGGTGCGCACCAGGCAGAAGCACCAGTCGGCTAAATTTGCACCGGATGTCCAAATTTTGCTTCCCGAGACCAGGTAGTGGTCGCCCTTGTCCTCGGCGCGGGTTTGCAGCGAGGCGAGGTCCGAGCCCGAGCCCGGCTCGGAGTAGCCCTGGCACCAGCGGACCGAGCCGGTGATGATCCCGGGCAGGTGCTGGCGCTTCAGCTCCTCGGTCCCGTACTCGATCAGGGTCGGGCCGAACATCATCACGCCCATGCCGCCGATCGGGTTGCGGGCGCCGACCTTGGCCATTTCTTCGTGCAGCACGCGGGCTTGCTGGCGGGTCAGGCCGCCGCCGCCGTACTCGGCCGGCCAGGTCGGGGTGCCCCAGCCCTTGGCGCCCATGGCCTCGCGCCACGCCTTGGCGTCGGCGGTTTCCTTGCCGCCGCTCTGCGCGGAGAGCTGAGCCGCCGGATCGGCTTTCAGCGCCTTGGGGAAGTTGGCCTCCAGCCAAGCCTTCGCTTCGCCGCGGAAGGCCTCGGTGTCGTCGCCGCCAAAGTCAGCCATGGAAATTCGCCTCTAGAAATAAGCTCGATCAAAACAAAGACGCCGCCCGAAAAATAGGGCGGCGTCGGTCACGTTTACTTGGGGTCGGGCAGGCCGAGTACGCGCTTGGAGACCACGTTGATGTTGATCTCCGAGGTGCCGCCCTCGATGGAGTTGCCCTTGGAGCGCAGCCAGCCGCGGACCGCCAGCAGTTCGCCGGGCTCGTAGCCTTCGCCGTCCCAGCCCAGGCCCTGGTGGCCCATGGCTTCGACCATCAGCTCCGAGCGTTCCTGAGCGAAGGAGGCCGCGGCGTACTTGATGATCGAGGTCGCCGCGCTCGGGCCGTTCGAGGCTCTCGCCTCGGCGGCGGTGCGCGCGATGGTCTGGCCCAGCGCCTGGAAGTTCATCTTGTTCTGAGTGACCCGCTGGCGCAGGTCGCGGTCGGCGACGCGGCCGGTCGCATCGACGCCGGCATAGGTCTTGGCGATATTGCCAAGGTCGCCCGCAGCGCCGCCGGCCCCACCGCCGCCGCCGAAGCCGCCGGAGATGTTCTGGCGCTCATACTGCAGCAGCCGCTTGGCGATTTCCCAGCCGCCGTTGACCTTGCCGACCAGCGCTTCCTTGGGGAGCTTCAGGTCGGTGAAGAAGGTCTCGCAGAACGGGCTCTCGCCGGAGATCAACTGGATCGGCCGAGTTTCCACGCCCGGAGAAGCCATATCTATAAGTACAAACGATATGCCTTCATGCTTTTTCGTGGTATCCGTACGGACTAGGCAGAAGCACCAGTCGGCCTTGTTGGCGTAGGAGGTCCAGACCTTCTGGCCGTTGATCAGCCAGTGATCGCCTTTATCTTCGCATCTGGTCTGAAGCGAGGCGAGATCTGACCCCGCGCCCGGTTCCGAATAGCCTTGGCACCAGCGGATTTCGCCGTTGATGATCTTGGGCAGGTATTCCTTCTTCTGGGCTTCGTCGCCGTATTCCAGCAGCACGGGCCCCAGCATCCAGACCCCGAACGAGGCCAGCGGCGCGCGGTAGCGGCCGGCGGCCAGCTCCTGATCCAACACCCGGGCCTGCTGCGGCGTCAGTCCGCCGCCGCCGTATTCGGTCGGCCAGGTCGGGGCGGTCCAGCCCTTCTGGGCCATCGCCCGCATCCAGACCGCCTGCGGGTCGCTGGACCCGGCAAAGGCGCGGCCGCCCCAGACGGCTTCCGGGTCGCTCGCGACCTTGGGGTCGCGGAGTTCGGCGGGGTAGTTGGCTTCCAGCCAGGCCTTCACTTCGGCGCGGAACGCGTCGAGCTCGCCGGCGCCGAAATCGGCCATGGAATCCTCCCGTCATCGGAAATGCTTTTACGCCGCCACATTAGCGCCGGCGCCCTCAAGAGCAAGGAAAACGAAACAGCTGTTTGACTGCTGAGCGGCGCGCTGCGCAGACGCCAAATCAGGCTATATACGCAGCCACCTGAGACGATTTTTGGCGGGCGAATGAAATTCTGGCGCGAACTTAAACCGGCGCTGTTCGCCACGGCGCCGACTGTGGCGGCCGTCCTCGCCCTTCTCGCCGGGATCATGTTGCTGGCGTCGGGGGCGACGCCGACGATCCCGGATCGGTTCCTGCGCATCTATGAAGTGACGCCGGTCATCCTGATCGAGATCAGCCACTTCCTGTCCAGCATCCTGGGCCTGATCCTGGTCCTGCTGGCCTTCGGGCTGAGGGCGCGGCTGGGCGGAGCCTGGGGGGCGACGGTCGCCACCCTGCTGGTCGCCAGTCCGCTGGCGCTGCTGAAAGCCTTTGCGTGGGAGGAGGCGACGACGCTCGCCTTGTTCGCGGTGCTGCTCATCCCGCTGCACGGGGCCTTCCCGCGCAAGGCGCGGCTGTCGCAGATGGAGGTCACGCCCGGCTGGCTCCTGTCGGCGTTCGCGGTGGTGTTCGGGGCGGGCCTGCTGGGGCTCTGGTCGTTCCAGCACGCCGACTATGGCGATCAGCCGTTCTGGAGGGTGATGGCCGACGACGACGCCGCGCGCGCCATCCGCGCCTGGGCCGGGGCGGCGATCCTGCTCTTCACCTTCGGCATCTTCCGGATGTTCGCCTCGGCCGCGACGCCCAAGGTGGTTGGGGAAGATGACCCGGCGCTCGGACGGGTGCGGGCCATCCTGTCCTGCGCCGAGGAGGCCGAACCGGGTTCCAACCTGGCCCTGCTGGGCGACAAGCGGTTCCTGTTCTCGCCGTCGGGCGAGAGCTTCCTGATGTTCGGCGTCCGCGGGCGGTCGTGGATTTCGCTGGGCGCGCCGGTCGGCCGCCGCGACGAGCGGATGGACCTGATGTGGCGCTTCCGCGAGTTGGCCGACGCTCACGCCGCGCGGCCAGGTTTCTACGGCCTCGACGCCGAGCACCTGCCCGATGTGGTCGAGCTGGGGTTTGCGATCCACAAGGTGGGCGAGAGCGCCGCGGTCGCCCTCGACACCTTCACCATCGAAGGCACCAAGCGCGGCAACCTGCGGCGCGCCTGGCGACAGGCAGGCGACGCCGGCGCGACGTTCGAGGTGGTGCCGCCCGAGCGGATTGGCGAGGTCATGCCGCAGCTTCAGGCGATCTCCGACGCCTGGCTGGTGCACCATGCTGGCGGCGACAAGAGCTTCTCGATGGGCGGGTTCTATCCGTCCTATGTGGCCGAGTTCCCGGTCGGGGTGGTGCGGTTCGAAGGCAAGATCATCGCCTTCGCCACGCTCTGGACCACGGCCTCCAAGAGCGCCTTCTCCATGGATCTGATGCGCTACATCGAGGAGGGGCCTCGGCGCATCATGGACTATCTGTTCGTGGAGCTGATCGAGTGGGGCCGCCGCGAGGGCTATCAGGCCATCGAGTTCGGGATGGCGCCGTTGTCGGGGCTGGAGGATCGGCCGCTGGCGCCGGTGCTGTCGCGGGTCGGCGCGCTGATCTTCGAGCGGGGCGAGGAGATCTACAATTTCCAGGGCGTGCGGGCCTACAAGGGCAAGTACGATCCGGTCTGGCGTCCCCGCTATATCGCCGCGCCCAACAAGTGGGCGATCCCGCTGGTCCTGGCCGATATGGGCCTGCTCACCTCCGGCGGCGTGTCGGGCCTGGCCAAGCGGCCGAAGAAGGGCGACGAGGCGCCGGGCTTGCCGACCGCAGCCTAGCGCCCGGTCTGCACGCCCAGCAGGTTCACGACGTGGACGACCAGGAACATGGCGAAGGCCGCGGCCGTGACCATGATGAAGCGCCACGGCATCAGCCTGGGGCCGTTCGCGAAATTCGGCGGCTTGGACCCGCGCCAGCCGGCGAAGGCGGCGACGGCGATCAGCGCGGCGGCCAGCGCCAGGGTCACGTTCAGGGTCATCGGCGTTCGCCTACCGCGCGCGCGCGGATGGGTAAAGGCGAACTGTCGGCCAACCCTTAACGACCCATTAACCAGCTTCACGCTTGTTTTCGCTGAAGCCTCCGTAATCCACAGGCTTTCGCGACCGACGCAATATCTAGTGTTAACGGTCCGTTTACACACCACCGATCGGTGGTAGCGTCCAGAATGGGCTGGGGGAATGATTCGATATGACGTCGGGGGCGCCCTGGAGTGTCAAGGGGATCGACCCTAAGGCGCGGGAGGTCGCAAAAGACCTGGCCCGACGTTCCGGCATGACGCTCGGGGAGTGGTTGAACCGCATGATCCTCGATGACGACGGTCCCGAAGAGATCACCTCCCAGACCTATTTCGAGCGCAATGAGCGTCCGGAACAAACCTATTTCGAAACCCCCCGCGTCGCCGAAGCGCCCCGCATCGTGGAGCCGCCGCGCGCCGCGCCGGACCCGCCGGGACGTTACGAGGCGGTGCAGCATCCGGCCGACGAGATCGGCCGCGTGGCCATCGCCCTGGATCGCTTGAGCGGCAAGATCGAACGCAGCGAGCCCCGCATGACCCCTGAGGCGAGCGCCGCCGACACGGTGGTGCGCGAGGCCATGGCCCGCATCGAGGCGGCCGAACGCGAGAACATCGCCGTCGCCGCCCGTTTCGAGGGCGCGGTGCAGGAAGCCCGCGCCGAGAGCTCGCGGTTGGCCGAACGGCTGCGCCGGGTCGAGGCCGAGGCCGCCGGACCGCGCTCGGCCGAGGCTCTGCGCTCGCTGGAGGCGGCGCTCGGCAAGGTCGCCAACCACCTCTACGAAGGCGAAGGCCGCACTCGCGAGACGATCAAGGCCATGGAGCAGCGGATCGAACAGATCCGCGCCCAGGACGGCGGCGACACCGCTTCGCTGATTGAAGAGGTGGTGAACCGCGTCGACGCCCGCCTGACCGACGCCGAAACCCGCACCTCTGACGCCTTGGCCAGCCTGGGCAACGCCTTCGCCGGTCTCGGCGGCCGCGTGGACACGGTGGAGAAGGGCGGCTCGGCGGAACTCGACAAGCGGCTCGGCGATCTGGCTGCGACCCTGTCGCAGCGCGTCGACACCGTGCGCGGGGAAATCGCCCAGAAATTGCAGGCGGCCGCCGACGGCCGCTTCGACCGCATGGAGCGCAAGCTCGGTGAAATGGCCGAGACCGCCCGCAAGGCGGAACTGACCTCCGGGGAAGCCATTGAGAAGATGGGCCGCGAGGTCCTGACCATGGCCGACACCTTGAACCGTCGCGTCCAAGCCGCCGAACACCGCAGCGCCGACGCCATCGAACAGGTCGGCGGCGAAGTCGCGCGTATCGCCCAGGCGATGGAATCCCGGCTGGGCCGCTCCGAAGGCGCGCACGCCGAGGCGCTGGAGAAGCTCGGCGCGGAGATCGGCAAGATCACTGAACGCCTGACCGAGCGGATCGGCAGTTCCGAACGTCGCGCGGCCCAGGCCATCGACGACGTCGGCGAGCAGGTCGCCCGGGTCAGCGAGCGGATCAGTCAACGTCAGGAACGGTCCTCCGAGGACCTGGTCGAGCGCATCCGGCAGAGCGAGGAGCGCACGGCGCGCCTGCTCGACGAAGCGCGCGAGAAGATCGACCGCAGCCTGGCGGAGTCGCAGCGGCGGCTCACCGAGCAGGCCCTGGCCGCGGCCCCGTCGCCGCGTCTGGTGCGCGACGAACCGCCGCCCTCGCCGTTCGGCATCGACCCGTTCCGCGACCTTGGCCCCGCCGAGCCGTCGTCCGACCCGTTGGCCCTGCAGGCTTTCGCCGCGCCGGAGGCCGACGCCGCGACCGTGGTGGCGCAAGAGGCCGGCACGCCGTTCGCCGAGGAATTGGCGGCGAGCGTCGCTGCGGTGTTCCCGACGGCGACCGAGGCCGTGGTCTTCGACGCCGAGGACTTCGAGGCCGCCGACGGCTTCGCGCCGATCGCGCCCGAGGCCGAGGTCGAGCCTGAGCCCGAACTCGCGGCCGAACCTGAGACCATCGTCGCCGAGACCGCACCGCCCGAACCGGAACCCGAGGTCTTCCAGGCGCCTGAAGCGACGGCCGCCGAATTGGACGCCGCCGCGGCCTACGATCCGCCGCTGCGCCACATGGAGCTCGACGAGCCGAAAGCCGAAGAGGCCGAACCGGCGCGTCCGCTGACCACCCGCGAAGTCATCGAACAGGCCCGTGCGGCCGCCCGCGCCGCCTCCAGCGGCGGCGGCGAGGCCAAGAAGGCCAAGCCCAAGGTCGAGAAGCTGCAGAAGCCGGCGGCGACCTCGCTGTTCTCCAACTTCGGCCTGCGTCCGAAGCGGACGGCCGGCGGATCGCTGCAGACCGCCCTGCTGGTGGCCGGCGGCGCAGCCTTCCTGAGCCTGGGCGCCGCCAGCTACTTCGTCGCCGACAGCGAGGCCGGCGGCGCGCCGCCGCAGCGCGTGGCCGACGCCCTGGCGGTGGTCGCCAGCGACAAGGCCGGCGAGATCAAGACCGGCGAGGCCGACACCACGCCGCTGGCCGCTATCGCCCTGGCGCCGCAGCCGATGGGAACCGTTCGCCCGCCCGTGGCCAACGCCGAGACCGCCGAACTGGCGACCCTCTATTCCGACGCCGTCGCGGCCATCAAGGCCAATACGCCGGGCGGCCTTGAGAGCCTGCGCAAGGCGGCCAACCTCGGACACTCTCCCGCTCAGTTCTATCTCGCCAAGCTCTATGAGACCGGCGAGGGCGGCCTGAAGAAGGACCCGGTGGAGGCCCGCCGCTGGACCGAACGCGCCGCCCAGGGCGGCAATCGGGCCGGGATGCACAACCTCGGCATCGCCCTGATCGAAGGCAAGGGCGGCAGCAAGAATTCGACCCTGGCGGCCCAATGGTTCCGCCGCGCCGCCGATCTGGGTCTGGTCGATAGTCAGTACAATCTGGGCGCCCTTTACGAGCGTGGCCTGGGCGTCAGCCAGAACGCCGCCGAAGCCTATAAGTGGTATCTGATCGCCGCCCGCACCGGCGACGACGAAGCCCGCAAGAGCGCCGCCCGGGTGCGCGCGGACCTGTCGCCAGAGGCGCGCAGCGTCTCCGAACGCGCCGCCCAGGGCTTCCGTGCGACAGCCCCGAACCCGTCGGCCGGCGGCATCGAGACCGCCGTCGCGCCCGTGGCCTCGATCGTCACCGCCCAACGGCTGTTGTCGCAACTGGGCTATTATCAAGGCCCCAGGGACGGCGTCGCCTCGCCGGCCCTGACCATGGCCATCGCCGCCTACCAGCGCGAGCAGGGGTTGGAGGCGAGCGGAACTCTCGACCAGATGACCGTTTCCCGGCTGCAGGTCTTCACGCGGTGACGCGCGCCAAGTAAGGGGCGCTCTTGGATATCTATCTGCCCATAGCCGAGGTCTCGGTGAACGCGCCGGTGCTGATCGCGCTCGGCGCGGCGGTGGGCTTCATCTCCGGCCTGTTCGGCATCGGCGGCGGGTTCCTGATGACCCCGGTGCTGATCTTCCTGGGTATTCCGCCGGTGGTGGCGGTGGCCAGCGAGGCCAACCACGTCGCCGCGTCCTCGACCTCCGGCGTCATCTCCTACACCCGGCGCAAGGCCGTCGATTTCCGGATGGGCGGGGTGCTGGCCGCCGGCGGGGCGGTCGGCTCGTTCATCGGCGTCGAGATCTTCCGCTGGCTGCGGCTGCTCGGCCAGGCCGACCTCGTGGTGTCGCTCTCCTATCTGATCTTCCTGGGCGTGATCGGCGCCCTGATGTTCAGCGAGTCGCTGTCCTCGATCCTGCGCCGCCGGCGCGGCGAGGCGCCCAAGCGCCGCAAGGATCGCCGCCCGCCCTGGCTCTACGGCCTGCCCTTCAAGATGCGGTTCCCGCGCTCGCGGCTCTATATCAGCGTCATCCCGCCGATTACGCTGGGCGTCTTCGTCGGCATCCTGTCGGCGATCATGGGGGTTGGCGGCGGCTTCGTGCTGGTCCCTGCCATGGTCTATATCCTGCGCATGCCGGCCGGGGTGGTGGTCGGCACCAGCCTGTTCCAGATCATCATCACCACCTCGCTGACCAGTGTGCTGCAGGCCGGCCGCAACCAGACCGTCGACGTCGTGCTGGCCACCCTGCTGCTGATCGGCGGCGTGCTGGGCGCCCAGGTCGGAGCGCGGGCCTCCTCGCGCTTCCGGGCCGAGGAACTGCGCGCCCTGCTGGCGCTGATCGTGCTGGCCGTCGGCCTGCGCATGGGGCTGGGGCTGTTCTTCACGCCGGCCGAGCCGTTCGTGCTGATGGCGGGGAACGGGTGATGGCGATCCTCGTCCCGCCCGAGATCCCGCCGGCCGCCGTCTCGGCGGCGCTGACCACCACCAATGTGCGGGTCACCTCCAGCTTCCGCGGCGCGCGCATCGTGCTCTATGGCGCGGTGTTCGATCCGGCCGAGCGCCCGAGCGACGTGGTGGTGATCGTGCGCGGCCCCGACGCGCCGCTGCGCCTGGCCCGCAAGACCAAGGTCGCCGGAATCTGGGTCAATTCACGCCCCGTGGTGTTCGAGGGCGCGCCCGGCTTCTACATGGCCGCCTCGACCAAACCGCTGGGGGAGATCGCCAGCTTCGGCACGCTGCGCCGGCTGGGGGCGGGCGTCGATCACTTGGCGATCAACGCCCCGCTGGAGGAGCGGATCGAGACCCGCTACGGGGTCCGCGACGTCGTGGTCAGCCGGCTGGGCCAGGACTATCTCGACTGGCGCCGCGCGGTGGTTCGGCTGAAGGAGGAGAGCGGCCTCTACGCCGCCGACGACCGCGGCGTGAGCTTCGTGGACAAGGGCCTGTTCCGGGCCGAGATCGACCTGCCGACCGCCGCCCCCATCGGCGTCTACACCGCTGAGATCTTCCTGTTTCAGAACGGCCAGCCGGTCTCGCGCCGGATGCGTGGCCTGACCGTGGAAAAGGCCGGGATCGAGCGCGCCCTTTACCTCTTCGCCCACAACAGGCCATGGTCCTATGGCTTGGCCTCGGTGGCGATCGCGCTTGCCGCTGGCTGGGCCGCCTCGGTCGCCTTCCGGAGGAACTGACCGCTTGGATATCCACACCGACACCGAGGTTCATGCCGAGGCCTCCGCGCCGCGCCCGCTATGGGTGATCGCGCTGCTCGGCCTGGCGCCGTTCCCGACCGCGGCCGTGGGCTATGTCTTCGGACCCGCCGACGTGACCGGGCCGGCCCTGACGGTGCTGCTGACCTGGTCGGCGGTGGTGCTGGGCTTCCTGGGCGGCATCCGCTGGGGGCTGGAGAGCGCGCGCGCCGCGCCGCGCTGGACCCGGCTGGCGATGTCGATCGTATCGCCCGCCGTCGCCTGGGCCCTGGTGTTCGCCCGTGGCTCCATCGACGTTCCGTGGCTGCTGTGCGGCTTCATGGCCGCCTTTATCCTGCAATGGCTGTTCGATCACGCCGCGCCTGACGTTCCGGCCCGCTATCCGCGCCTGATGACCACCCTGACGCTCGGGGCCTGCATCTCGCTGGCCTTGGCGCTGGAGCAGGCGCTGCGGATGTAGCGGCGCTAGTCGCCCGCGACCGAGCGCCAACCGACCGCGTGAACCCGGTCGGCGCCCAGGGCCCCGCACAGCGGGGCCTGGGAGAACAGGCCCGCGAAGGCCTCGTCGCGGATGTTCAGCCCGCCGGCATAGGCCCCGAAGGCCGGGACCACCATCCGCGAGCCGTCGGTCACGAAACACCGCCGCCGCACGCTGCCGCGCGAGGCGACGACGCGGGCGCAGGGGTGCAGGTGGCCGGCGACCTCGCCGACCTGCGGTCCTGGGAGCGGCTCGTGGCGCAGGATCAGGCCCGCCACCGAAATCTCGCCCTCGACATCGCCGGGCAGGGCGCGCGGCCCATCGGCGTCGTGATTGCCGATCACCCAGATCAGCCGCGTCGCGCCGGCCAAGGCACGCAGCGTTTCGGCGTCGTCGCGGGCGAGGCGATCCTCGGACCTGCGGTCATGGAAGGTGTCGCCCAGCAGGACCACGGCGTCGGGCAGCGTCGCCATCACCTCGGCCTGCAAGCGGCGCAGGGTCTCACGGGTGTCGTAGGGCGGCAGCATCTGGCCGCGCATGGCGTAGGCCGAGCCCTTCTCCAGGTGCAGGTCGGCGACCACCAGCATCCGCTGGTCCTCGATCCACAGCGCGCCGCTGGCCCGCAGCGTCACCGCCGCGCCGTTCAGCGCGGTGCGCAGGCCGCCGCAAGGGCTGGCCGCGAAGGCGTAGGCGGGCGAGGGGGAGGCGAGCGCGCTCACGCCAGGGCCTCGGCGATCAGGTCTTCCTCGGCCTCGGCCAGGATCATCTCCCCGGCCTGGCCGGGCGAGCGCTCCTTGCCGATCTCCAGCAGGATCGGCACCGAGAACGGCGACAGGTGCTCCAGCGCCGAATGGCGAATCCGGCCCTGAATGCGCTCCAGCAGCAGGCCCAGCCGCGCGACGTCGATCAGGCCGGTCGCGGCGTCTTCGCGCGCGCAGCGCAGCAGCAGGTGGTCGGGTTGGTGTCGGCGCAGCACGTCGTAGATCAGGTCAGTGGAGAAGGTCACCTGGCGCCCGGTCTTCTCCTGTCCCGGGAACCGTCGCTCGATCAGGCCCGAGATGATCGCACAGCCCTTGAAGGCGCGCTTCATCATGAAGCTCTCGGCGAGCCAGGATTCCAGATCATCGCCCAGCATGTCCTGGGCGAACAGTTCGTCGAAATCGAGCCCGTCCATCGGCTTTAGCGCCCAGATCGCCATCGCGTAGTCGTTGCAGACGAAGCCCAGCGGCGCGGCGCCGAGTCGCTCCAGCCGCCGGGTCAGCAGCATGGCGAGCGTGGTGTGGGCCAGCCGGCCTTCGAACGGATAGACCACCATGAAGTGGCGTTTACCGCGCGGGAAGGTCTCCAGCAGCAGGTCGTCGGCCGGCGGGATCAGCGAGTGGTCGCGCTGGATCTCCAGCCATTCGCGAACGTCGGCGGGCAGCACCTTCCAGTGCTCTTGGTCGTACATCAGCTCGCGGACCCGCTTCGCCAGGAAGGTCGAGAGCGCGAACTTCGACCCGCCCCACGACGGCATCTTTGGGTCCTTGTTGGCGGCTGGACTAACCAGCACCTCGGTCCCGGTGACGCCGACCAGGGCCCAGACCTGGCCGGCGAAGACAAAGGTGTCGCCGGGGTCGAGCATCTCCAGCATGCCTTCCTCGACCTCGCCGATCTTGCGCCCGCCCCGGCGCGACTTGCCCATGGCGATCCGCACGGTGAGCATGGCGGGCGAGACGATGGCCCCGACATTGAGCCGATGGCGCTGGGCGGTCTCGGGATTGCGCACCCGCCAGAGCCCGTCCAGGGCCTTCACGATCCGCCGGAACCGGTCATAGGTCTTCAGCGCGTAGCCGCCGGTGGAGACGAAATCGACGACCTGCTCGAAGTCCTCCCAGGCCAGGTCTCGGTAGGGGCCGGCCGAGCGGACCTCGTCATAGAGCGCGATCAGGTCGAAGGGCTCGGAGCAGGCGCAGCCCATGACGTGCTGGGCCAGGACGTCCAGCGCGCCGATCCGGGTCGGCTCGCCGTCGAAGCGGTTCTCGGCGATGGCCTCGCGGGCGGCCTGGCACTCCAGCATCTCAAAGCGGTTGGCGGGCACGAACAGCGCGCGGCTGGGCTCGTCCAGCCGGTGGTTGGCGCGGCCGATCCGCTGCACCATCCGCGAGGCGCCCTTGGGCGAGGCCAGCTGGATCACCAGGTCGACGTCGCCCCAGTCGATGCCGAGGTCGAGGGTCGAGGTGCAGACCACCGCCCGCAACTCGCCCCGCGCCATCGCCGCCTCGACCTTGCGCCGCTGCTCGGCGGCCAGGCTGCCATGGTGCAGGGCGATGGGCAGGCTGTCCTCGTTCAGCCGCCACAGTTCCTGGAAGGCGAACTCAGCTTGGAAGCGGGTGTTGACAAACACCAGGGCGGTCCGGGCCCCCTTGATGGTGTCGTAGACCTCCTGCATCGCGTGCTTGGCGGTATGGCCGGCCCACGGCACGCGCCCCTCCGACAGCAGCATGTCGACGATCGGCTGGGCGCCGGCCGGACCACGCACCAGGTCGACGGTTTCGTAAACGGCCCTAGATGCTCCCCCACTGGGGGAGCTGTCGGCGAAGCCGACTGAGGGGGACTTCGACTCTCTTGCGGCGGCGACCCCCTCCACCACTTCGTGGTCCCCCTCCCCAAGCGGGGGAGGATCTGGTTCCGGGATTTTCCCATAGGCCAGCCAACGCCGGATCACGTCGGGATCATCCACCGTCGCCGACAGCCCGACCCGCCGCATGCCCGGCGCGAACTGCTGCAATCGCGCCAGGTCGAGCGCCAGCAGGTCGCCGCGCTTGGACGCATGCAGGGTGTGGATCTCGTCGAGGATCACGCAGGAGAGGTTCTCGAAATAGAGCCGCGCGCCCTCCCAGGCGCAGAACAGCGCCAGTTGCTCGGGCGTGGTCAACAGGATGTCCGGCGGCTTGACCCGCTGGCGCGCGCGCCGCGCCTGGCCGGTGTCGCCGGTGCGGCTCTCGGCGACGATAGGCAGGCCCATCTGGAGGATCGGCGCCATCAGGTTGCGCTCGACGTCCACGGCCAGCGCCTTCAGCGGCGAAATGTAGAGGGTGTGGATGCCCCGCGGCGTGTTGGACGGCGGCCGCTGGGCCAGGTCGATCAGGCTGGGCAGGAACCCGGCCAGGGTCTTGCCGCCGCCGGTCGGCGCGATCAACAGGGCGTCGGCCCCCGTGCGCGCCTTGGCGATCATCTCAAGCTGATGGGCGCGCGCGCTCCAGCCTCGGCTGTCGAACCAGGCGGCGAATTTCTCCGGCAAAAGATCGGGCGGTGTCGCCGCGGCGTCGGCCATCACCGCATATGATGTTCTCGTTCCGTTTCAGGCAAGGGCTCAAGCCGACGCCTGGTTCTCCAACCGCGTCAGCCAGTAGTCGGCGTCGTAGGTCGGATCGCCGGTCAGGTAGCGCCACAGCTTGATGCGGTTGACCATTTCCAGCCGCCCGGTGTCCTGCTCGAACCAGGGCTCGGGCGTCATCAGGATCTCCTCGACGCTCTCCGGCGGTTGCGATTTCACATAGAAGATCGGCCGCTGCGCCGACTGCGGCTGCAGGGTGGAGAGGTCGAACTTCCGAACCTGGGACTGGCTCGGGTTCATGCGGATCTTGAACATGGTGCGGGTGCGCTCAGCCAGGTTCACCCCGCCGCCGTGCCAGACGCCGGAATGCAGGAAGAGCAGGGTGCCGGCCTCGCAGACCATGTGCTGCTGGCCACAGATGTTCTGGTAGCGGCCCAGCGCCACCTCGCTGACCTTGCGCAGGTGGGTGCCGGGGATGAACCGGGTGCCGCCCATCTCCCGCGTCACCGCGTGCGGGTAGTACATGATCTGCACGTCGAAGGCCGTGCGCGGGTCGATGGTCGAGTCCTGATGGGTGTGCTGCGACACGCTCTCGCCGCCGGCGTGATAGGCGGGCGGGAAGGTCACGTGCAGGAAGTGGTGGTCGAAGGTCGGGGCCTCGCCGACCAGGCTGCAAATAGCGCCTGCCACCAGCGGCAGCTCCAGCATGCGGTTGACGGCGCAGCCTTGCGGATAGGCGCGCGCCAGCGCCGTGCCGGCGGCGACCTCGGGAACGCCGGCTTCGGCCAGCAGCCGGCCATAGGCCTGGCGCAGGGTGGAGTCCGGCTGCGGCGAGGCGATGTCGCCCATCTCGGCCAGGAACTGGGTGTTGATGTCCTGCGGCACCACGCCGTCGAAGCGCAGGAACCCACGCGCTGTGAAGCTGGCCATCTGGCTGGCGGTGAGCAGGGGCAGGTCGGTCATGCCGCAACCTCCACGAGGCGTTCGAAGAAGAACTCGTACTTCAGGTAGCTGACGTCGAACTCCGCACCGCGTTGGTGGGGCAGGATCTGCGAGGCTTGGAACAGCCGCCAGCCGTCCTTCAGAGCATCGACGCCAGTCCTGTAAGGCGGAGTGTCTGTATCGCCGGCCATCGGCCGGGTCTCGCCCGTGCCGTCATAGACCGCCCAGGCGACAGTGGGCGCATCCAGCGCCGAATTGGCCAAGTATAGAACCAGCACCTTCTGGCGCGTCATTTGTCTCGTCCCCGTCCCGGACTGTCTCGCCAGGTTGGCGACGATCATGGGCGCAGGCGCGAGCGCTCGACAACTTCTATTTGTCCCGAATGCGGATGACGTAACGGAAGATCAAATTGGGAACGTCGCCGCTGACATCGGGCGTGAACGTCGCTAAGTCCAAGGGGTGAACGCCCCTTCCGCCACCCTTGATCTCGCCCCGGCGCTTGTCGTGCTGCCGGGACCGCGCGCGGCTGTCGCCGATGGCGGCGGAAGCCAGGCGGTGCGGGCGCCGGATGCGCGTGATCTGTTCGAGCATGGCCCGGTCCTGGTCGCCCACGCCTCGATGACCGCCAAGCGGCTGGGGCTCTATGCGCCGGCCAGGGCCTCGGGGCTGTTCGACGCCATGGAGTTGTTCGCCTTCGTGCGGCCGGCGCGGTTCTGCGCGCCGTCGGCGGCGGGGCTGGCCCTGGCGCTCGGCCTGCCCGAACCCAAGGGCGCGCCGGCCCAGGCGCAGACCCTGCGCGAGGCGGCCCGCCTGCTGCTGGCCGAGGTCGCCGCGACGCCCGAGCCCAGCCGTGAAGAAGCCCTGGCCATCGCCGAGACCCTGATGCGGGTCGGCTGGGCCTGGGGCCCCCCGGTGGTCGCGGCCCTGCGATCGGCCCCGGTCGGCAACCAGTTTCGGACCTCGGGCCTGGACGTCTGGACCCGGGTCATGGAGTGGGAGGACCAGGCGCCGCCGGGCGAAGCCACCTCCACCCCCATCGCCGGCGAGGACGCCGCCAAGCGCTTGGCTGAACTGCTGCAGCGCTCGGGCCTGGACGAGAGCCGCCCGGCTCAGGCGGAGTACGCTTCGGAAACCGCCTATGTGTTTCAACCGAGGGAGCGCGAGGGCGAGCCGCGGATGATGCTGGCCGAGGCGGGGACCGGGGTCGGCAAGACGCTGGGCTATCTGGCCCCGGCCTCGCTGTGGGCCGAGGCCAACGGCCCCTCGGTGTGGATCTCCACCTACACCCGCGCCTTGCAGCGTCAGATCGAGCGCGAGAGCCATTCGATCTATCCCGACCCCAAGGTCCGGGCGCGCAAGGCGGTGGTCCGCAAGGGCCGCGAGAACTACCTCTGTCTGCTGAACTTCCAGGACATGGCCAACACCGCTCAGCTCGGTAACGCCGACCTGATCGGCATGGGCCTGGCCGCCCGCTGGGTGCGCGCCACCCGCGACGGCGACATGACCGGCGGCGACTTCCCGGCCTGGCTGCCGACCCTGTTCGCGGTGCCGGCGGCGGGGCAGGCCAGTGCGGCCAACTTGGTCGACAGGCGCGGCGAGTGCATCCACGCGGGGTGCTCGCATTACCGGACTTGCTTCGTGGAAAAGGCGATCCGGGGGTCGCGCAAGGCCGATATCGTCATCGCCAACCACGCCCTGGTCCTGACCCAGGCTGCCTTTGACGGCGCCCGCGCGGCGCGCGGCTCGAAGGGCGACGGCGAGACCACCCAGCTCAAGCGCATCATCTTCGACGAAGGCCACCACCTGTTCGACGCCGCCGACGCCGCCTTCGCCGCGGCGCTGTCGGGCCAGGAAACCGCCGAGCTACGGCGCTGGATGCGCGGGCCCGAGGGCCGTGGCCGGCGCGGCCGGGGCCTGGAGGCTCGGCTGATGGACATGCTGGGCGACCGCGAGGACGCCCGCGCCGCCCTGACCGACGCCCTGCACGCCGCCGCCGCCCTGCCAGGCGAGGGCTGGTCGGGCCGCATCGCCCCGCCGAACGGCGAGGTGAACCCGATCGGACCGATCGAACTGTTCCTGGTGGCGGTGATCGAGCAGCTGCGCGCCCGCGCCGCGCCCTCGGACGTCGGCATGGAGTGCGCGGCCCGGCCGGCGCTCGACCGCGTGCGCGCCACCGCTCGCGACGCCGCCGCCGCCCTGGCCAAGATCGAGGCCCCGCTGCTGGCTCTGGCGCGTCATCTGGAAGACCTGCTGGACGAGGAAGCCGCTCAGATCGTCACCAGCGACCGGGGCCGGATCGAGGGCGCGCTGCGTGGCCTGGACCGTCGCTGCCGCATGCAGCTGCCGGCCTGGCGCTCGATGCTGCGCGCCATTGACGAGGACGCCGAGGACGATCCCGACTTCGTCGACTGGTTCGACGCGACCTTCCTCTATGGCCGGGTGGTCGACGCCGCCAGCCGCCGCCACTGGGTCGATCCGACCGAACCCTTGACCAACGCCGTCATCGCTCCGGCCCACGGGGTGCTGGTCACCAGCGCGACGCTGTCGGACGCCACGCTGGACGATCCCTTCGCGCTCGCTGAGATGCGCACCGGCGCCGCGCGCCTGCCCGACCGGCCCAAGACCCTGAAACTGACCTCGCCCTTCGACTACGCCAACAACGCGCGGGCCTATGTGGTCACCGATGTCGGGCGCGACGATCCCCGGCAGGTGGCCGCGGCGATGCGCGAGCTGTTCCTGGCGGCCGGGGGTGGGGGGCTTGGCCTCTTCACCGCCATCCGCCGACTGCGCGCCGTGCATGAGCGAATCGCCGCTCCGCTGGCCGACAAGGGCCTGGCGCTCTACGCCCAGCACGTGGACCCGCTGGAGGTCGGCGCCCTGGTCGATATCTTCCGCGCCGAGGAAGACGCCTGCCTGCTCGGCACAGATGCTGTCAGGGACGGGGTCGACGTGCCGGGCCGCTCGCTGCGGCTGCTGGCCTTCGACCGCGTACCCTGGCCGCGCCCTGACATCCTGCACAAGGCCCGCCGCACCCGGTTCGGCGGCAAGGGCTATGACGACGGCGTCGCCCGCGCCCGCATCAGCCAGGCGTTCGGTCGCCTGATCCGCCGCGCCGACGACAAGGGCGTGTTCGTGATGCTCGACGCCGCCGCGCCCACCCGCCTGTTCTCCAGCCTGCCCGAAGGCGTGCGCGTCGACCGCCTGGGCCTGGTCGAGGTGATCGAGGCGGTGACGGAGTTTCTAGGGCCTGCGAGGAACGCGGACGGCGCCTAGGGCCTCGGCGTGCGGAGCAGTTCGCCCTCGATGGCGTCCAGCAACGGCGGCGCGGCGCGGTCGATATTGGCCAGGACAACCGCGACATAGCCGCGATCCAGATAGAGGCGCACGCGGGTGCTGATGCCCCGGTCCAGGCCAGAGTGGCCGGCGGAAAAACCGACCGCGCCACGGCCGATCTCAAAGCCGGCGCCGTAGTTGTTGCGGTCCTCGTCGGCCCACAGGCGTTGCAGGGAAGCCTGGGAGATCAACTTGCCCGACTGCAGGGCCTGGGCGAAGCGATGCAGGTCGCCGACGGTGGAGTATCCGCCTCCGGCCGGAATGCCGCGCCGTAGGATGCGGATCGAGTTCTCCCGCCAGCCGAACGGACTGTCGAGAATACGGGTGTAGCCGATGGCGAGGTTCTCAACCGGATCGTCGATGAGGTAGCTACCGGTCGAGGTCATACCCGCAGGCGTGAAGATGTGGCGCTGGACATAGGCGTAGTAGTCCTCGCCGGACGCCTGCGCGATCACGGCCCCTAGCAGCAGCATGCCGGTGTTGCTGTAGTTGAAGGTCTCGCCAGGCGTGGTCGTGAGCCGCGCGTCGCGGACCAGGGGCTTGAACTGGTCCAGCTCGCGAAGGCGGAAGCGAGGTCTTGTTTCGAGTTCGTCGATGACATCGGGGGTGAGGCCGCTGGTATGGGTCATCAACTGCCAGACCGTGACCTTTCGAGCGACTTCGGGATCAAGCCAAGATGAGTCCAGGTAGCGGTCGAGCGTGGCGTCCAGCGACAGCTTGTCGGCCTCGACCAACTGCATCGCGGCCACCACCGTGAACATCTTGTCGATGGAGGCGAGGTTGAAACGCGTCGTCGTGGTGTTGGCGACATGATAGCGGCGGGTGGCTTCGCCGCAGGCCTTCTCCACCAGAACCTTCTCGCCGGCTGCGACAAGGACCGCCCCTGAGAACACGCCGCCCGCGCAGCCCCTATCCACCAGCCCGGAGACGCGATCCACGAACTCGCCTTGGGTCGACGGTTTCACCGGCGGCACGGCCCAGGCCGGCGCGGGGGTGAGGTCGAACGAGGTGATGCTTGGGGTGTCGGTGGCTTCGAGCGTCAGCTCGACCCCCTGGATTCCGCCATAGATGCGGTTGCGCACCGCAACCTCGACAAGGCGACTCCCCGGCCGCGTTCGAGCGCCGATGAGATCAACCCCGCCGCCGTTGATCCAGCGCTGGTCTTCGAAGAAACCGCCGATGGCTTCCAGCGGCGCGGACTCGACGTCCCGCAACATGAATCGCTCGAAGCCTGGCTGGCTGTTAACCGCGTCGGCGTAGAGGCGCCCGAAGGCTTCGGCCTCGGGCTGGGTCAGCGCCCGGGGCGCGGCGGCGACCGGCGCGGCCAGGGCCGCGGCCACAATCAAGCCGATGACCACATTGCTCAGGTCCCGCATACTATCTCCATCCTGGGTGGTGATTGCCGATCGTTGCAATGCTAGGGGCGTGCGTCAACGGGCGCCCGTTCCGGCTAATGCCCTGCCGACTTCGAGAAGACGTTGATCACCACGACGCCGGCCAGGATCAGGCCCATGCCGAGGAAGGCGGGGAGGTCGAGGCGTTGCTTGAACAGCACCCAGGCGATGGCGGTGATCAGCACGATGCCGACGCCCGACCAGATCGCGTAGCCGACGCCGACCGGGACGGTCTTCATGGAGTGCGACAGGCACCAGAAGGCGAAACCGTAGCCGGCGACGGTGATCAGCGACGGGCCGAGCTTGGAGAAGCTGTCCGAGGCCTTCAGCGCCGTGGTGGCGATCACCTCGGCGACAATGGCCAGGCCCAGCCACGCATAACCGTTCATGCTCGTTCCTCTGACGCTCCCAGGACGGGGCCGCCAATGTGAGGTGGTTCGAGGCCGCTGGCCACGACGCTCGCGCCGCATTGACTTGCGTCCGGGGCCGCGCGGGTGGAAGCATGACGCGGTCGGGGTTTCTGCGCCCGCTCGCAAGGCGGGCGCCTAGGCTTGGGAGGACGGACCATGGGCAGACCAGGTTCCGGCTCGACACGCGCCATCGCCCTTGTGGGGGCGCCGGGAGCCGGCAAGACAACCCTTTTGGAAGCCATGCTATTCGCCAGCGGCGCGATCCTGCGCCAGGGCGAGGTGGGCGCGACCAGCGTCGGCGACGCTAGCCCCGAAGCGCGCCAGCGAGGCCAGTCCACCGAACTGAACATCGCCGGCTTCGAGTTCATGGGCGAGCGCTACGCCGTGATCGACTGTCCCGGATCGCCGGAGTTTTCCGGCTGCGAGGACTATGTGCTGCCGGCCGTGGATCTGGCCGTTGTGGTGGCCGATCCCAACCCGGTTCGCGCCGGGCTGTTGCAGCCGATCCTGAAGGCGCTGGAGGATCGCGGGGTCCCGCACGCGGTCTTCGTCAACCGCATCGACCAGGCGCGCGGCGGGCTGGACGATTTCATGGCGGCGCTGGCCCCGGCCTCCGGTCTTCCGCTGGTGGCGCGCCAGATCCCGCTGGTCGAGCAGGAGAAGGTGACCGGCTTCGTCGACCTGGCCCTGGAGCGGGCCTTCGTCTACCGGCCGGGCCAGGCCTCGGCGCAAATCGACCTGAGCGGCGAGATCGCCGCCCTGGAGGCCGACGCCAGGTTCCATATGCTGGAGCAGTTGGCCGATTTCGACGACGAACTGATGGAACAGCTGCTGTCGGATCTCAATCCGAGCCAGGACGCGGTGTTCGCCGACCTTGTCGCCGACCTCAGCGGCGGCTTGATCGTGCCGGTGTTCTTCGGTTCAGCCCTGAACGGCTTTGGCGTGCGCCGGCTGCTGAAGGCACTGCGGCATGAGACGCCTGATGTCTCGGTCGCCGCCGAACGGATGGGGCTGGACGGCGCCTGCGCCTATGTCTTCAAGACCTCCTATGCCGGGCAGGCGGGCAAGGTCGCCTATGCCCGGGTCATGGGCGGCGCCTTGACCGACGGCGAGGAACTGACCGCTGAGACCGGCGACAAATGCCGGGCCGGCGGGCTGCTGGCGGTCTCGGGCCTCAGCACCCGCAAGATCGACAAGGCCCAGCCCGGCGACGTGGTCGGGATCGCCAAGCTGGAGGCCGCCAGCGCCGGTCAGGTGCTGTCGATGGACGGCAAGGCGCGCGCCAGCGTCATGCCGGTTTCGCCCCTGCCGACGCTCTATGCGATGTCGATCGCCGCCAAGGACCGCAAGGACGACGTGCGGTTGTCGGCGGCGCTGGCCAAGCTGGCGGAGGAGGACCCGGCTCTGGAGGTCACCCTCGATCCGGAGACCCAGGAGACCCTGATCTCAGGACGCGGCGAAACCCACCTGCAGGTCACGGTCGAGCGTCTGCGCCGGCGTTTCGGACTGGAGGCGACGACGCAGCCGCCAAAGGTCTCCTACAAGGAGTCGGTGCGCAAACCGGTCACCCAGCGCGGCCGCCACAAGAAGCAGACCGGCGGCCACGGTCAGTTCGGCGACGTGGTGCTGGAGATCAAGCCCCGCGCCCGCGGCGAGGGCTTCGCCTTCTCGCAGAAGATCACCGGCGGCGTGGTGCCCAAACAGTGGATACCCTCCGTCGAGCAGGGGGTGCGCGACGCCTTGGAGCGGGGGCCGCTCGGCTTCCCGGTCACCGATGTCGAGGTGGTGCTGACCGACGGCTCCTATCACAGCGTCGACTCCTCGGAGATGAGTTTCCGCGCGGCGGGCCGGCTGGCCATGAGCGACGGCCTGCGGGCCAGCGCCCCCTACCTGCTGGAGCCGATCGAGAAGCTGACCATCCATGCGCCCCAGACCTCGACTTCGAAGATCACCCAGGCGGTGTCGGCGAGGCGCGGCCAGATCCTCGGTTTCCAGCCGCGGGAGGGCTGGAGCGGTTGGGACGACATCGAGGTCTGCCTGCCGAGGGCCGAGCGCCAGCACCTGATCGCCGAGTTGCGCGGCCTGACCCAGGGGCTGGGCGACTTCACCGCCCAGTTCGACCACATGGCCGAGATCCCCGGGCGGCTGGCCGAGGAGATCGTCAAGCGCGAGCGGCCGGCGGCCTAGGGGGCAAGAGCCCCCTCAGCCGGCTTCGCCGCCAGCTCCCCCAGAGGGGGAGCATCTAGGCTTTGAGCAGATCCTCCCCCTCTGGGGGAGCTGGCGCGCGTAGCGCGACTGAGGGGGACTTAGTGCTTGCCGCGATCGCGGCCGAAGTTCGGTTCGGCGCTTTCCTGGCCCGCGGCGATGATGCCGCGGCGGATTTCGCGGGTGCGGGTGAAAAGCTCGTGCAGCTTGTCGGCCTCGCCCCAGCGGATGGCGCGCGACAGCGCCTGCAGGTCCTCGGTGAAGCGGCCGAGAATCTCCAGCACCGCGTCCTTGTTGGCCACGAACACGTCGCGCCACATGGTCGGGTCCGACGCGGCGATGCGGGTGAAGTCGCGGAAGCCGCCGGCCGAGTATTTCATCACCTCGGCCTGGGTGACCTCCTCCATGTCGGCGGCGGTGCCGACGATGTTGTAGGCGATCAGGTGGGGCAGGTGGCTGGTGACGGCCAGCACCAGGTCGTGGTGGCGGTCGTCCATCTGGTCGACATTGGCGCCCAGCGCCCGCCAGAACTCCGACAACCGGCCGACCGCCTCGACATAGGGCTCGTCGGTTCTGGCTTGGGGGGTGAGGATCACCCAGCGGTTCTGGAACAGCTCGGCCAGGCCCGCGTCGGGGCCCGAGTGCTCGGTGCCGGCGATCGGGTGGCCAGGAATGATGAAGACGCTGTCTGGAAGCGCGGCGGCCAGGGCGTCGGCGACCGAGCCCTTCACCGAGCCGACATCGGTCACGGTGGCGCCAGGCTTCAGCGCCGCGGCGGCGGCCTTGGCGGCCTCGCCCATGGCCAGCACCGGCACGGCCAGCACCACGAGGTCGGCGTCCTTCACCGCTTCGGCGATGTCGGCGGTGACCTCGTCGGCATAGCCCAGTTCGACGATGCGCTGGCGGTGCGCTTCGCTGGCGTCGGCGACGGCGACCACGCCGACCACGCCGGCCTCGCGCGCCGCCCGGATCACTGAGGAGCCGATCAGCCCGCAGCCGATCACCGCCATCCGAGGATAGATCACGCTCACGCCGGTTGGTCCTTCATGAAGTCTTGCAGCGCCTCGACCACGGCCCGGTTGTGCTCTTCCAGGCCGATGGTGATGCGCAGGTGGTTGGGCAGGCCGTAGCCGGCCACGTAACGGACGATCAGGCCGCGCGCGCTCAGGAAGGCGTCGGCCTCCTTGGCGGTCTTGCCAGGCGTGGTCGGGAACCCGACCAGCACGAAATTGGCCGCCGAGGGCAGCGGTTCGAGGCCAAGGCCGCCGAGCTGCTGCGTCAGCCACGGCCGCCATTGGTCGACCAGGGCCAGCGAGCGCTGCTGGAACTCGTCGTCGGCCAGGGCTGCGACGGCGGCCAGCTGGGCCGGGATATTGACGTTGAAGGGCAGGCGGATGCGGTCGATGGCCCCGGCCATCTCCTCGGGCATATAGGCCCAGCCCACCCGCAGGGCGGCGAGGCCATGCAGCTTGGAGAAGGTGCGGGTGACCACGACATTGTCGAACTCACGCACCATCGACATGCCGTCCTCATAGGCCGGGTCGTGGCAGAACTCGGCATAGGCGCCGTCCAGGCAGAGCACCACGCTGGGCGGCAGGGCCGCGTGCAGCCGGCGGATCTCTGCGGCCGAGTTCCAGGTGCCGGTCGGGTTGGCCGGATTGGCGACGAAGACGATGCGGGTGCGCGCGTCGACCAGCTTCAGCAGCTCGTCGACATCGACGCGGTAATTGGGTTCGGGCGCCATCCGCACCTGCGCTTGGCAGGCCCGCGCACCGATGGCGTAGGCGCCAAAGCCGAACTCGCCCTGGACGATGTTGTCGCCGGGTTCGAGGAAGGCCTGGTTCAGGAGCTGGAAAATCTCGTCGGAGCCGCAGCCGAACAGCAGGCGTTCCGGCTCCAGGCCGTACTTGGCCGCCAGCGCCTCGCGCAGGGCGGTGGTGCGGCCGTCGGGGTACATCTGCAGCTTGTCGAAGGCGGTGGAGAAGGCCTCGCGGGCGTCTGGGCTGGAGCCCAGGATGTTCTCGTTGGCCGACAGCTTCAATGGATGCTCGACGCCGTCGACCTTGGACTTGCCCGGCACATAGGGGGCGATGTCCATGATGCCCGGCTTGGGCGTCGGACGGGGCGCGGCGGAACGGTCGAGAACGATGTCGGTCATTGAGGCGAAGGCCGGTCGTGACGGGAGGGACGGCTCGTCCTTACACGTCCAGCTGTGCAGGCGCAGCCCCGATGACGCCGGTGAGGCGGCCCGGCGCGCGGGCCAGCCGCGCGTCGTCGGGCTGATAGAAGCCGAGCAGGGCGAACAGTTTCAGCCCCCCGGCTTCGGCGATCAGGTCGCCGGCGACGCCGTCGCGGCCCAGGGCGTCCTCGATGGACTGGGCCGAGCCGGCGGCGTCGGTGACCCAATAGGTCAGGTCCGACCCGGTCGGCTCGACATCGACATCAGCCACGGCCAGGGCCGAGAGCGGCCCCCAGGCGGTCAGGCAGGGCAGGGTCGCGAACACCTTCAGTTTCGGTTCGGCCAGCAGACGGCCCCACCAAGGGGTGTCGGAGGCCAGCGCCAGGATGGCCACGCCGCCCGGCGTCTTGGCCGCGGCCAGGGCGTCCTCGGCCTTGGCGACCTGGCGCAGGGACGGCGCGGCGCCGAAGCGCAGGCGCGCGCCCTCGACCGCCCGGCCGGAATCGCGACCGCCGAAGACGGTCAGATGGAAGGCACCTTGGCGCGAGAGGCTGTCGCCGATCAGCTCGCGCCAGATCCGCACCACCAGGCTGGGACGCGCGGCGTTGCGGGGCTTGTCGAGCAGGGCGCGGACCACCTGGGCCTCGCGGCCGGGGCGCAGGGCGAACTTGTCGCCGTCGCCGGCGGCGGCCTTGGCCGCGGCGACCTGGATGGCCAGGCCGGCTCGCTCATCCACCAGGGCCAGGAGCTGAGCGTCGATCGCGTCGATGCGGGTCCGGACGGCGTCCAGGCTCGGCGCAGCGGTCTTGGGATCGGCCTCAGCCATTTTGTCCCCCGAAAACGAAGGTTTGGCGCTTAGGTCATTGCGGCGAGGGGCGCAATAGGCGCCGTCGCCGCAAGAAAGTTGCATCGGAAACTGCTTGGTTCAGTAGACCTTGGGCGCGGGGCCCACGGCGACAGGACCCAAAGTGGTCTGGCCGGCCTGGAAGGTGACATTGGCCTGCGCCACGTCGCCGGTTCCCTGGCGGGCGGCGGCGACCGCCGAGGCGGCGAGCGCGGCTTCCGGGCGGATGACGCCGGTCTCGGCCATGGCGCTGAGCGCCTTGGGGGCTTCGCGCAGGGTGACGTCCAGATGTCCCGTCAGGCGGCCGTCATAGCCGACGCCGAGCGTGCCCGACTTGGCGCCGATCACCGCCTCGCCGGCGGTGATCCCGGCTTGGCGCACGGTCATCAGGCCGCCGGCGGCGACCCAGCTGCGAACCGCGTCTGGCCAATCGCCACCCTTGAAGGCGCTGACCTTCGAGAGCGTCGAGTCCCAGAGGATGGAGATCGGCTTGTCGCCGGCCAGTCGGGCGAACAGGCCCGACAGCTGCGCCTTGCCGGCGTCGACCTTGAACATCACCGCGGCCTGGTCGTCGGGACCCGGGCGTAGGTGGAACACCACCTTGTCGGCGGCCGAGAGGGCGAAGGGCTGGGCGCCGGCGGCCGGCGCGAAGGTGAGCTTGGTCCCCTCGAACGAGAAGTTCGGCAGCGGGCTGTCGAGATGCGAGAGGCTGGCGTGGATCACGTCGCCCTTGACGCTCACCGCCCCGCCGGTCGGGCGGGTGAAGGTGAGGCCGGTCGGCGTGGCGATCACCCAGGTTCCCAGGCCGTGCATATAGGCCTGGGTCTCCAGGCGCGGCGCGGCCAGACCCCAGCCGGACGGCTCGCGCAAGCGCGCGTCGGTCAGGGTGACGTTCAGCCGGAAGGGATAGCCGGTGATCCGCCGTTCGGCCCAGGACACGTCGTATCCGGCCTTGCGCAGCTGTTCGGCGCCGGCCTCGATCCGCTCGGCCGCCTGGGCGCGGGCATAGATCCAAAAGCCGCTCCAACCGACCGCCGCGACCAGGGTTATGGCGAAGGGAAGATACAGCCCCATGCGTCCGCGTTTGCGGGGCGCGAGCGGATCGGGCACAGGAGAGAGAGGCGGAGCGGGTTTTGCGCGGCGGGCCATGTCGGTTGAGCGTTGGGTTTTCGGTTACGGGTCGCTGATGTGGCGGCCGGGTTTTGAGCACCTGGAGCGCCAGGCCGCCACCCTACACGGGCGGCGTCGGGCATTCTGCATCTATTCGGTGCATCACCGCGGCACCTATGAACGCCCCGGCCTGGTCTTGGGGCTGGCCCCCGGCGGCGCGGTGCGCGGCGCCGCCTACCGCGTCGCCGAAGAGATCTGGCCCGAGGTCTACGGCTATCTGCGTGAGCGCGAGCAGCCGACCGAGACCTATGTCGAGGCCAGCGCCACCGTGCGGCTGGCCGACGGACGCAAGGTGGAGACCCTGACCTTCCTGTCCGACGTGCATCATCCGCAATGGGCCGGCGCGCTGTCGCTGGAGCGCCAGGCTGAACTGATCGCCGGGGCCACCGGGCTCTCGGGGCGCAATGTCGAATACCTGCGCGACCTGATCATCCACCTGCGCCAGCAGGGGATACGCGACCACGCCATGGAAAAGCTGCTGGTCATGGTCGATGCGCTGGAGCTGGTGGCGAAATAGACCGCCAGATGCTCCCTTGTTCCTCCCCTGCGTAGCGGAGGAGAGGGAGGAACGAGGCCTACAGAACCAGCAGCTTGTTCGACGCGGTCTCGATGCGCTCTTCCAGGAGGCGCATGAACTCGGCCCGCTTCAGGCCGGGCGCGATCGGCTCCAGATACTCGAAGACGATGGTCCCGGGTTTGCGCATGAAGCCGTGCTTGGGCCAATGGACGCCGGAGTTGGTGGCCACCGGGTGCACTGGCACGTCGAGTTCGCGATAGAGCGCGGCGATGCCGGGCTTGTAGTCAGGCGGCGCGCCGGGCTCCGAACGGGTGCCTTCCGGGAAGATCAGCACCTGGCGGGCGTCGACGAAGCGCTCCTTGGAGTCGCGCATCAACTTGCGCAGCGCCGTCGAGTGACCTCCGCGGTCGACCACGATCATCTTGCCCTTCATGGCCCACCAGCTGAAGAACGGGATCCACATCAGCTCCTTCTTGGTCACCATGCAGGCGTCCGGCAGGAAGGCGAACTGGGCGAAGACGTCGAACATGCACTGGTGCTTGGACGCCACCAGGGCCGCGCCCTTGGGCATATGCTCGCGGCCCCGGACCTCGATCCTGATGCCGCAGATCACCCGTAGCAGGAAGATGATGCCGTTCGCCCAGACGCCCATCAGACGCATGATCCACCAACGCGGGCCGAGCAGGGCCGGCGACAGGCCGACAGCCACCATCACCGACCAGATGTAGAACAGGGCCACGAAGAGCAGGGAACGCAGGGCGGTCAAGAACGTCAGCCTTTCTTGGGCGCGGGGTCTTCCGCATCGGCGCGGGGCCCCAGACCTAGGACCGCTTCGCGGCCCAGGATCGCCAGATATTTGCAGTATTCTACGACCATCAAGCGCGCGCCGCCGCTAGTTCCCCACCAGCGACGGGCTTTCAGCACCGAGGTCGCCACGGGGTAGGGGGTCAGCTTGGTGTCGGGCATGGCGCCGCGCAGCTCCAGCATGGCGCGCGGCATGTGGTAGTCGGCGGTGACCACGATCAGGCTGTCGAAGCCCATGGCGCGCGACCACTCCTGGGTCTCGCGGGCGTTGCCGACGGTGTTGGCGGCGTCGAAGCCCAGGTCCACGCAGCAGTCATAGAGCCGGCGGACCGCGCGGCTAACCGTGCGGATGTCTTCGCGCGAGGCCTCGCGGTTGACGCCCGAGACCAGCATGCGTTTGGCCTTGCCGTCTTCCAGCAAGCCCATGGCCGCGCCGATGCGGGCGTTGGAGCCGGCTCCGGTCAGGGCGACCACGCCGTCGGCGATTTCCGGTTCGGGCGCCGGGGTCGAGCGTTCGACCCGGGCGGCGAACGCCAGCAGGCCCGCGGCCCAGATGGCGGCGACCACGAGGATGGCGGTGAGCCCCCTCACGCCAGGTCTCGGATCATCGCCTGGGCGGTCAGGCGCGCGGCGAGCGCGGCCACCGCGCCGGCGGCCAGCGGGGCGGGCAGTACGGCCAGCAGGTCGAGCCAGGAGATCGGCAGAACGGGCGTCAAACCTTGGCCTCCCCCCGCCAGGCGCAAAACAGCCCCCATGATCGCCGCCGCGCCCGCGCCGAACAAGCCCGCGATGGCCGCCATCTTCGCAAACCGCAACTGGAACAGTCCGGCGATGAAACTGTCCTCGGCGCCCGACAGGTGCAGCACCTCGACCACCTCGCGCCGCGCGGCGAGCCCGGCGCGGGTGGCGAAGGCGACGACCGCCGCAGCGGCGGTGGCGATCAGGCCAAACACCGCCAGGCCGATCCAGCGGGCGATCTGGGCGGCGTGCTGGATGTCGGCCATCCAGACGGAATGATCATCGACCACGGCGTCCAGGCCCTGGGCCTTCAGCGCGTTATCCAGGGCGGCCGCGTCGGCCGGGGCCTCGGTCGTCAGCTGGACGGCGACCAGCCGCGGCACCGGCAGGTCGGAGAGGTCGGCGTCACCGAGCCACGGCGCGATCAGCGCCTCGGCCTTTTCACGTTCCAGCGCCCGGGCCTCGGCCACGCCGGGCACGCCGGCCAGGGTCTCGGCGGCGCGGGCGGCGGCGCCGTCCGGGGTCTCGTTGGCCTTGGGGCGCACGATGACGGTGGCTTGGCCGTCGAGCTGGCCGGTCCAATCACGGGCTGCGCGGTTGGTCGCCAGCACGGCCAGCAGGGTCAGGCAGGCCAGGAAGCACAGCGTCGCCACCACGAAGGTCAGCGACCCGTCGCGGGAGTCGGCCTCCGGCAGGAAGGCGGCGGGGCGCCAGCGCTCGACGTCGAAATCGCTCATGAGCGATGGCCATGGGCGGTCAGCCGCCCATTGTCCAGGTGCAGGACCGGCATGCCCGAGCGGGCGACCAGGTCCTCGTCGTGGGTGGCGAACAGGACGGTGGTGCCCAGGCGGTTCAGTTCCACGAACAGCTTCAGGATACGCAGGCCCATTTCCGGATCGACATTGCCGGTCGGCTCGTCGGCCAGCAGGATCTCGGGACGGTTCACCACGGCCCGGGCGATGGCCAGTCGCTGCTTCTCGCCGCCCGCCAGCGTCGCCGGCATGGCGTGCATCCGGTGCTTCAGCCCGACCCAGGCCAGCAGTTCGGCCACGTCGCCGCGATAGCTGTCGGCCTTGCGACCCTCGATGCGCAGCGGCAGGGCGGTGTTGTCGAACACCGACATGTGCTCCAGCAGCTTGAACTCTTGATAAACCACGCCAATCCTGCGGCGCAGGAAGGGCTGATCCTCGCGTGCGACGGTGGAGACGTCCTGCCCGAACAGGTGCATGAGTCCCTTCGAGGGCTTCTCAGCCAGGAACAGGAGCTTGAGCAGCGAGGTCTTTCCCGCTCCCGACGCGCCGGTCACGAAGTGGAATGACCCAGGCGCAAGGGAGAAGGTAAGATCCTTCAGAGTCTCGGGGGCACGACCATAGCGCATCGAAACATCATCGAAGCGGACAACAGCGTGATCGGCGTCAGGTGCGCCTGTGGCGTTTGGGTTTCTGGACATGAGAGCCGAAATCGGCGACCTCGGTTGAGGTTGCTGGAGCGTCCGATTCGGCCGTCATGATACTGACCTGTCCAGAGTGCGCCACCAGCTATTTCGTGGATGATTCCAAGATCCCCACGGAAGGCCGCGCTGTGAAGTGCGCCGGTTGCGGGGCGCGGTGGACCGCAAACCTCGAAGACCCCTCGCTCCAGCTCGAAAAAAACGACGAGGAAGGCGCCTTCGCCCGCGAGCCCGCGCCGGAGATTTCCGAAGATCGCCCGATCCGGGAGCTGCCCGGCGAGGAGCTGCCTAAGGTCTTCCGCGCTAAGGCCGACACTGAGCGCCGGGTGCGCGAAGCGGCGACCACCGGGGTGATCTGGGCCGGCATGGCCGCGGTCCTGGCGGTGCTGATCGCCGTCGCCATCATTTTCCGGGTCGACGTCGTGCGGCTGTGGCCGCGGACGGCCAGCGCCTATGCCGGCGTCGGCCTGCCGGTGAACAGCCTGGGCCTGGTCATTGAGGGCGTGCGCTTCGAGCCCGCCTTGCAGGACGGTCACGCCGCCCTGGCCGTCTCGGGCATGATCCGCAACATCGAGGACAGGCCGGTGGTGTCGCCGCCGCTGCGCATCAGCCTGCTGAACGCCGACGGCAAGGCCATCGCCACCAAGATCGCCCGGCCCGCCGACGCCAAGATCCCGTCTGGCGAAACCCGCCACTTCGCGATCGCTCTACTCGATCCCCCGGCCAGCGCCCGTGAGCTCGAGGTGGCGTTCGCGCCGATGGAGCCGATCAATCTGAAGGTCCATCAGGCCGACCCCGCGCCTGGCGCGCACGACGCCGCCCCGCCGGCTCTGCGCCCGGCCGCCGGCGCGCCGACCCCGCCGCCGGTCGAGGCCCAGCCCCTGGCGGTCGGAACCCCCGACGCCCTGGCTTCGCATGACTGAGACCCCTGACAACCGCACGCCCGTCGTCCTGCTGAGCGAGGACGAGGTGGCGCGGCGCGTCGAGGCGCTGGCCCGCGAGATCGCGCCGCGCATCGACGACGACACCGTCGCCGTCTGCCTGCTGACCGGCGGGCTGTGGTTTGCTTCCGACCTGACCAGGGCCCTGGCGCGCGCCGGCCGTCATGTCCGCTTCGATGCATTGTGGCTGGCCTCCTACGGCGACGAGCGCGCCAGCCTGGGCCGCTGCGAGGTGCGCGCCGACCTGCAGCGCCCGCTGTCTGGCCGCACCGCCCTGATCATCGACGATGTGATCGACACCGGCCTGTCGCTGTCGGAGGCCCAGCGCCTGGTGCGTGACGCCGGCGCCAGCCGGGCGCTGACGGCGGTGTTCGCCTCCAAGCCCTGGCCGACCCCGCGCGCCATCGTGCCGGACTTCGTGGCCTGGCAGGCCCCGGCCCGGTTCCTGGTCGGCTACGGCATGGACGCGGCCGGGGCGATGCGCGGCCTGCCCTATATCGGGGCCTTGGACTAGGCCGACAGGCGCGCGGGCACGTCCTGGGCGCACCAGCCGGCCACCGCATAGAGCAGCTCGGCGGGTTGGATCGGCTTGGGGTGGGCGTCGTCGAAGCCCAGCCCCATCAGCCGCTCGCCCTCGCCGGACATGGCGTCGGCGGTGAGCGCGATCACCGGAATATCGATGCGCCCGGCCTTGCCGGCGCGGATCTGGGCCAGGGCCTCGATCCCGTCCATCCGCGGCATGTGGACGTCCATCAACACGGCGTCGAACTGACCGGCGCGCAGTTCCTCAAGACCGAACAGGCCGTCGTCGGCGAGCGTCACCACCGCGCCGGCCGCCTCCAGGATCGCCTTGGCCACGGCCTGGTTGACTTTGTTGTCGTCGACGACCAGCACCTGGCGGCCTTCGAGGCTGACGATGTCATGCTGGATCTCGGCTTCGGCGGGCGCCGCGGCGGTGGGCAGCGGCAGGGCGACGCGGAAGGTCGAGCCCTCGCCCGGCGTGCTGGCGACCGAGATGTTCCCGCCCATCATCTCGGCGAGCTGACGGCAGATGGATAGGCCAAGGCCGGTGCCGCCGAACCGCCGGGTCGTGGAGATCTCGGCCTGGGAGAAGGCCTGGAACAGCTTGGTCTGCTGGTCCTCGCGCATGCCGATGCCGGTGTCGGTGACGACGATCTCGAGACCTTGGCGCGGTAGCGGGGCGATGCGGATGCTGACGCCGCCGCTCTCGGTGAACTTCAGGGCGTTGGAAATCAGGTTGAGCAGGATCTGGCGCACCCGGATGGGGTCGCCCGCCAGCCAGGCGGGAGTGGCCGGATCGATCTCCAGCGCCAGTTCCAGGCCCTTGAGGCGCGCGGTCTCGCTCCACAGCAGGAAGATCTGCTGGCCGAGCTTCTCGACGTCGAAACTGACGATCTCGAGCTCCAGCTTTCCGGCCTCGATCTTCGAGAGGTCAAGAATGTCGTTGAGCACGGCCATCAGCCCGTCGCCGGACTGGACGATCATGTCCAGGTAGTCGGCCTGCTGGCGGTTGAGTTGGGTGGCGGCCAGGGCGTGGGCCATGCCGAGCACGCCGTTCATCGGCGTGCGCAGTTCGTGGCTCATCATCGCCAGGAAGGCGGATTTGGCGCGGCTGGCGTCCAGGGCCTCGGCCCGCGCGGCCTCCAGGGCCTTGGCGTTGCGCCGGATCGTGCGCGCGACATTGGTGATGACGATGGCCAGGCCCAGCAGGGCCAGGAGGACCAAGGCCAACTCCCATCCGCGGAAACCGGTCAGCAGGATCGGGGCGAGCGCCAGGGTCACGAAGGGCGCGGGCGCCAGGAACACAAACCCGGCCCAGCTCAGCGCGGCGTATTTGAGCGAGGCGACCAGCAGCCCGAGCAGGATCGCCAAGCCCGCCACCTGCAGCGGCGGGGGGCCGTAGAACAGGCAGACGCTGCCCATGGCCGACCATGCGGCGCTGAAGGCCAGGATCGGTGCAAGGCGCTCGACCAGGGGCGGGCGCCGGCCCAGGCGCGCATAGCGCGCGCGCGCGAACACCAGCGAGGCCTCAAGCGCGATGTTGACCAGGATCCAGATGCAGGCGGCCGGAATTCCAAAACCGATCAGCAGCACGGCGGTCGCCAGGCCCGATCCGAACAGCCGGTTGCGCCAGCTGCGCTTGCTGGCCTCCAGGGTCGAGCCGGGCAGCCCGTCTTCGAGTATCTCGCCCCAGGTCAAGCCCTGCAAACCCTGCACTTCTGTCGTCTCCGCTGCTCTTCCCCATTATGGCGCAGCTAGTGTGCAAGAAGAGTTTAGGATTAACGCTGCGAGGCGAGAGACTTTATTGCCAGGGCGCGGGGGCTTCCTTGGCCAGCATGTCCTCATAGGTCGGGCGCGGGCGGACGACGGCGTAGGCGCTTGCCTTGACCAGCACCTCGGGAACCAGCAGGCGGCTGTTGTACTCGCTCGACATCACCGCGCCGTAGGCGCCGGCGCTCATGAAGGCGATCAGGTCGCCGGCTTCCAGCGGCGGTAGGGCGCGTTCGCGGGTGAAGGTGTCGCCGGTTTCGCAGATCGGGCCGACCACGTCATAGACGACGGGCTCGCCAGCGCGCGGCTTCAGCGGGACGATCTCGTGATAGGCGTCGTACATGGCCGGCCGGATCAGGTCGTTCATGGCCGCGTCCAGCACCACGAATTTCCGGCCGCCCGGCCGCTCGTGGATGTGCTGCACCTTGGCCAATAGGACGCCGGCGTTGGCCGCGATCATCCGGCCCGGCTCGAAGGCGTAGGCGATGTTCAGGCCGTTCATGGTCTTGGCGATCATGCGGGCGTAGTCGGCCGGCGAGGGCGGCGTCGGCTGGTTGAAATAGGGCACGCCCAGGCCGCCGCCCAGGTCGAGCCGCTGCACCGACAGTCCTTCGCCGCGCAGGCGCTCGACCAGGCCGCGCATCTTGGTGAAGGCCGCCTCCATGGGGGCCAGGTCGGTGATCTGGCTGCCGATATGGCAGGTGACGCCGACGGGGTTGAGACCCGCATCGTTGGAGGCGTTGGCGTAGAGCCGCTCGGCCTCGGAGAACGAGACGCCGAACTTGTTGTCTTCCTTGCCGGTGGCGATCTTGGCGTGGCCGCCGGCCGAGACGTCGGGGTTGACGCGGATGGCGATGGTGGCCCGGGCGCCCAGCGACTGGGCGACCTGGCTGGCCAGCCGCATCTCCGGCTCGGACTCGACATTGATCTCGGCGACGCCGGCCTTGAGTGCGAAGGCCAGCTCGTCGGCTGTCTTGCCGACGCCGGAGAACACGATCTTCTCGGGCGGAACCCCGGCGGCGAGCGCGCGGCGGATCTCGCCTTCGGACACGGTGTCGGCGCCGGCGCCCAGGCGGGCCAGGGTCTTCAGCACCGCCAGGTTGGAGTTGGCCTTCACGGCGAAGGCGATCAGCGGATCGCCGCCGTTGTCGCCCTTGACGCCTTCAGCCACCAGGGCGTCGCGCAGCACCGTGTAGTGCCGTTCCAGCGTGGCGCTGGAATAGACATAGACCGGCGTGCCGACGGCGTGGGCCAGGTCGGTGAGGGACGCGCCCTCGCAGAAGAGCTCGCCCTCCTTCAGCTCGAAATGATTCATCGCGGGTTCGCGTAGGGGTCCGGAAGGGCGCCCTGCGGGGCGCTGGAGGTGGGGTTCTGGGCCGAGTCGACCGGCAGGGTGCGCGGCGGCGCCGGGCGGTCGGCGCGGTTGCGCGGATCGACGGTGTGGATCGTGCGTCCGGGGTCGGCCCCGGCGTCGGCGCCCGATCCCTTGCCGACCAGCGGGCCGGGACGCTCCAGGGCGCCCATCTTGCCGCAGCCGGCCAGCGCCGTCGCGCCGATCAGGGCGATCGCGAGCAGGGGACGAAGGGTCATGACAGCTTCTCCTTCCAACGCGCGATCTGGGCGCGGACTTGTTCCGGCGAGGTTCCGCCGTAGCTCTTGCGGCTGGCCGCCGACGCTTGCGGCGTCAGGACCTCATAGACGTCGGACGTGATGCGCGGCTCGATCGCCTGCAGGTCGGCCAGCGGCAGGCCCGGCAGGTCGCAGCCCAGGCTCTCGGCCTTCTTCACTGCGGCCCCAGTCACGTGGTGGGCGTCGCGGAACGGCATGTCCAGGGTGCGCACCAGCCAATCGGCGAGATCGGTGGCGGTCGAGAAGCCGGCGCCGGCGGCGGCGGCCATGCGCTCAGTCACAGGCTCCATGTCGGCCACCATGCCGGCCATGGCGGCCAGCGACAGCTCCAGGGCGTCGAAGGCCTCGAAGGTGGGGACCTTGTCCTCCTGCATGTCCTTCGAATAGGTCAGCGGCAGGCCCTTCATCACCACGGTCAGCTGGGTGAACGAGCCGAGCAGTCGGCCGACCTTGGCGCGGACCAGTTCGGCGGCGTCGGGGTTCTTCTTTTGCGGCATGATCGACGAGCCGGTGGTGAAGGCGTCGGTCAGCTTGATGAAGCCGAACTGCGGCGTCATCCAGATCACGATCTCCTCGGCCAGCCGCGACAGGTGGGTGGCGCAGATGGTCGCCGCCGCCAGGCTCTCCAGCGCGAAGTCGCGGTCGGCGACGCTGTCCAGCGAGTTGGCGGTGGGGGCGTCGAAGCCGAGGGCGGCGGCCGTCGCATGGCGGTCGATCGGGAAGGGCGAGCCGGCCAGCGCCGCGGCGCCCAGCGGGCTCTCGTTCATCCGGGCGCGGGCGTCGGCGAAGCGCGAGGCGTCGCGGCCGAACATCTCGACATAGGCCATCAGGTGGTGACCGAAGGTCACAGGCTGGGCCGGCTGCAGGTGGGTGAAGCCCGGCATCAGGGTGGCGGCGTGCGGCTCGGCCTTGGCGACCAGGGCGCCCTGCAGGGCGGCGATCTGCGCAATGGTGCGGTCGGCGGCGTCACGCACCCAGAGCCGGAAGTCCAAAGCCACCTGGTCGTTGCGCGAGCGCGCGGTGTGCAGCCGGCCGGCGGCCGGGCCGATCAGCTCGCGCAGGCGGGCCTCCACGTTCATGTGGATGTCTTCGTACTCGTCGCGGAACGGGAAGGTCCCGGCCGCCATCTCCGCTTCGATGGCCTTGAGGCCGCCCTGGATGGCCGCCTCGTCCTGGCTTGTAATCACGCCTTGCTTGAGCAACATCGCGGCGTGCGCGCGAGAGCCGGCCAGGTCCTGCGCCGCCAGTCGCTTGTCGAAGCCGATGGAGACGTTGATCGCCTGCATCAGTTCGGCGGGCTTGGACGAGAACCGTCCACCCCACATGGCTTGGCCCGCGCCTTGCGGGTCTTGCGCCGGCTTGCCGGAAGCAGTCGAGGAAGAGTGCGTCATATGAGCGAAAAATCAGGTGGTGAGGCCAAGGGCGAACCCAAGGCGATCCCATTGAAGTGGGCGCTCCGGGGCGCCGCCGTGCTTGGCGTCGCCGGGATTGTCTACATCATCGCCCAGGCTTCCATAAACCCCCAGCGGGAAACGAACTTGAAGTCGCTGTCCACCGGCGAGATGGCGAAGTTCGTCACCCCGGTCGAGGCCGCGCCCGCGCCGGTCAACAGCTTCCAGGATCCGACCGGCGCGCCCAAGCGCATCGCCGACTTCAGGGGCAAGGTGACGGTGGTCAATCTGTGGGCCACCTGGTGCGGCCCGTGCGTGATCGAGATGCCGACCCTGGCCAAGCTGGCGGCTGAATATCAGGGCAAACCCGTGGAGATCGTCGCGATCAGCGTCGATCGGCCCGACGACGCCGACAAGGCCCGCGCCTTCATCGCCAAGCACGCGCCGCTGGCCTTCTATCACGACCCGAAAATGGCCCTGCCGTTCGCCTTCAAGCCGACGGCTTCGGGCATGCCGACCACCATCATCTATGGCGCGGACGGCGTCGAACGCGGCCGCCTGGCCGGCGGTGCGGACTGGGGCGGCAAGGACGCGAAGGCCCTGATCGACAAGGTGTTGGCGGAAAGTTGAACCGCAGGGGTTGTTGACGGTGGCGCTGGCCCGTGTGCAAAAATTTCGCCCGCAATCCGGACTTGGGCCTGCTCACGTTCCAACCGCCGCCGATGCGGGCCGAACTGGCGCCTTCCCAGACGACTGTGATTGTTTCCGGGCGACCTGACGGGGGTCCGTCGCGCGCCCAACGCTTGTCAGGGAGACAAGAGCGTTATGGCCACGGGTACCGTCAAATGGTTCAATTCCGCCAAGGGGTTCGGCTTCATTCAGCCTGACAACGGCGGCAAGGACGTCTTCGTCCACATCTCCGCCGTCGAGCGCGCGGGGATGCAAGGCCTCAACGAAGGTCAGAAGCTGGATTATCAGGAGAGGGAAGAGCGCGGGAAGATCGCCGCGGTCGACCTGAAGCCCCTCTAGGGTTCAAGCGTCAAACACTGCGGGCGTCGACTTCCAGCGAGGTCGGCGCCCGTTACTTTTAGGCTAGGCTGACACAGTTTCCCGGTGGCGGGTGGTCTTCTGGCCGGCGTCCGGATCGGTCATCACGCGAAGCAGGTTGACGAGCGACGAGCGGGCTTCCTGCGGCAACCGCTCGAAAGCGGTCAGCAGTTCAAGCGCGCCAGGCGTGCGCATGCGGCTAAGCAGATCGACGTCACCGTCCCCGGCTGGGGTGTCGAGAACGTCCATCAGGTCCACAACCCGGCATCGCAGCGCCCGCGCAATCTGGACGAGCCGCGAAAACGAGATGCGGTTGGCGCCGTTCTCGTACTTCTGAATTTGCTGGAAGCTGACCCCGCACTGTTCGGCAAGCGCCTCTTGCGACATGCCGATCGTCCGCCGTCGAATACGCACAGCTGCGCCCAACGCCACATCCATTGGATCGGGAGTTTTGTTTGAAGGTTCCGCAGACATCTTGGCCTCCTCACCCTAAACGTCCGCCTACGGAGCAGCGGCTCCGGGGTTCGCGTTGGATTCGAGTGAGTTAAGGCCCATATTCACGCTTTGAAAAGCGCGAGTATCATCCACAGGCGCACGATAGACGAGCATGCTCACCGAACGCGTTTGGTGGAATTGGAGTGATCAATCCGCGAAGGCTTGGCAATTTGAGTAAACGCGGCCGGAAAATCGTCCTGAACTGCGTTAACTTGAGGCGAGAGCCATCCAAATCGCCCGAAGTGGCGCCAGGTCGTCGCTGATTTCAGTCTTCAGGTTGTGCTGGCCTTCAAACTGGACGCCGATCAGATCGGCCTTTCGCCAGCTTAAATGCGCGTCAAACGCGAGTCCTGCGACCACATGCAGCAGGGTGAAAACCGATGGCAGGGGCTGGCCGGCTGGAATTTTGACCTGCGCGCCCTGATCGCTGAGGTTGCGAATGCCGCAATCGATCGAGATGACGTGGCGCGGCCCGTAGCAGATCCGGCCGCGCAACAGAGTGCGCTGGCGGGGCTGGGCGCGTCGTTCCTGGCCGATGGGCGGCTCGTATCCCATGCGACCAAGGTTAAGGCGTAATGTTTGCGGCGGCGTAAAGACCGCGCCGCGGTCAGGTCTCGTCCAGCAGCGTCACCGGCGGCAGCCGGTAGCTGCCGTCGAGCAGGGCGGGCTTCGGCAGATAGGCCCGCATGAACAGGGCGAAGCCGGCGGGCGGGGCGGGCAGCCAGTTCGATACCCGCGTCTCGTCGGGACGTTGATGGCCGATCCAGACGTCGAGCGAGCCGTCGTCGTTATAGGTCAGGCCCTCGGTGCGGTCGCCGATCGCGTAGCGGTCCAGCGGATTGTCGGCGAAGAAGAACTGCCCGTCGGCGGTGGCCTCGTAGAGACTGAGCGACCAGAAACTGTCCACCGCCGGCATGCGGTCGGCCGGGAAGTGCAGCCGCCAGGACCGCAGGCCGTCATAGATGCCGCCGCGTTCGCCGCGCCCGCGCATGTACATGGCCTCGACCGGCGGCAGGGCGGCCAGGCCGGCCAGGGCGACGCCGGCCCGGTAGGCGTAGCTCTGGCCGAAGTTCCCGAGGTCGGCGCGCGGATAGAACCAGCCGTCGATCCAGTTCGCTCCGCCGCCGCCGCGCCGCACCGCGACACGGGCCTCGGCCACGCCCGCCTCGATGGCGGCGGCCTCTTCGGCGGTGAAGTTGTCAGGCGCGAACTCGCCGGCGCCGAGACCCAGGGCCGACACCTTGCGCAGCAGGGCGAGGTCGGTCGCCGGCGGCGGGTTGGCGACCATCAGCGCATCGACGCTGGCGAAGTACTCGTTCCAGGGCGCGGAGCGGCGGGCGTGGGCCTGGGATTGCGGCGCTGGTGGCCCTTGCATTGAAAAGCCGGACTGGATGGCGCGGGCGGCTTCCAGATCGGCGGGGCCGTCCACCAGGATACGGGCCAGCGCCCAGACATGGTTGGTCGGCGCGCGCACGACATTGGGGCCCTCGGCGGCCTCGGTCGGGCCGACCAGCCGGAAGGTCCCGCCGTCCGGGCCAGTGGTCCGGGTGCCGAGGATGGCGAAATTGTTGGTGTAGGCGTCCATCAGCGCCAGCGAGAGGTAGCGCTCGCCGGCCGCCGGCAGGGTGATGGTCACCGGCCCGGCGCTCAGGTCGATCTGGGCGCTGGTGTAGAGCGTGTCGTTGTTGGGCGTGGTCACCGCCCGCATCTTGTGGTTGGCGAGGTTGCGCGCGTGGCTGAAGGTGTTGATCTCACCGCCAAACCCGGCGCGGCTGGCGCGGGTCATGGCGATCTCGATCAGCGGCAGGGCGTAGAGCCAGGCGTCGCGCGCGGCCTCCCGCAGTTGGTCATGGGCGGAGAGGGGGACCTGCGAACTCGACATATGAAGACGCCCTGGCCGCGAGTTTCATGCGCGCCGCCCCACGGCCGAAGGGCGGCGGCGGGCAACCTGCCGCGCCGCCCCGCCGATGGCAATCGCCTCTAGGCGAACACGAAGTCCGCGGCGGTCAGCGAGCCGGCCGAAACCCCGACCAGCACCACGGTCTGGGCGCCCAGGGTGATCAGCGTGTCGGCGCCCTGGCTGGTGATGTGGCTGGACAGGGCCGAGAAGTCGGCCGCGTCGCGGATCGGCCAGTCCGAAATGGCTCATGCCGGGCGGCGCCTTGGCCCTGGTTCGCCGCCAAATCGAGTGGTCGCTGCGTGTGGCGGCGGGCCTAGGTCTTCCGCATCCAGAACGAGGCCCCGTATAGATTCAGACCCTCTAGCGGTCCCTGGCGCAGCATGGCGCCGGCGTGGCGCGACAGGTCGGGGTCCTGGCCGACGAACCAGCTGGGGAACAGGATCTCGAAGGCGCCTTGCCCGAACATCAGGGCGACGCCCAGCAGGTACTGCTCGTTCCACATCCGCTGGAGGTGGCCGCTGACATAGTCGTCGGGCAGGTAGATGTCGTGGATCTGGATGATCACGCCGGGCTTCAGGCGCGGCAGGATGTCCATGAAGAACACCGTGACGTCCGAGCCCTGGAATGATCGGTGCGAGGAATCCAGGAACAGGATGTCGCCGGCGTTCAGGTCCTCGAACATCGCCGGGTTGCAGGTCTCCAGCGGCTTGCGCAGGACCTGGTCGCACAGGGCGTCGACCTCGTTGCGCGGCTGCGGGTCGATCGAGATCAGCTTGGTGCGCAGGCCGTAGAGTTCGACCGCCCGCCGCGCGAACTTGGTCGAGACGCCAGAGCCGATCTCCAGGAAGCGGGCCGGATTGGTGGCGCGCAGCATCTGGGTCAGGGCCATGCCGTCCAGCGGCGGGAACCAGGCGTTCAGCCAGAACGGCGTGGCCGTCTCGTAGCTGCCGCCCAGCGGCAACTGGGCGAAGTCGGCCTGGATCTCGCCCATGCCTGTCAGGAACGCGCGATAACGCTCGCGGCCTTTCCCGATCAGTTCGGCGAGCTCGCGATGCGGCGGCCGGCCCGAGCCATAGCGGACCGTCGAGCGATAGGGGTAGTCGACCACGGTGAATTCATGGGCCGCGCGCTCGCTCCAGAAGGCGAGGTCGGACGGCGTCTCGCCCACCGCGCCGCCGATGGCGCGGGCATAGGCCTGTGCGGCGCCCGGTCCGTCGCCCAGACGATGGAGCGCGGTGGCCAGGTCCATCCATCCGCCGGCCGCCTCGGGCTCTAGTTCGACGCTCGCGCGGATCAGCGTCAGCCCCTCGTCGTGGCGACCGAGCTTGTAGAGCGTGACGCCCAGGAAGCGCTGGGCGGCCGGGTGGTCCGGCGCGGTGGACAGCACCCGGCGGAACAGCAGTTCGGCGTGGTTCAGCAGGTGCTCGCGCAGCCGGGTCACCCCGATCTTCAGGTCGCGTTCGGCGGCGGGCGCGAGGGCCGGTGTCGGCATGCTGAGATCCGGAATCGAAGGGACGCCCACCCTAGCCCGGCCTCAGTCGCCTGACGCCAGCCCAGATGATCAGAACGTCAGTTCAGGGACAATTCCATCCGCACGGGCGCCGAGGTCGCCGCGAGCGGAGGATGGGCGGTGACGAAGATCCGGGAGGGTTCGATCTGTCCTCCGTCCAGCAGCGCGGCCTGCACCGCCTCGGCCCGGGCGCGGCCCAGCTGTTGGAGGGCCGGGTCATCGATGGCGATGCGGGCGCGCAGCTTGTCCTCCAGCCAGGCCAGCGCGGCCTGGTCGGCGTCGGGCTTGGCGCCGCCCTCGGCCGCCTGGGGCTTGGGGATGTCGGGTTTGGCGCCGAACTGCTTGCGATAGAGGTCTTCCAGCACCCCGCGCCGGGTCTTTGGATCGGCCAGGGCGGCCTCGACCGCGCCGGCCTTGCCCGCGCGCTTGCCCAGCTTCTCGCTCGCCGCGGCGGCCAGTTCGGCCTTGAACCGGGTCTCGACCAGGGCCGGCTTGTCGAGCGCCGGGCTCACCGGCATCGGGATCTCGAGATTGAGCGCCGGCCGCTCAACCAGGGCTTTGGAAAGCGCCGCGACCTTGCCGCGGCCGGTGTCGTCGAGGACCACGGCGCCCGGCGCGAAGTCGATGAACTGCAGCTCCTCGCCGCCGCCGCCCAGCGCTCCCAGCAGGGCGAAGGGCGAGGTGGCGATCTTGACGAACAGGTTGCCGACCACCTTCCAGATCACCGGCCAGATCTTGAACTTGGGATCGTCCAGGGTGCCGCTGATCGCCACCGGAATGTCGATCACCCCGTGACGGTCCTTCAGCAGGGCGACGATCAGCTTCATCGGCAGTTTGACGGCGTCGGCGCTGTCGACCTTCTCGCCCAGCTCCAACTGGTTGATGACCACCCGGTGGTTGGCGTCCAGCTTCTGGTCGTCGATCCGGTAGTTCAGGTCGACGTCCAGCTTGCCCTTGTTGATCCGGTAGCCCGCGAACTTGCCGGAATAGGGGGAGAAGGTGGTCAGCTCCATGTTCTTGAAGCTCATCTTCACGTCGGTGAAGCTGCGAGCCGCGAAGTAGTTGACCTGCCCGGCGATCTTCACCGGCGCATAACGGTCGACCTGGCCGGCCAGGTCGACGTCGGCGCGGGCGTCCTGGCGTCCCGACAGGCCCTTGATCGTGCCGTCCAACGCTTCGATGCCGGCGATGAAGTGCGGCTCGATCGACAGGTCGGAGAAATCCATCCGCCCGTTCTCGATCCGCACCAGTGCGATCTCGACCGGCAGGGCCTCGCGCTTGGGCGGTTCAGGTTTGGGCGGCGGAGGCGGCGCCCGCTTGGCCTTCTTGAACAGGCTGACCTTGGGCTTCACCGGCTTGGGCGCCGGGGCTGCGAGCGCCTGGGCGGCCGCGGCCTTGGGATCAAGGACCGTAGTGGTGTTCATCACGTAGTTCGGGCCGATCACCACGCGGGCGTAGGGCTCCAGGGCCACCGCCTCGCGGACTTTCACGGCCAGCGGCAGGGTGCGCGCGCTGACGCCCTCAAGCCGCAGCGAGCGCCAGTTGACGAAGTCCTGCTCCAGGGTTTTGTCGACGGTGTGGAAGTTGTCGACGCGCAGGGCGCCGTCGAACTTGGCCGCGCCGCTGGCGGCGTATCCGGCCCGGCCCTTGCCGGAGATCCGGCCCGACAGCAGCCGCAGGTCCGCGCCGCCGTCGATATAGGGCTGGAAGCGCGGCAGATCGATGTCGCTGGCCTCGACGTCGAGCTCGGCCGACACCTTGTCCAGGGTGACCGTTCCCCTGGCGGCCAGCCGGCCTCCGCCCTCCAGGCCGGTGCTGGCCTGCACCTGCACAGGCTTGACGATCGGCAGGGCCAGGCCCGTGACGGCGACATCCAGCGGGGTGGCGACGATGCGCAGCGGGGTGGCGATCGAGCGTTCTTCGAAGGCGATCTTCGCGGCCTTCACGCGCAGGTCCGGCAGGTCGACCGTCCAGGCCGGCGCGGCGGGCGCGGCCCCGGCCCCGGGCTTGGCGGCTCGGGACGGCGGGCCGGCGTAGCGCGCCAGATTGATCGCGCCGCCGGGCTCGGTCCAGGCGGTCACGGTGGGGTTGTTCGCCTCGATGCGGCCGACGCTGACGCTCTGGCCCGGCACGTCCACATGCACCTTGGAGACCACGACCTCCGGCAAGGTCACCCAGTCGGCGGCCGCGCCCTGGGCGCGCAGGCCCGCGTCGGTCAGGCGTAGATCATTGACGTCGACGCCCAGGGTCAGCTTCTCGCCGTTCAGGGCGAAGGCGTAGCCGCCGGACAGACCCAGCTCGCCGCTGGTCACGCCAAAGGGCAGGGCGTCGTCCGCCAGCTCGGCCAACGGCGCGACCTTGACCCTGGTCAGGGCGAAGGTTCCGCGCGAGGCCAGCGGATTGAGGCCCAGCACGCCGCGCCAGGCCAGGCCCTCGCCGCGCTCGGAGACGGCGTTGAGCACATAGGCGGCCCCGTCCTTCACCGTGCTGAAGTTGTTCAGGGTGAAGCCGATAGGGGTGAAGGTCTTGGAGAACGGCTTGCGGCGCGCCAGGTCCACGACCTCGGCGCGGCCATGGCTGACCGACAGGTGCTCGATCGTCACCTTGGCCGGCGGCTTGTCCTCTTCCTTGGGCGGGATCAGGTCGACGATGTTCAGCCGTCCGTCGGCGCGGCGCACCAGCCGCACCTTCGGCGCTTCCAGGCTGATCTCGTTGAAGACCACGCCGCGCCGCCAGATCGAGGCGATCGACAGATCGACCTTTAGGCGATCGAAGCCGATCATCGGCTTGCCGTCGGCGTCGGGCAGGCTGAAGCGGTCGGCCTCCAGCTTCAGCGTGAAGGGGTTGAGCCTGACCTCGCCTAGCGTGGCCTTGCGCTGGTAGCGCTCGGCGACCTGGCTGACGACCTGATCCTTGATGATCCGCGGGGCCACCCAGAAGCCGAGGCCCGCATAGAGCCCGACCAGCAACGCCGCGCCGGCGGCGATCCAGAGCGCCAGGCGCACCGGACCGCCGCGTCGTCTCGGCCGGGGAGACTCCTCGGCCGCGTCCTGCGGGTCAGGCGAAGATGGCATGCGCGCTCCCATCGGCGGCGGCGCAGGGCGCCCGGCCGCCAGGCGACGATACCTCAAACCTCAGCCTTGGCTATCTCAGGTTGAGGCGGCGAGCGCCTGCTGGAGGTCGGCCAGCAGATCGGCCTCGCTTTCCAGCCCAACCGAGAGCCGCAGCAGGCCGTCGCCGATGCCGGCCACCGCGCGGGCCTCCGCGCCCATGCCGACATGGGTCATGGTGGCGGGATGGGCGACCAGGCTTTCGACCCCGCCCAGCGACTCCGCCAGGGTGAAGATCCCCACCGCCTCGACGAAGCTGCGGACCGCGTCCACGCCGCCCGCCAGGTCGAAGCTCAGCATCGCGCCGAAGCCGGCCTGCTGGGCCTGGGCGATCTGATGGCCAGGATGGCTGGCCAGCCCCGGATAATGGACGGCGCGCACCGCAGAGTGACCGTCCAGGAAGGCGGCGACGGCGGCGGCGTTCTGCTGCTGGCGCTCGATGCGTGGGAACAGGGTGCGGACGCCGCGCAGGATCATGTAGGCGTCGAACGGCGCGCCGGTGACGCCGGTCATGTTGGCCCAGGCGGCCAGGGCCTCGACGTCGGCGGGATCGGCGGCGATGACCGCCCCGCCGACCACGTCGGAATGGCCGTTCAGGTATTTGGTGGTCGAGTGGATGACATAGTCGGCGCCCAGGCTGATCGGCCGCTGCAGCGCCGGCGAGAGGAAGGTGTTGTCGACCGCCACCTTGGCGCCGGCCGCCTTGGCCAGGCCCGCCAGGACGACGATGTCGACCACCCGCATCAGCGGATTGCTGGGGGTCTCGATCAGCACCAGGGCCGGGGCGCGGGCAAGCGCCTGGGCGAGCGCCGCCGGGTCGGACTGGTCGACAAAGGCGATCTCGAACTGGCCGCGCGCCGCGCGCGCCGCCAGCAGCCGATAGGTGCCGCCGTAACAGTCGTGCGGCGCCACGATCAGGCGGCCGGGGTCGACTTGGCTCAACACCAGATCCACCGCCGCCATGCCGCTGGCGGTGACCACGGCTCCGGCCCCGCCTTCCAGCTTGGCCAGGGTGTCGGCCAACTGGTCGCGGGTCGGGTTCGCCATCCGGCTGTAGGCGTAGCGGCCCTCGCGGTCGAAGCCTTCGAACAGATAGGTCGTGGACAGATGCAGCGGCGAGGTCACGGCGCCGAACGCGGTGTCGCTCGCCACCCCGTTGGCGGCGGCGATCGTCTGGGGGGCCTTGGGCGTCGTCATTCGAACTGGTGCTCCATCGGCGCCGGAAGCCGCCCCGGCGAACGCTCTTCGTCGCCTCCCATCCATAGCGAAATCAAGGCATGCCGGGGTATATCGTTAGGCGATGCATTGGGCGATGAAAATGAACATGACGCCACCGCGAGCGCTGCATATCAAAGGGTGCGCCGCGACGAGGAGACGTCCATGATACCAGTCGGAGATCGAGCGGCGGACCCCGGCGTGCTGACCTTGGCCGATTACGAGGCCCTGGCCTCGTTCCGATATGCGGTCCGGCGCTATCTGGCCTTCGCCGAGGCCGGCGCCCGGTCGGTCGGATTGACCTCGCAACAGCATCAAGCCTTGCTGGCGATCAAGGCGCATCCGGCGCCCAAGCCGATGTCGATCGGCGACCTCGCGGCGCAATTGCTGATCAAGCACCACAGCACTGTCGAGTTGATCGGCCGTCTGGAAAAGGCCGGCTACACCCAGCGCGCGGTGGACGACGACGACCGGCGCAAGGTGCTGGTCTCGCTGACCGATCATGGAGAGGCGGTCCTGGCCGCGCTCTCGGCGAACAATCTCAACGAGCTGCGCGTGATCGCTCCGGCGTTCTCGGGCCTGCTCGGCCAGCTCGAGAAGCTGAGCGGCGACTGACCTCGCCTCAGATGTAGGGCATCAGCAGGTGGGGGCTGTAATAGGCCGCGACCTTCTCGCGCCAGGCGCCGTCGCCCGCCCCGAACCACTGCAGCTCGTCGCGCGTCAGGCTGGGCGCGGCGGCCAGCGACGAGGTGTCGAAGGGGACGACATAGCCGTCCTTCTCGAGGTCGTAGGCCAGCAGCGCCCAGGGCAGCGGGTGGAACCGTTCCGAGGGGCGAGCGCCAAACGCGACCAGCGCATAGGTGATCCGGCCCGAGCGCCGATCAATCGACAGGTCGCTGATCTGGCCGACCCGCCTGCCATCCTTGCGGAAGATCGGAACGCCGCTCATCCGGCTGGCGGCGATCAGCCATTCGCGGGGGTGAACCCTGGGATCGCAATGATCCAGCCCCGCCACGGCCTGCGATAGGCGGCGGTCAGGCGCCGTCTCGACGCTCCAGGTTCTTGCGGGGGCTGCGGCCGGTCGGCGCGCCTGGACGACGCCGAGGTCATGGCCGTGGCGACCCGCCTCGGGATAGGCCCGCCAAGGGGCGCCGCTGTGGGCCAGCCAGCCCATGAAATCGGTCACGAACTTCATCTCCGTCCTCCTTCATGGAACCGAGATAAGTATCGTAATACGATATATTAAGCTGTGTCATGGGGAAGAATGAACACGATGGCGTGTCCCGGCGGTTTCGCCTGCAGCCGCGCTGCTGCAGGCGAAGGCCAAGCGTCTTAAGCGGGCGCCTTCGCCCGGGCTTCGCCAAACCCGGCGGCCTGGGTGTTGGCCTCGAGGAAGGCGACCAGGTCTTCAGCGGTGTCGGGCGAGTTCGGGGTGTGGGGATAGATGTGGGCGGTGCGCTCCTTGCGGTCGAACCAGATCACGTCCTCCTGGGCCTGGTCGGGCCGGGCGGCGGCCAGCCAGTTCACGGTGTCGGCCCCTTGCGCCTCGGTGCGCAGCACCGACTTCAGGATCTTGCGGAACCGGGGCATCGATCGCCGCACGCCGACGGTGTCGGCCCAACCCGGATGCATCGCGTAGAACCGGAGATCGGTCGCGCCGTAGGCCTTGCGCCAGTAGCGGGTCAGCACGACCTGGCCGCGCTTGGCCAGGCCGTAGGCGCGCACGCCCTCATAGCCGGTCCCGACGTCGTTGAGCTTTTTCACCAGCAGCGGCTGGTTGTACATGCCGCCTGAGGAGACCTCGATGACGCTCGCCCGCGCGGTGAGCATGCCCCTGGAGATCAGCTCCCGGGTCAGCAGATAGTGGCTCTGCAGATTGGTGACGAACGAGGTTTCGAGGCCTTCGGAGGTGACCTTCAGCTTGCCCAGCATGCAGCCGACATTGTTGACCAGCACGTCGATCTTCACGCCGCGCGCCTGCAACCGTCCGAGCAGCGCGTCGACCTCGCTCTGCAGCGAGAAGTCGGCCATTTCCGGAACGATCTGGCCAGGCCCCTTCACCGAGGTCGCGAATTCACGGAGCCGGTCGGGGTTGCGCGCCACGGCGATGACGGTGGCGCCGGCCTGCGCCGCCGCCCGGGCGGCGGCGGCGCCGACGCCTTCAGAGCCGCCGTTGACCAGCCAGGTGTGACCGGAAAGGTCAGGCCGCAGCGTCCTCCAGAACGGCCGCCTCGCATAGTACCCGATGGCGCTGTAGCTCGGCGTGAAGCGAGCATAGAAGGTGATGATCTTCCAGATCTTAGCCATGAAATCCGCCCCTTAGCAGTACTGCGCCTGGACGATGCCGCGGCACGCCGCCGTGCATCGCCTTCCGCCGCATCTGGGTTTCCCCCGGTCCTTCCGGCGAGGCGCTGCGGCCCCGTCGCGGTATCAAATGCACCCGTACAGTCTCATAATGCAAGTTATAAAGGCAGGCTCCGGGGCAGGAGCGTGAGGCTCGCGGCGCGGCGTCTTCCGTCGTGCGCTGCAGGTCTGATCTGAGAGACCGCCGACGCGCTGAGCGCGCCGGCGGACCGGGCCTAGTTGGAGGCGACGGTGGCCTTGCCGTCCTGCTTGTAGACGACGCCGCCCTTCATCACGAAGTCGACGTGCTGCAGTTCGGTGATGTCGGTCAGGGGATCGCCGTCGACGGCGACTAGGTCGGCGAAGCGGCCGGGCTGGACCGAGCCGATCTGGTCGGCCGCGCCCAGCAGATCGGACGCCGACTGGGTGGCCGAGAGGATCGCCTCCATGGCCGGCATGCCGGCCTTGACCATCAGGGCGAACTCCTTGCCGTTCTCGCCCAGCGCGGTGTCGGTGCCGAAGGCGATCTTGACCCCGGCGCGATAGGCGTCGCCGAAGTTGCGCAGGGTCTGGGGCACCACCACCTTGGCCTTGGCGGCGGCCGAGGGGTTCATCAGCTCGGGATGGGTGAGGGCCAGCTCCAGCGAGTTGGAGGCCACCAGCAGGGTGGGGACCAGATAGGTCCCGTGCTGCTTGAACAGCTTGTAGCTCTCGGCGTCGGCGAAGGAGCCGTGCTCGATCGAGTCGACGCCCAGCTTCACGGCCATGTCGATGGCGGTCTTGCCGTGGCCGTGCGCCGCGACCTTGAGGCCCAGGCTATGGGCGGTGTCGATGGCGGCCTTGACCTCGTCGACGGTCATCAGTTCGTGGCTGGGATCATCGCCGATGCTGAGCACGCCGCCGCTGGGCATGATCTTGATCAGGTCGGCGCCGCGCTTTTGGTGAGCGCGCACCTCCTTGCGGACCTCGTCGGCGCCGTCGACCACCGAGTTGCCCCAGCCGGAATGCAGCAGTTCGGGGTCGAGGCCGTTGGTGGGGTCGGAGTGGCCGCCGGTCGGGCCGAGCGGTTCCATGGCGACCCACATACGCGGCCCGGTGACCTGGCCGGCGTTGATGGCGCGCTTCAGCGCCACGTCGACGCCGCCGCCGCCGCCGACGTCGCGGACCGAGGTGAAGCCGGCGAGCAGCAGGTTGCGGGCGTTGACCGTGGACGACAGGGCCGAGTCCAGGCTGGTGCGAGTCATCTTCCGGGCGATCGGGTCGCCCTTGGGCTTCAGCGACTGGATATGGGTGTGGCTGTCGATGAAGCCGGGCATGACCGTGGCGCGCGACAGGTCGATCACCTCGGCGCCGACCGGGGTTACGAAGCCCGGTTCGACGGCGACGATCTTGTCGTCGGTGATGCGGATGCTGACCTGGCTGCGCGGCAGTTTGCCGACCCCGTCGATGAGCCGGCCGGCATGGACCACGATGTCCTTGGCCTGGGCGGGGGCGGCGGCGAGGGCCAGGACGGCGACCGAGGCCATGGCCGCGGCGCGAAGGGGCGGGCTGATCTTCAAGGGACTAATCTCCTGCGGAAAATCCGGTGCTTTGAACACGCCGAGGCCTAGCCGCCCTGGATGGGGACGGGCGGAAGGTCTGGGTCGAAATGGAGACCGTTCACGCGGCCGGCGGCCGCGTGAACGGTGAAGGCGATCAGAACTTCTTGTTGAAGGTCACGCCGACGGTGCGCGGACGCACGGTGACGCCGTTGATCGTCCCGGCGCTGATCGCGCTCTGGTTCTTGGTGACGTAGGCCAGTTCGTCGGTGATGTTGTTGACGTAGACGTAGGCGCCCCAGTCCTTGGCCTCCACGCCAACGCGGACGTTGGCGAGGGTGTAGGACGAAACCTTCTGCCTGAAGGCGTTGGTCGGCCGGAACTCTGAATAGCTGGTGCCGACATAGTTGGCGTCGAGCCGCGCCAGACCGTCCAGGCCATCGGTGAGCGGCCAGGTGTACTGGGCCGCCAGGCCGGTGGTGACTTTCGGAATGAACGGGATGCGGTCGCCCTTGCGGCCCGGAGCGTTGACGTCAGGGTTGACCTGGTCCTCGACCAGCTTGGCGTCGCTGAAGTTGGCGTTGGCCTGGAGCTGCAGGCCCTGCATCGGGTTCAGGACGGCCTCGATCTCGGCCCCCTTCACCCGGGCGGCGCCGGCGTTGCTGATGAACGAGAAGGCGCCGTTGGCCGTGCGGCCGCTGACCTGCATGTTGTCCCAGTCGATCTGGTAGACATCGAAGTTCAGGGTCAGGCGGTTGCTCCACCAGGCGGTCTTGGCGCCGAGCTCGTAGTTGACCAGGCTGTCGGAGTCGTAGGGCGTTAGGGCGCCGGGCAGGCCGATCACCTGGTTGGCGCCGCCGGGACGGAAGCCTTCCGAAGCCTGGGCGTAGACCATGATGTCGTCGTTGACGTCATAGGAGGCGTTGAACTTGAACACCCAGCCGTCTTCCTTGGAGGAGACGGTGGTCGGCGGGGTCACGCGAGCGCCGATCAGGTCCAGGCCGACGAAGGTCTGGCCGACGATCTTCTTTTCATACTTGAAGTAGCGGGCGCCGGCGGTGAGCGTCAGCTTGTCGGTGATCTCGTAGGAGCCTTCACCGAAGGCGGCCGTCTGCTTCAGGCTGTCGTCGATCGTCCGGACGGTGGAGATGCGGGCCGGCGAGTAGGCGATGCCGGTGACCGGATCCACGCCCTGCTGCTGGCTGACGATGAAGGCGTCACGGTCTTCGGAGAACAGGCCGACGGTCCAGTTCAGCGGCCCTTCGGCGGTCGAGGACAGGCGCAGTTCGTTGGTCCAGGTGTCGACGTCCTGCGGCTGGTGCAGGGTGCTGGGCGTGTGGGTGTTCACGTAGGCGTTGAACGTCGCGAACTCGGCCGGGCCGCAGGGGACGCCGCCGTTGCGCGAGGCGCAGAGGCCCGGATTGTTGCGGAAGTTGCCGATGAAGTTGCTGACGTCGGAGGTCTGCAGCTGGCTGCGCGAGTACTTCGAGGTCACCCCGGTCAGGGTTGCCCAGCCCAGGTCCCAGCGGGCGGTCAGGCTGTAGATGTTGTAGTCGTCGTACAGCGGCAGCTGGGCGCGGCTGGTCGAGACGTAGTCGCCGGACTTGACGCTGACCGACTGGGCGACGGCGTCCGTGCGTTGGACGAAGGCCGCGGCGTCGATGGTCAGGTTCTCGGTCGGCTCGTAGCGCACCAGCAGGCGGCCGGCCCAGGTGGTCTCGTCGTTGAGGTTCTTGAGGCCAAGGACGTTGTTGTCCACGTAGCCGTCGACCTCGCGGTAGAACACCACGGCGCGGGCCGCCAGCTTGTCCTCGACCAGCGGCAGGTTGACCATGGCGTTGGCCTCGTAGCCCATGCCGCCGCCATTGGTGGAGAAGACGTTGCCTTCGAAGGCGCCTTCATTCTCGTAGCCCGGCTTGCGGAAGAGCACCCGCACCGTGCCGCCCATCGAGCCCGAGCCGTAGAGCGTGCCCTGGGGCCCGCGCAGCACTTCGACCTGCTGGACGTCGAACAGCTTCAGGTCCGGCGAACGCGCGCCGCTGTCGCTGGTGGTGCCGGGCGAACCGCCGACCGGGGTTTCGTCGTAATAGATGCCGACCTGGGCTTCACCAGCGCCCTGGATGCCGCGGATCACCACGCGCCGCGCGCCGGGGCCGCCGTCGACCAGGGTCAGGCCGGGCACCGCCTTGGCGTAGTCGCCGATGTTGTCGACGCCCATCTTGGCCAGGGTCTCGCCGGTGACGGCGGAGATGGCGATGGGCGTATCTTGCAGGACGGTCGAGCGCTTCAGCGCCGTGACGACCAGTTCTTCGACCGCCGGGCCGCCGCTGGCGGTCCCTTGAGCCCAGGCGGTTCCGCCGCCCGCCGCGATCAGCAGAGCCGAGCCCAAGGCCGTGGCTCCGAGCAAGCGGGTGCGCTGTCTTGTTGAAATGAGTGTGGTCATGTAATCCCCCGGCCGCGATATTCTTGATCTGAATTGTCGAAAATAGTTCCATTCGAAACTATTTGTTGCAACAGCAGAGTTTCCTCGCCGAGGAAATTTCTGCCTGCTGTGGTCTTTACGCCATCTCGGATCGCCAAATTCCAGCCGAACTCAATGATTCGGCGCAAATTTGTGCCTGAAAGCGTCCGCCCCCGGCCTTTTAGCCGCGCAGCGCCGAAACGTAGGTTCCGATGTCGAAATAGTCGCGCCAGACCTTGATGCGTCCGTCCTGCATTTCGAACACGCCGCAGCAGGGCAGGTTGACCGGCTTGTCGCCGACCATCGTCCGATCAAGGCGCTCGGCGATGACGATGTTCCCCTTGGACACCAGGTTCAGGACGTCCCACTCGGTCGAGGTCCAGTCCTTCAGAAACGCCGCGATGAACGGACGCAGGGCCTCGTGCCCGGTCACGGGCTTGGTCGGCATGTTGTGATAGACGCCGTCCTCGCAAAAATACTGAACCAGCTCCTCGACATCCAGCCGCGACCATGCGGCGATGAAGTCGCCTATCACCTGTTCATTGTTCGCCATCTTGGTTCCCCTCTTGTTGTTTGAGAGCGGCTAGGCCGCCCGCAGATGGGCGCGCTCGTTCAGCGCCACCACGGCCCGCTGACCGCCGCGGGCGCACATGTAGCGATGGACGCTGGTGTAGCCCGGCTCGAAGAACAGCCGCGGCGCCATGCCCAGGATGTGGGCGGTCCAGACATTGATGACTCCGCCATGGCAGAACACCGCCACCCGCTGGCCCGCATGGGCGGCGATCACCTCTTCCAGCGCGCCGACCACGGCGGCGCTGAAGGCGTTGATGTCCATGGCGTGCTCGCCCCTCGCAAGGGCCAGCCATGCCTCGTAGTTCTCGCGCTTCAGTACCTCCATCGGCACGTAGGAGCCGGAATCGCGGTCGAACTCGGCCACGCCTTCGTGCTGACTGATCTGGTGGCCAAGGTGGTCGGCGAACGGCTGCGCGGTCTGGATGGCCCGGCGCATGGGGCTGGACCACACCGCGTCCGCGCCCTCGTGGGCCAACCAGGCGGCCACCTTGCCGGCCTGGTCGCGGCCTTCCTGCGACAGATCGGGATCGGAGCTCTCGTCGTTGCGCACGGGCAGGCCGTGGCGGATGAGGATAAGTTCCATGGCCCAATTCCCCCGTCGCGCCGGTTTCCCCGGCTTCGCGCGCCTTATCGCTGAGGTTGTGGCTGCGCGCTAGGCTCTTGGCGGCGGGACGTGGCCTTCGGGTTAGAGGCGTGGCGGCCGGGCGCGGATCATCAGTTGCCCTTGTCAGCCGACCCAGATCGGCGGCGTGCGTCGATACCACTGCAACTCGCGCTCAAGCTCGAAGGCCAACTGCAGCAGCACGGCCTCGCCGCCGGCGCGGGTCGAGAACTGCAGGCCGAGCGGCAAACCGTCCTGGCTCAGGCCCATGGGCAGGGTGATCGCCGGCGTGCCGGCGATGTTGTCGATCCAGGTGGGGGCGAAGCCGAACACCCGCTCGATCTGGGTCTCGGCGGGCAGGGCCGGGTCGAGATAGGACAGCGGGACCGGCGGCTTGTTCTGCGTCGGGGTCATGTAGACGTCGATGGTCTCGAACTGGGCGTTATAGCCCTGGACCGCCTCGGTGAGCGTCGCCACCGCCGCGCCAAGATCGCCGGGGGCCGAGCGCCGTCCGATCTCGGCCAGGCCAAGGGTCAAGGGTTCCAGGTCGTCGGGGCCAGGCTCGCGCCCCAGATCCACCCCGACCGCCTTGACGCGGCCCGCGGCCGCAGCGCCGAACATGACCCGCATGGCCTGGTTGGCGCGCGCGATGTCGAAGGCGAGGGGGCGATCGGTGACCTTGTGTCCCAGCCGCCGCAGCAGCGGCAGCGCCTTGGCGAACACCGCCTCGACGTCGGGGCTCGGCGGGGCGCCGTTGTTCTCGGCCGGGTGGGCGCCGATGCGCAGCCGCCGCTGGCCCGGGCCGGTGACTACGCCGACCGGGACGAAGCGTGCGCCTTCACCGGTCATTTCGGTGGCGGCGAACCAGGCGGCGGTGTCGCGCACCGTGCGGCTGACGCAGTTGTTGACGGTGAGGTCGGTGATCGCGTGATCGTTCTGCGATCCGACCATGCGCCCGCGCGAGGGTTTCAATCCGACCAGGCCGTTGGCGGCGGCCGGAACGCGGATCGAGCCGCCCGAGTCGCTGGCGTGCGCCACCGGCACGACGCCCGCGGCCACCGCCGCGGCCGCGCCGCCCGAGGATCCGCCGACGCTATGCTCCAGGTTCCACGGATTGCGGGTCGGCCCGGCGAGCAGCGATTGGGTGGTCCCGGACAGGCCGAGTTCGGGCGTGGTGGAGCGCCCGATCGAAACGACGCCCGAGCGTTCCACGGCGACGACATAGGGGGCGTCCGTTTCGCCGATACGAGCGCGGTATGCGCGCGATCCAAACGTGAACGGCAGGCCAGCCTGCGAGGCGACGTCCTTGATCAGCGTCGGCACGCCGGCCAGCGGGCCGGCGACGCCAGCCGCCGCCATCTTGCGGGCTCGCTCAAAGTTCGGGAGCGCGACGGCGTTGATCTGCGGGTTGGCCTTCTCAAGGCGGGTGATCGCGGCCTCGACCAGATCAGCGGCGCTGGCCTTGCCCGTGCGGACAGCCTGCGCCATCGCCACGGCGTCCATCGGAGCGGCGCTCGCGCTCGAAGCACGCGCCTGAAGAGGGGCGGCGCTCGCCAGGATGGCGGCGGCCTGCGCGAACCCGCGACGGGTCAACTCGGTCATGGAATCTCTTCTTCTGATTTGTCAGTCGGACCGCGCCGATCAAGGCGTCATCAGCGCCGAGAGCGCAGGGCGACGGCGCGGGGGGGGGGGGGGGGGGGGGGGGGGCATTCGGTCTATGTGGTGCTGCTGCGCGA
>ERZ1292645.12-Hain-H14-02um-R2-12-length-115957-cov-26_pt1 | contig 115957 bp, 109 predicted proteins | sample MGYA00564401_ERZ1292645 | MGnify/ENA primary metagenome ERZ1292645 (study PRJEB36523, sample SAMEA6512644) | groundwater metagenome | collected 2019-01-09 | study: AquaDiva: Metagenomics assemblies of 32 groundwater samples | reverse complement strand
GGATGTTGGTGGTGTCGACCTGCAGGAACTCCTGCTGGGGATGCTTGCGCCCGCCTTGCGGCGGCACGGAGGCGACGGTGCCTTCCATGATCTTCAGCAGCGCCTGTTGGACGCCCTCGCCCGAAACGTCGCGGGTGATCGAGGGGTTGTCCGACTTGCGGCTGATCTTGTCGACTTCGTCGATGTAGACGATGCCGCGCTGAGCGCGCTCGACGTTGTAGTCGGCGGCCTGGAGCAGCTTCAGGATGATATTCTCGACATCCTCACCGACATAACCGGCTTCGGTCAGGGTCGTGGCGTCGGCGACCGTGAACGGAACGTCGATGATTCGAGCCAGAGTCTGAGCCAGCAGAGTCTTGCCGGTCCCGGTCGGGCCGATGAGCAGGATGTTGGCCTTGCCCAGTTCGACGTCGTTATTCTTCGTCGCGTGGTTCAGACGCTTGTAGTGATTGTGGACGGCGACCGAGAGCACCTTCTTGGCGTGGTCTTGCCCGATCACGTAATCGTCGAGAACTTCGCGAATTTCTTTCGGCGTTGGCACGCCGTCCTTAGACTTCACGAAGGAAATCTTATGTTCTTCGCGGATGATATCCATGCACAGCTCTACGCACTCATCACAGATGAACACGGTTGGGCCCGCGATAAGCTTGCGGACCTCATGCTGGCTCTTGCCGCAGAAAGAGCAATAGAGAGTGCTCTTGGAGTCCCCGCTCGCGGCCTTGGTCATGGTCGTTTCTCACTCTCTCGACGACATCGACGCATCGCCATCATCGCTCGGCCCGGAGGCGTCCCTGACGCCATCAGTGCAGGATACGTGCCCGGGGTTGTCTAATCCTTGACATTCCTCGATCCGAGCCACGATCACAAGCCTTCGACAGAACTCAGTGACATTTGGTGTCAGGTCGCCCAATGGCGGGTGCGTCCGAATCCCTAGATGGGATCGTGCCGAAGTGGTGCAAGTGAGCCGCCGTCGATGTCGCACCGGCCCCTCCCCCAAGGCCGACGCGGCGTCCAGCGGCTCTGCTTGAGTTGACACGCGCGCCGGGGCGGTGCGTTGGGGGATATATGGCTAGGCGAAATCTACGGCGCATTGGCGCATCGCCGTTCGAATCCTTGAATGAGAACGTCGAGGACGCAGGCGTGGTCGCCTTCGACTTCGACGGCACTCTGACCGTGCGCGACAGTTTCACCGCCTTCCTGAAATGGCGAGCCGGTCCGGCGCGTTACAATCGGGGAATGGTCAAGCTTCTGCCGGCGGCGATTTCCTATCTGGGACATCGCAATCGGGGTCGGATCAAGGCCGCGGCGGTGCGCGAGTTCCTCACCGGGGTTCCGCGCGAGCAACTGGAGGCCGAGGCGCGCGCCTTCGCCGAGCTCATGGCCCCCCGCCTCCTGCGCCCGGACGCCGTGCGCACCTGGCGGCGCTGGGACCAGCGGCACGCGAAGCTGGTGATCGTCACCGCTTCTCCCGACATCGTGGTGGCGCCTTTCGCGCGCGGCCTCGGGGCCGACCTGCTGATCGGCACGGAACTGGCCTTTGACGACAATGATCGGGTCACCGGCGGCTTCCTGGGCCCCAACTGCCGGGGGCCGGAGAAGGTGCGCCGGCTGCAGGCGGTGTTCGGCCCGGACATCCATCTGGCCGCCGCCTATGGCGACACCAGCGGAGATCGTGAGATGCTGGCCATCGCCGACGAGGCCGGCTACCGGGTTTTTCAGGAAAAGCCCTGACGCCTGCCGCGCCGTCGCTTCAAGACGGAGCACGACACCCGTGATGATCACCGGCCCGCAGATCACCGCTGCCCCCGCCAACGGCGGCGGGCGCTAGCCCCATGCGCTTTCGGGTTCAAAAGCTGATCCGCGACCGGCTGCCGGCGATCATGCGGGCCCAGGGGCTGGCGGTGTTCGACCGGCGGCTGGATGACGACGAGTTCGTCGCCGCCCTGAAGGACAAGCTGCTGGAGGAGGCGCGCGAGGTCCATGAGGCCGCCTCCCCGGCCGAACTGGCCGACGAACTCGCCGATGTGATGGAGGTGATCGCCGCGCTGATGCAGGCCAGCGGCCTTCGCCCCGACGACATCGAGGCCCGGCGGCAGGCCAAGCGCGCCGAGCGCGGCGGCTTCGACCAGCGCGTTTTCAACGCCGCCGTTGAAGCGCAGGACGGCCTGCCGGCCGCCGACTACTATCTGGCCAGGCCGACGCAGTATCCTCGCGAGGACTGAGCAAGCGATGAAGCACGCAGGCGAGCAGGCGCTGGACGAGTTGGAGACGCTGCTGGCGGCCCTGCGTCCGCTGCCGGGCATGATCGAGAAGAAGCGCGGCGTCTTCTATCGCAAGTCCAAGGCCTTCCTGCACTTCCATGAAGACCCCAGGGGCCTGTTCGCCGACCTGCGCGCGGCGGGCGGCGGCGACTTCGAGCGGTTCGACGTGACGCTCGAGGCCGATCGTCAGGCCCTGGTGGTCACGGTGGCGGACCGGCTCAAGGCCTAGCCGACCAGGGCGCCACCTGGCCGATGATGCTCAGGGGCCGGTCGGCGCGGACCGCCTCCAGCACCCCGGCCGAAATCTCGTCATTGGTCAGCCAGCGCGAACCGCCGGCCTCCAGTTTGAACCCCAGCACCACCTGACGGACCTCGCAGGCCGGGAGGCCCTCAGCGACCGCCGCGGCCCGCCCCAGCCGGTCAGGATGGGCGGGATCGGCCGTGGCGCTGCCCAGCACCTGAAACAGCGGTCCCTTGACCTGCGCGGCCAGCAGACGAGGCGCGGCGATCTTCAGGGTGTGGAACCAGGCCACCGCCAGATCGATGGGGCCAGAACGCTCCACAGCCGCCGCCAGGGCCGCGTTGAAGGCTTCCGCGTCATGATAGTCGCAGTCGAAGCCGCCCGCCGTCTGCGACGCATGCCGCGACAAAAGCGAAAGGCGCCCGCCATCGCCGGCGAGCGCCTCCACAAGTCCTGACAACATGCCGGTTCCGCCCACCACGAGGATGTGCGCCGGCATCGGCCTTAGTCGTCCGAGCGCGTCTCATAGACGTGGTCGACGAGACCCCACTCCTTGGCCTCCTCGGCGGTCATGAAGGTGTCGCGGTCGAGCTTTTCCTCGACCTCCTCAAAGGTCCGGCCGGTGTGCTTGGCGTAGATTTCGTTCAGGCGGCGCTTGGTCTTGATGATGTCCTCGGCGTGGCGCTCGATGTCCGAGGCCTTGCCCGAGTAACCGCCCGACGGCTGGTGCACCATGATGCGGGCGTTGGGCAGCGAGATCCGCGAGCCCTTCGCGCCGGCCATCAGCAGGAACGAACCCATCGAGGCGGCCATGCCCATGCACAACGTCACCACCGGCGACTTGATGTATTGCATGGTGTCGTAGATCGCGAGGCCCGACGTCACCACTCCACCGGGGGAGTTGATGTACATCTGGATCTCTTTCTTGGGGTTCTCGGCTTCGAGATAAAGCAGCTGGGCGCAGATCAGCGCCGACATGCCGTCCTCGACCGGACCGTTCAGGAAAATCACCCGCTCCTTCAGGAGGCGGGAGAAAATATCGAAAGCGCGCTCGCCGCGGCTGGTTTGCTCCACGACCATGGGCACCAGGTTCAGCGCGGTGATCTGCGGGTCACGCATAGAAGAAAGCCTCTCTGGATGGGTCGACTCTGCGCGCAGAGCCGCGTTCCCCACCGATATCGCGTGGCGGAGGGGCCAACGCAAGGTGACCGATAGTCCTAAAGAAAATCCCTCCCCGATTCGGGGAGGGATTCTGATGGTGCGATCGACGTTTTGGGCGCTTAGGCGCCGTAGCCGGCCGGCATGTCGTCTTCCTTGAGGAGCTCTTCCTTGGAGACTTTCTCGTCCGTCACCGTGGCCTTGTCGACGATCAGGTCGACGACCTTGTCTTCGAAGATCGGGGCGCGGAGCTGGGCTTGCATGTTCGGGTTCTGACGGAACATGTCGAAGATCTGCTGGGCTTGCTGGCCGTAGCGCATGGCTTCGGCGCGCATGGCTTCCAGCAGTTCCTGCTCGGTGACCTGCACTTCGTTGGCGCGGCCGATCTCGGCCAGGACCAGGCCCAGACGCACGCGGCGCTCGGCGATCTTGCGGTACTCGGTCTGCAGCTGGTCGTCCGACTTCTCGGAATCTTCCGGCGGCAGGCCGCCACGGTCCTTGTCCTGCTGAACTTGCTGCCAGATGGCGGCGAATTCAGCTTCCACCATCTTCGGCGGCAGCGGGAAGTCGTGACGCTCGTCCAGCACGTCCAGCAGGGCGCGCTTCAGCTTGAAGCGCGAGGCGCCGGCGTATTGCGACTCCAGATTCTGCTTCAGCAGTTCCTTCAGCTTCTCGAGGCTTTCGATGCCCAGGCGTTCGGCCATGGCGTCGTCGATCTTGGATTCGACCGGGGCGCGGACTTCCTTCACCGTGGTGGTGAATTCGGCGTCCTTGCCGGCCAGGTTGGCGGCTTGGTAGTCGGCGGGGAAAGCCACCTTCACGATGACTTCGTCGCCGGCCTTGGCACCGATCAGTTGTTCTTCAAAGCCCGGGATGAACTGGCCCGAACCGAGGACCAGCTCCGAATCGGTAGCCGTGCCGCCCTGGAAGGCTTCACCGTCGATGCGGCCGACGAAGTCGATCACGACCTGGTCGCCGTCCTTGGACTTCACCGACTTGCCGGTGCGCGGCTCGTAGGTGATGTTTTGCTTGCCCAGCTCTTCGACGGCCTCGTCGACTTCCTCGGCGGACGGCTCGTAGGTCGGGCGCGTCAGCGAGATCTTGGTCAGGTCGGTCGGCTCGAAGTCCGGCATGATCTCGACAGCGATCTCGTAGGAGAGATCGGCCTTGCCGTCGATCACCTGGGCGATATCGCCCTCGGGCTTCAGGTCGGGTTCGCCGGCGGGGCGCAGGTTGTTGTCCGCCAGCACCTTTTGGGTGGTCTCGGTGATGGTCTGCTCGACCACCTCGGCCATCAGCGCCTTGCCATGCAGGCGACGGACGTGCGCGGCCGGCACCTTGCCCGGACGGAAGCCCTTGATGTTGAGCTGCGGCATGATCTCGACGATCCGCGCCTCGAGCCGTTCGTTCAGATCCGCGACCGGGACGGTCACGCCGTAAACGCGGCTCAGGCCTTCGCCAGACTTTTCAACGATCTGCATCGACATTCTCGAAATTCCGGAGTGCGGCGCGAACTCGCGCCAACAGATCCGCCCTAGGGGTGAAACGATGGTCGCCGCCGAACAAGCGGCGGCGAGCGGGCGCTCTTATGTCATTTCGCACGCGCCAGTCCAAGCCCAAAGACAGCGCTATCGGACGGCAAGGCGAGCAAGCAACCCGCGCGGGCCGTCGTCTGATTAGGGATTGGTGCGGGCGAGAGGACTCGAACCTCCACGCCTTGCGGCGCTAGAACCTAAATCTAGTGCGTCTACCAGTTCCGCCACGCCCGCGTTCCGCCCCTGCCATCGGCGAACCGGCGGGCCGCGTCAAGCGTCATCGACCAGAAGGCGCGGCCACATTCTGGTTCCTGGTTAACGTACAATTCAGCCGGACGGCGGTGATCCTGCGTCTGGCGGGGCTGGTCCGTCGCGGGGTTGCTGGGCATGGCGCAGGTCGTCGACGTGAATTTGCGGTTGGCCGGGCCGCAGGACAGCGAGCGCATGCTGGCCTGGCGCAACCTGCCGGAGATCCGCCGGTGGATGTACACCGACCACGTCATTTCCCAGGCCGAGCATGAGCGCTGGTTCGCCGGCGCCCTGGCGAACCAGACCCGGCGCTACTGGATCATCGAGCTGGACGGAACGCCTGTCGGGCTAGCCAACCTGGCCGATATCGACGTGGGCCAGCGCCGCGCGGCCTGGGCCTATTACCTCGCCGATCCGTCGGTGCGCGGGCGCGGGGTCGGAGCCTTCGTCGAGTACTTCGTAATCGAGCACGTGTTCGGCGAACTGAGCCTCGGCAAGCTCTGGTGCGAGGTGCTGGTCGAGAACGAGGCCGTCTGGAAAATGCACGAGGCCTTCGGCTTCCAGCGCGAGGCGCTGTTCCGCGAGCACGTCTGGAAGGACGGTGTTCCTTCCGACGTGGTCGGGCTGGGGCTTCTGGCCCGCGACTGGGCGACGGTCCGCGAGGCCAGCCGCGAGCGGCTCAAGACCCGCGGCCTGCCCGTCTAGCCGCCCCTGGGACCGACAAGTTCCAGGGCCAGCGGGATCAACGACACCACCAGCAGCACCGCCATAGCGATGTTGAAGCCGCGCAGCACGGCGGGCTTGTCGAGGAAGCGGCGCAGGCCGACGCCAAAGCCTGTCCAACTCATCACGCACGGCAGGTTGATCGCCACGAAGATCAGCGAGACCACCAGGATATTGGCGACATAGTGCTCGCGCGGCGCATAGGCGGTGACCGCGCCGAGCGCCATCGCCCACGCCTTGGGGTTCACCCACTGGAAGGCGGCGGCCTGCAGGAAGGTCTGGGGTTTGCCCGCGCCGTTCCCCGCCGAGATCCCCTTGGCCGTGGCGATCTTCCAGGCCAGCCACAGCAGATAGGCCCCGCCCGCCACCGCCAGGATGTCGTGAAGCTCCGGATAGGCTGAGAACAGCCCGCCCAGCCCCAGGCCGACGGCCACCACCAGGACGAAGAACCCGGTGGTCACCCCCAGCAGGTGCGGCACCGTGGCCTTGAAGCCGAAGTTGGCGCCCGAGGCCATCAGCATGGCGTTGTTAGGCCCCGGCGTGATCGAGGACACGAAGGCGAACAGCGCCAACGCCGCCAGCAGTTCGGGAGTAAGGGAAGTCATGGGAGGTTCCTTGAGGGTGCTCCTGGCGCAGGATTGGGGCCCTGAAAGCAAAAACCCCCTCCGTCGCCGGAAGGGGTTTTCGAATGATCGTCAGGTTCGCTTGGAACCCTAGACCTCGACGCCCTCCCACACGCGCAGAATTGCCCGCCCGGCCGGTACCGGGCGGCCAATAGCCTGAATGGCTGCAGCGCGTTGGAGGATCGAGATCATGTTGAAATCGGCGTTAGCATGAGCCGCTAGGCTTGGCCACACGGCTAGAGATCGCGCCCCTCATAGAGCCGGCGCAGGATGCTGGGGGCGAGACCGGGCAAGTCCTCCGCCGTCAGGCCAGGACCGTGCAGGTCGGCGGCCTCGGCGTGAATCCAGGCCGCGGCGCAGGCGGCCTCGAAGCTCTCCATGCCCTGGGCGATCAACGACCCGATGAAGCCCGCCAGCACGTCGCCCGACCCCGCCGTCGCCAACCACGGCGAGCCGTTGACGTTGACGCAGACCCGGCCGTCGGGCGCGGCGATCACCGTGTCGCCACCCTTGAGCAGCACAATGGCGTCGGCCTGCTTCGCGGCCCGGCGCGCCGCGGTGATCCGTTCAGGGGAGTCCTTCAGCACGCCCGGGAACAGGCGCTCGAACTCACCCGGATGAGGAGTCAGCACGTCGTCGACGTCGAGCACCGAGAACAGCTCCTCAGGGTCGTCGCGGAAAACGGTGATGGCGTCGGCGTCGATCACCAGCGCCGCGCCGGTGCGCGCCAAGGCCAAGACATTGACCAAGGTGTTCTCGGTGACGCCGGCGGCCGGACCGATGATGGCGGCGTCCACGTCAGCGGCCAGCTGCTCCAGCTCGGCCTCGGTGTCGAAGCCCTTCAGCATCACCGCTTCCAGGTGTCCGGCGTTCACCGACAGCGCTTCCGAAGGCGACAGCAAGGTCACCACGCCGGCCCCCAAACGCAGCCCCGAACGCGCCGCGAGCCGCGCCGCACCGGTGTTCCAGGCCTCGCCCGACACCACCACCAGGCGGCCGCGCGCGTGCTTGTGGGACAGGGAGGTCGGCCAGGGGAAGCTGGAGAGCCAGAAGTCCGGGCCGTTCTCCACCAGATCGCCGAAGGTCTCGGCCAGCCCAATGTCAGCGACGATCACCTCGCCGCACAGGCTATGGCCCGGCAGCAGCACGTGGGCTGGCTTCTTGGCGTGGAAGGTGATGGTCAGGCCGGCCTGGATCACCGGCCCCTGCGGCGCGCCGGTGTCGCCCGGCAGCCCGCTCGGAACATCCACGGCGATCACGGCCTGCGGCTGGTCGGCCAGGCGGGCGGCGATGGCCGCGGCCTCGCCATTCATCGGTCGCGACAGACCGGCCCCGAACATCGCGTCGACAAACAGCCGCGCCTGCAGCGGAGCGTCAAAGGCGACAAGCCCGCCGTCCCAGCGGGCCGCCGCGGCCTTGGCGTCGTCGGTCTGCGGCGGAGCGAGCGCCCTCACCTCCACCGGCCAGCCGCGTTCCTTGAGCAGGCGGGCCACGACATAACCGTCGCCGCCGTTGTTGCCTGGCCCGCACAGAACAGCGACCGAGCGTTGGGAGAAACGTTCGACGATGGCCTCAACCACCGCCGCGCCGGCCCGCTCCATCAGTTCGGCGCCGGGCGTGCCGGCGGCGATGGCGGCCCGATCGGCGGCGGCGATCTCAGCGACCGTGTGAATCCTGCGCGCGGGCACGGCCGCTCCTGTGGCTAGTCTAAAGTACGCCGGTCGAGGCTTCGCGCCCCCGCTCCACCAGGATCAAGTCGTCGCCGCCGGTCTCCAGGGTGGAGATCGAGGCGTGATCCGGGCGGAAGACCAGAACGCGCTCGTCGCCATCCAGATGCGACATGACCGCGTTGATCGCCACATAATGCGAGAAGACGGCGGCGCCACCCCGCGCATGCAGGGCTTTCACGATCTCTCCGCGCCAGGCTTCGTAGTCCAGGTCGCCCTCGACGTCCTTCCACTTGCCCTGGAACACGCCGCGCAGCCAGGCCGGACGGTCCTGCGCGCTCAGGCCGGCCGGCGTCGGGATTTCCCCCACGGCCGGGTCGATCTCCAGTTCGACGCCCAGCGCCTGCGCGGTCGGCATTGCGGTTTCCCGGCAGCGCCGCAGCGGAGAACTGACCACCCGCTTGGGGCGGTCAGCTTCCGGCAACGACATCAGATAGTCCCGCGCCGCATCGGCCTGCGCCTTGCCGGCGTCGTCCAGGCCGGGGTCCTCGTCGGCCTCGCCCCAGGTGGCGGCCGGCTTGCCGTGGCGGATCAGGTAAAGTCGGGACATCAAATCAATCCGGTACGAAAATGTTGCGCGCGCCGTCCTCGGAACGTCCGACGGTTCCGGTGCGGCCCACAGCCTCGCTCGCCTCCAGGTCGCGAAGCGTGGCTTCGTCGGCTGGGGTGTTGGCGATGAAGCGGCGGCCCTCCGAATCGCGGCCGATGACGATGCCCATCATGTAACCCTCGCGGCCGTGGACGACCGTGTAGGTTTCGATTGTGGCCGCGCCTGTTGGCGTTTCGATGACAACCGGGTGCGGCAAGGCGTCGATCTGCGCCTGGATCAGCTTCGGATCCTGCCGCTCGAACGGGCCGTTGAGCGGGGTCGTGGAATAGACGCCGGTCGACTGCTTGGTCAGGAACCAGCCATTGGCCGTGACCAGGCCGTAGGAACCGGGGTCCTCGCGCAGACGCTGCATCATCACGGCGATGGAGTGCATGGCGTAGTTGTTGCCGGGGCCGCCCATGTACGGGATCCCGCCGGTGACGGTCAGGCCGCGAGGATCGTCCAGCGACAGGCCCAGTTCCTCGGCCCCGACCTCAACCGCGACCGGGAAGCAGGAATAGAGGTCGATATGACCGATATCGGCGATGCCCACGCCCGCCATCTCCAGGGCCCGCTGGCCGGTCAGCCGCATGGCCGGGCTGGAATGGAAGTCCTGCCGGTCGATCGGGAACCAGAGGTCCGAGGCGTCGGCGCAGCCGTGCAGATAGACCAGCTTGTCTTCCGGCACGCCCAGTTCGCGGGCGGTCTTCAAGCTGGCCACCAGGACCCCGGCGGACTGGTCCACCTCCATGATGGCGTTCAGGTACTTGGTGTAGGGGAAGCCGACCATCCGGTTGCGTTCGGTGATCTCGACCAGTTCCTGCGCCGAGCGCGCGATGGGGAACCAGGCCTCGGGATTCCTGGCGGCCACCTCGGTGAAGGGCGCGAACAGTTCGCCCATGCGCTTCTGGTGGTCGGGAATCGAGCGCCCGTCGCGGGCCCGCAGGGCGTTCTCGAACAAGGGGTAGCAGTTGATCGGCCGGCCGATGCCGTGCTTGGCCTCGTAAGGCGTGACGCCGGGACGCGGATCGCCGATGCGGTTGGGCTCGGGCAGTTCGTCGACATCGTCCCAGTCGGCGAAGCCCAGGCCACGCTGCAGGCGCTTGGTCGCCGAGCCGAGGAATTCGCAGCCGACCACCAGGGCCAGCTGGGTCTCGCCCTTGGCGATCCGCTCGCAGACGGTGTTGACCAGCTGCTGGGGGCTGTTGCCGCCCATGTGCGAATAGACAGAGTAGGCCGGATCGGCGCCCAGCCGCCGGGCCAGGGTGGCGGGCGGATTGGTGGAATGGGGCACCAGCCGCCCTCCCCCTGGCGCGTCGATTGTGAAGCCGACCACCGCCAGGGTGTCGATTCCCGCCAGCGCCTCCGCCCTCAACCCGGCGTCAGCCGCCGCGCGTTCCGCCGCAATCTTCAGCAATGCGGTCGGCGACGGCGATTCGCCCGGTTCGCCCCTGTAGGTGAATTGGCCCGCTCCGATGAGAACCGGTGTCCTGTCGTCCATTTTTCGTCCCCTCCCGACCCGCATCCGCGCCAAACCTAGGCGCTGGACCGACCCGGCAATGCGTTTGCGGCGCTGATCGCCTTTTGGGCGCCGTGTGACTAAAATTGCGGCATTACGATCATCGCATGCTCCCGCGACGGAACCGCAAGCCCCTAGCCCTTGTCGTCCACCGCCCGAGCGTGCTCGTAGCCCCAACCGCAGGGGCGGCCGCTGCACGAGTGAGACCGGGTCATGAAAAAGATCGAAGCCATCATCAAACCGTTCAAGTTGGACGAGGTGAAGGAAGCCCTGCAGGAGCTGGGCGTTCAAGGCATGACCGTGATCGAAGCCAAGGGCTATGGCCGTCAGAAGGGCCATACCGAACTGTACCGAGGCGCGGAGTACGTCGTGGACTTCCTCCCCAAGATCAAGATCGAGGTGGTCGTCGCCGATGATCAGCTTGAGCCCGCACTCGAATCCATCGTAGGCGCAGCCCGCACCGGCCGCATCGGCGACGGGAAAATCTTCGTGTCGGAAATCACCGACGTGCTGCGCATCCGCACCGGGGAGACCGGCGCCGCAGCCGTCTAAGACTTTAGCCTATCGAGACTTCTTCAAGGGGATAAGACCAATGGCTACCGCCCAGGACATTCTGAACGAGATCAAGGAAAAAGACGTCAAGTACGTCGACGTCCGCTTCACCGACATTCGCGGTCGAATGCAGCACGTCACCTTTGATATCGATCTGGTGGACGAGGAATTCCTGACCGACGGCACGATGTTCGACGGTTCGTCGATCGCGGGCTGGAAGGCGATCAACGAAAGCGACATGAAGCTGCGTCCGGACCTGGACACGGCCTATATCGACCCCTTCTACCAGCAGACCACGCTGTGCCTGTTCTGCGACGTCGTGAACCCCGACACCGGCACCCCCTACAACCGCGACCCGCGTTCGATCGCCAAGGCGGCGCTGAACTACGTGAAGTCGGCCGGCATCGGCGACACCGTGTTCTTCGGCCCTGAAGCCGAGTTCTTCATCTTCGACGACGTGCGCTGGTCCACCGATCCGCACAACACCGGCTACTCCTACGACTCGACCGAACTGCCGGCCAACACCGGCAAGTCGTACGCCGAGGGCAATATGGGCCACCGCCCGGGTCCCAAGGGCGGCTACTTCCCGGTCAACCCGGTCGACTCGGCTCAAGATCTGCGCGGCGAAATGCTGGCCGTCATGGGCGAGCTCGGCATGAAGCCGGAAAAGCACCACCACGAAGTGGCGCCGGCCCAGCACGAACTCGGCCTGAAGTTCGACACCATGATCGTCATGGCCGACCGGATGCAGCTCTACAAATACGTCATCCACAACGTGGCCGCGGCCTACGGCAAGTCGGCGACCTTCATGGCCAAGCCGATGTTCGCCGACAACGGTTCGGGCATGCACGTCCACCAGTCGATCTGGGCCGACGGCAAGCCGCTGTTCGCGGGCGACAAGTACGCCGGCCTGTCGCAAATGTGCCTGTGGTACATCGGCGGCATCATCAAGCACGCCAAGGCGATCAACGCCTTCTCGAACTCGACCACCAACTCCTACAAGCGTCTGGTGCCCGGCTACGAAGCCCCGGTGAAGTTGGCCTACTCGGCCCGCAACCGTTCGGCCTCGATCCGCATCCCGCACGTCGACTCGCCGAAGGCCAAGCGCATCGAAGCCCGCTTCCCGGACCCGATGGGCAACCCCTACCTGACCTTCGTCGCCCTGCTGATGGCCGGCCTGGACGGCATCATCAACCAGATCGACCCGGGCGCGGCCCAAGACAAGAACCTGTACGACCTGCCGCCCCGCGAGCAGAAGAAGGTTCCGGAAGTCTGCGGCTCGCTGCGTGAAGCTCTGGAAAACCTCGACAAGGACCGCGGCTTCCTGAAGGCCGGCGGGGTCATGGACGACGACTTCATCGACGCCTACATCGAGCTGAAGATGCAAGAGGTCATGCGCCTCCAGATGCATCCGCACCCGGTCGAATTCGACATGTACTATTCCTGCTAGTCGAAACCGCCTGAGGCGATTTCAGGAAGGGGCCGCGGAGCAATCCGCGGCCCCTTCTCTTTTGGGCGCACCTCAGGGTGGTTGACGGACACTGTTCAGTCAGCCGACATCCCCGGCCAAGCTTGCGGAAAACGCAGGCGGCGAATGGGGGAATCACGATGGCGAAGAAGCTTCTGACGACGGCCGCCCTGGTGCTGGGCGCGGGTCTGGCCTCCAGCGTCGTCGCCGCCCCCTATGAGGCGCAGATCGTCCGGACCCAGTTCGGCATCCCCCACATCACCGCCAAGAACTATCGCGGCATTGGCTATGGCCAGGGCTACACCTTCGCCCAGGACAATCTCTGCCTGCTGGCCGACAAGGTCGTCACGGTGAACGGCGAGCGCGCCAAGCACTTCGGCCCCGACGCCACCACCGTCATCGCCTTCACCGACATCAAGAACCTGGAGAGCGACTTCTTCTTCCGGGCCAACACCGACATCGCGGCCCTGCGCGCCGCCCGCGCCAAGGGCCCTGCCGACTATCGCGACCTGGTCGACGGCTATGTCGCCGGCTTCAACCGCTTCCTGGCCGACACGCCCAAGGACAAGCTGCCCGCCGAGTGCGGCGACAAGGCCTGGCTGCGGCCGATCACGATCGACGACATGCTGCGCCTGAACGAGGAGCGGATGATCCAGGCCAGCGGCGGGGCCTGGCTGCGCCAGACCAACGCCGCCGCGCCGCCGACGACCGCCGCGGCCCTAAAGCCGGCCGCGAGCCTTGGCCTGCCGAACATGGCCGAGATGATCGGCCTGGGCTCCAACGGCTGGGCCTTCGGCCGCGAGGTCACCGCCAACCAGTCGGGTCTGCTGCTCGGCAACCCCCACTTCCCGTGGGAAGGCACCAATCGCTTCTACCAGACCCACCTGACGATCCCCGGCAAGTTCGACGTGATGGGCGTGACCATCGCCGGCGGACCGGGCATGTCGATCGGGTTCAACAAGGACGTGGCCTGGACCCACACGGTCTCCACCGACCGCCACTTCACCCTGTTCGAACTGGCCCTCGATCCGGCCGATCCGACCGCCTACCTCGTCGACGGCAAGCGCCACGTCATGGATCGCAAGAACGTCACGGTCGAGACCCCCACCGGGCCGCAGACCCGCACATTCTATACGACCAGCTACGGCCCGGTCGTGGTGATGCCCCAGGCTGGCCTGACCTGGAACACCAAGACCGCCTACGCCCTGCGCGACGCCAACCGCGGCAACTCCAACTCGTCCGAAACCTGGCTGCGGATCGCCCGCGCCAAGTCGGTGGGCGAGATCAGGCAGGTGATCGAGCAGACATTGGGCATTCCGTGGGTCAACACCATCGCCGCCGACCGGCATGGCGACGCGCTCTACGCCGACATCACCGCCACCCCCAACGTCTCGGCCCAGAAGCTGAAGGACTGCGCGCCCAGCGCCGCCGCCGCCGCCCTCGGGCCGATGGCGCGGGTCTATGTGCTGGATGGCGCGCGCTCGGCCTGCAACTGGGACGCGCCCGGCCTGATGCCCGGCGCGGCCATGCCGGCCATCGTCCGCACGGACTATGTCGCCAACAGCAATGACAGCTATTGGCTGGCCAACGCCAAGGCGCCGATGGCGGCCTTCTCGCCGCTGGTCGGCCCCGCGGCGACCCCGCAGAACCTGCGCACCCGCTCAGGCATTGTGGAGATCGACAGCCGCCTGGCCGGTGAAGACGGCCTGGAGGGCAAGACCTTCGACGCCCAGAAGATCAAGACCATGCTGTTCTGGAACCGCAACCTGGCCGCCGATCTCTATCTCGACGACGCGCTGATGGTCTGCGCGGCCAGCCCCACCGCCACCACCGCCGCTGGCAAGACCGTGGACATCAAGGCCGCCTGCGAGGTCCTGGCCAAGTGGAACCGCCGCATGGACAATGAAAGCGTCGGCGCCCACGTCTTCGTCGAGTTCTGGCGTCTGGCCCAGAAGATACCGAACCTCTACGCCACGCCCTTCGACCCCGCCGATCCGGTCCACACCCCGCGTGGCCTGAAGACCGACGGCGAGACCGCCGCCAAGCTGCGAGCGGCCCTAGCCGGCGCGGTCGAGGTGCTCGAAACCCAAAAGACGCCGCTGGACGCGCCCTATGGCTCGATCCACTTCGCGATCCGCGGCGACCAGAAGATCCCGATCCACGGCGGCGAAGGCGGCGACGGGGTGCTGAACGCCCAGCAAGCGCGCTGGAACCCGCAGGCCGGCGGCTACGTGCCCAATCACGGCTCCAGCTACATCCAGGTCGTGACCTTCGACGACAAGGGACCGGTGGCCGACGCCGTGCTGTCCTACTCGCAGTCCTCGGACCCGGCCTCGCCCTACTTCGCCGACCAGACCTGGCTCTACTCCAAGAAGGCCTGGCACCGCCTGCCCTTCAGCAAGGCCGACATCGCCAAGGACGGCGCCGGGCCAGTGTTGGCGCTCAAGGGAAAATAGGCTCCGGCAGGCGCTCGCCGCTTCGGGCGGGCGCCGCGGCGCGGTTCTCCCGCGCATAATCGGTTCCCTCCCCAGTCCGCGATGTCGCGCCCTGCTGCGCCACATTGCATTCGCTTGGTCGGCGATTCATATGGGGCGGTCTCGAATCGTTCCATTTTCCCGGCAGCATGTCCCAGCCCCCCACTCCGCAAGCTTCCCTCTTCGACGACGCGTTGAATCCCGCGCCCGCCGCGCCGCTGGCGCAGAGCCATGAGCCGCGGCCTGATCCCGTCGTGTTGGGAACCAAGGAGCCGCTCGACGGCTACTCGGCCAAGGACATCGAGGTCCTCGAGGGGCTCGAGCCCGTTCGTAAACGCCCCGGCATGTACATCGGCGGCACTGACGAGCGCGCGCTGCACCACCTGTTCGCCGAAGTTCTCGACAACGCCATGGACGAGGCCGTCGCCGGCCACGCCAAGCTGATCGAGGTGCGGCTGGACGCCGACGGCGTGCTGACCGTCAAGGACGACGGCCGCGGCATCCCCGTCGACCCGCACCCGAAACATCCGGGCAAGTCGGCGCTGGAAGTCATCATGACCGTCCTGCACTCGGGCGGTAAGTTCTCGGGCAAGGCCTATGAGACCTCGGGCGGCCTGCACGGGGTCGGCGTCTCGGTGGTGAACGCGCTGTCTGAGCGCGTCGATGTCACCGCCTGGAAAGACGGCTTCGAATGGCGTCAGTCGTTCAGCCGCGGCAAGCCGCTGGCCGGCATCGAGAAGTTGAACCCGACCCGCAAGAAGGGCACGGCGATCAGCTTCCTGCCCGACCACCAGATCTTCGGCGAGAACGCGGTCTTCAAGCCGGCCCGCCTCTACCGGATGGCGCGCTCCAAGGCCTATCTGTTCGGCGGCGTCGAGATCCGCTGGAGCTGCGACCCCTCCCGCATCCAGGACCAGACCCCGGCCGAAGCGACCTTCCGCTTCCCGAACGGCCTGGCCGACTTCCTGGCCGAGCGGGTCAAGGGCATCGAGACCGTCACCCCCGAGCCCTTCGCCGGGCGCATCGAGCGCAAGAGCGAAGGCGGCGCAGTCGAGTGGGCGCTGACCTGGACCCCGGCCGGCTTCGGTGAGGCCGACGGCTTCATGCAGTCCTACTGCAACACCGTGCCCACCCCGGAAGGCGGCACCCATGAAGCCGGCCTGCGCGCAGCCTTGACCCGGGGCCTGAAAGCCTACGCCGAACTGACCGGCGAGAAGCGCGGCAGCATCCTAACGGCCGAGGACGTGATCTCCCAGGCCGGGGCGCTGATCAGCGTCTTCATCCGCAACCCCGAATTCCAGGGCCAGACCAAGGAGCGGCTGTCGTCGTCCGACGCCCAGAAGCTGGTCGAGAACGCCCTGCGCGACCCCTTCGATCACTGGCTGACCGCGCAGCCCAAGGCCGCCTCGGCCCTGCTCGAGTTCGTGATCGAGCGCGCCGAAGAGCGGCTGAAGCGCCGGCGCGACAAGGACGTCCAACGCGCCTCGGCGACCCGCAAGCTGCGCCTGCCGGGCAAGCTGGCCGACTGTTCGGGCCAAGCCACCGACGGCACGGAGATCTTCCTGGTCGAAGGCGACTCCGCCGGCGGCTCGGCCAAGCAGGCCCGCAATCGCCGCACCCAGGCGATCCTGCCCCTGCGCGGCAAGATTTTGAACGTCGCTTCGGCGACGCTCGACAAGCTGGGCGGCAACAAGGAACTGACCGACCTGATGCTGGCGCTGGGCGTCCAGGGCGGCTCGAAGTTCAAGGAAGAGGACCTGCGCTACGAGCGCGTGGTGATCATGACCGACGCCGACGTCGACGGCGCCCACATCGCTTCCCTGCTGATCACCTTCTTCTACCGCACCATGCCGAACCTGATCCGGGCCGGCCGGCTCTATCTCGCCCTGCCCCCGCTCTATCGGATGAGCCATGGCGGCAAGACCATCTACGCCCGCGACGATGCACACCGCGAGGAGCTGCTGGCCACCGAGTTCAAGGGCAAGAAACCCGAGATCGGCCGCTTCAAGGGCCTGGGCGAAATGATGCCGGCCCAGCTCAAGGAGACCACCATGGACCCGACCACCCGGACCATGGCCCGCGTCACCCTGCCCCGCGCCGAGGAAAGCGTGGAGGACCTGGTCGAGGCCCTGATGGGCCGCAAACCGGAGCTCCGCTTCCGCTTCATCCAGGAAAACGCCGAATTCGCGGTGGCCGACCTCGACGTCTAGGCCCGGCTGGCGGGCTGTTTCCGCCCCAGGGATCCAGCTTGGACGACGGCTCGCCAAGCGTCTTGGCGCCGCCCGCGCCAGCACCGCCGAGCCCTCGGCCGCCGCCTGACATGTCGCGCGCCGGTCTTCGTCCCGCCGTTCATAAGCCGTCCGACCACGGGCGATTTGGCCCGGTCGGCGGACAAACCCCGAGGGCCTTTGAACTACTAGCTACAGAACGCGTTTGACTTGAAGCTCGCACGCCGTATCTTGCCGCCGCGCGTGACGATCGCCGTCCGCGCCGCCGCGGCTTGCAAGCTCACTTCCTTTTACGGGCGGGCGCGCCGCCCCCATTGCAACTGAATGACCGAATTTTCCGAACTGGGCTTGTCGCCCGCTACGCTTCTGGCCGTGGCCGAGACCGGCTACACCACCGCCACGCCGATCCAGGCTGAAGCCATCCCCGTCGCCCTGCAAGGCCGCGACGTTCTTGGCATCGCTCAGACCGGCACGGGCAAGACCGCCGCCTTCACCCTGCCGATGATCGAACGCCTGGCCGCTGGGCGCTCGAAAGCGCGCATGCCGCGCGCCCTGGTGATCGCCCCGACCCGCGAGCTGGCCGACCAGGTCGCCGCCTCCTTCGACAAATACTCCAAGGGTCAGAAGCGGACCCTGTCCTGGGCGCTGCTGATCGGCGGCGTCTCCTTCGGGGACCAGGAGTTGAAGCTTGATCGGGGCGTCGACGTCCTGATCGCCACGCCGGGCCGCCTGCTCGACCATTTCGAACGCGGCAAGCTGCTGATGACCGGCGTGCAGATGCTGGTGGTCGACGAAGCCGACCGCATGCTCGACATGGGGTTCATCCCCGACATCGAGCGCATCTTCAAGCTGACGCCCGCCAAGAAGCAGACGCTGTTCTTCTCGGCGACCATGCCGCCGGAAATCACCCGGCTGACCAAGCAGTTCCTCAATGATCCGGTGCGGATCGAGGCGACGCGGCCGGCCACCACGGCTGAGACCATCTCGCAGTACATCGTGCGACTGCCGACCGCCGATCCGAAGGCCAAGCGCACCGCGCTGCGCATGCTGATCGCCGCCGACGACGTGCGCAACGGCATCGTCTTCTGCAACCGCAAATCCGAAGTCGACATCGTCGCCAAGTCGCTGAAGACTCATGGGTTCGACGCCGCCCCCATCCACGGCGACCTCGATCAGGCCACGCGGATGCGCACGCTGGAAGCGTTCCGCAAGGGCGAGCTGAAGCTGCTCTGCGCGTCGGACGTCGCCGCTCGCGGTCTCGACGTTCCTGACGTCAGCCACGTCTTCAACTACGACGTGCCGCACCATGCCGACGACTATGTGCACCGGATCGGCCGCACCGGCCGGGCCGGCCGCAGCGGCAAGGCCTATATGATCGTCACCCCTGCCGATGCGAAGAACATCGACAAGGTGCTGAAGTTGATCGGCAAGAACCCTGAGGAGGTCGTGCTGGAAGGCGTCGACTTCGCCAGCATCAAGGACGAACGCCGCGAACGCAGCGGTGGACGTGACCGTGGCGGCCGCGAACGCGGTGGCCGCGAACAGCGCCCGCGCCGTATCGAGCCGCACGGCGAAGTCGCCTCGATGGACGCCATTGTCGCGCCGCCAGCCGCCGAGGGCGAGGAAGCTGCTCCGCGTCGCCGGACCCGTGGCCGCGCCGAGCCCAAGCCCGCGACCGTCGTGGCTCCCGAGGCGCCGGTCGTCCGCGAGGAACGTCCCAACCGCGAGGAACGCCCGCAGCGCGAGGAACGCCCCCGCCAGGAAGAACGTCCTCGTCAGGAAGAACGCCCGCAACGCGAGGATCGTGCACATCGCGACGCGCGCCCTCGTCGTGACGAGCGTCCTCGCCGCGACGATCACCACGACGACCGCGACAGCGTCGTGGGCTTCGGCGCCGATACTCCGGCGTTCCTGTTGCGCGCCGCGCCCAGACCTTCGACCACCGAATAGAGCCGCGCCTTAACGGCTCGTTCGGCTATCCCGACTAAGGTCATCGCCCAGAATTAGGGCTCTGCGTGAAACGCGGAGCTTGAGACCGGGGAAGACAGAATGTCGGGCGACATCGAAACCAAACTGCGTGGACCGGGGGCTTACGCCCTCGCCCGTCGGACCATGGACGCCATGGAGGCGAACCAGGTTTGGCCGACCGCAGTCAATTTCGAGCTTTGGACCCACTACGTCGCCGAGCCCGACAGCGCCCTGGGGCGGGAAATCGCCCGGCTGCTGTCGTCCGGTGAAGCCTTCACCGACACGCTCGCGGACGAACTGGCCGCCGCCTTCCTGCCGAAGGCCAAACTGAACGAACAGATCCGCGACGCCGGCGACGCCCTGACCAAGGAATTGGACGCCGTCAGCCGCGCCATCGAAAGCGCCCAGAAATCCAGCGAAGCCTACGGCCAGACCTTGGCCGGCGCCTCACGGTCCCTGGCCGACATGGACGATGCGGCCGAACTCAAGGCCATGGTCGAGAACCTGAGCACCGCCACGCGACGCGTCCAGCGCGAGAACAAGTCCCTCGAAAAGCGCCTGTCGGAATCGACCTCCGAGGTCACCAAGCTGCGTGAACACCTGGAACAGGTCCGACGCGACGCCACTACGGACGGCCTGACCAACCTGGCCAACCGCAAGGCTTTCGATGAAGAGCTCGCCCGGGCCTGCGCCGACGCCGAGGCCGACGGCCACAGCCTGACCCTGGCGGTCATCGACATCGACCACTTCAAGAACTTCAACGACACCTGGGGCCACCAGACCGGCGACCAGGTGATCCGCTACGTGGCCAGCGTGATCGGCCGGGTCGGCGCGCTGCCTCGCTTCGCCGCCCGCTACGGCGGCGAGGAGTTCGCGCTGATCTTCCCGCGCGAGACCGCCGAGATGGCGATCACCGTCCTGGAAGAGATCCGCGAGGAAGTCTCCTCCCGCATGCTGAAGCGCCGCTCCACCAATGACGACCTGGGCGCGATCACCGTCTCGGTCGGATTGGCCGAGCTGCATCGCGGCGAAGGCGCCCACGGCCTGATGGAGCGCTCCGACAGCGCGCTCTATGTTTCCAAGCGTTCGGGCCGCAATCGGGTGACCAGCGCCGAGACCGTCGCCGCCGCAGCCTGAGCCTGGCGCTTTTCCCCTAGCCTGACGCCGGGGTATCCTCTCTTAGATCGTCCGCAGAGACGCCCAAGGGGAGCCCGCCATGGCCTATTCGAAGATCAAGACGTCGGTAAGCGACGGTATCGGCCTGGTGACCCTGGCCGACCCGTCCACCCTGAACGCCGCAGGCCTCGACCTGATGGCCGAGCTTCAGGACGCCTTCGAAGCCTTCAAGAACGACGAGGCCGTGCGCTGCGTGGTGCTGACCGGCGAGGGCCGAGGCTTTTGCTCCGGCGCCAATCTCTCGGGCAGAGGCCCTGCTCCCGAGACGGCCGATCCGGAAGGCCCCGACGCCGGCGCCAGCCTGGAGAGCACCTACAACCCCTTCGTCAGTTCGCTGCGCGAATACCCCATCCCGATCGTCACCGCGATCAACGGCGTCGCCGCCGGCGTCGGCTGTTCGCTGGCCCTGATGGGCGACATCATCGTCGCGGCCGAGAGCGCTTACTTCCTGCAGGCGTTCCGCCGCATCGGCCTGGTGCCGGACGGCGGCTCGACCTACCTGCTGCCCCGGCTGATCGGCAAGGCGCGCGCCATGGAGATGGCCCTGCTCGGCGAGAAGGTCCCGGCCAAGACCGCTCTGGAATGGGGCCTGGTCAACCGCTGCGTTCCCGACGACCAATTGATGGCCACGGCCATGGAGCTGGCCAAGGCGCTGGCCACCGGCCCCAAGGCCCTGGGCGCCATCCGCAAGCTCGTCTGGGAGAGCCTGGACGAGGAATGGGCCGCCCAGCTCCACGCCGAGCGCACGGCCCAGAAGCACGCCGGCCGCACCGAGGACAGCCGCGAGGGCATCCTGGCCTTCCTTCAGAAGCGCCCCGCCGAGTTCAAGGGCCGCTAGGTCGAGGCGCGGGCTCGCTCGCGCCTCACCCAGATGGTCTCGGACGCGGCCACCACCACCAAGACGGCCGAGACCAGCGCGCTCAGGACCAAGGGCGTCATGCTCATCCCGATCGGGGCCAGCACCGCCAAGGCCAGCAGGCCACCGATATGGGCGCGCGGCAGTCGCCCGGTCGTCGCGCGCCGGAACAACAGATCGCCCAGCAGGTAAAGGCCAGGCCCGCCGAGCAGCACCGCGGCGGTGCTGAGATGCATCTCGCCGTAGGGATGGGCCAAGGTCAGTTCGTCGCCTACGGCGGTCACCACCACGCCGGCGATCAGCGGCATGTGGATGTAGGTATAGGCCAGCCGCGCCACTCGGCCGGGATCGCTGGAGGAGACGAACTGCCGGCTCGCGCGCTCGGCGGCGGCGTCGAAATAGATCCACCACATGGCCACGCTGCCGACAAAGGCGGCCAGGAACGCGCCGATCACGCCGACGCTCGGCTCAAGATTGGCGGCGGTCGCGCCGGTGACCAGGATCGACTCGCCCAGCGCGATGATCACGAACAGCGCGCAACGCTCGGCCATGTGCGCGCCCTCGACGTCCCAGTCGGCGGTGGTCGATCGGCCAAGGCCCGGTGTCCAGAAGCCCAGCGACGGCGAGACGAAGTCGATCAGCATGGCGCAGGCCCACAGGGCCAGCCGCGCGCCGTCTTCCGCCAAGCCGCCGGCGATCCACAGCACCCCCGAACCGATCAGCCAGATCGTGATCCGCTGGAAGTTCCGATAGTTGGCCGCGTTGTGGCCGCGAAGCGCCCACATGACGAAGGCCGAGCGCCCGACCTGCATGAAGACATAGGCCCCAGCGAAGGCCAGGCCGCGGTCGCCGAAGGCCCGCGGCAGCGACGTCGAGAGCATCAGCCCCGCCAACATCAGGACCAGCAGCATGAGCCGGACCGGCGTGCGGTCCGGCTCCAGCCAGTTGGTGATCCAGCAGGTGTAGATCCACACCCACCAGACCGCGAGGAACAGCAGCGCGGTCTGCACCGCGCCCATCGGCGTCAGGTGCTCGAGCAGCGAATGAGAAAGCTGGGTGATCGCGAAGACGAAGACCAGATCGAAGAACAGCTCGATATAGGTGACGCGGTGGTGCTCGTGCCCCGCGCGCCTCCGCTGCAGATCCGCCCGCGCCCCGATCATGCCCGTTCTCCGCTTTCGCGGGGGCAAGTCTAGGCCAGCGCAGCGGACGCGCCAGCGGCCTCATGCAAAGATTGTTCGAGAAGCTCGGCCGCCGCTAGGCGTCGTGCGCCTTGGCGGGCTCGATGGTGACGCTTTCGCCGCAACCACAGGCGTCGGTCTCGTTCGGGTTCTGGAAGGTGAACTTCGAGGAGAGCTTGGTGGTCACGTAGTCGATCGTGGTGCCGATCAGGAACAGCACCGCCTTGGGCTCGATCAGGATCGTCACGCCCTTGTCCTCGACCACCTCGTCCAGCGGCCCGGCGGTTTCGGCGTATTCCAGAATGTATTCCTGGCCGGCGCAGCCGCTGTTCTTCACGCCAACCCGCAAGCCTGCATAAGGCTTCTCGGCCTTGTCCATGATCTCGCGCACGCGGACGGCCGCGGCGTCGGTCAGGGTGATGACCTTTGGCCGGGGACGGCGAACGCGAGGAGCGGGCGTGAGGTTAAGGTCGGTCATGCTCAGCCTTATATGGTGTCAGAACATGTTGAGTTGAAGCTTCGCCTCGTCGGACATCCGAGACGGATCCCACGGCGGGTCGAAGACCAGGTCGACTTTCACTTCGCCGATGCCTGGAATTTCCTTCACGGCGTCCTGCACCCAGCCCGGCATCTCGCCAGCCACCGGGCAGCCTGGCGCGGTCAGGGTCATGTCGATGGCGACGTTCTTCTCGTCCGACACGTCGACCTTGTAGATCAGGCCGAGCTCGTAGATGTCGACCGGGATTTCCGGGTCGAACACCGTCTTCAGCTTCTCGATCAGCAGATCCGTCAGAGCGTCTAGCTCTGCTTGGCTCAGCGGCGAGGCGCTGGTCGGTTCGATGGCGGTCGCGTCATCCATAAGCATGCTCAAGCAAAAAAGGCCTGGGTACGGTTGAGGGCGTCGACGAAAACGTCGGCCTCCCCTTCCGTATTATATAGGGCGAAGGAAGCCCGAGCGGAGGACGTGACGCCGAAACGTCGCATCAGCGGCTCGGCGCAGTGAGTTCCGGCCCGCACCTCGACGCCGTAGCGGTCGAGAATTTGGGCCACGTCATGGGCGTGGGCGCCGTCGATGATGAAGGACAGAATAGCGCCCTTGCCAGGCGCCTCACCCAGCACGCGCAGCCAGTTGGCGCCGCTCAGGCCCTCGCGGACCCGCGTATAGATCTTGGCCTCGTGGGCGGCGATCGCGTCGCGATCCAGGCCGTTCAGCCATTCGATGGCCGCGCCCAGACCGATCGCCTCGATGATCGGCGGGGTGCCGGCTTCAAAGCGATGCGGCGGGTCGGCATAGGTGATTTTTTCGAGGCTGACCTCGCCGATCATCTCGCCGCCGCCCTGATAGGGCGGCAGAGCGGCGAGTTCAGCGGCCTTGCCGTAGAGAACGCCTATCCCGGTCGGGCCATAGAGCTTGTGGCCGGAGAAGACGTAGAAATCGACGTCCAGGGCCTTCACGTCGACGGCCAAGTGGACAATGCCCTGGCAGCCGTCCAGCAGCACCTTGGCGCCCACGGCATGGGCCTGGGCGATGATCTCGCCGACCGGATTGATGGTGCCCAGCACGTTGGACATGTGCGTGACGGCCACGACCTTGGTCCGCGCGGTCAGCAGGCCCGGCAGGGCCTCCATGTCCAGACGGCCGTCGTCGAGCACGGGAATGAACTTCAGGACCACGCCCAGGCGCTCGCGCAGGAAGTGCCACGGCACGATGTTGGCGTGGTGCTCCATCTCGCTGAGCACGATCTCGTCGCCGGCCTTGAGGCCCGCGCCGATCCCGGAAGCGACCAGATTGATCGCCTCGGTCCCGCCCTTGGTGAAGACGATCTCGCCCAACTCGGCGTTGAGGAAGCTCGCCACCGACTTGCGGGCGGCCTCGTAGGCGTCGGTGGTCTCGTTGGCCAGGGTGTGCAGGCCGCGGTGCACATTGGCGTAGGAATGCTCCATGACCCGGGTCATGGCCTCGATCACCGCGCGCGGCTTCTGGGCCGAGGCGCCGCTGTCCAGATAGACCAGCGGCTTGCCGTTCACCTGCCGGCCGAGGATCGGGAACTCCGCGCGGACCTTTTCAACGTCGAAGGCCATGGTCAAAGCCCCAGGCCCTTGGCGGCCCAGAGCCTGGCCGCCTCACGCGCGCCCTCGTGCTCGATCCGGTCGATGACCTCGCCGACAAAGGCTTCGGTCAACAGGGCGCGGGCGACCTCTTCGGGCATGCCGCGCTGCTGGGCGTAGAACAGGGCGTCCTGGTCGAAGGCGCCGATCGTGTTGCCGTGGGCGCATTGAACGTCGTCGGCGAAGATCAACAGCTCAGGCTTGGCGTCGACCTCGGCCTTGTCGGAGAGGATCAGCGCATGGTGGCCCATGCGGGCGTCGGTGCGGTCGGCGCCTTCGGCGACCACGATCCGGCCCTGGAAAACGCCGCGCGACTGGTCACGGACCACGCCCTTGGTCAGCTGGCTGGTGGTTCCGTCGACGCCCAGATGCTCGACCACAGTGGTCAGGTCGGCATGGCGCTTGCCGGCCAGCAGATAGGCGCCGTCCAGGCGAACCGCCGCGCCAGCGCCCGGATGGGCGACGCGGGTCTCGATGCGCTGGCGACGAGCGCCGTCAGTCAGCACGGTCTGGGCGAACTGCGCTTCGGCTCCTAGGGTGACCTCGGCGATGGAGACGCTGACGCCTTCAGCGCCATCGGCGGCCAGGACGATGCGTTCCAGGCGGGCCTTGGCCCCCACCGTGATCTTCAGGTCCAGATTGGCGACATAGTCGGCGCCGTCGCCCTCATAGCTTTCCAGCAGGATCAGATGGCCGCCGTCGGCGACCTCGACCTGCGCGGACGCCGAATGCGATCCGCCGCCCAGGGCCGCGAAATGCAGCGCCACCACATAGGGCTCCACCGAAGCGCTGCGGATGACGACCGGGTCGCTGGCGTTGACCACATGGATCGGCAGGTTGGCGAGGCTCGCGAACGGCCCGACCGGCGCTTCGCCCGCGAAGGGCTCCGACGGTGGCGGCAGAACGCGCAGCAGGCCGCGCAGGTCGGTCCACTTCCAATCCTCGTCACGCTTGCTGGGAAGCTGCGTGACGTCGTTGGCCTTGAGGGCGGTCGCTAGGCTCAAGCTGCCCTCGCGTACTTGTCGTAGCCTTCACGTTCCAGTTCGTGGGCCAGTTCCGGACCGCCGCTCTCGGCGATACGGCCATCGGCCAGCACGTGGACGCGGTCGGGTTTGATGTAGTCGAGCAGCCGCTGATAGTGGGTGATCACCAGCATGGCCCGCTCGGGGCTGCGCATCGCGTTCACGCCGTCGGCGACGATCTTCAGGGCGTCGATGTCGAGGCCGGAGTCGGTCTCGTCGAGAATCAGGAAGCGCGGCGAAAGCATCGCCATTTGAAAGATTTCCATCCGCTTCTTCTCACCGCCCGAGAAGCCGACATTGAGCGCTCGCTTGAGCATCTCAAAATCGATCTTCAGCGAGGCGGCCGTCGCCCGGGCCAGCTTCAGGAACGCCGGCGCGGTGATCTCGGCCTCGCCGCGCGCCTTGCGCTGGGCGTTCATGGCGGTGCGGATGAAGGTCAGGGCCGGAACGCCGGGGATCTCCAGCGGATACTGGAACGACAGGAAGACGCCGCGGGCGGCGCGTTCGCTGGGATCCAGCGACAGCAGGTCCTCGCCGTCGAGCGTCGCGGTCCCCTCGGTCACCTCATAGCCCTGACGCCCGGTCAGGACATAGGACAGGGTCGACTTGCCGGCGCCGTTCGGCCCCATGATCGCGTGGACCTCGCCGGCCGGAACGTCGAGCGTCAGGCCCTTGAGGATCGCCTTGCCGTCGATTTCGGCGTGCAGATTGGAAATCGAAAGCATCAGTTGGTCTCGTCGGCCAGGTATTGCGCCATCAGATCGAGGGCTTCCTCGTTCGTGTTCACCGTCTTGGCCTTGCGCGGCGCGGCGGTGGGGGTGGAGGCGGTGCGTTTGTCGCCGGCCCGGACGTTGATGGTCCCGGCCTCGAAATAGGCGTCGATCAGATAATCGTCGTGATGCAGGCTGACGGTGTAGCGGCGAAGCTCCAGGGTCAGTCCCTTTTCCTTCAGGAAGCCCACATCGTCGGCCAGCGCGGCATGCAGCATTTCGGCGCGCGCCAGATCCTCTTCCTGCTGCTTGCGCTCAGCCTCTTCGCGCGCATGACGAGCGGCGTCGCGGCGGGCGTGTTCAGCTTCGAAGGCGCGGCGGAAGGACATCGTGCGGTTCTCAAAGGTTGCGAGGGTCATCCGACGGATCCCTCCAGGGAAATGGCGACGAGCTTCTGGGCTTCCACGGCGAACTCCATGGGCAGTTCCTGCAGCACGTCCTTGACGAAGCCGTTGACCAGAAGCTGCACGGCCTCCTCCTGGGAGAGCCCGCGCTGCATGGCGTAGAACAGCTGGTCTTCGGAAAGCTTGGTGGTGGTGGCTTCGTGCTCGAACACGCACTGGCCGTTGCGCGCCTCGACATAGGGCACGGTGTGGGCCGCGCAGGTCTTGCCGATCAGCAGGCTGTCGCACTGGGTGAAGTTGCGCGCGCCCTTGGCCTTGGGGTGGGCCGAGACCAGGCCGCGATAGGTGTTGGACGAGCGGCCCGCGCTGATGCCCTTGGAGATGATCCGCGAGCGGGTGTTGGCCCCCAGATGGATCATCTTGGTGCCGGTGTCGGCCTGCTGGCGACCGTTGGTGATGGCGATCGAGTAGAACTCGCCGACGCTGCTCTCGCCGCGCAGGATGCAGGACGGGTACTTCCAGGTGATCGCCGAACCGGTCTCGACCTGGGTCCACGACACCTTGGCGCGGTCGCCGCGGCAGTCCGCGCGCTTGGTCACGAAGTTGTAGATGCCGCCCTTCCCGGTTTCCGGATCGCCCGGATACCAGTTCTGGACGGTGGAATATTTGATCTCGGCGTCATCGAGGATGATCAGCTCGACCACGGCGGCGTGGAGCTGGTTCTCATCGCGCATCGGGGCGGTGCAGCCCTCCAGATACGAGACGTAAGCGCCCTTGTCGGCGATGATCAGGGTGCGTTCGAACTGGCCGCTGTTCTCCGCATTGATGCGGAAATAGGTCGAGAGTTCCATCGGGCAACGCACGCCCGGCGGCACATAGACGAAGCTGCCGTCGGAGAAGACCGCCGCGTTCAGGCAGGCGTAGTAGTTGTCGGAGACCGGCACGACCGAGCTCAGATACTTCTTCACCAGCTCGGGGTGCTCGCGGATCGCTTCGCTCATCGAGCAGAAGATCACCCCGGCCTCGGCCAGTTCCTTCTTGAAGGTGGTGACCACCGAGACGCTGTCGAACACGGCGTCGACCGCGTAGCGCGGCGCGCCCTTCACGCCGGCCAGCACTTCCTGCTCGCGCAGCGGAATGCCCAGCTTGGCGTAGGTCGCCAGGATGTCGGGGTCGACCTCGTCCAGGCTGGCCGGACCGACCTTTTCCTTGGGCGCGGCGTAGTAGTAGCTGTCCTGGTAGTCGATGCGCGGGAAGTAGACCTTGGCCCACTCCGGCTCGTCCATGGCCAGCCAGCGCTCATAGGCGTCCAGCCGGTATTCCAGCATCCACGCCGGCTCGTTCTTCTTGGCCGAGATGAAGCGCACGATGTCGGGCGACAGGCCCTTGGGGGCGAAGTCCTGCTCGATGTCGGTGACGAAGCCGTGCTTGTACTTCTCGAGGCTTTCGACGTGTTCGACGGTTTGTTTGACGGCGGCCATTTTACTAACTCCTCACGCCGCCGGCGCGCGGTGACGCGCGGCGTGACGGGAATGAACTTGTTCCCAGGCGGCGGCGAAGGCCGCCCAATCCTGCTCGGTGGTCGCCCACCCTCCAGAGACGCGGATGGCGCAGCTGGCCAGGTCGTCCAGGCCCATGGCGGTCAGGACATGGCTGGCCTTCACCTTGCCGGACGAACAGGCTGAGCCGGCGCTGACCATGATCCCGGCCAGATCCAGCGCCATCACCTGAAGTTCCGCGCCATAACCGGCGGCGGCGACGCACAGCGTGTTGGGCAGCCGTGCGGCGTCCTCGCCGATCACCAGCGCGCCATTCGCCTTCAAGCGCTCGGCGGCGGCGTCGCGCCAGGCGGCCTGAATTTCCTTGTCGCGCAACGAGGCCATGGCCGCGGCGCCGAAGCCCGCGATCCCGGCGACGTTCTCGGTGCCGGCGCGGCGTCCGCGCTCCTGCCCGCCGCCGTGCTGGCGACGCACCATGGTGGCGCGGGGGCCGAAGGTCAGCGCGCCCACGCCCTGCGGCCCGCCCAGCTTATGAGCCGAGACTACCAGAGTGTCGGCGCCGAGCGCGCGGCTGTCGGTGATGATCTTGCCGGCGCCCTGGATGGCGTCGACATGCAGCCAACCCTCGGCGGCGCGGACGATCTCGGACGCTTCACGCACCGGCTGGATCACGCCAGTCTCGTTATTGGCCAGCATCAGGGCGACGAAGGGTCGACCGTCGGCGGCGTCCCAGGCGGCGAGCCGCGCGGTCAGCCAACCCAGGTCAGCGGTCCCATCGGCCTTCACCGGCAGATATTCCACCGCGACGCCAGACGCCTTGGCGCTTTCCAGTACGCTGTCGTGTTCGATGGCGCTGACGATCAGGCGCTTGGAGCCGGTGGCGACCGCGCTCTCGATGGCCAGGGCGTTGGCTTCGGTGCCACCCGAGGTGAAGATCACGGTCGAGGCCGGCCCACCGATCAGGGCGGCGACTTCGTTGCGGGCATGCTCGACGATCGCGCGGGCCGAACGTCCGGCCGCGTGCACCGACGATGGATTGCCGCCGATGGCGAAGGCGCGCGTCATCGCCTCGACCGCCTCGGGGCGGATCGGCGCGGTGGCGTTGTAATCGAGGTACACGCCGCTCATGCCGCCCTCGACTCCCGGTCGGACAACCGTCCGCTCACGAGATCCTCAAGCGAGACCGAGGCGAGATAGGTTTCGAGCTGACGCCCCATCTCTTCCCACAGATCGTGGGTCATGCAGCGCTCGCCCTTGAGCATGCAGCCCTTGCCCTTGCCGCAGCGGGTCGCCCGCAGGGGCTCGTCCACGGCCATGACAATGTCGGCGATGTTGGTGTGTTCGGCCTCGCGGGCCAGGCGATAGCCGCCGCCCGGACCACGCAGGCTCTTCACCAGGCCGCGACGACGCAGGCGGGCGAACAATTGCTCGAGATAGGAGAGCGAAATCTGCTGACGGGCGGCGATTTCGGCCAGGGTCACGGCGCGATCGCCCTCGGCCAACGCGGCCTGGCGGCGCGCGAGGTCGGCCATGGCCATCACCGCATATCGTCCCTTAGTCGAAAGGCGCATGTCGCTCCGTAAAACCTCAGTGCTTTTTTTCGAGCTTTTGGCGCGGCCCGTATGTTACAGGCCCCGGCTTGCACGGGGCTTGTCGCCGGAACCGGCCGACGGTCGCGATCTAGGAAGACCGAGCGCAGTAGTCAAGTATTAGACGCTACGCCTGACGAGAGGGATAGCATGCCAGAAGTGGTTCTGACCGGCGCGGCCGGGCGGATTGAAGGCCGGTACACCCCGGGCAAGAGCGAGACGGCGCCCATTGCGCTGATCCTGCATCCGCACCCGAAAGCCGGCGGGCAGATGAACCACCCGGTGGCGGTGCAACTCTTCCACCTGTTCATGAAGCGCGGCTTCTCGACCCTGCGGTTCAATTTCCGCGGCGTCGGCCGCAGCCAGGGCGAGTTCGATTCGGGCATCGGCGAATTGGCCGACGCCGCGACGGCGCTTGATTGGTTGCAGACCAACAACCCCGCCGCCTCGCAATGCTGGGTGGCCGGCTACTCGTTCGGCGCCTGGATCGGCATGCAGCTCTTGATGCGTCGCCCGGAGACGGACGGCTTCATCTCGGTCTCGCCGCCGACCAACATGTATGACTTCAGCTTCCTGGCGCCCTGCCCGGCCTCGGGCCTGATCCTGCACGGCGGCGCCGACACCGTGGTTCCGCCCGTCGAGGTGGAACGCGTGGTCTCCAAGCTGCGCACCCAGAAGGGCATCGTCATCGACCACGAGGTCGTCGACGGCGCCACCCACTTCTGGGCCGAGCACCTGCCGGAAGTCGAACGCCGCGTCGGGACCTATCTCGACAAGCGCATCGAAGCCGACCCGATCTAAGCGGGCAACACCGCTCATCCCGGCGAAAGCCGGGACCCAAGCCGAGGTCGGTTCAAGCTCCGACCTCGGCTTTTTTCTGAGAGGCCGCTTGGATCCCGGCTTTCGCCGGGACGAGCGGCCTTGGCGACTTCAGCCGCCAGACTTCAGGTAATCCAGCGCCATCAGCGCCTGAGCCCGCACGCCGGTCTCCATGGCGCGCTCATCGACGTCGAAGAACGGCGAGTGGTTGCCGCCCTTCGGGTTGCCGACGCCCAGATGATAGAAGAAGCCTGGGATCTCCTTCTGGAAGTACGAGAAGTCCTCGGCGCCCATAATGTAGTCGATGTCGTCATGGACATGGCCCTGCGCGGCGCGCGCCAGGGTCGGCTTCATCTGGTTGGTCAGGGCGCGGTTGTTGTCGGTGACCGGATTGGGCTGCCCCCAGTTGATCTTGCCGCTGGCGCCGTAGCGCTCGGTGATCGAGGCCACCGCCTTGTCGGCCCGGGCCATCACGTCGGTGCGCATGCCGGGGTCGAAGGTCCGCAGCGTCCCCGTCATCGCCATGTCCTCGGGGATGATGTTGTAGCGCAAGCCCCCATGCAGGGTCGCGATGGTCAGCACCGTCGGGGTCTTGGAGACATTGATCTGGCGCGAGGCGATCTGGTTGAAGGCCGTGACGATGTCGGCGGTCAGCGACGACATGTCGATCCCTTGCCACGGCATCGAACCATGGGCCTGTTTGCCCTTCAGCTGGATCTCGAAGCGATCGGAGGCGGCCATCATCGGGCCGGGCCGCCAGACCAGGGTCCCGACCTCGCCCGGGAACGCATGCAGACCGAAGATGGCGTCGACCTTGGGGCTCTTCAGCACGCCTTCCTTGACCATCAGCGGCGCGCCGCCCTCCTCGCCCATCGGCGCGCCTTCCTCGGCGGGTTGGAAGATGAAGACCACCGTGCCTTCGATCTGGTCCTTCATGCCGGCCAGGATCTCGGCCGTGCCCATCAGGATGGCGACGTGGCTGTCGTGGCCGCAGGCGTGCATCACCGGCACGGTCTGGCCGTTGTATTGCGCCGTCACTTTCGAGGAGAACGGTAGGCCGGTCTGTTCGGCCACCGGCAGGGCGTCCATGTCGGCGCGCAGAGCCACGACCTTGCCGGGCTTGCCGCCCTTCAGGATGCCGACCACGCCGGTCTTGCCGACCCCGGTGCGGACCTCCATGCCCAGGGCCCGGAGATGGTCGGCGACGATCTTGGCCGTGCGGACCTCGTTGTTGCTGAGCTCAGGGTGCTCATGCAGGTCGCGGCGCCAGGCGATGACCTTGGGCTGCAGCGCCTTGGCCTTGGCGAACACCGCCGCGTCATAGGGCTTGGCCGCCGGGACCTGAGCCGCCGGCGCCTGTTGCGCCTGGGCCGAACCGGCCATCACCATCGCCGCGGCGACACCCGCGAACCAAACCGCCTTGGACATAGTTGCTCCTGCTCTAGGTCGACGGGCGAGCGATGCGCCCGCCGGTCATGGGCGCCGGAACGCCCGTGGTCTTGGGAAATGAGATCGGCAGGCCGCGAAGCGTGCGCGCCGCCAGATAGGCGAAGGCCTCGGCCTCGATGGCGTCGCCGCGCCAGCCATGATCCTCGGCGGTCCTCACCGGCACGCTCAGGCGCTCGGCGAAGGCCTTCATGATCTGCGGATTGTGCCGGCCGCCGCCGCAGACCACCAGTTCGGTCGGCGCCCCGCCCATCATGTCGAAACCCATCTTCAGGGCCTCGGCGGTGAAGGCCACCAGGGTGGCGGCGGCGTCCTCCAGCTTCAGGTGCTCCAGCGAGGTCAGCGAGAAGTCATAGCGGTCGAGCGACTTGGGCGGCGGGGCCTGAAAATAGGAATGGCCCAGCAGGCCGCGCAGCACGCCCTCGTCCACCTGCCCGACGCTGGCGTAACGGCCGCCGGCGTCAAAGCGCCCGGCGCCGCGATCCTGGACCAGCAGATCGATCATGCCGTTGCCCGGGCCGGTGTCGAAGGCCGCGATCTCGTCGCCGCCGGACCAGAAGGTGACATTGGCCACCCCGCCGACATTCAGCACCGCCAGCGGCGCGGCGATCCCAGCGGTTCTCGCGCGGGCCAGATGGTAGATGGGGGCCAGCGGCGCGCCCTCCCCGCCCGCGGCCACGTCGGCGGTGCGGAAATCGTAGGCGACCGGCACGCCGGCGACGTCGGCCAGCCATTGCGCGTCGCCCAATTGCACGGTGCGGCCGACGCGCCCCGCCTGCGGGCGTTCATGCAGCACGGTCTGGCCGTGCATGCCCATCAGGTCGATGTCCGCCCAGCTCAGCCCGTGTTCGGCCAGGAAGCCCTCGGCGGCTTCGAAATGCTCGCGGGCGACGGCGGCGGCGGCCTCCTGGAAGATCGCGGGCTCCGGCGCGCCGCGTTCCCATTGCAAGGCCTCGCGGGTGGCGGCCAGCGCGATGTCGCGCGTCGCCTCGGTCAGCTTGCGCTCCCCGGCAGGGCCGAAGGCCGAAATCGTTTCGCCATCGGTCTCCAGGATCGCCATGTCGCAGGCGTCGAGGGAGGTGCCGGTCATGAACCCGAGAACTCGCATGGAGCTTGACTGCCATGACCTACGCGCCGTAGCTAGCCGCCATGATCATCCGCGACGCCATCGCCGGCCGCTATTACCGCCTGCCCTAGAGCAGGCGCGGAACGATCCCTTGCGCCACCCCTTTCGAGGTCGGCGCCGCATCCCCAGGAAAATGACGGTCCCCGGCCTCTCGCCGATCAGGAGCCTGTCAGATGTCCCTCGAAAACTCCGACGCCTGCGTGTTACAGCGCCCTACAGAATCCCAGCCTTCAGAAGACCGCCCCATGTCCGCCGATCAGCCGTACAAGTCCTCCTTCCTGCAAACCATGCAGGAGCGCGGATACATTCATCAGATCACCCACCCGGTGGAGCTGGATGAAGCCGCCGGCAAGGGGCCGATCACGGCCTACATCGGCTTCGACGCCACGGCGTCCAGCCTGCACGTCGGCCATATGATCCAGATCATGATGCTGCGCCGGCTGCAGCAGGCCGGCCACAAGCCGATCGTGCTGATGGGCGGCGGGACCACCAAGGTCGGCGACCCGACCGACAAGGACGGCCAGCGCCCGCTGCTGACCGAAGCGCAAATCCAGGCGAACATCTCGACCATGAAGGTCAGCTTCGCGCGCTTCCTGACATTCGGCGACGGGCCGACCGACGCGGTGATGGTCGACAACGCCGACTGGCTGGACAAGCTGGGTTACGTCCAGTTCCTGCGCGACTACGGCGTGCACTTCACGATCAACCGCATGCTGTCCTTCGAGAGCGTCAAGCTGCGGCTCGAGCGCGAGCAGCCGATGACCTTCCTCGAGTTTAACTACATGCTGATGCAGGCCACCGACTTCCTGGAGTTGGAGCGCACGCACGGCTGCGTCCTGCAGATGGGCGGCTCCGACCAGTGGGGCAACATCATCAACGGGGTGGAGCTGATCCGCCGCGTCGACCAAAAGCCGTCCTTCGGCCTGACCACCCCGCTGCTCTCAACCGCCTCGGGCCAGAAGATGGGCAAGACGGTCGGCGGCGCGGTCTGGCTCAACGCCGACATGCGCAGCCCCTACGACTACTGGCAGTTCTGGCGCAACACCGAGGACGCCGACGTCGGCCGCTTCATGAAGCTGTTCACCGACCTCTCGCTGGAAGACATCGCCCGTTATGAGGCGATGCAGGGCGCCGACATCAACGAGGCCAAGAAGGTGCTGGCCAACGAAGCCACCCGGATGCTGCACGGCGAGGAAGCGGCGTCGGCCGCCGCCGAGGCCGCCCGCGTCGCCTTCGAGGTCGGCAGCGTCTCCGGCGACATGCCGACCTTCGAAGTCCCGAGCGCCGACCTGGCGGCCGGGATCGTCCTGGCCGCGCTGGCGACCGACGCCGGCCTGGCCGCTTCGCGCGGCGAGGCCAGGCGCCTGGCCCAAGGCGGCGGCCTGCGCGTCAACGATAGCGCCGAGGCCGACGCCAATCGCACGATCACCTCAGCCGATCTGGTCGACGGCGTCGTGAAGCTGGCGGCCGGCAAGAAGAAGATCGTTCTGGTGAAGCCCGTTTAGAACCACACCCCTCTACAATCGTCATGGCCGGGCTTGTCCCGGCCATCCATAAACACCGATGCTCGAGATTACCTCCGCCGGCTCGTGTCTATGGATCACCGGGACAAGCCCGGTGATGACGAGCTTGGTGGGGCTCAACACCCGGAAGGCACGCCCATGTCCGAACTGACCCAAGGGGCTCCTGCGCCCGACTTCGAACTGGCCGGCGCCGCGGGCCCGGTGACGCTCACGGGCTTCAAGGGCAAGCCGCTAGTCGTGTATTTCTACCCGAAGGACGACACCTCCGGCTGCACCAAGGAGGCCCAGGAATTCACCGCCCTGGCCGCCGACTTCGCCAAGGCCAGGGTCGCCCTGCTGGGGGTTTCCAAGGACAGCGTCGCCAGTCACGCGAAGTTTACGGCCAAGTACGACCTCGCCCTCCCGCTGGCCTCCGACCCCGAAGGGGTGATGATCGAGCGCTACGGCGCCTGGGTCGAGAAGAACATGTACGGCCGCAAGTACATGGGCATCGAGCGCTCGACCTACCTGATCGACGCCGAGGGCAAGCTGGCCCGAATCTGGCGCAAGGTTAAGGTTCCCGGCCACGCCGCCGAGGTGCTGAAGGCCGCGCAAGCCCTTTGAGCTTAAGCGTGCGGCTGCGACGGGTCGCCGCACGTACCGCCGTTCGTCGTCGTCGCCTGGAACCGTCCGACGCGCGCTCCTGTTGTAGATATGTCGCGGCTGTTTGCTATGTGTGATTGGCGGGGCCGTGACGCGACACCGTATCTAGCGGGACTATTCAGCTCCCGTTAACCAAGGAGCTTAATACTCCAAGCTCACGCGACTCGCGCACGCTGCAGCGCGAAGGGCCTTGCGCGCCCTCCAAAACTCATTGCATATCGCCGGCACCCCCAGGTTCCGTAACCGATACGGTGAGCATGACACGCTTCGCGCGCCTTCGCCGATCGCTCGAAGAGCTATTTCCCGAGAGACACCTCTACGTCCGCTCCGGCGGGGAAATGCGCTCTTTCGTTCTGACGTCCGGCCGCCAGATGGTGATCGCCGGCGGTATCGCGGCCGGCGCGCTCTGGATGGGCGTCAGCACGGCGGCGATGATGGTCAACGCCATGGCCCTGTCCGGCCACGACCAGGAACTGGCCCGCATGGAGGCCAAGTCCGAGCGCCTGGTGGCCGACCGCGAAGCCCGCCTGAACAGCGCCGTCGCCCAGCTCAACGCCGCCGAGGGCGGTGTCGACACCCTGGCCGTCACGGTGGAGCGTCGCCACGCGGCGCTCGCCATGCTGCTCACCGAACTCAAGGGCCAGCCCGGCGCCACCGCCGCCCTGACCCCGTCCATCGAGAAGGCCACCAGCGCGCCGCCGAGCGCCAGTCCGCTGCGCCGCATCGAGATGGTTCGCGCCGGCCAGGAACGCCTGATCGACGCCGCCGACGACTTCGCCAAGACTCGCGCCGATCGGCTGCGGCTGGCCTTCCGTCTGGCCGGCCTGACCCCCTCCTCCTATATGCCCAAGGCCGGCTCGCTCGGTGGGCCGCTGATCGAGGCCAAGGACCCCCGCGCCCTGGCCGCCGTGCTCGACGTCGATGAAGGCTTCGCCCAGCGCATCCAGCATGCGGCGACCAACCTCTCCGAGGCCGGCTCGCTGGCTGAAGCGGCCACCCGCCTGCCGTTCGCCCGACCGACGACCTTGACCCCGCAGACCAGCAGCTTCGGCGTGCGGTTCGACCCGTTCACCCGTCGCCCCGCGTTCCATTCCGGGCTCGACTTCGCCGGCGCGACCAATACGCCGATCTATTCCACCGCGCCGGGTGTGGTGTCGTTCACCGGCGTCCGCTCGGGCTATGGCAACACCATCGAGGTCGATCACGGCCGGGGCTTCAAGACCCGCTATGCTCACCTGAACGGCATCGCCGTGCGCCCCGGGCAGCAGATCGCCGTCGGGCAGCGTATCGGCGCGAAGGGCTCCACAGGCCGGTCCACCGGACCGCACCTGCATTACGAGGTCTGGGTCAACGGTCGCGCCCAGAACCCCAACCGGTTCATAAAGGCTGGCGATTATGTTCTCCAAAACGGCTAAGCCCGAAAAGGCTTCCGTGAAGTCCGACGCGTCCCTGTCGGCACAATCGAGCGACCCGGCCCGCAAGACGCCGCGTGCGGCCTCTCTCATCAGCGAAGACATCACCATCGAGGGCAGCATCGTCGGCGAAGGCGAACTGCATGTCGACGGCGTGATCCGCGGCGATGTCCGCATCGGCCGCCTGACGATCGGCGAGACCGGCCACATCGAGGGCTCGGTCCAGGCCGAGAGCGTCGAGGCCCGCGGCCGCGTCATCGGCACCCTGACCGCCAAGCAGGTCCGCCTCTACGGCACCGCCTATGTCGACGGCGACATCACCCACGAGCAGTTGTCGGTTGAAACCGGCGCCTTCTTCCAGGGCCGCAGCCTGAAGTTCCAGCGCCCCGCCCCGGTCGCGCTCGCCGCCCCGGAAGCCGCCAAGGAATCCCAGAGCGCCTGAGGCCTGGTTTCAGGCCGCCGCGTCCTCATAGGCGCCGTTCTTCAAGAGCGGCGCGCAATGGCTGACGTTCAGTTCCAGCGCGATCTCGACATCCATCGCGTGCTCGCGCCCGATCAGTTCCTGGCCTGAACGGCAACCGCGTAAGGTCTCGCCCAGATGCGGCTTGGCGCTGCGGAAGGCCTCACGCGCCACCAGCGCCTCGGGCTCGTCCGGCAAGTCCAGGGCCTCGATGATGGCGCCGGCCCCGATCAGATCCTCGATGGCCGGGCGCAGGCTGCCGTCGGCCCAGCGCTCGCCGGCCGGGATCACCGCGACATCCCCGCCCTCAGCCAGGGCGCGGGCCTTGGCGGCGACGGCCTGGGCGTTGCGCAGGCAGCCGGCCAGCACGATCGCCTTGCCGCAGGCCAGCGACAACCGCGAGCCGTTCGGCGAGGGCAACAGCAGGCGCTCTCCGGGATTGAGCTTCATCAGGCTGGCGGGCGACAGGCTGAGCTGTCCGCCGGCCTTGCGGCTCGCCGCCAGCCGGACGCCCAGTCGGGCGGCCTCGGCGCGGGCGGCGTCCTCGTCGCCATAGGGGAACGGGTGGATCCGCGCATGGCGATGCACCGCCACGTCCACGGCCGTCGAAAACGACAAGACGTCGACGATGACCACGACGGCGACGCGATCACGCAGGATCTCGACCCCGTTCGGCCCCCACTCGCAATGGACCTTTTGCATGTCGCACCTGCCTCTTATCCGGCGTCTGTGATCAGAACGCCGGACGCCGCCCAAATGCAAACTTGTCCTTAGCCCTCGAGGTCGCGAGTGTTCCCGACCTTCTGGGCCAGCGAGGCGCCCATGAAGGCGTCCAGGTCGCCATCCAGCACCCCTTGGGTGTCGGAGGTCTCCACCTCGGTCCGCAGGTCCTTCACCATCTGATACGGCTGCAGGACGTAGGAGCGGATCTGGTGACCCCAGCCGATATCGGTCTTTTGGTCTTCCAGGGCCTGGGCCTCGGCCTCGCGCTTCTGCAGTTCCAGCTCATAGAGCCGGGCGCGCAGCATCTTCCAGGCCTCTTCGCGGTTCTGGTGCTGCGAGCGCCCCGCCTGGCAGGCCACCGCCACGCCGGTGGGGATGTGGGTCAGGCGGACGGCGGAATCGGTCTTGTTGATGTGCTGACCGCCGGCGCCCGAGGCGCGGTAGGTGTCGGTGCGCACGTCGGACGGATTGATGTCGATCTCGATGGTGTCGTCGACCACCGGATAGACCCAGACCGACGCGAAGGACGTATGGCGCTTGGCCGCCGAATCGTAGGGCGAGATGCGCACCAGCCGGTGAACACCGGCCTCGGTCTTCAGCCAGCCATAGGCGTTCGGGCCCTTGACCTGCAGAGTGACCGACTTGATCCCGGCCTGTTCGCCGGCCGTCTCTTCCAGGAAGTCGACGGTCATGCCGTGAGCGTTGGCCCAGCGCGAATACATCCGCAGCAGCATCCCGGCCCAGTCGTTGGACTCGGTGCCGCCGGCGCCGGAATTGATTTCAACGAAGGCGTCGTTGCCGTCCGCTTCACCCGAAAGCAGGGCTTCGAGTTCAGCGCGCGCGGCGCGTTCCTTCAGGCTCTTGAGCTGGGCGCGAGCTTCCTCGAGGGAGGCCTCGTCGCCATCCTCATCGGCCATCTCGGCATAGCCCACGGCGTCGGCCAGATCGCGCTCAAGAGATTGCACGGCCTCGACCTGAGCGGCCAGCTTGCTGCGTTCACGGGTGATCGCCTGGGCGGCGGTCGCGTCGTTCCAAAGGCTGGGATCCTCGACGCGGGCGTTAAGCTCGTCGAGCTTTCTTAGGGCAGGTTCCCAGTCAAAGTCGCCTCCTGAGCAGTTCAATCGACTGCTCGATGTCAGCCTTAGAGGCCTCGACATCCGCTCTCATGGGAATCTCCGAACCAGAAACGTTCTGGGGCGCGGCAGATAGCGCGCGTTTGCGTCCATGACAATGGTGAGGAGCAGATGCTCCCCACCCCAGGCCCTAGTAGAGCCCGGTCATGTCATCCTGCTTCTTCGGGGGCGGCGGAGGCGGAACGCCTTGCGGGGTCAGCTTGCCGTCCGGCCAGACCTGATTGTACGGCATCGGCCCGGCGCTCGGCGCGCCGCTCACGACCGAGGTCGCGACCCGCGGCTCGGTGCCGGGTCGGAAGGCTTCGCGAATGCCCCGGACGCTGGCGAACTTGGCGTTCTTCGGGGCCTTGAACTCTTCCTTCGGCAGGTCCTTGGTCGCCGCGGCCATGAACTCGATGAAGATCGGCACGGCGGCCGTGGTCCCGGTCTCGCCATTGCCCAGGCTGCGGTTGTCGTCGAAGCCGACGAAAATCCCGGCCACGATTTGCGGCGTGAAGCCGACGAACCAGGCGCTGCGGTACTCGTTGGTGGTGCCGGTCTTGCCGCCCACCGGACGGCTCAGCACCAGGGCCGAAGTCGCGGTGCCGCGTTGGACAACGCCCTGCAGCATCGAGGTGACCTGATAGGCGGTGATCGGGTCCATGACCTGCTGGCCGCCTGGCGGAACCCGCGGGCTCTCGTCGCCGCTGAACCCGGCGTCGCACTTCGGGCAATCGCGCTTGTCGGCCCGGAAGATGGTCTCGCCGTTGCGATCCTGGACCAGTTCGATCAGGTGCGGTTCGACCCGTCGGCCGCCGTTGACGAAGGTCGCGTAGGCGGAGGTCAGCTTGAAGGGCGTGGTCTCCCCCGCCCCCAGCGCCATGGCCAGGACCTTGTCCATCTTCTTGACCACGCCCATCCGCACGGCGAGGTCGCTGATCTTGCTCATGCCCACGCCCTGGGCCAGACGGACGGTCATGGCGTTGCGCGACAGCTCCAGGCCGCGCCGCAGGGTGAGCGCGCCATAGTAGCGGCGGTTGTAATTCTCAGGCGTCCAGCTCTCGCCGGCCTTGCCGCCCTGTAGGGTGATCGCCGAGTCCATCACGATGCTGGACGGCGTGTAGCCGTTCTCCAACGCCGCGGCGTAGACGATCGGCTTGAAGGCCGAACCTGGCTGGCGCATCGCCTGGGTCGCGCGGTTGAAGCTCGACAGCGAGAAGGAATAGCCGCCGACCATCGCCAGGACCCGACCGGAATTGGGCTCCATCGCCACCAAGGCGCCATTGACCTGCGGCACCTGACGCAGGCGGAATCCGCCGCCTTGCGCCGGTTCGACGAAGATCAGATCACCCGACTTCAAACCCTTGCCCGCACGGGCCCAGGCGACGTCCTGGCTGACGATCGAACCGGTCCCGCCATCGCCGCTCACCCGCACGCGGACATTGCCGCCCGAGGCCTCGGTGACCAGGGCCGCGCGCCAGGCGCGGCGCTCGGCCGGCTGGCTCTTCTTCTTGGCGACGTCTTCCCAGCCGTCGGCGGTGTCGACATGCGCCCAGGCGCCGCGCCAGCCGTGGCGGCGATCGTACTGTTCCAGGCCGTTCATCAGCGCCACCCGCGCCGCCGTCTGCAGCTCGGGATCGAGGGTGGTGCGCATGTAATAACCGCCCTCGTTCAGGCGCTGGCCCAGGGTCGCCAGACCCCGGCGGCGAACTTCCTCCACGAAGAAGTCGGCGTCGCGGTACTTGGCCCGCGTCGGGGCGTTCTGGACCTTGAGGTCCTCACGCTTGGCGGCCTCGGCGTCGGCCCGGCTGACCCAGCCGAGCTCGGCCATCTGGTCGAGGATCCAGTTACGACGGATGATCGCCTGCTGCTTGCGGCGCAGCGGATGATAGTTGTCGGGCCCCTTGGGCAGCGCCGCCAGATAGGCCGACTCCGCCAGGGTCAGATCGGTGATCGACTTGCCGAAATAGTTATAGGCGGCCGCGCCGACCCCGTAGGAGCGGTAGCCCAGCCAAATTTCGTTCAGATAGAGTTCGAGGATCTGTTCCTTGTTGAGCGTCTTTTCCAGACGCCCGGCCAGGATGGCCTCTTTCAGTTTGCGCCCAACGGTGGCGTCGCTGGTCAGCAAGACGTTCTTGGCGACCTGCTGGGTGATGGTCGAACCGCCTTCGAGGCGCCGGCCGTTCACCGCGTTCAAGACGTTCTTGGCCATGGCCCGCGTCAGGCCCATGGCGTCGACGCCGCCGTGGCTGAAGAAATTGCGGTCCTCGGCGGCCAGGAACGCCTGGGCCAGCTGCGGCGGGATGTTGTCGTAAGGGACGTAGATGCGGCGCTCGCGCGAGAACTCGCCGATCAGCACGCCGTCCCAGGCATAGGCCCGCGTCGCGGTCGGCGGGCGGTAATCCACCAGATCGCCCGCGTCGGGCATGTCGTGGAACAGCCATGCGGCATAGATGGCGATGGCGAACCCGGCCAACGCGATAGCGCTCAGCACCGCCACACCGGCGATCGCGATCCATCTTCCCGGGGGATTCAAAACTGACCGACCTCCGCAGGGCGAACCCTACCCGAAGCGTTCGGTCTAGCGTGCATCGGGCCGGGCGCCAACGGCCCTGCGACAGCTTAGCGCGAAGCCAGCTTCGTCTGCTGCCCGAAGTAGTCGTCGATGGCGTCGGCCACGCCGCTCATCAGACGGGTCCGGCGGCTGGGATCGCGCAGCACCGCCTCGTCGTCGGCGTTGGTGATGAAACCCATCTCCAGCAGCACGGCGGGCACGTCGGGGGCGAGCAGCACGGCCAATCCAGCCTCGCGGTGGCTGCGGCGCAGCAGCGGCTGGTGATCGCTGACCCGGTTCAGCAGCACCTCGGCGAAGGTCGCCGAGCGGTTGCGGGTCATGCGCTGGGTCAGGTCCAGCAGAATGGTCGAAACGCCGTTGTCGCCATGGGTTCCGGCCTGCATGAACCAATCGTCCTTGCTGACGAACTTGGCCGAACGGCCGGTCGCGCGGTCGGCCAGGGTGTAGACGCTGGCCCCGCGCAGGCTGGCGTCGGAGCCTGAATCCGCATGCAGAGAGATAAAGAGGTCGGCGTCGGCGCGCCGCGCGATCTGCACGCGCACGCCGTGGTCGACATAGATGTCGGTGTCGCGGGTCATCACGACCTTGTAGCGGCCGGTCTTCTCGAGCTGAGACTTCAGCGCCCGAGCCGCCGCCAGGGTGACGTCTTTTTCATTGCCGGCCGCGCCGCGCGCGCCGGGATCCTTACCGCCGTGGCCGGCGTCGATCACGATCACCTTTTTCAGCGGCAAGGCGGCCTTGATCGGCTTGATGGGGGCCGAGAGGAATCGGGCGCCGGTCGTCTGAGCCACCTGAACCGGCCCAGGCGCCTTGGCGGCCAGATCGACCACATAGCGATAGTTGCTCACCCCGTCGGCGGGCGGCAGCAGGAAACGGCGCTTGATGGTGGCGTCAGCCGCCAGGTCGAGACGCAGGCGCGCCCCGCCGGGGCCGTCGTCGACAACCCAGGCCTTCACCAGGCCCAGCCCGCCGCCCTGAAGGCCGCCTTCCACCGAGACGCCGGGAAGATTCAGCACCACGCGGCGATCATCGGCGCCGTCAGCCGCCACCTTGCCGGTGGCCGAGCGATTGAGATCGATGACGATGCGGGTTTCGGTGAGGTCGCCGCCGAGACGAACCTTCAGGACATCGGCGCCCGCGCCGGCCGCCTGGGCCCCAGCAACAGCCGCCAGACAGCAGATCGCGGCGCCGACAACAGCCAGCACGCCTTTTCTGCCGATCCTGAAGATGCCGCCCATACGCGCGCAGCCCCGCAACTAAACTGAAACGAACCTAACCCCCATATAGCGTCATGCGACATGGACAAACGGTTAACCCTGTCGTCACACTTTCCATCTTGGTGCGGCGGCTTTCCTTTTTGCGTCCAGTGTTGCAATGTCCGCTCGCGCTGGAGTGCGCGCGCTTTGCGTCGCAAAGCCGCCTTCCGCGCGAAAACCAGCCAGCGTTGGCTATTCGCCCTTCGGCGACAACGCATCATCCGATCCGCGCTCAATGTTGAGCGCGCCTGGGAACACACTAATGGGCAGCGCCGCTCGAGCCCTCTTCCGGCCTACCGCTCGTCTTGTCGGTTTCGACAACGCGATGAGCGGTGGCGTGCGCGCCCTCCTGACAAACCGGCGGCGCCCGAGCCGAGAGTTCGCGGCGCGCCACGGAGACGTATTTAATGTCCAAGAAGATGCTTATCGACGCCGCTCACGCCGAAGAGACGCGTGTGGTGGTGATCGACGGATCCCGGGTTGAAGAGTTCGATTTCGAGAGCCAGAACCGCAAACAACTCAGAGGCAATATCTATCTCGCCAAGGTGACGCGCGTTGAGCCGTCGCTGCAGGCCGCCTTCATCGAGTACGGCGGAAATCGTCACGGCTTCCTCGCCTTCAACGAAATCCACCCCGACTACTACCAGATCCCGGTCGCCGACCGCGAAGCGCTGATGCGCGAAGAGGCCGACGACGAGGACGATCACCACGAGTCGCGCTCGCGCTCGTCCGACGATGAGGACGAGGACGCCGACGAGGCGGACGAAGACGACGTCATGGAAGAAGAAGTCGCCCGGCGTCGCCGGCGGCTGATGCGCAAGTACAAGATCCAGGAAGTGATCCGCCGCCGGCAGATCATGCTGGTTCAGGTCGTCAAGGAAGAGCGCGGCAACAAGGGCGCGGCCCTGACCACCTACCTCTCCCTGGCCGGCCGCTACGGCGTCCTGATGCCGAACACCGCCCGTGGCGGCGGGATCAGCCGCAAGATCACCACCATCACCGACCGCAAGCGCCTGAAGGGCGTCGTCCAGAGCCTGGACGTGCCGGACGGCATGGGCCTGATCGTCCGCACAGCCGGCGCCAAGCGCACCAAGGCCGAGATCAAGCGCGACTACGAATATCTCCTGCGTCTGTGGGAGAACATCCGAGAGACCACCCTGCATTCCGTGGCCCCCGCCCTCATCTATGAGGAAGAGGACCTGGTGAAGCGCACCATCCGCGACCTCTACGATAAGGATATCGACGAGGTCTGGGTCGAGGGCGAGGCCGGCTTCAAGGAAGCCCGCGACTTCATGCGCATGCTGATGCCCTCGCAGGCCAAGAAGGTGCAGCCGTACCGCGAGGCCACCCCGCTGTTCGTCAAGCACCGGGTCGAGGACCACCTCAGCCAGATCTACACGCCGGTCGTGCCGCTGCGCTCCGGCGGCTATCTGGTGATCAACCAGACCGAGGCCCTGGTCGCCGTCGACGTGAACTCCGGCCGCGCCACGCGCGAGCGGAACATCGAGGCCACCGCCCTCAAGACCAACATGGAGGCGGCCGAAGAAACCGCTCGCCAGCTGCGCCTGCGCGACCTAGCCGGCCTAGTGGTCATCGACTTCATCGACATGGATGAGGCGAAGAACAACCGCGCCGTCGAGAAGAAGCTGAAGGACGCGCTGAAGGACGACCGCGCTCGCGTCCAGATGGGCAAGATCAGCTCGTTCGGCCTGATGGAGATCAGCCGCCAGCGCCGCCGTTCGGGCGTCCTGGAAGGCACCACCCACGTCTGCGAGCATTGCGCCGGCACCGGCCGCGTGCGCTCGGTGGAGTCCAGCGCCCTCGCCGCGCTGCGCGCCGTCGAGATCGAAGCCCTGAAGGGCGGCGGCGAAGCGACCTTGAAGGTTCCGCGCGCCGTCGGCCTCTATATCCTCAACGAGAAGCGCAACCATCTGGCGCGCCTCCACGAGAACCTCGGCCTGTTCATCACCATCGCCATCGACGATGCGCTAGCCCACGCCGATCACGAGATCGAGCGGACCGCCAGCGAAACCCGGCCCGAACACACCGCCCTCGTCCATCAACCCGCCGCCCACGCCTATGCCCCCATCGACGACGACTTCGATGACGAAGCTGTCGAGGACGAGGAAGAAGACGAGGAAGAAGAAGACGAGGACGAAGAGGCGATCGAGCGCGAGGCCACCGACGACGACGAGGCCGAGCAGCGCGTTCAGGACCACGAGGACGATGGCGAAGAGCGCGGCGGACGCCGTGGACGCCGCCGTCGCCGGCGTGGTCGTCGTGACGGCGAGCCGCGCGAAGCCGGCGCCGCCGCCGCTGTCGCGCCTGGCGTGCCCAGCGAACAACCTGCCCGCACCGACGACACCGAAGACGACGGCCAAGGCGGCCGACGTCGTCGCCGTGGTCGCCGCGGCGGTCGCCGCATGCGCGACGATGGTCGTCCGACGGACATCTTCTCGTGGACCCGTCCGTGGGTGCCGTATGGCGAGGATCCCTTCGTCTGGCACGATCCGGCGGAAGACTTCCCCGCCGCCCGCGCGCCGGCTCCGGTCGCCGCCAATGACGAGGCGCCTGTCGCCGAAGTCGCGGCTGCGTCTCCAGTCTTGAGCGCTCAGCCGGAATTCGACGGCGAAATCTGGGTTGAACTGCCCGCGGTCGAGGAAAAGCCGAAGAAGGGCCGCTCGCGTCGTGGCCGTGGACGCGGCAAGGGCGACAGCGACGAAGCCACGGTGGAAACCGCGGCCGAAGCGCCCGTCGAAGCCGAAGCCGTGATCGAAGTCGCGCCGGAACCCGAGCCCGCGCCGGAACCGGTCGTCGAGGTCGAGGCCCCGCCGGCCAAGAAGCCGCGCGCACGCCGCACCAAGGCCTCCATCGCCGCTGAAGCCGCCGCTGCTGAAGCCGCCGAGGCGGTCGCCGAACCGGTGGCTGAGGTCGTCGTCGAGGCCGCGCCGGAACCCGCGGCGGAATCGGAGCCCGCTCCGGAGCCGATCCCCGTGGCCCGCGAACCGGACCCGGCGGAGATCTCCTCCAAGCCTGCCGCTGCGCCCCGCAAGGGCTGGTGGCGTCGCGGCTAGACCGCATATCGGAAAATGGAAACCGGCCGCGCAAGCGAGCCGGTTTCCACTCCGCATGAAGCGCGTTAGGTTTCCATGATGGGGCTTGGCGGGGGGCGCTTGGAGTTGTTCGGCATGGTTTCCCCTGCCCGCCCGTTTTCCCGGATCGCGATGGCCGCCGTCGCGGCGCTAAGCCTTGCGCTGCAATCGGTTCCGGCGCGCGCGGAAGACGGCGTCGCCCTGATCCGCGACACCGAGATCGAGGAAATCCTGCGCAAGGATTCCGAACCGATCTTCAAGGCCGCCGGCGTTGATTCGAGTTCGATCGAGATCCTGCTGATCGGCGGGAAGGACATGCAGGCCTTCGCCGGCCCGGGCGTCATGGGCGTCTATACCGGCCTGATCCTGGAATCGCAGAACCCCAACCAGCTCCAGGGCGTCATCGCCCACGAAGTCGGCCACCTCGCCGCCGGACACTCCGCCCGTTCGGGCGAGATGACGGCGGCCGGCATGAAGCCGTTCCTGCTGACCATGGGCCTGGGCGTGCTGGCCGCGCTCGCCGGGTCAGGCGAAGGCGCGGCGGGCCTGATCGGCAGCGCCAGCTATTTCGGCACCCTGGGCGCCATGGGCTATAGCCGCGAGCAGGAAAGCCGCGCCGACCAGGCGGGCGCGGCGATGCTCGAAAGAGCCGGACTGTCCGGCAAGGGCCTGGCCGACTTCTTCGACAATTTCCGCTACCAGGAGGTCTTCCAGGAAGCGCGGAGGTTCGCCTACTTCCGGTCCCACCCGCTCTCGTCCTCGCGGATCGAGGCCCTGCGCCACCGGGTGGAGCAGAACCCCCACTACAACACCCCCGACACGCCCGAGGCGCTCTTCGAGCACAATGTCATGAAGGCCAAGCTGGACGGGTTCCTGAACCCGACCGTGGCCATCACCAAGTACACCGAGAAGGACGCGTCCTACCCGGCGCGTTACGCCCGGGCGATCGCCTACTACCAGATGAAGCAGCCCGATCAGGCCCTGAAGCTGATCGACGCCCTGCTGACCGAACAACCGACCAACCCCTACCTTTGGGAATTGAAGGGCCAGGTGCTGTTCGAGTTCGGCCGCGCGGTGGAGGCCGAGGCGCCGCAGCGCAAGTCGGTGGAGCTGAAGCCCGACGCCCCGTTGCTGCGCATCAATCTCGGCCAGACCCTGATCGCGCTGAACGACGACAAGAAGGTCGAGGAAGGCGTCGGCGAGCTGCGCAAGGCGCTGACCCAGGAACACGACAACGCCACGGCCTGGCGCATCCTGGCCCAGGCCTATGACAAGCAGGGCAAGGAGGGCCTAGCCCGCCTGGCCACCGGCGAATACTTCTTCGCGCTCGGCGACGCCCAGCAGGCCCGCGTCTTCGGCATGCGGGCCCGCGAAAAACTCGACAAGGACACGCCGGAATGGCGCCGCGCCACCGACATCGTCCTGACCTCAAAACCCAGCAGGGACGATCTCAAGGATCTGGCCTCCGAAGGCTCGATCAACCGGCGTTCCTCACGCTGACGCTTCGCAAACCTCCGCTTCTCACCTATTTGGCCTACATGACCATGACCTCTCGCGCGGCTCTCGCGCTCTGCGCCGCTCTCGCCCTGCCGCTCGCCGCCTGTGCGAAGGATCCCGACGCCGCCTTCGGCCAGAAGGTGCGCGCCTATCTGCTCGCCCACCCCGAAGTGATCGAGGAGGCCGTGCAGAAGCTGCAAGAGAACAAGCAGGTCGCCGCCGCCGAGGCCGCCAGGGCCTCGCTGGGCAAGTTCCGCGCCCAGCTGGAACGCGACCCCCGGGACTTCGTGGCCAATCCCGACGGAAAGATCACCGTCGTCGAGTTCTTCGATTACCGCTGCGGCTACTGCAAGGTCAGCGCGCCCGAGGTGGTGAAGCTCATCAACGAGAACCCCGACGTCCGCTTCGTCTTCAAGGAATTCCCCATCTTCGGCGGCGAATCGAATCTCGCCGCCCAGGTCGCCCTGTCGCCGGTGGCCAAGCCGAAGACCAAGGCCCTGTTCACAGCCTTCATGGCTGAGAAGGCGCTGGACGAGGCCGCCATCGACCGCCACCTGCGCGCCGCCGGGATCGATCCCGCCATCGCCAAGAAGGAAGGCGCGTCGGAAGCCGTGCAGAAGCACATCGCCGACACCCGCGCCCTCGCCCAGGCCCTGGCGATCGAGGGTACGCCAGCCTTCATCATCGGTGATCGCCTGATCCCCGGCGCCGATATGGCCGCCGTGCGCGCCGCCATCGCCGAAGCCAAGACCGGGACCTTGAAGACCGTCCCCAACGTCAAGCCGTCCTAACCGGGAAGTCGCCGCCGAAACTCAGGCTTCCCGCCATCCGACGACGCAGCTAGGCTCCCCTCGGGGAACTTAGGAAACAGTCCGTCCGACAACGGGGGAGCCTGAGTAAGAACATGCACGAACGTGTGTTGGTTATCGGGGCCGGTATAGCTGGACTTTGCACGGCGCTGGCCTTGGCGCCGACTGGTCGCGACATCGTCATTCTTGAACGTGATCCGTCGCCGCCGCGTGGCGACGCCGATGAAGCCTTCAAGGATTGGAACCGGCGCGGCGTCGGCCATCTCCGCCACAGCCATGCGTTCCTTGCGCGGCTGCGCACCATCATCAAGACCGAACACCCCGAACTGCACGCCGAGCTTCTGCGCGCCGGTTGCCGCGAAATCGGCTTCGACCGGATGCTCACCGACATTCACCGCGCCGACTACCGGCCGCAGGCCGAGGATCGCGACTTCGTCGTCCTGACCAGCCGACGCACGACGCTGGAGCTGGTGATCCGGCGCTATGTCGAACATCACCCCAATGTCCGCATCGCCTCGGAGACCTTCGTCCGCAAGCTGCTGACCCAGGCGACGCCCGAAGGCCTGCGCGTGGTCGGGGTCTCGGTGGCCGACGCCAACGGCCCGCGCGACGTCATCGGCGACATCGTGATCGACGCCGGCGGCCGGACCTCCTCGGGCATCGAACAGCTCATGGAGGAAGGGGCTGTGATCCCCGAGGAGAGCGAGACCGCCGGGATCCTCTACTTCACCCGCCACTTCCGACTGCAGCCCGGCGCCAGCGAGCCGCCGCGCAGCAAGCTGGCGGCCACCGGCGATCTTGGCTTCCTGAAGTTCGGGGTGTTCCCAGGCGACAACGGCTGCTTCTCCATCACCATCTGCGTGCCCGAAATCGAGCTCGAGCTGCGCAAGGCGATGGTCGACCCAGAGGTCTTCAACGCCGTCTGCGCGCGTATTCCAGGCCTGGTTCCGTGGATCGATCCGGCGATCGCCGAGGGCGTCAGCCGGATCTACGGCATGGGCGAGTTGAACAGCCGCTGGCGCGATCTCGCGCCCGAAGGCGCGCCGTCGGTGCTGGGATACTTCGCGGTCGGCGACAATCTTATCCGCACCAATCCGCTCTATGGCCGCGGCTGCTCGTTCGCCGCCGTCAGCGCCTATCTGCTGCGCGACGTCCTGGTCTCCACCGAGGACGCCGGCGAGCGCCTGATCGAGTTCCAGGCGCGGGTGAACGCCGAACTCCACCCCTACTATCTCAACATGCGCGACCAGGACCGCTCGGCCATCCGCCGCGCGCGGCAGAACCTGACCCCCGGCTATCGCCCCAACATCAAGAGCCGGGTCATCAAGAGTTTCCTGGAGGACGGCGTGAACATCGCCGTGCGGTCGGACGCCAACCTGCTGCGCGAGGCGCTGCGCGGCTTCCACATGCTGGAGCACCCCTCGGCCTGGCTGAAACGCCCGGACAATCTGGCCAAGATCCTGCGCTACTGGCTGCGCGGCAAGGCCCGCAACGCCGAGGCCTATCCGCCCAAGCTGGGACCAGGCCGGATCGAGCTGATGCGGTCCGTCGGCCTCTCGCCTGAGGCCGACATGATCCGCGCGGCCGCCTAGCCTTCGGAAACCGCGTTGAACAACCCGCCATGGGCCATCTGATCGCGGGTGGCCTCAGGCGCCAGCGTCGCCATCTTGTCCAACTCAACCAGTTCCGGCGGCACATACCAGTGCAGGGTGTCGGCGTGGTAGGCCTGCCAGACCACCTTGGCGACCTCGACCGGCGGGATGGCGCGGAACATGCCGTCCTTGGGCGCGCCCTCGACGACGCCAGGCGGCAGGATCGGCGTGTCGATCACGCCCGGCAGGACGTCGGCCACGCGCACGCCATAGGCCTTGAACTCCACCGACAGGGCTTCAGAGAGCCCCTTCACGGCGTGCTTGGTCGCCGAATAGACCGCGATATTGGCCATGCCGAAGGTGGCCGACGACGAGGAGGTGGTGAAGCAGAGCGAGTTCGGCGTGGCCTTCAACAGCTCGATCGCCGCGTGGATTCCGATCAGCACGCCCATCAGGTTCACCTGGACGACGGCGATCACGTCTTCGAAGGGCTGGTCGGCGAAAGGTCCGCCACGGCCGATGCCGGCGTTGTTGAACAACAGGTCGAGCTTGCCGCCCGTCGCCTGGGCGAAATCGGCCAGGGCGGCGCGATAGTCCTCGCGGTCGGTGACGTCCAAGGTGCGGACGATGCAGGCGCCTTCGCCAAGCTCGGCGGCGAGCGCGCTCAGCCCGGCCTGGTTGACGTCATAGCCGCCGACGAACCAGCCCTTTTCAGCGAACAGCCTGGCGGTCGCCAGGCCCATGCCGGAGGCCGCTCCGGTGATGAAAATCGACTTGCGTCCGTTCGCCTGGCCCATCGCGCTTCCCTTTTCCTCAGGCGCGCGGTGTCATCCCGCGCTGCTTCAGCCGCCACACCAGCACATCGAAGCGGTCTTGTCCGAAGAAGGGTTCATCCTCGAACACCATTGTCGGCACGCCCCAGTGGCCCGCCTCGCGGTGCGCGTCCTGGTTGGCCTGGATTTCAGCGGCGATCCCCTCGGCCTGGGCCAGGGCCGCACTGGAGAGCAGATCGATGTCGAGACCGGCGCGAGCGATAGCCTCGCGAAGCTGATCGCCCTCGTTCCAGGGGCGTTCGCCGCCCTGCCAAATCAGCCGGCTGACCTCGTCGTAGAACGCCAATCCCGAGGGCGTGCGGCCCGCCAGCACGCCCAGCGGCATCAGCAGGTCCAGGTGCGGCTGTTCCTTAGCGCCGTTCAGGGTGGCGAAGTCGACGACCACGGGATCGGGCTTCGGCCAGGCCAGCGGCAGCTCCAGGAAATCGGCCAGCCGCCGAATGTCGCGCATCAGATAGGGGATGAACAACGGGTCCTGCTTGGTGAAGAACCCTTCGGAGCGGACCGCCAGCGGGTAGACCGCCCGCACCTTGATGTCGACGTCCCAGGTCTCCGCCAATTCCCGCAAACGCGGCGTCACCAGATAGGAATAGGGACTGCGGAAGGACCAGAAGACGTCGACGCTGAGAGCCATCAAATCAAACCGGATAAGGGTGAGGATGGCTCAGCATACATACGTTTTGGCATACGTCCTGCCAAAAACGATTCCCGGCCGGCGATGACCGCGTGCTTCATCGCATTGGCCATGCGAATCGGCGATGTCGCGCCGGCGATGGCGGTGTTCATCAGGACCGCGTCGCAGCCGGTCTCCATGGCCAGGACCGCGTCCGACGCCGTGCCGACGCCGGCGTCGACCAGCACCGGGACCTTCGACTGCTCGATGATCAGGCCAAGGTTCAGGAAATTCTGGATGCCCCTGCCCGACCCGATCGGCGCGGCGGCCGGCATGATCGCGCAGGCCCCGGCGTCTTCCAGCTTCTGGGCGTAGACCGGATCGTCGCTGCAATAGACCATCACCTGGAAGCCGTCGGCCACCAGCAGCTTCAGCGCCCGCAGGGTTTCTTCCATGTCCGGCAGCAGGTGCTTGGTGTTCGACAGCACCTCCAGCTTCACCAGATCCCAGCCGCCCGCCTCGCGCGCCAGGCGCAGGGTGCGGATGGCGTCCTCGCCCGTGAAGCAGCCGGCGGTGTTGGGCAGGAAGGTGAAACGCTCGGGGCTCACATAGTCGACCAGCATCGGCTGGTTGGGGTCGCTGAGGTTCACCCGGCGCACGGCGACCGTGACGATCTCGGCGCCGGCCGCCTCGGCGGCGGCGGCGTTCTCGGCGTAGTCCTTATACTTGCCGGTGCCGACGATCAGCCGCGAGGTGAAGGTGCGACCGGCCACCGTCCACGTGTCGCCCTGTTGGATAGACCCGTCCATGTCAGCCGCCTCCGATAAAATGCACAATCTCGATCCGGTCGCCGTCGGCGATCACGGTCTGCAGATAGGCCGAACGCGGCACGATCTCCAGATTGCGTTCGACCGCCACCTTACGCGCGTCCAGGCCCAGTTCGGCCACCAGAGCGGCCAGCGTCGACAGGGTTCCGAAGGCCCGTTCCTCGCCGTTTATGGTCAGCGTCATGACGCCCTCGTGAAGCTTGAAGTTTCCGAATGCTTGTGACCCCCGCCGCCGACCGTTACAAGACGGCGGAATCGACGGCGGAGCCGAATGTCGAAACCGATCTATGTGCTTAGCGGGCCCAACCTCAACCTCTTGGGGGTCCGGGAGCCGGAGATTTACGGGAAAGAGACGCTGGAGGACGTGCGCACTCGTTGCGAGCGTCGCGCCGGCGCCCTTGGCCATGCCGTGATCTTCCGCCAATCCAACCACGAGGGCCAGTTGATCGACTGGGTGCAGGAGGCTCGTACAGAGGCCTGCGCCTTGGTGATCAACCCGGCGGGCTACGGGCATACGTCCGTCGCCCTGCTGGACGCCCTCAAGACGCTCGATATCCCGATTGTCGAGTGCCACCTCTCGAACCCGGCGGCGCGCGAGACGTTCCGTCGCGAAACCTATGTGTCCCTGGCCGCCACCGGAGTCGTCTCCGGCTTCGGCGGGGCAAGCTATGAACTGGCCGTCGAGGCCGCCGCGGGCCTGGCCCGCTAAGCCTCAACCCAAGTTAAGGAATTAAATATGGCTAGCAGTCCCAAGGCTCCTGCCGATCCGATCGACGCCCGCATGGTGCGCAAGCTGGCCGATATCCTCACAGACACCGGCCTGTCGGAAATCGAAGTCGAGTGCGATGGACTGAAGATCCGGGTGGCCAAGACGCTGACCTCGGCCCCGATTCAGTACGCCGCCGCCCCGGCCCCCGTCGCTGCGGTCGCCGCGCCTATCGCCGCCCCGGCCGGTGAGGCCCCTGCGCCAGAACGTCGCAAGGGCGACGTCGTCAACTCGCCGATGGTCGGCACCGTCTACCTGCAGCCGCAGCCCGACTCCCCGGCCTTCGTGAAGGTCGGCGACATGGTCAGCGCGGGTCAGACCCTGCTGATCGTCGAAGCCATGAAGACCATGAACCCGATCCCCGCGCCCAAGGCCGGCAAGGTCGTGGAGATCATCGTTGAAGACGCCCAGCCCGTCGAATTCGGCGAGCCTCTGGTGGTCATCGAGTAGATTCGATGTTCGACAAAATCCTCATCGCCAATCGCGGCGAGATCGCCCTGCGGGTCCATCGGGCCTGTAAGGAAATGGGTATCTCGACGGTGGCGGTCCACTCGCAGGCCGACGCCGGCGCCATGTGGGTCCGGCTGGCCGACGAGAGCGTCTGCATCGGTCCTGCGCCCGCGGCCAAGAGCTACCTGAACATCCCCTCGATCATCGCCGCGGCGGAGATCACCGGCGCCCAGGCCATTCACCCGGGCTATGGGTTCCTCTCGGAAAACGCTCGGTTCGCCGAGATCGTCACCGCCCATGGCCTGACCTTCATCGGTCCGACGTCGGACCACATCAAGATGATGGGCGACAAGATCACCGCCAAACAGGCGGTGAAGGCGGCCGGCATCCCCGTGGTGCCCGGCTCCGACGGCGCCGTCACGACCGAGGAAGAGGCCTTCGCGGCCGCCAAGGAAATCGGCTTCCCAGTCCTGATCAAGGCCGCCGCCGGCGGCGGTGGTCGCGGCATGAAGGTCGCCCAGACCCAGGAAGACCTCTACGAGGCGGTCTCCACGGCCAGGGCCGAGGCCCGCGCGGCGTTCGGCGACGACGCGGTCTATATGGAGCGCTACCTCCAGACCCCGCGCCACATCGAGATCCAGGTCATCGCCGACAAGTTCGGCAATGTCTGCCATCTGGGCGAACGCGACTGCTCGCTGCAGCGCCGCCACCAGAAGGTGCTGGAAGAAGCCCCCTCGCCCGTCATCGACGCCGCCGGCCGCGCCAAGATCGGCAAGGTCGTGGTCGATGCGGTCAAGGCCATCGGCTATCTCGGCGTCGGCACCATCGAGTTCCTGTACGAAAACGGCGAGTTCTTCTTCATCGAGATGAACACCCGCCTGCAGGTCGAGCACCCGGTCACCGAGGCCATCACCGGCATCGACCTGGTCCGCGAACAGATCCGCATCGCCGCGGGCCTGCCGCTGTCGTTCCGTCAGGAGGACGTGGTCTTCGAAGGTCACGCCATCGAGTGCCGGATCAACGCCGAGAACCCGAAGACCTTCGTGCCTTCGCCGGGCCTGGTCACCGACTTCCACGCCCCCGGCGGTCTGGGCGTGCGCCTCGATAGCGCGCTCTACGCCGGTTATTCGGTCCCGCCCTACTACGACAGCCTGGTCGGCAAGCTCATCGTCCACGGCCGCGACCGCGAGGAGTGCATTGCGCGCCTCAATCGCTGCCTGAACGAGATGGTGGTCGGCGGTATCGAGACCTCGATCCCGCTGTTCCAGGAACTGCTGCAACAGCCTGATATCCTGGCCGGCGACTACAACATTCACTGGCTGGAACGGTGGATGAAGGCGCAGGCCGAGGCTTAGAGGATCGCCGTCAAGGCCGCATGGACACCTTCGGCCCCCGCGACCTTCTGGAGTGCTACGCGCGCGGCGTCTTCCCGATGGCCGACGCGCGGGAAGACGAAAGCGTCTTCCTGATCGATCCGGAAAAGAGAGGCGTGATCCCGCTGGACGGGTTTCACGTCTCCCGGCGACTTGCGCGCACGGTGCGCGGCGATCCCTTCGAAATCCGCATCGACACCGCCTTCCCGCAGGTCGTGCTGGAATGCGCGGCCTCCAAGCCTGGCCGCACGGAGACCTGGATCAACGGCGTGATCGAGGACCTTTACGCCCAGCTGTTCGAGATCGGCCACGCCCACAGCGTCGAGTGCTGGCGCGACGGGCGCCTGGTCGGCGGGCTGTATGGCGTGTCGCTGGGCGGAGCCTTCTTCGGCGAGAGCATGTTCTCGCGTGAGACCGACGCCTCGAAGATCGCCCTGGTGCATCTGGTGGCCCGGTTGATCGCCGACGGCTTCCGACTATTGGACGCCCAGTTCATCACCGAGCATCTGACGCAGTTCGGGACGCAGGAGATCCCGCGCGCCGAATATCAACGCCGGCTGGCCCGGGCGCTGCCGGTGGCGGCCGATTTTCAGCGGGCGGCGACGGGCACGGGCGCTGCGGCCCTGCAGGTGATCAGCCAGGCGTCATAGACCGGGTGCTGCAGCGGATGCAGCCCAGGTGACGACGCATACATCCAGCCTCGGAAGGTCTGGCGCGCCGGCGGGGTCGGCTTGCCGGGGGCGGAACGCGGCTGCGATTCGACCGTCATATAGGCCATCGAGTCCTCGACCGGCTCATCAGCCGCCGAGCGCTCGCAGGCCTTCACGGTGAAGACCAGGTTCTTGTAGCGGACCGGCCGCCCGACAGCGGCCTCAAAGCGGATCGATTCCGCAGAGATCTTGTCCAGCGCCTGGATCACCGCGACGTCGTAGCGGGCGCGCTTGATCGCCGCTTCGGTCGGTTTGGCGGCCACCGTCGCCTTGGGCGGCGGCGCAGGAGCGACATCCTCGTCGGCGATCGGCGGCGGCGCGGCTACCGGCGGCGGCGCAATCACCTGGACCGGCGGGGCTTCCTCGGCCGGGGCGGGCGCGACAACGGGCGGGGCCGCCGGCGTTGCGGTCGGCGCAGGGGTAGGCGACGGCTGCGCCGTCGCAGGCGCGGCAGGAGGATTGGCCGGCGGCGTGGGCTGCGCGGCGGCGCTGGTCGCGGTCAGCGCAAGCAGGACGGCGATGGTGCTAGCCCGCGCCATGACTATTCCGGACGCCAGGCCTCGTAGTCGCCAGTCGCCTTCTGGCGCTCGCCGCTGCGGGCGATGGAGCCCTGCGGACGCCAAGCGTGAACGGTGCCGGTCAGGTTGGGGATATGGTCCAGTTCCCAGGGCTGCCGCTTCAACGGCTCAAGCGTCGGCGGCAGTTCGAAGGTGTGGTGCAACCAGCCGTGCCAGTCGGGCGAGACCTTCGAGGCCTCGGCGTAGCCGTTATAGACCACGTAGCGGCGCTTGCGGCCGTCGTACGAATCCTTGGTGTCCTTGGCTTCGTAGTAGCTGTTGCCCAGCTCGTCCTTGCCGATGAAAACGCCACGGCGACCCAGGGTGAAGCGGATGCCGATGGTCGCGCCGTTCCACCAGGTGAAGATATTCTTGAGCACGTTTGGGAGTTCCGGACAGAGCTAGAGAAGCGCGCGGACTATAGGTGGCGCGCCGGCGAGCGTCCAGCGGCGCGAGCGACGCAATATGTTGGGGATACCGCCACCGGCGACCGCAACATGTATTGCCCGAAGGCGCGGCTCTGCCTAGACTCAGGCTCTGGGAGAGCCATTCATGCGGATCGAGGCGGCGAGGATCGAACAGCGGACGCTGGAGCGCACCGCCAGCGTGACCCAGGTGCTGGCCCCCGCCTCTTGGACCGACGCCCGTGTCGAGGCCTGGCTGGACTGGCTGGACGAGGATTCCGACCTCCCGGCCGCCGTCTTCCGCTACGCCGAGGATCTGGTGCAACGCGGCGACGCCGCCGGCCTGTTCGACAGCGCCCGCGCGCGCGGCGGCTTCCGACGCGACCTCGGCGCCGCCATGCTGTCGGGCCAGATCGCCCTCAGCGCGCCTCGGATCGGCCCGCACATGCCGGTGGTCCAGTCCGGCGAACCCGAATTTGACGGACTGCTCGCCACCCTGCGCGCCGAGCATCGCGGGCGCGCTATGGCGCGGGCCGCGATCCGCGAGATGAGCGCGCGCCTGCAGGCGGTGATGGACAGCATCCTGCGCTGCGAAGGCGACCCGGCCGCCTGCGCCGACCTGCGCGCCAACGCCAACCTGGCCCGCAGCGCCGAGGCCGCCCGCGCGGCCGGCGCCACCGACGCCATGATCCTCGAAGCCATCGGCCTGGCCCGGTCGGGCGAGGACGAGTGGGTCGCCACGCTCCCGATCTTCAACGATGTCGACGGGCTGGAACTGATCTGCGTCACCGGGCGCGCGCCCGACGCCGCCCTGGCCGGCGCGGCTTGGGACACCGGCGCGGCCGCAGCCGCCTTCTCACCCGAAGCTGGCCGCGGCGTCGCGGCCGCCTGGGGCGGGGCCCGCGGCGCGATCAATGTCGTGGCCTTTGGCGCGGGGCAGGATTTCGACGCCGCGGCCTTCGACGCCGCCGTCGCGCTGCTGGCCCTGGCCCTCGCCGCCACCGGCGACGAGCGCCCTGCATCGCTAGGCATCGCCGGGGTCGCCGACTGGCTGGTGGCCCAGGGGCTGTCCTACGAGTCCGAGGCCGGCCGCGACGTGGTCCGCGACCTCTATCGTCGAGCCGCCTCCGCCACGGTCGCCTCAGGCGCCAAGCTGAACGGCGGCCCGGCCGTGTTCGACGATCCCGAGATCGCCCTGCGGCTGGGCGGCGTCAGCCCCGCCGCCGCACCCTGGCTGGGCCCGATCACGGTGGCTGAGACCGAAGACGGCGCCCTGACCCGGGTGTTGTCCGAAGCCGCCCTGCAAGGCCTGACGGCGGTCGGGGCCGACCTGGCCCAGGCCCGCGGCCATGTGCTGGGCCGGCTCGACCTCTCCGAGGCTCCTGGCGTCGACCACGCGGCCTTGAACGCCCGCGGCTTCACCGACCACGAGATCGCCCAGGCCGAGGCCGCCCTGCCCTTCGCCGCGCATCTGCGCGAGGCCTTCGCCGGCATCGACGCAGGCTTCCTCTGCGACGTGCTGGGGGCGTCCGACGCCGATCTCGCAGACCCGGCCTTCGACGTGCTGCAACATGCCGGCTTCTCCGCCGCGGAGATCGCTCAGGCCGAGGAGCATGCGCTCGGCGCCGGCGCCCTGGCCGAGGCCGAGTTCCTGACCCCGGCGCAGCGCGCGGTGTTCCAGACCGCCGACGATCTGGGTCCGGCCCCCTATTTCGCCCTGCTGTCGGCGATCGCCCACGCCCTGGCCGTGCCGGCCATGGCCGAGATCGAGCTGGAGTGGGACACCACGCCCACCGACGCCCGTGAGTTGATGGCCCTGGCCGCCCAGGCCGGCGTACCGGCGATCCGGGTTCGCCGCGCCGCCGCGCCGGCCAACCTGGTGCTGGACCTACCCAAGGTCGCCGAGCAGCCGCCCCGCCCGGCCCGTGAATTCTCGCCGGAGCCCGAAGAGCGCCCGACCCAGGAACGGATCGTCGAGCGCATCGTCGAACGCGACCGGACCCGCCGCAAACTGCCCGATCGCCGCAAGGGCTATATCCAGAAGGCGGCCGTCGGCGGCCACAAGGTCTATCTGCACACCGGCGAGTACGACGACGGCGAGCTCGGCGAGATCTTCATCGACATGCACAAGGAAGGCGCCGCCTTCCGCTCGTTGATGAACAACTTCGCGATCGGCATCTCCATCGGCCTGCAATACGGCGTGCCGCTGGAGGAGTTCGTGGACGCCTTCGTCTTCACCCGCTTCGAGCCCGCCGGCCCGGTCACAGGCAACGACTCGGTGCGCTCGGCCACCTCGATCCTCGACTATCTGTTCCGCGAACTCGGCGTGTCCTATCTGGGCCGCGACGACCTCGCCAACGCCGATCCGGGCGAGTTGAACGCCGACGGCCTGGGACAGGGCAAGTTTGACGATATCGACCAACCCCAGCCCGCCTCGCACTTCATCTCCCGCGGCTTCGCCCGTGGAGCGGCGCCCGACAATCTGGTCTTCCTGCCCAGCGCCGCCCGCGCGCCTGGCGCTTCCATCGAGGCCGATGTCTGCGCGGCTTGCGGAGACGTCGCCGTGGTCCGGAAGGGCGCCAGCCTGATCTGCGAGACCTGCGGAACCCGCGCCGGCCAGCATGGCGGAGACATGACCGGTTAAACCGGGCCTTAAAGCTTGAGCGTTAGACAGGGTCGACTCGTCGGAGGGTTCGACATGAAACCGCTCGCCCTGATAGGCGCCGTGGCCCTGCTGGCCGCGGCCTTGCCCGCAACCGCTCAGAACGCTGGACAAATCGGCCAGGCCCGCCGTGGGGCCAGTTGTCCCAAGTGCAATCTCTTCCAAGCCGATATGAGCGGCCTGGAGATGCGCGGCCAGAATTTCGCCGGCGCCCGGCTGCGCCAGTCCGACCTCTCGCTGGCGGTGATGAACCGCGTCAGCTTCGCCGGCGCCGATCTGCGCGACGTCGAGGCCTATGGCGCGGTGTTCTCCGGCGCGAACTTCTCCAGCGCGGACATGACCCATGCCAGCTTCGTGGGCACGCATCTCACGGGGGCGAATTTCTCCGGGGCGCGACTGGAGGGGACCAATTTTTCCGGCGCCGAGATGGATGGCGCACGAGGCTTGTCGCAAGCCCAGCTGAACCGCGCATGCGGCGACGGCTCCACCCGTTTGCCGGGTGGTCTGCGCATTCCACAATGCTAGCTAAGCTGCTGACAATTACCGCGAATTAAGTAGCGTCCACAGGTTCCCGGGGGCACATCTGCGGTCATGGACCACTCGACCCGAGCCAAGACACCCCGTCTGAGCCGCCTCGCCTTCACCCTGACCGCACTGATCGGGACGGCCACGGCCGCTGTCCCCAGTCTCGCCAGCGCGAACATGGGCGACAAGGATGTGGCGCGAATGGTGTCGTTCGGCGGCGCCTGCGCCAAGTGCGAACTCTCAGGCCGCAAGCTGACCGGAGCCCAGTTCGTGGGAGCCAATTTCGCCGGGGCCGCCCTGGTGGGCTCCGACCTCCGCGACGCCCGGTTCATGGGCGCGAACTTCGCCGGGGCTGATCTTTCCCGCGCCGATCTGTCCGACGCCCAGATGGTCGGTTCGAACTTCAGCAAAGCGGTTCTGGTCGACGCTACCCTGCGCTCGGTCGAGGCTAGGGGCGTCAACTTCTCCTCCGCCGATCTTTCCGGCGTGGACATGCGCGACGCCGGCGCGACGGGATCGAACTTCTCGCGCGCCCTGATGGCCAACGCCAAGCTCCAGGCCGCTGAATTTCCCGGCGCCAATTTCACCAGGACCGACGCCCGCGGCGCGAACTTCCGTGACGCCGAGATGAGCGGAGCGACCTTCGCCTCCGGCCTCTTCGACCGCGCGTCCTTCCGCGACGCGGACCTGAGCGCCTCCAACCTGGCCGGGGCCACCTTCGTCGGAGCCGACTTCCGAGGGGCCAGCATGACCAGCGCCAATATCGGCGGCGTCGACCTGTCGCGCGCCAAGGGCCTGGACCAGGATCAGCTCAACGACGCCTGCGCCGACGCCGGGACCAGGGTTCCGGTCGGGCTGGTGGCCAAGAGCTGCCGTGGCGGCGCAAAGGTGCGCTACATCTCCGCGCCGCTGCCGCACAGACCGCCGGCCCTGCCGAAGGCGCCTGCGCCCCCGGCCGGCCCGCGCTATCTGGTCGCGGTCGACTGAGATATCCAGCCGCCCCCCGCGGGGGCGGCCAGCGATCGCCCCTAGACCTTGATCGGCGGGGCGAGACGGATGTGCAGTTCCTTGAGCTGCTTTTCCAGCACCTCGGACGGCGCGTTCATCAGCAAGTCCTGGCCCTGCTGGTTCAGCGGGAAGGCGATGACCTCGCGGATGGCCGTCTGACCAGCCAGCAGCATGACGATGCGGTCGATGCCGGGGGCCAGACCACCGTGCGGCGGGGCGCCGTGGCGGAAGGCGTTCAGCATGCCGCCGAACTCTTCTTCGACGACCTCGGGGCCGTAGCCGGCGATCTCGAAGGCCTTCAGCATCAGGTCGGGGCGGTGGTTCCGGATCGCGCCGGAGCACAGCTCGTAGCCGTTGCAGACGATGTCGTACTGGTAGGCCAGGATATCCAAGGGATCCTTGGTTTCCAGCGCTTCCAGTTCGCCCTGCGGCATCGAGAACGGGTTGTGCGAGAAGTCGACGTGGTTCGTCTCCTCGTTCATCTCGTACATCGGGAAGTCGACAATCCAGACGAACTCGAAGCGGGTCTCGTCGATCAGGTTCAGGTCCGTGCCGACCTTGGTCCGCGCCGAACCGGCGAACTTGTAGAAGACCTTGGGATCGCCAGCGACGAAGAAGGCCGCGTCGCCGCGACCAAGGCCGAGCTGGCTCATGACCGCGTCGGTGGCCTCTGCCCCCAGGTTCTTGGCGATCGGGCCGCCCCAGGCGCCCTGGTCTTCGCTCCAGAAGATGTAGCCGAGGCCAGGCTGGCCCTCGCCCTGCGCCCAGCTGTTCATGCGGTCACAGAAGGCGCGGCTGCCGCCCTTGGGCGCCGGGATCGCCCAGACGGCGTTCTTGGCGTCTTCCAGAATGCGGGCGAACAGGCCAAAGCCGCCGCCGCGGAAGCGCTCGGACACGTCCTGCATGACCAGCGGGTTGCGCAGGTCGGGCTTGTCGCTGCCGTACTTGGCGATCGATTCCCGGTACGGGATGCGCGGGAACGGGTACGGGGTGACGGTCTTGCCGTCGCCGAATTCAGTGAAGACGCCGTGCATCACCGGCTCGATGGCCGCGAACACGTCTTCTTGGGTGACGAAGCTCATCTCGACGTCGAGCTGGTAGAATTCCAGGCTGCGGTCGGCGCGCAGATCTTCGTCGCGGAAGCAGGGCGCGATCTGGAAGTAGCGGTCGAAGCCAGCGACCATCAGCAGTTGCTTGAACTGCTGGGGCGCCTGCGGCAGCGCATAGAACTTCGAGGGGTGCAGACGCGAGGGCACCAGGAAGTCGCGCGCGCCTTCCGGCGACGAGGCCGTCAGGATCGGCGTCTGATACTCCAGGAAGTCCTGGGCGATCATACGGTTGCGGATCGAATGGATGACCTTCGAGCGCAGCACGATGTTCTTGTGCAGGGTCTCGCGGCGCAGGTCGAGATAGCGGTGCTTCAGCCGCAGCTCTTCCGGATACTCCGGCTCGCCGAAGACCGGCAGCGGCAGCTCGGCGGCTTCCGACAGCACTTCGACGGTCCGCACGCGTACCTCGACCTCGCCGGTCGGCAGGTTGGCGTTCACGGTCTCGGGCGAGCGGGCCACGACGTCGCCGTCGATGCGGATCACGCTCTCAGCGCGTAGGCGCTCGACGGTCGCGAAACCAGGCGTCTCGGGGCTGATCACCAGCTGGGTCAGGCCGTAGTGGTCGCGCAGGTCGATGAAGACCAGGCCGCCGTGATCTCGCTTACGGTGGATCCACCCCGAGAGGCGGACGGTCTTACCCGTGTCGGCGGCGCGAAGAGCGCCCGCGGTATGGCTGCGGTAGGCGTGCATTTTGGAGTCGCAAACGGCTGAAAATGAGGCGCGGAAGACCGCATGCGGGGCCTGAAAAGTCAAGGTAAGCCGGCCCCTTCCCTCCCATAGCTCTACAAATCGCGTCGTGGCCGGGACAAGCCCCCCCACGACGTTCAATTTGCCTACTTCGCCGGGTCGACCAGCGCCTGATAGACCAGGGTCCGCGTCAGGCCGCTCAGATCCTCGCCGCCGGTTCCGCCATAGCGCTGGACCATGCCGACAAAGACCACGTCGTTGGTGGGATCTGCCCAGAACCAGGTGCCGGCCGCGCCGCCCCAGCTCATCGTGCCCTTGCCTTCCAGCGTCCCGGCCTTGCGCGGATCGTTGACCACCATGAAGTCGAGGCCGAAGCCGACCGACTGGTTGAAGCTGTTGCCCACCGATCCGTTTGAGGAAACCAGCGCCGCCTCGGGAATGACGTTGGTCCCCATCAGCTCGACGCTGGCCGGCGACAGGATGCGCACGCCGTCCAGTTCGCCGCCGTTGACGATCATCTGGGCGAAGCGAGCGTAGTCGGTGGTGGTCGAGACCAGGCCGCCGCCCCCCGACTCCAGGCCCGGCGCGGTGACGAAGGTCGCAATTGGCGACCCGAACAGGACCTTCGCCTCCTCGATCTTGCCGGTGTCCTGATTGGCGATATAGACCGCCGCCAGCCGCGAGGCCTTGGCCTGGCCGGTGCTGAAGGCGGTGTCGGTCATCTTCAGCGGCTTGAAGATGCGGCTGTCGAGGAACTGCCCCAGCGTCTGGCCCGAGAGCTTCTCGACGATGTGACCCTGCAGGTCGACGGCGACCGAATAGCTCCACTGCTCGCCCGGCTGGTACATCAGCGGAATGCCCGCGACCTTGGTGGTCATCTCCTGGAGGCTGGAAGACCCCAGCACCCGCTGCTCGCGGAACATCTTGTCGACCGGATGCTTGTCGCCCAGGCCATAGCCGAAGCCGGCCGTGTGGCTCATCAGCTCGCGCATGGTCGGGGGACGTTTGGCGGGCTCCAGGATTGGCTGGCCCTTAGCGTCGACGCCCTTCCAGACCTTCAGGTCCTTGAGTTCCGGGATGAACTTGGTGACCGGGTCGTCGAGCTTCCACCTGCCCTCTTCGAACAGGATCATCATCGCCACGCCGGTGATCGGCTTGGTCATCGAATAGATGCGGAAGATCTCGTCCTTGGCCATCGGCTGGCCGGTCTCGAGGCTCGTCTTGCCGTAGGTGTTGAAGGCCACGACCTTGCCATGACGCGCCAGCAGGGTGGTCATCCCCGCGACCCGGCCGTCGGCCACCACCTTGGCCATCGCGCTGTCCAGCCGCTTCAAGCGCTGGCTGTCGAAGCCGACCGCCTCTGGACTGGCGGCCGGCGCCAGCGCCGCCGGCCTGGCCTGGGCGTGGGCCGCAGGCGCGGCCGTCAGGCCGATGGACACGGCCGCCAAGCCGCCCGCAAGCAAATGCATCCTGCGCGTCATACGCTTCCCCCGATCATTGTTCGGTGAAGCTTAGCGACGCCTCGGACACCCGCAAGGCGTCATCAACGCTACTTAGGCTTGAATCGCTTGCTGGTCGGGAAGCCCTTGGGCGCCAGCTTGCCGGCGGCGGCGCGTTTGGCCAGCCAGTCGCGCCATTCGCCCCAGACGCGGGTGCGGCCGGCCGAATCGATCCAGGTCGCGCCCTCTTCGGCCTTGAAGACAATCGCGTCGCGCAGCCCGCCCTCGCGATAGCTCTGCAGCTTGACGCCCTTGCCGCGCGGCATTTCCGGCAGCTCGGCCAAGGGGAAGATCAGCACCTTGCCGTTGTCGCCGACCACGCCCAGGTGATCGCCGGCTAGCGGCATGGCGAAGGCCGCGCCCTTGGCCCCGGCGTTGAGCACCTGCTTGCCGGCGCGGCGGAAGCTGATCGCCTCCTCCTCCGGCAGGATGAAGCCGTAGCCTTCCTTGGACGCGATCACCCGCTTGGTCCCCGGCTTGTGCGGGAACATGTCGATGATGTCGGTCTTGTCGTCGAGATCGAGCATCAGCCGCAGCGGCTCGCCGTGACCTCGCGCGCCCGGCAACTTGTCACAGCCGATGGTGAAGAACCGGCCGTCGGAGGCGAAGATCAGCAGCTTGTCGGTGGTTTCGGCCGGAACGATGAGTCCCAGCTTATCGCCCTCTTTGAACTTCAGTTCCGAGGGGTCTTCCACCTTGCCCTTGGCGGCGCGGATCCAGCCGCGCTCGGACAGGATGACGGTGATCGGCTCGCGCACGATCATCGCCTCGATGGCGGCGTCGGCGTCGACCACCGGAGCGGTGTCGAACAGCGAGCGGCGCTTGCCAAGCTTGGTGTCGGGGCCAAGGATCGCGCGCACGTCCTTGAGGCCCACGCCGACCAGTTTCCACTGGGCCGGTTCAGAGGCCAGCATCTTCAGCAGGCCGTCGCGTTCCTCGGCCAGCTCAGCGTGCTCGCGGCGGAGCTCCATCTCCTCCAGCTTGGCCAGTTGGCGCAGCCGGGTGTTGAGGATGGCGTCGGCCTGGATGTCGGAGAGCTCGAAAGCCTCGATCAACTTGGCCTTGGGATCGTCCTCGTAACGGACGATGCGGATCACCTCGTCCAGATTGAGGAAGGCGATGACCAAGCCGTCCAGGATGTGCAGGCGCGCTTCGATCTTATCGAGACGGAAGCGGGCCCGGCGAACCAGCACTTCGCGGCGGTGATCGAGGAACGCCCGCAGCGCCTGGCGCAGTCCCATGACACCCGGCGAACCGCGGGCGTCCAGCACGTTCATATTGACCGGGAAACGTGTCTCCAGCGCCGAGAGCTTGAACAGGCTCTCCATCAGCACTTCGGGTTCGACGTTGCGGTTCTTGGGCTCGATGACCAGGCGCACGTCCTCGGCGCTCTCGTCACGCACGTCGCCCAGCAGCGGCGCCTTCTTGTTCTCGATCAGGTCGGCGAGCTGCTCGACCAGATCGGCCTTCTTCACCTGATACGGGATCTCGGTGATGACGATCTGATAGGTGCCGCGCCCGGTCTCTTCTTTCGACCACAGCGCCCGGACCCGGATGCCCCCACGCCCTGTGGCGTAGGTTTCCAGCATGCTCTCGCGCGGTTCGACAATGACGCCGCCGGTCGGGAAGTCAGGCCCCTGGACATGCTCCATCAGCCGCGCGGTGTCGGCGTTCGGGTCTTCCAGCAGCACCAGGCAGGCGTCGATCAGTTCGGCGGCGTTGTGCGGCGGGATCGAGGTCGCCATGCCCACGGCGATGCCGCTGGAGCCGTTGGCGAGCAGGTTGGGGAAGCCGGCCGGCAATACCACCGGCTCTTCGTCTTCGCCGTCATAGGTCGGGCGGAAGTCGACCGCGTTCTCGTCGATCCCGTCGAGCAGCAACTGGGCGGCGACCGTGAGCTTGCACTCGGTGTACCGCATGGCCGCGGCGTTATCGCCGTCGATATTGCCGAAGTTCCCCTGGCCGTCGATCAGCGGGTAACGCTGGGCGAAGTCCTGGGCCAGGCGCACCAAGGCCTCATAGACCGCGACGTCGCCATGCGGGTGATACTTACCGATCACATCGCCGACCACGCGGGCGCACTTCTTGGCCGAGCTGTTCGGATCCATACGCAGTTGGCGCATGGCGTACATCAGCCGCCGGTGAACGGGTTTCATCCCATCGCGGACGTCAGGCAGGGCGCGGCCGGTGATGGTGGACAACGCGTAGGCGAGATAGCGCCGAGACAGGGCCTCGGTCAGCGGCTCATCGATAATGCGGTCGCCGTCGCCGCTACCCGGCGGGGTGATGTGCTTGGTCATGTCGAATCAAACTCGGAGTTCAGTCCACTTCTAGCGGGCGCCGCAGCGGAAGTCGCCGCGACGCATGGACTCTCCGAGCGCCCGACGCAACTCCCCGGCGCCGAGCCGCGTCAGCAGGCCGCCGGCGAGCCTCACCCTAACGTCCGACCAGGGCCTCGTCGGGCATCTCGATGTCGATTTCGAGCGTCGAGACCTGGGCCCCACGGTCGAGCTTGACGATGACCTTGTCCTGATCGATCGGGATGTGCTTGGCGATGACCGCAAGGATTTCCTTGTGGAGAATCGCCGCCAGATCCGACTGCCCCGCTTGCACCCGCTCGTGGGCCAACAGCAGTTGCAGCCGATCACGGGCGACCGGCGCCGAACGGCTACGCGTGAAAAAATTCAGGAAGCTCATGCCACGGCCGCCTTTCGCCCGAACAGCCGGCGCATGAGACTTTGTCGCTCAGGCGGGGTGTCCACCACGATATTCTCACCGAGCAACCGGCGCGCCGCGTCGATATAGGCGCGCCCCGCGGCCGAGGTCGGGTTGTGCAGCGTCACCGGGGACCCGACGTTCGAGGCGCTGAGGACGTCAGGGCTCTCGCTGACGATGCCGAGCAGCGGGATCGCCAGAATCTCCAGGATGTCGTCCACCTTCATCATCTCGCCCCGCGCCGCCCGCGCGGCGTCGTAGCGGGTCAGCAGCAGGTGCTTCTCCAGCCGGCCGCCGTCCTCGGCGCGCTGCGTCTTGGAATCGAGCATACCGATGATCCGGTCGGAGTCCCGCACCGACGAAACCTCGGGGTTGGTGACCACCACCGCCAGGTCGGCGAACCGCATGGCCAGCAACGCGCCCTTCTCGATCCCGGCGGGGCTGTCGCAAACGATCCAGTCGAAGCGCTCGCGCAGTTCGCCGATCACCCGACCGACGCCCTCCTCGGTCAGGGCGTCTTTGTCGCGGGTCTGGGAGGCCGGCAGCAGATAGAGCGTCTCGACCCGCTTATCGCGGATCAGCGCCTGGGGCAGCTTGGCGTCGCCCTGAACCACATTGACGAGATCGAAGACGACACGTCGCTCGGCCCCCATCACCAGGTCCAGATTGCGCAGCCCGACATCGAAATCGACCACGACGACATTCTGGCCCGCCTGGGCCAGGGCCGCGCCGAGTGATGCGGAAGACGTGGTCTTTCCCACGCCCCCCTTGCCCGACGTGACGACCATTACCTTGGACATGCGAGACACACTTTCTTCACTGGCCTAATTTTGAGAACATTCAGTCGAGCGCCGTCAGGCGCAGCGCGCCGCGATCAGACATCACCTGGACGGGGCGGCCGTGCAGCGCCTCGCCCCAGTGTTCGGCCGTCCGGTACAGGCGGTCGACGCCGACCAGTTCGGCCTCCAGCCTGCGGCAGAAGATCCGCGCCGCCGCGCCGGTTCGAAGCCCGGCGATCGCCCGGCCGCGCAGCGAGCCGTAGATGTGGATCGAGCCCCCGGCGATCACCTCGGCGCCCGAGGAGACCGGACCAATGATCGTGACGTCGCCGTCCTCGAAAAGGACCGACTGGCCAGAGCGCACCGGCCGATCGATCAGCAGCGAGGGCGCGTTGGACGAAGTGACAGGCGCTGGCGAACGCTCCCCGCCCGCCGCCACAGGAGATGTTTCAGCCCAGGCCTCGAGCGTCTGCGCGCGCCCGTGCAGTGTCTTGGGCATGCGTTCCCAACGGGTCCCCGCCAAGAGCGCCGGATCGACGCCCTCGACCCCGATGAGCCTCAGCTCGCGCGCCTCAAGGCCCTCCAGCACGATGAACACCGCTTCCGGCCCGCCGGCCTCAAGGGTCTCGGCCAGGTTGGCGACGATGGGGCGATCGACAAAGAAGCCTGCCGCGCCGCGCATCTGCTGATCAAACGCCGCAAACCACGTCGCCATCGGAAACGCCGGGGTGACGACCAGGGCCATGAAGGTCCGGCCGCGGAGCGTGACGTGGGGCAATTCGAGCCCCTCCGGCATATCCGCAAGACGACTCTGTCGGGGGTCGAGCAAGTCCGCCATGAGCCGTGTGATCTCCGTCCAAATCCGGCCCGACGGAGCATCACCGCTCCCGGCGAGCTTTCGCCGCCGCGAGCCGCATGCACGGCCGGGTTTTTGATTGTCTGGCTGTTCGACTGGCGTTGCAGAACGCCCGGAGCGCAGCGCCGTGGCTGCATTCCGAATCGTGCTGCGAAAGAAGGCCGCGACCCAGCGTGTCGGACCTGTTCTTCCCGCGAACATAGGCCAATTTTGGACCGGTCAAGCTCGTGTTTTGAACGAAATCCCGCCGCTTTTGGGCCATGTTTGGCCCAACGGCGCTCGCTATCGCGGATCGAAAATCACAAGCGCTGCGTGTCGGTCAGGCGCTCGACCATCCAGACCCGGGCTGGCGGCAACGGCCGGTTCAGCGGGCCGAACACGAACAGTTCAAGAAAGTGCGCGGTCAGATCCAGGCCAGCCAGCACATCGCCCGGCGACAGCCGGCTCTGGGACGACAGCATGAAGGGCGGCAACGGCAGCAGGCGGTCCTTGTAGGGCTCGCCCGCCGTGCGACAGACGGCCCGGCCGGTGCGGGGACTGACATAGATCAGATCGTCCCGCGAGCCGGTCGCCGCGCACTTGGAGAGATCAAGGCCAAAGCCGAGATCCTGCAACAGACCCGCTTCAAATCGCACGAACACCGCCGGCCAGACATCAGGCAAAGCCAGGGCCGCGGTCAGCGCCTCGAAGGCCAGGAAGGCGCCTGGATGGGGCTCGCGCTCGGGCAGGGCGGCGGCGACCACGGCGGCGGCGGCCGACAACCCGGCCAGCGCCATGGGATCATCGAACAGCGCGGCAGGCCCCTCGCCCACCGGCTCCAACGCCGCCGAGCCAAGCTGGTCTGAGACCCTGGCCCGGTACTGGACGATGGTGCGCGCGCCGGCCTGCAGGAACGGCTTCATGCGCCGAGACGCGCCGCCCGCGACGTGAGCCGCCCATTTGCCGTGGTGGGCGGTCAGCAGTTCAACGATCGCCCCGGTTTCCCCGTGAGCGCGGGCCGACAGCACATAGGCGTCGTCCTCGAATTCCATCAGCTCCCCGCAGCGACCGCGCGCTCGAACAGCGGCGCCCAATCGGGTTCGACGGCCAGGCCGAAGGTCTCGGCGAGCACCTCGCCGATCTCCGGCGCGCTGAGGATCCTCCGCTCAACCTTCCCATCCTTGGCACGGATGGTGAGACGGTTATGCAGCAGGCTGTAGCGCGCCTCCGGCGTGGTGCGGGCCGCCATCAGGTTTTGCCGGAAATGCGAGCTCGGATGGGTGGAGGTGAACCAGTTGGGCAGGTCGTAGTCCACGTCGAGCTGCACCTCGCGCGACAGCTGATAGACCGGCGTCCAGACCTCGCCCAGCATGACCTGCAGCGCGATGTCCTCACCCTCCGGCACAAGACGGAAGGTCTCGTGCGGGGTCGGCTGGGGATCGATGATCCCGAACTTCAACGGCGCGGTCAGGACCAGGCCGCCAAAGCCGACGTCGGCGTACCAGGGCTCATCGTCGATGGTCACCCACAGGCCCATATGGGTGCGGGCGCTTGGCGGCGCCCCTGGCGGCAGGGTCCACTGAACGCGGGCGATCAGGCCCTCGACCTCGAAGCCGAGCGCCGTGAGCGCGCGTTTGAAGAGGAGGTTCTGCTCATAGCAGTAGCCACCTCGCCCCGCTCCAATCAGCTTGGCGTCGACCACCGCCGGATCGAGGTCGACGCCCCGATCCAACAGGACGTCGATGGCCTCGAACGGGATGGCGGCCGGATGCAGGGCGTGCAGCGCCCGCAGCGTGTCCAGGGTCGGCGTGCGCGGCCCGTCGTAACCGATGCGGGCCAGGTAGGCGTCAAGGTCGATCATGCCGCCTACCTATGGCCTCAGACGTCGAAGTCCAGGCCCACGTCGCCGTAGAACTCGCGCTTGTCGGCCCAGCGCTCGTCGACCTTCACGTGCAGGAATAGGTGCACCGTGCGGTCGAGCAGCTCAGTCAGCTCTTCACGCGACTTCTGGCCGATCCACTTCAGGGTCTGACCGTTCTTGCCCAGAATGATCGGGCGCTGGCTCTCGCGTTCCACATAGATCGTTTGCTCGATCCGCAGCGAACCGTCCTTACGCTCTTCGAAGGCCGTGGTTTCGACGGCCGCGGCGTAGGGCAGTTCCTCGTGCACGCGCAGGAACAGCTTCTCGCGGGTGATCTCGGCGGCCAACAGGCGGGCCGGAAGGTCGGCCGTCTGCTCTGCCGGATAGAGCCAGGGGCTCTCGGGCATCAGGGCCGCGAGCCGGGCCTTCAGGTCGTCCACGCCCTGGCCGTCGGCGGCCGAGATCATGAACACCTCGGAATAGACGCCGGTCTCGAACAGGCGCTGGGCCAGGGCCAACAGCGTATCGCGGCGCATGCCGTCGATCTTGTTGAGCGCCAGGATCGCCTTCTTGCCGGACCGCTGGAGCCCTTCAACGATGGTGACGACGTCGATGGCCGAACGCTTGTCGGCGGACTTGGCGCCCGGCTCGCCGGCGGCCAGTTCGGCCACCGAGTCGACCAGGTGGACGATGGTGTCGGCCTCGTCAGCGCCGCCCCAGGCCGAGCGGACCATGGCGCGGTCCAGCCGGCGACGGGGCGAAAAGATGCCGGGGGTGTCGACCAGGATGATCTGGGCCTCACCGGCCATGGCCACGCCACGGACGGGGAAACGGGTGGTCTGGACCTTCTGGGTCACGATGGAGACCTTGGCCCCCACCAGACGGTTGGTCAGGGTCGACTTCCCCGCATTGGGGGCTCCGATGATCGCGGCGAAGCCGGCGCGGGTGGTCATAGAGGTCCTTCTCGTTTCAATAACATCGTTAGGGCCGCAGCCTTTTCGGCGTCCTGTCTGGACGGTCCTTGGGCAAGCTCCGGCTCGTAGTCGCCGACGGTCACCGAGACGGTGAACGACGGCGCATGGTCGGGTCCTTCGCGGCCGACGACCTTGTAGGCTGGCAAAGCCATACCACGTCCCTGCGCCCATTCCTGCAGCTGCGTCTTCGGGTCCTTGATCCGCGGCTCGTCCAGCATGGCGAACTCTTCGGTCCAGAACTCCAGGAAGAAGGCGCGGGCGGCCTCCAGCCCGTCGTCGACATAGAGCGCGCCGATCATCGCCTCGCAGGCGTCTCCGAGCACGGTGTCCTTGTCGCGGGCCCCGATCTTGGTGGCGCTGGCCGCCATGCGCAGGGCGTTGGGCAGGCCGATCCGCCGGGCGACGCGAGCGCAGGAATGGTAGTTCACCAACCCGGCCATCAACCGGCTCATCTCGCCTTCCCGTGCGTCGGGATTGAGCGCCATCAGCCGTTCGGCGGCGAGCAGGTTCAGCACCCGGTCGCCCAGGAACTCGAGCCGCTCATAGTGGCGGACCTTCAAGGCGCCGTCGCCCACGCTGGCGTGGGTCAGGGCCCGTTCCAGAAGCTCGCGGTCATGAAAGGTGTGGCCGATCCGGCCCTCAAGCTCGGCGACCGCGACTTCGCGCTTGTTCATTGAAGGACGTTGAAGAACCGGCTCGGACGCGCGTTCAGCACCCAAGTCCAGGGCTTGAACAGCGAGGCGCCGGGGTTCCAGGACAGCAGGATGATCTGCGCCTTGCCGACCAGGTTCTCGGCCGGCACGAAGCCGACGCCGATCTCGGCGGGCACGCGGCTGTCGAGGGAGTTGTCGCGGTTATCGCCCATGAAGAAGTAGTGGCCCTCGGGCACGACGAAGGTCGGGGTCTTATCGACCTCGCCGTCGGGACCGAAGTCATAGGTCAGGAACTGCTTCCCGTTCGGGAAGGTCTCTTTGTATTGCTCCACGGTGCGGGTGAAGCCGTAGCCCGAATCGATCATCACCGGCGGCAGGGCCTGGCGCGGGACTTCCTTCTCGTTGATCCACAGCCGGCCTTCGCGCATCTGCACGCGGTCGCCCGGCAGGCCGACGAGGCGCTTGATGTAGTCGGTGCGACCGTCACGCGGCAGCTTGAAGACGATGATGTCGCCCCGGTTCGGCACACGTTCCATGATCCGGCCGTCGAAGATCGGCGGGCTGAACGGGATCGAGTGACGCGAGTAGCCGTACGAATACTTGGAGACGATGATGTAGTCGCCTTCCAGCAGCGTCGGCTCCATCGAGGCCGACGGAATGGTGAAGGGCTGGAAGAACAGAACGCGCAGGAACAGCGCGATAAGCAGGGCGTAGGCGACCGTTTTCACGATCTCGACAAACTCGTTCACCGCACCGGACTTATCCGGGGATTCCGAGGTCTCTGCGCTGTCGGTCATCATGGATCCTGCGATTTGTCCCGAAGTAGCGGACAGTCTGCCTAGCTAGACGCTGCATACGTCCGGAGCAAGCACGCCACCCGTGAACTCTGTGTCATGGCCTGTAAAGGCGCTTATGCCGCAATGCGAGCAAGATCGAGGCCATGCGACGCTCGGTGCGATTGCGGCTCCGCTTGCAGGGTCTATGTACTGATCTGATGAACCGATCCGCCCTTCCCTGGCTGCACGTCCTGCTCGCCCTCGCGGTCGTGGCCGTGTGGGGCACCAACTTCGTCGTCATCCGAATCGGGCTGGATCATCTCCCGCCCCTGACCTTCGCGACGCTGCGCTTCACCTTCGCCTTGCTGCCGGCGGTCTTCTTCCTGAAGAAGCCAGACGTCCCGTGGCGCAACCTGGCGGCCTACGGCGCCCTGATCGGCGCCGGGCAGTTCGGCCTGCTCTACATCGCCATGAGCGGCTTCATCTCGCCGGGCCTGGCCTCGCTGGTCGTGCAGACCCAGGTGTTCTTCACCATCGGCCTGGCCATGTGGCTGGCCAAGGAGCAGATTCGCAGCTTCCAGATGATCGCCCTGGCGCTGGCCGCTGTCGGCCTGGTGGTCATCGTGGCCCACACCGACGCCTCGGTGACGCCGCTGGGACTGGTGCTGGTGCTGTTCGCCGCGGCCAGTTGGGCCGGCGGCAACGCCTTCTCCAAGGCCGCCGGCAAGGTCAACATGCTGGCCTATGTCGTCTGGGCGAGCCTGTTCTCGGTCCCGCCGCTGCTGATCCTGGCCCTGGTCTTCGAGGGTCCGCAGGCGATGATCCAAGGCGTGCGCGCCGCCGACGCCGCCACCTGGTCGGCGGTGATCTGGCAATCGGTCGGCAACACCCTGTTCGGCTACGCCGCCTGGGGCTGGCTGCTTTCGCGGCACCCGGCGGCGGTGATCACCCCGATGGCCATGCTGGTCCCGGTGTTCGGCATGGGCGCCTCGGCCATCTGGCTGGGCGAGAGCCTGCCGCCGTGGAAGCTGCTGGCCGCGGGGCTGGTCATGAGCGGGCTGGCGATCAACATCTTCTGGCCGGCCCTGGAACGGCGGTTCGCCCAGGCTTAGCTATAGGGCCGCTTCCTGGAGGACCGCCCATGCCGAGCCGCGCAGCCGTAGACGCCTTCACCGCCCAGGTGCTGAGCGGCGACCATGTCGGCGCCATCCGCGACTGGTACGCACCGGACGCCTCGATGCAGGAAAACCAGGGCGAGCCCCGCGTCGGCCGCGACCTGCTGATGGCGGGCGAGGCCAAGACCCTGGCCCGGGTGAAGAGCGTGGAGACCGAGCTCCTGGCCCCGCCGATCATCGACGGCGACACCGTGGCGATCCGCTGGCGCTTCACCTTCGTGCCGCACGAGGGCGAGCCGCGATCCATGGAAGAGGTCACCTGGCAGACCTGGAGCGGCGACAAGGTCGATTGCGAGACCTTCTTCTACGACCCTAAGCAGATGGCCTCGTAGTCGTCGCCTACTCCGGCAGCGCCTCGATGATCACGAAGGCCTGGGCGTAGGGGTGATCGTCGGTGAGCGACAGGTGGATCACCGCCTTGTGGCCGGGCGGGGTCATCGCCTCCAGCCGCTTCAGCGCCCCGCCGGTCAGCGCCATGGTCGGCTGGCCCGAGCGCATATTGACCACGCCCATGTCGCGCCAGAAGACCCCGGCCCGCATGCCGGTGCCCAGGGCCTTGGCGCAGGCTTCCTTGGCCGCGAACCGCTTGGCGTAACTGGACGCCTTGTCCGGCTTGCGTTCCGAACGCGTGCGCTCGATCTCGGTGAAGATGCGGTGGGTGAACCGCTCGCCAAAGCGACCCAGGGTGTCGGCGACCCGGCGAATGTCCGACAGGTCCGAGCCGATCCCGATGATCACGCCGCTCTCCCGATCCGGGCTTCGTCCATCAGGGTGCGCATGCGCTGAATGGCCGGGGTCAACCCGACGAAGATCGCCTCGCCGATCAGGAAGTGACCGATGTTGAGCTCGGCGAGTTCCGGGATCGCGGCGACCGCCTTGACCGTCTCATAGTCGATGCCGTGACCGGCATGGACCTCAAGGCCTAGGCGCGCGGCCTCGGCCGCGGTGGCCTTCAGGGCGCCCAGCAGACGTTCGGCCTCCGGCGAGCGTTCACGAACCGCGTCGCAATAGGCGCCGGTGTGCAATTCGACGACCTGCGCGCCCATGGCCTGGGAGGCCGCGGCCTGGGCGGGATCGGCGTCGATGAAGCAGGAGACCCGCACACCGGCGTCCACCAGCTTGCGAACCACTGGAGCAATGTGATTGTGACCACCGGCCACGTCGAGGCCGCCCTCGGTCGTGCGCTCTTCGCGCCGCTCGGGCACCAGGCAGGCCGCGTGCGGCAGATGCGCCATCGCGATGGCCTCCATCTCCCGGGTGACCGCCATCTCGAAGTTCAACGGCCGGCCGCGCTTGCGGGTGATGACCGCCAGGGCCTCGATGTCAGCGTCGGAGATATGCCGGCGATCTTCGCGCAGGTGCGCAGTGATTCCATCGGCGCCGGCCGCGATGGCCAGTTCGGCTGCGCGCACCGGATCGGGATAACTTCCGCCACGGGCGTTCCGAATGGTCGCCACGTGGTCGATGTTCACGCCCAGGCGCAGCCGGCTCATCCGTGCAGTCTCCGGCTGCCGGGATCCTCGATCGGGATCGCGGCGAGTTCTGGCGGCAATTGATCGGCCGGATAGGCCGGCACGTCGAGGCGGGCCAGGGCCACGAACGGCGCGCCCGGATCAGCCCGGCCGCCGGAACGGTCGACGATGCAGGCCGCGACCACGACATTGCCGCCCGCCGCCTTGATCGCCTCGACGCATTCACGCGACGACAGCCCTGTGGAGACGATGTCCTCGACCATGGCGATCCGCGCGCCCGGCGGGATCGAGAAGGCCCGGCGCAGCTTGAACGAGCCGCCCTCGCGCTCGACATACATCGACGGCACGCCCAGATGCCGCGCGGTTTCGTAGCCGGGAATGATGCCGCCGACCGCCGGGGAGATGCAGAGATCGACCTCGCCCACCGTCTCGACGATCTTGGCCGCCAGCGCCTTGCAGAGCCGCTCCGTGCGCTCCGGATACTGGAAGACCAGGTTCTTCTGCAGGAAGGTGCCGGAGTGCAGCCCGCTGGACAGCACGAAGTGACCTTCACGCAAAGCGCCCGAGGCGCGGAATTCTTCGAGGACGTCTTCGGTGTTCATAGTGGGCCTCCTGACTTGCGGATTACCCAACGCCTGCCAAGCTGTCACCGACCAATTCGTTTTGGGAGGACGAACCGGTGAAGCTGTTCCAGACCTATGACTCGCCCTTCCCGACCCGGGTGCGGCTGTTGCTCTACGCCAAGGGCATCGACGCCGAGATCATCCGGCCGCCGGGCTTCGGGGCTACGGCGGAGTCCAAGGCCGAGTATCTGAACGTCAATCCGATCGGCCGGGTGCCGGCCCTGGTGCTGGACGACGGCCGGGTGCTGCCGGAATCCGAGGTGATCTGCGAGTACCTCGAAGACGCCTATCCGACCCCGTCGCTGCGTCCGACCGATCCCTGGGAGCGGGCCAGGATGCGGCTGCTGTCGCGGATCTGCGACTTCTACGTGGTGATGGCCATGGTTCCGCTATTCAACTTCGCCGGCCGCTCGCGCCGTCATTGGGAGATGCAGGCCATCTATGACGCCTCTGGCAAGGTGGCCGAGGCCCTGGCCTATCTGGAGACCTTCATCGGGTCGGACGGCTACGCCGTGGGCGGCGCCCTGACCCAGGCTGACGGCGCAATCGCCCCGCAACTGGTCCTGGCCAGCGAGTGGATTCCAGCGCTGTTCGGAACGCCCGATCCGCTGGCCAGCCTGCCCAAACTCGCCGCCTACTGGGCCGCCATCCAGAAGGACCCCATCGCCAGCCGCCTGATCGAGGAGACCCGTGAGGCTATCGCTCAGCAGCAGGCCGCGGCGCGCGAAATGGCCAAACAGGCCGTTTGATGATCGATCGCGGCCTGCGCCTCGCCACGCCGCGCCTGATCCTTCGCGCCTTCGAGCCGCCCGACGCTCAACGGCTGTTTGAGATCCAGTCCAACTGGAACGTCACCCGGATGCTGCGTCTGGCCCCCTGGCCCGCGACCCTGGAGGCCATGAGCGAGTGGGTGGACATCCACGGCCAGGAGTGGCGGGCCGGCGCGGCCTACCGCTTCGCCTGCGTGCTGGATGGCCTGGTCGTCGGCTGCGCCGATATCGATGAAATCGGCGCAGGCGGGGCCGAGCTCGGCTATTTCTTCGATGAAACCCATTGGGGAAGGGGCTTGGCCCGCGAGGCCGCCGGGGCGGTGCGCGACTTCGCCTTCGGCCATCTGGCGCTGGATCACCTGATCGCGGGACACGCCGCCGAGAACCCGGCCTCGGGCAAGGTGCTGCAAGCGCTGGGCTTCCGCTATGTCGGCGAGACCACCAAGTTCTCCAAGCCGTATGGCCAGGACGTAGCCTATCGCCTGCTGCGCCTGAAGCAGGCCTGGCTCTAGACGGCGAAGGCCGTGAGATCCGGCGCCTGGCTGTTCCAGCCGCTGGCCCGCTCGAACGCCGCCGCCAGGGTGACGACGGAGGCCTCGTCCGCCGGCCCGCCCATGATCTGAAGGCCGGCGGGCAAGCCGCCCGCCGTCAGGCCGCAGGGCACGGTCGCGGCCGGCAGGTCTAGATAGTTCCCAGCGCGGGTCAGGCTGGAGAGCGGGGATATCGTCTCGTCCACACCGGCGATAGGCGGGGCCTCGATGGGACAGGTCGGGCAGACCAGCGCCGAGTAGCCCGCCAGCCAGGCGTGGAACTCGGCTTGGTCCTCCACCCGCCGGGCGCGGGCGGCGACCAGCTGCACATCGGTGATGCCCCGGCCCATCCGGAAGCGACTGACGATCCACGGATCCATCTGATCGGCGTTCGCCTCGATGTGAGCCCCGCGCACGCGCCAGCCTTCGGCGGCCATCAGCACGCCGTTGGGTTCGAAATAGGCCGACAAGGGGCGCGGCGGCATGGCGGTCTCGATCTCCACACCCGCCTTGCGCAAAGCGTCGAGGGCCAAGCCGTAGAGCCGCGCGATCTGCGCCTCCATGTCGTCGATGGCTTCAGGCGCCAGCGCCGCAACCCGCCAGCCACGCGGATCGCGCGCCAGGGCGGTCTCGGCGTCGAACACCCCGCGTCCTGCGTCATCCCCATCGGGCCCGGAGATGATCGCCAAGGCGCGCGCGGCCTCGGCGACGCTGCGGGCCAGGGTTCCCACCGTGTCGAGACTGGGCGCCAGGTCATGAACGCCCCGCAGACTGACCAGTCCCCGCCCCGGCTTCAGCCCGACCACGCCGCACACCCCGGCCGGGATGCGCACCGAGCCGCCGGTGTCGGTGCCCAAGGCCACGTCGCAGAGGCCCGCCGCCACCGCGACCGCCGATCCGCTGGACGAACCGCCAGGCGCGCGATGAACCTGGGCGTCCCACGGGTTCCACGGCTCCCCCACGGCCCGATTGGTGCCCCAGCCGCCATAGGCCAGTTCGACGGTCTGGGTCTTGCCCACCGCCGCCCAACCGGCCTCCAGCAGCCGCTCGACGGCCACGGCGTGACGCGCGGGCGATGGATCCAGCGGCGAGCGCCCGCCGCCACCGGTCGGGACCCCGGCGAAATCGATCATGTCCTTGACCGCGAAGGTCGGCCCCTCGCCGGCCGCCGGATCGAAGACGGTGGTGAAGGCGTTCAGCCTGCCGCCATAGCGGTCGATCCGCGCCCTGGCCTGCGACGGGGTCACCAAGCCCAACTCCAATCCTTGGCGGTGGGACGGCAACCACCGTCGGCCCAGCCCTTCCAGGCCCGCCCGCGCACCACCTGACCGGCGGCGACGCCGGTCGGTTCGCCGTCCGCCAGGACCAGCTTGCCGTTCACCAGCACATGGCTGACGCCGGTGGCGAACTGCTTGGGCTGCTCGTAGGTCCCCTTGTCGCCGATGGTCTTGGGATCAAACAACACCACGTCGGCGTGATAGCCGACCTTGAGCAGCCCCCGGTCCCTTAGCCCCAGGTTCTGGGCCGGAAACGCCGAGAGCCTGCGCACCGCGTCGGCCAGGCTGGTGGTCTTCTCCTCACGCACATACTTGCCGAGCACCCGGGCGAAGTTGCCATAAGCGCGCGGATGGGTGCTGGATTTCAGGAATACGCCCTGCGGCGCCTGGGCCGAAGCGTCGGAGCCGAAGCTCATCCAGGGCAGCGCCGTCTGGCGGGCGACGTTCTCCTCCGACATCAGGAAATAGACCACCTGCACGCGGCTGCCGTCCTCGATGACCAGGTCGATGGCCGCGTCCTCAGGACTGATCCCCCGCGCCTTGGCGACCTGCGCCAGGGTCTTACCGGTCAGGTCCTTCATGGCCGGGTTCTTGAAGCCGACCAGCAGGGTCCCCTCAGCCCCGGCATGGCGATAGAGGTTCTCGAAGGACGGCTTTTCCTGACGCATTTCGGCGATGACCTTGGCGCGGGTGGCCGGATCCTTCATCCGGCCGATCCACTGCTCCACCCCGCCCGCCTGCACCCAGGGCGGCATGGCGGCGTCCAGACCCGTGGAGCCGGCGGTGTAGGTGTACATGTCGGCGGTGATGCGCTGGCCGCTGGCGCGGGCGGCCTCGATCCGGGCGATGGCGGGATCGAGCTTGGACCAGTTGGCGCGGCCAGCCTGTTTCAGGTGGTAGATCTCCGCGGGCGCGCCCGATAGGCGGGAGATCTCGATCAGTTCGTCGATGGCCTCCAGCAACCGGTCGGCTTCCGAGCGCATGTGGCTGATATAGATCCCGCCGCAGCGCCCAGCGTCGGTGGCCAGGGCGGTCAGCTCCGGCGTCTCGGCGTAGCTGGCTGGCGCATAGATCAGCGATGAGCCGACCCCGAGCGCGCCATCCTCCATCGCCGCAACCACCAGCTTGCGCATGGCCAAGAGTTGCTCGGGCGTTGGATCGACATCGCCCTCGCCCAGCACGTGTTCACGTACGGTGGCCGCGCCCACGAACGAGGCCACGTTCACCGCCACGCCGCGCTTCTCCAGCCAGGCCAGGTACTGATCGAGCGTGGTCCATTCGATGGGATACTTGATGTCGCCCATTCGCTGGGTTTGCAGGCGTTTCATCTCCGGACTCAGCGGGCCCATCGAACTCCCCTCGCCCATTACCTCCAGCGTCACGCCCTGCTTCAGGTCCGAGAGGCCGCGCCCGTCGGCGATCAGGCTGTCGGTCGCCCAGGAGAGCATGTTGATGAAACCGGGCGAGACCGCCCTGCCCTTGGCGTCGATGGTGGTTCTGGCGGTTTCCGGCGCTCGCGGGCCGACATAGGCGATCCGGCCGTCCGCCACCGCCACGTCGCCCTTGAACGGCGCGCCCCCCGAACCGTCATAGATCTGGGCGTTGCGGATCACCACGTCATAGGCCGGCGGCGAGGCGGCGAGCGCCGCGGTCGAGGCCAGCAGGGCGGCGGTCAGGGCGAAGGCGGCGTGTCTGTGCATGGCGCCATGTGAAGCGAGAATCCGCCGTCTGTCAGGCAAGAGTTTTTTCGTCCGCCCCTGGAACTTCGCCCCGAGGCTCCTCGTTTACTCCTTGATCGATGACGAAAGTCGGAGATCACGCCCGATCAAACACCAGCAGTGGAAATGATCGGACAAGAAGCCCGGCGAACGCTCCCACAATCCTGGTGAGAACGCCGGGCTTCGCTGTTTCTGGGCGCCGGCGGCGGGCCGCTATATCTGGCCGCCCGCGGAACGCGACCTTCCCCCGCCCGTTTCGCCGCTAAGGCCCGCCGCAGCGGCCGGCCATTTCCCTGGGAGTCTTCGCCATGAAAGTCAGCGATTGCATGACGCGTAACGTCAAGATGGCCGGCCCGACGCAAACCCTTCAGGAAGCCGCGCGGATGATGTTCGACCTCGACGCCGGCGTGCTGCCCGTCAGCGAGGGCGACCGGCTCGTCGGGATGATCACCGACCGCGACATCGCCGTCCGCGGCGTGGCCCAAGGCAAGGGTCCGGACGCCCGGGTCGGCGACGTCATGAGCAAGGAAGTTCGCTACTGCTACGACGACGAGGAAAGCGAGGCGGTGCTGCGCAACATGGGCGACATCCAGCTCCGCCGCCTTCCGGTCCTTAATCGCGACAAGCGCCTGATCGGCATCGTCTCGCTCGCCGATCTCGCCTCGGTCGGCCAGACCGCCCGCGCGGGCGAAGCGCTCGGCGGCATCGTCCGCCCCGGCGGCGAACACTCCCAGTCGATCCACTAGAAACAGCTCGCTCGCTTAGATCCTCCCCCGCTGGGGGAGGTGGCGCGCGAAGCGCGACGGAGGGGACTGCGGCGGGTGTCGAAGCCCCCTCCGTCAGCCAATCGGCTGACAGCTCCCCCAGCGGGGAGCATCTGACGGGGTGAGCCGCTAGCCCTTCGCCCGGTCCACGGTCTCGATGCTGGGATTGGCGCGCAGGGCCGCGGCGATATGGGTCAGGTGGCGGGCGTCCTTCACCTCGACGTCGAAATCCACGTCGAAGAAGTCCGATTGCCGCCGGTGCATGCGCAGATTGACGATATTGCCGCCAGCCTCGCCGATCACCGTGCAGGCCTGGCCCAGCACGCCCGGCGCATTCTTGATGGTGGCGCTCAGCTTGGACAGCGTGACGGTGTTGCGCTCGGCCTCGGGCGTCCATTGCAGGTCGCGCCAGAGTTCCTCGCGATCCTCGAAATCGGCCAGGGTCGCGCAGTCGATGGTGTGGATCGTCAGGCCCGTGCCGTCCGGCTCCAGGATGCCGACGATGCGGTCGCCCGGCACCGGGGTGCAGCAGGTTCCGAAGTTCAGCGAGACGCCGGGCGTCAGCCCGCCGCCGCGCACATAGAGCCTGGCCCCCTTGCCGCCTTCGATGCGGCGCGTGGCTGTAGCGGCGTCGCGGTCGGAGGCCTTCAGGCCGGGGAAGATCACGTCCAGCACCTGGGTCGGCGAGATGCGCCCACGGCCGACCGCCTCGAACAGGTCTTCCTCGGTGGCGACGGCGAAGCGTTCCAGCGACGGCTTCAGCAGCACGTCCTTGCGCGCCTTGCCGGCCCGCTCGAAGGTCTGGTCGACGGTGGCGAGGCCGAGCCGGATGAACTCTTCCTTCTCGGTCTGGCGGATGTGACGGCGGATCGCCGAGCGCGCCCGGCCGGTGACCGTCAGCGAGCGCCAGTCCGGCGGCACCACCGGCTTGGCGCCGCGGATCACCTCGACCACGTCGCCGTTCTGAAGAGCTGTCCGTAAGGGTTTGAGTTCGCCGTTGATTTTGACGCCGATGCAGGTGTCGCCAACGTCGGTGTGGACGGCATAGGCGAAGTCCAGCGGCATCCCCCCGCGCGGCAGGCTAACCAGCTTGCCCTTGGGCGTGAACACGAACACTTGGTCGAGATACATCTCGAGCTTGGCGTGCTCGACCAGTTCCTCAACGTCGCCGCCGTGTTCGAGCACCTGGACCAGGTGGCGCAGGTTGACCAGCGGGTCGCGGCCGCCCTCGGCGGCCTGGGCCTCGGCGTCGAAGCCGTAGGACTTGTCCTTGTAGCGCCAGTGAGCGGCCACGCCGTCCTCGGCGATCCGGTCCATGGTCTCGGTGCGGATCTGCATCTCGATGCGCATGCCGCGCGGGCCGACCACGGTGGTGTGGATCGAGCGGTAGTTGTTCCGCTTCGGCGTCGAGATGTAGTCCTTGAACCGCTCAGGCACGCTCGGCCAGGCCCGGTGGATGACGCCCAGCGCCTGATAGCAGTCGCTCTCGGAATCGACGATCACCCGGAAGGCGAAGATATCGGAGAGCTGGGAGAAGCCGATCGATTTGCGCTGCAGCTTGCGCCAGATCGAATAGGGGTTCTTCTCGCGCCCGAAGACCCTGGCCGACAGACCGGCGGCCTCCAGCCGGCTGGCGATTTCGCCAGACACCACCGCGACCGCCCCGCCCTGCTCGATCCGCAGGGCCTCGAGCCGGCGGCCGATGGCGTCGCGCGCCACCGGGTTCAGGTGCTCGAAGGCCAGCTCCTCCAGCTCCGAACAGATCCGGTGACAGCCGATGGAGCGCGCCAGCGGCGCATAGATGTCGAGGGTTTCGCGGGCGATCCGCTCACGCTTGGCGGGGCTCTTGATGTAGTGGAGCGTCCGCATGTTGTGCAGACGGTCGGCCAGCTTGACCATCAGGACGCGCACGTCCTTGGAGATGGCCAGGATGAACTTGCGAAGGTTCTCGGCCTGCTTGGTATGTTCGCTGTTGAGCTCGAGCTTGGTGAGCTTGGTCACGCCCTCGACCAGCTCGGTGATCTCGCCCCCGAACAAGGCGCGGATATCGTCCGGGGTGACCGGCGTATCCTCGATCACGTCATGCAGCAGGGCTGTGACGATGGTGGCGGTGTCCAACCGATAGTCGGTCAGGATCCCCGCCACCTCGATAGGATGGGCGAAGTATGGGTCGCCGGAAGCGCGCTTCTGACTGCCATGCATCCGCATGGCGTAGACATAGGCGCGGTTCAGGACCGCTTCGTCGGCGGTAGGGTCGTACGAGCGGACCTTTTCGATCAACTCGTACTGACGAAGCATCTTCGGACGCTTGACGACCGGCGCGTCCGTTCTGTCGGCGGGCGGTTCGGGCGCCGCCGTTAAGGTGAGAGGTTCTGGGCCTTCTGGGCTCAGTACCGCTCCTCCTGGCCGCCGTCGCGGTCGCTCTGCAGAGCGCGGACCAGCTCCAGCTCGCTCATCTGCATGTGGGTCGGATCGGCCAGCAGGGCGAGGGTTTCAGCCTCTTCCTCGGCTTCCGAGCGCTCGTCAACACGTTGCAGGGTCCCGATCAGGTTCTCCCGCAGCTCGTCGGCGTCGACCACGTCGTCGGCGATTTCACGCAGCGAAACGACCGGGTTTTTGTCGTTGTCGCGGTCGACCAGGAGCGGAGCGCCAGCGGAAATGGCGCGGGCGCGATGGGCCGCCAGCAGCACGAGGCTGAAGCGGTTGGGGACCTTCTCGACGCAATCTTCGACGGTGACGCGGGCCATGGAATCCTCAGAGGGGCGATAGAACCGAACAAAATAGAGGCTTTGCGCTCATTGTGCAACGCCGCAACGCGGGCTTATCGGCGTTCAGATGCCGCAGAGGCCGGCCTCATGCAGGATATCGCCTGGCGTTTCAAACACCGCGCTCGGTCGCTGGGCGCGCAGGATCTCTGGCGTCGCATAGCCCCAGGTGACCGCGCCGGTCGCCAGATGCGCCTTGCGGGCGGCCTCGATGTCGCGAACCTCGTCGCCCACGCAGAGCACGTCGGCCTCGGCCACGCCGGACTTGCGGATGACCGCGCGGAACTTCGCCGCCTTGCCGAACACCGAGGCGCCGCAGCCGTAGTGAGCGATCAGTCCGACCAGATCGGGGCCCAGAACCTGGCGGACCGTCGCCTCGGCGTTGGAACTGACCACGGCGATCTTCACGCCGCCGGCGTCCAGGCGGCGAAGCATGTCGCCCACGCCTGGGAACAGTTGAAGCGACGGCGCGGCCTCGGCGGCGAGCGCCCGGAAATGCGCCGCGATGAACGGCATCTTCCAGGTCGGCACGCCCAGGCGGCTGACGATCTCGCGGTTGGAGCACCCGCGCAGGGCCGCCATCTCAGCGAGATCGATCTGGCGGAAGCCGAAGCGTTTGGCGACGTCGTTGAGCACGCACGCAAACCACTGCGCGCTGTCGGCCAGCGTTCCGTCAAAATCGAAAATCAGAAGGCGGTAGCCCAAGAGAGCACCTGCATACCGACGATAGGGCGGCGGGGGCTATACCTTGAGATGTTCCCCGTCAACGGAGCACTCCCCAGGCGTGACTTCGCGTCGCGGCTGGCGCCCCTCATCGGCTCAGAGATCGGGCGGGAGCTGAACCGGCGTTGCATCGCGCCCGACGCTGGCCGTCCGCGCCAATTCGGCGGCGGTGCTCCCCAGCACCGGATGGCGCCACCCTGGGTCGATTTCAGCCAACGGCCCCATCACGAACAGCCGTTCATGGGCGCGGGGATGCGGCAAGGTGAGACGGGGGTCGTCCGACACCACCCGGCCATAGGCGATGAGATCCAGATCCAAGGTTCGCGACGCGTTTGGCGCGCCCCTGGTCCGACCGAACTCGGCCTCGATCATGAACAACGTTCGGATTAGCTCATCGGGCGAAAGCTGAGCCTCGACAAGCACAACGCCGTTGCGATACTCCTGGGCATTCGGGTCCGGCCAGGCGGCGGAGCGCCACCAGGACGACCTTCTCAGCATGGGCAATCCCGCCTTCGCGAAACGAGCGAGCGCCGCCTCAAGAAGGGCTTCGGACGAACCAAAGTCGCCGGCCATATTGCCGCCAAGGGCGACGATGACCGCATCGTCCGAATTCATGCCCAACGCCCTATTTCCAGGATTTTCGAACCCATGACCTTCTACCCCACCGACAGGCTCGCGCTCTTCATCGACGGAGCGAACCTGTACTCGGCCGCCAAGGGTCTGGGCTTCGATATAGACTATCGCAAGCTGCTGGAAGAGTTCCGCCAGCGGGGCGTCCTGGTTCGAGCCTATTACTACACCGCCCTGGTCGAGGATCAGGAATATTCGCCGATCCGCCCGCTGGTGGACTGGTTGGATTACAATGGCTTCCGGCTGGTGACTAAGCCGGCGCGCGAGTACACCGACGCTCAGGGCCGCAAGCGCTGGCGCGGTGACATGGACGTCGAGATCGCCGTCGACATGCTGGAGATGGCGGCGCACGCCGACCACCTGGTGCTGTTCTCCGGCGACGGGGACTTCCGCGTCCTGGTCGAGGCCGTGCAGCGCCGCGGCGCGCGGGTGACCGTCGTCTCGACGGTCAAATCACAACCCCCGATGGCGTCCGACGACCTGCGCCGGCAGGCTGACAGCTTCGTGGACCTGGCCGACCTGGCCGACATCATCGGCCGGCCCTCGCGTCTGCCGCGCTTCATCCAGGAAAGCCGTGTGGCCCGCGAGAGCGACGCCGATCACGACGCCGACGCCGAGGCCTGATGTCTGTCGAGCTATGGGGCGCAGAGCCGCCCCGCGACTGCCCTCTCTGCCCCCGGCTCGTGGCTTACCGCGAAACCAACCGCGCCCAGAACCCCGACTGGTGGAACGGCCCGGCCCCATCCTTCGGCGACGCCGAGGGCCGCCTGCTGATCGCGGGCTTGGCGCCTGGCCGCACCGGGGCCAACCGCACCGGCCGACCCTTCACCGGCGATCACGCCGGCTGGATGCTCTACGACACCTTGACCAAGACCGGCTTCGCCAACGGCAAGTTCGACGCCCGCATCGATGACGGCCTTGAGTTGACCGACTGCATGATCACCAACGCCGTGCGTTGCGCCCCACCTGGCAACAAGCCTGAGACCAGCGAAGAGAACACCTGCCGCCCGTTCCTGACCGCGCGACTGGCGGCGATGCCGAATTTGAAGGTGATCGTCACCCTGGGCGACGTCTCGCGCCGCAACGTGCTCAAGGCCCTTGGCCTGAAGGCTTCGGCGGGCATTCCCGGCCACGGGACCGAGTTCCAAGCAGGCCCCTACGTGGTGCTGAACAGCTACCACTGCTCACGGCTCAACACGAACACCGGCCGGCTGACGGCGGAGATGTTCGAGGCGGTGTTCCGGCGCGCGCGAGAACTCGTGGGCGTCTAAACAGCGCGCGCACCCGCCTATCGGCGGTTGAAGTGCTTTTATTCAGGATAGCGAATCCGCGACGTCGACTTCGCGCAACCTTCACCATCTAGGCGAGCGCGACCGGGCGTGCCTGACAGGCGATTGGCGCGCCCTTTTGCAGTCTGCTCAAGGGATTCGACAATATGCGTAAAGTTCTGCTGGCCAGCGCCATGGCGCTGGCCGTTTCGACCTTCGCCGGCGCCGCCGATGCCGCGGTCAATATTCTGTACCGCGTCGACCACACGAACGGCGTCGACTACGTCGCCCAGGCCCTGAACAACGGGGCCTACAACGTGACCACCACGTCCGGTGATCTCAGCGGCTACAACCTCTCGTTCTACGACATCGTCGTCTATCTGAATCAGGACTCAAACGTTCCTGGCGGCGATGTTGGACGCCTCGACAGCTACATCAACAGCGGCGGCAAGCTGATCTTCAACACCTGGCAGGCCGGCCATCCGAGCCTCGGCGGCGACTACGGCGGAAAGAACAACAACGACACGTTGAACGTCGGCGCCGTGTTCGACGCCGGCATCGGATCGCCTCTGTCCATCACCAAGGCCGGCGAATGGGACACGTTCAGCAGCAGCCTCATCCCGACCTCTGCGACGATCGCGGCGACCTATAGCGACGGCACGGCCGCAATTCTGCTGGGCAACGGCGGGCGCACCATCTGGAACGGCTTCCTCAACGACTCGGTCGCTTCCAGCCAGCTCTATGGCAACCAGCTCAGCTACCTGGCGGGCGCGATCTCAGCCGTGCCGGAACCGGCCACCTGGGCGATGATGATCACCGGCTTCGGCCTCGCCGGCTCAGCCCTGCGTCGCCGCAGAGACGGTCTGGCGCTCGCGGCCTGATCACCCGGCCCGAGGGGACGCCTCGCGCGTCCCCTCGGCTACCGGCTCCAGTACAGATACCGCCAGGCGCGCTCGAACCCGACGCCGCGATAGAGCGACCTCGCGCCGGCGTTGCTTTCCTCGACCTGCAGGAACACCCGCTCGATCCCGCGCGCTTGAGCAGCCGCGCCCAGGCCGGCCAGGACCCGCCCGGCAAGCCCCTCCCCGCGCCTGGCCTTGTCGGTGCGCATGCCGTGCACGCTGGCCCAGCCATGCCCGAAGGCGGCCACGCCCACCGCGATGGTGCGACCTCCGTCGCTGACCCCGCCATAGACGGCGTCAGGGGACCTGGAGAGCGCCGCGACCCGATTGGCGCCGTCGGCGGGATCGAAACCCTCGCTGGTGAACACCGCCGCCCAACCGGGGCTTGGCGCGCCCTCGACCCGGGCCGGTTCGCCGCGCGCACCTGCGATCATCCCCAAGACCCCGCCGGTCTTCACCAGGGTCGGTTGTTCAGACACATAGCCGCGGCGCCTAAGCTCGACGCGGACGTCTTCCAGACCCGGAGCATCGGCGATCCTGAACGCCGGCTTCAGGCCTCGCGCGGCGTAGGCCGCTTCGATCTCGTCCAGAACCGCAACATCGCAGGCCAAGTCATGGCGCAGAGGAACCGCGCTGCTGGCGCGCCGGATCGTGCCGGGGTCCAGCGTGACCAGCCAATCGCCGATCTCCAGCACCTCATGCGGCGTGACGGCGGCTGCCGTGGCGCGTTCGATAGCTTCGACGTCGACGGCCGTGGCCACGCCTAGCCCTTGTCGCGGAGCAGCCGGGCCTTGTCGCGGGCCCAGTCGCGGTCGGCGGTGGCCTCGCGCTTGTCGTGCAGCTTCTTGCCCTTGGCGAGCGCGATCTCGAGCTTGGCCAGGCCCTTCTCGTTCCAATAGAGCTTGGTCGGGATGATCGTGCGGCCGTCGCGCTGGACCGCGCCGATCAGCTTGTCGAGCTGCTTGCGGTGCAGCAGCAGCTTCCGGTGCCGGCGCGGCTCGTGGTTGAAGCGGTTGGCCTGGGCGAAAGGCGGGATGTCGGCGTTGATCAACACCACCTCGTTCCCCTCGATCGAGGCGTAGGACTCGGCGATGTTGGCGCGGCCGACCCGCAGCGATTTGACTTCCGAACCGGTCAGCATGATGCCGGCCTCGAAGGTGTCTTCGAGGAAGTAGTCGAACCGCGCGCGGCGGTTTTCGGCGATCAGCTTGCCCGCCATCAAATGACGCCAGCGTCTCTCATGCCGGCCAACACTTCGGCGCGCGAGGCCTCGGAGGCCGCCACGATGGGCAGGCGCACATCTTCCAGGCAGAGGCCCAGGTGCGCCATGGCGAACTTGGTCGGCGAGGGCGAGGCGTCGGTGAACAGCGCCTTGTGCAGGCGGATCAGCCGGTCCTGCCAATAGAGCGCGGTCTTCCAGTCATCGCCCATGACGGCGTTGTAGAAAGTGGCGCAAAGGTCGGGCGCGACGTTCGAGGTCACCGAGATGCAGCCATGGCCGCCGTGAGCCATGTAGCCCAGGGCCGTCAGGTCGTCGCCCGACAGCATCACCCAGTCGTCGCCGCACAGCAGGCGCTGCATGGTCGCGCGGGTCATGTCGCCGGTGGCGTCCTTGATCCCGACGACGTTCGGCAGCTTGGACAAACGCCCCAGGGTCTCGTTGGAGATGTCGATCGCGGTGCGCGAGGGCACGTTATAGACCAGCACCGGCAGCTGAACGGCCTCGTTGATCGCCGCATAGTGGGCGTAGAGGCCCTCCTGGCTGGGGCGATTGTAGTAGGGCGTCACTACCAGGGCGGCGTCGGCGCCGACCGCCTTGGCGTGCTTCACGAGCTCGATGGCCTCGTCGGTCGCGTTGGAGCCGGCGCCGGCGATCACCGGCACGCGGCCTGCGGCGGTTTTCACCGTCAGCTCGACGACGCGGCGATGCTCGTCATGCGACAGAGTCGCGGTCTCGCCGGTGGTGCCGACGGGCACGAGGCCGTGGACGCCGCCGGCGATCTGGCGCTCGACGAGGGCCACCAAGGCGTGCTCATCCACCGCGCCGTCGCGGAAAGGGGTCACCAGGGCCGGCATCACGCCCTTGAACAAAGGATCTGACATGGTCTGCAAAAAGCCGTGAAAGCGAGGCGAGTTGTTGCGGCCTCAAGATTTGGCCGGACAATATGGCGGGGCGACCCCGCGCCGCAACATATCTTCCGTATTCCGAGAAACCTGGAGTTCGACACCTTGGCTTTCAAGGCCCGCAAAGCGTTCCTGACAACGACTTCCATCGTTCTGCTGGCCACGGTCGCCCAGGCCCAGCAGGCGCCGACTCAGGCGCCGTCGCCGCAGGATCGGCCGCCCTACGAGGGTCCGCGCCCTATCGAGCTCACCCAGACGCCGCAATCGGCCTATCGCCAGACGCCCGCTCAGACCGATGTCGCCACCCTAAATTCGGCATTGGCGTCGGCCAAACGCGGCGATGTGACCGGCGCACGCACCGCGATCGCGATGCTGAACGACCCGATCGCCAAGAAAATCGCCACCTGGGCGCTGGCCGACTCGGCCGGTGATTCGCTGTCGTTCTTCGAAATCGACCAGGCGCGGCGCGATCTGGCCGGATGGCCAAGAGCCGCCCGCCGCCAGCTGGCCGCCGAAAAGCTGCTCGAGACGTCGGGTCAGAGCCCGCAGCAGATCCTCCAATGGTTCGGCGGCGCGGAGCCGCAGACCGCCGAGGGCGCGATGGCCCTGGCCTCGGCCTATCAGGCCACGGGCAAGTCCCGGGAAGCCGCCGATCTCATCCGCCGGGTCTGGCGCGACAACCTGTTCGAAGTCGGTCCGCAGAGGACCATGCTGGCCCGCTTCAGCGGGATGCTGACCCAGGAAGACCACGTCCGCCGCGCCGACATCCTGCTCTACGGAGCTCAAGGCCCCGCCGCGCGAGACATCCTGGTGCTGCTGCCGCCCGACCAGCTTCAACTCGCCCAGGTCCGAATGGCGCTGCGGTCGGGCGCCGGGAACGCCAACGACCTGATGGCCGCCCTGCCCGGCAACCTGATCAACGATCCGGGGATCGCGTTCGAACGCGCCAGCTACTACCGCAAGCGGAACCTGGAAAACCTCGCCCTGGCCAATGTCGCGAGCTTCCCGCGCGACCTGGCTCATGGCGACATGGCCACCCGGATCTGGGACGAGCGCTACCGCCTGGTCCTCTACGCCCTGCGCAACGGTGACTCGGCCGGCGCCTATGCGGCGGCGGCCAACAGCGGCCTGACCTCCGGCGCGCCCGGCGCCGACGCTGAGTTCTACGCCGGCTGGATCGCCCTGACCCGGCTGAAGAACCCGACCCAGGCCAATATCCACTTCGCCAATGTGGAAAAGATCGGCCAATCGCCGATCACGCGCGGCCGGGCCTTCTACTGGCTGGGACGCACGGCCGAGGCGCGCGGCGACCGGGCCGCCGCCCAGCGATTCTATGGGGCCGGAGCCAAGTACAACACCACCTTCTACGGCCAGCTGGCCGCCGAGAAGGTGGACGGCGGACGCCTGAACCTCGGGGCCGACCCGGTCATCACCCAGGCCGATCGCGCCCGCTTCGAGGCCCGCGATACGGTCCGGGCCGCACGGCTGCTGAACGACATCGGCAATCGCGATCTCTTCCGCACCTTCGTGCTGGCGCTGGACGACATCCTGCCCACGGTCGAGGAACAGGCTATGCTGGTCGACCTAGCCCGCGGCTATGGCGACCAGGACACCTCGATGAAGGTGGTCCGCACCGCGGCTCAGCGCGGCTTCATCCTGCCCGAGCGCGGCTATCCGCTGCGCACGCCGCCGCCAGTGATGGGCGCGCCCGATCCCGCCCTGACCCTGGGCATCACCCGGCAGGAAAGCGGCTTTGACCCGATGGCGCGGTCGGGCGCCGACGCACGCGGCATGATGCAGTTGCTGCCGGCCACCGCCGCCAGCGAAGCGAGGCGCCTGGGCATGAGCTTCGAGACCTCAATGCTCTACCAGCCGGACTTCAACATGCAGCTTGGCCAGGCCTTCCTGGGCCGACAGATCAACAATTTCTCCGGTTCGTACCCGATGGCCATCGCCGCCTACAACGCCGGGCCCGGACGGCCGCCGCAATGGATCACCTTCTGCGGCGACCCGCGCGGCGCGGCCACTGATCCGATCGACTTCATCGAGTGCATCCCGTTCTCCGAGACGCGCAACTACGTGATGCGGGTCATGGAAGGCATGCAGGTCTATCGCGCTCGCTTGAGCAACGGCTCTGCGCCCATCACCCTCAGCGCCGACCTGAAGCGCGGCGGCTACACCTATGCTGGGCCGACAACGACCACGCCTCAGCCGCTGCCTATCGGCGGCAGCAACGCGCCGATCCCCAACCCCTAGAGGCGCTCGCTCCGCCACCGCTCGATCAACGGAGCGATCTCCTCATAGAGGGGATCGTCTCCGGGAATTTCCCGGAATGTCGAAGGCTTGGGTTCGGGAGGGGTGAGTCCCGGAGCGCTGTTAGTCGACCACCAGCCCGTACATCAGGCCGTCGAGGGTGACCTCGATCAGTTCCTCGGTGGGGGCCCAGCCAAAGTTCGGACGATTGACCATCAGCGCGACCACGCCGTGGCACGGCGCCCAGAGCGCCTGGGCCGCGGAATCGGCGCTGCCGGTCCGCAGGCGGCCCTGCGCGGCGATCTCGCGCACGACGTCTGAGAAGATCTCGTAGCACTGCGCGCCAAGGTCAGCGGTAGTCATCTCGTCCTGCATCACCGCGGTGATGTGGCGAACATTGGAGAACACCAGCTCATAGGCGTTGGGATGGTCGAGACCCCAGCGCATATAGCTTTCCAGCATCAGCTTGACGCGATTGGCCGCATCCATCGGCATGGACGCCATCTCGGCGTTGCGCTCGAGAAGCTGGCGAATCGTGCCCTGGCAGATTTCCAGCAGGATGCAGCTCTTGTCGGGGAAGTGCATGTAAAGCGCGGTGGACGACACCCCCACCTCGTCGGCGATCTTGCGGATCGTCGCGCCGTCATAGCCCTCGGCCACGAAGATGCGCTCAGCGGCTTCGAGAATTTCCGCCCGACGCAGATGCCCGTCGCCCTTGGGCTTGCGAGCTGATCGCCTCGTGGTGACTGAAGTGGTCACGGGTTTCCTTCCGAGTCCGTACTATGGCGAACGGAAACCAAAACCACGGCTGTGGCAAGCCCGCGCGCAATAAAGTGAGGCAATTCCGAGACTAAGGCCATGACCTTAGGTCACTACCAGCGTTTTCTTGACGCAGGCGCCAGCTTGGGCGCCAAACTGCGGTGTCGGGGGACGCAAAGTTGAACGGAGCGGCTATGAGATTGCCCGACGACCAACTGCAGCGCCTGGCGCTGCACAGCGCCTTTGGCCTCCATCTGATCGCCAAATGGATGGCTGGGCGCACTGATGTCGACCCCGAGATCCGCGACCGGCTGAGCGTGCACATCGCCGCGCTCGACGGTGTCCTGTTGGCCAACGGTCACGACTGGATTCGCGACGAAATCGAGGGCACCGAGGCGGCTCTGCAGGGCCGCTGATCTCGCCGGGGGCTGGACCTCGGCGCGCCGAACCGGCTAGTCGGTGGCCATGAGCACGCCTGCCCCCGTTGTCGCGGACCTTCCCGGCGCCATGCGCACCACCGCATGGGCCGATTACGCCCTGCTGGACTCTGGCGGCGGCCGTAAGCTGGAACGCTACGGCCCCTATACGGTCGTGCGCCCAGAGCCGCAGGCCATGTGGACCCCGCGCCTGCCCGACAGCGCCTGGGAGCAGGCCGACGCGGTCTTCAATCCCAGCGACGAGGAAGACGCCGGCAACTGGCGTTTCAAGGGCAAGCCGCAGGAAAGCTGGCCGATGGCCTGGGGCGAGGCGAAGTTCCACGCCCGGTTCACCGCCTTCCGCCACCTGGCCTTCTTCCCCGAGCAGGCCGCCAACTGGGCCTGGCTGGATGAGCGGCTGCGCGCCGCGCACGGCCAGCCGCGCGTGCTGAACCTGTTCGGTTACACCGGCGTCGCCAGCCTGGTCTGCGCGGCGGCCGGCGCCCATGTCACCCATGTCGACGCCTCCAAGAAGGCCATCGGCTGGGCCCGCGAGAACGCCGCCCTCTCGGGGCTGGAGGACAGGCCGATCCGCTGGATCTGCGAGGACGCCCGCCGCTATGTGCAGCGCGAGGTGCGCCGTGGCTCGCGCTACGACGGCATCATCCTCGATCCGCCCAAATACGGCCGCGGCCCCGACGGCGAGGTCTGGCGACTGTTCGAAAACCTGCCGGAACTCGCGGCCCTATGTTCCGAACTTCTTTCGGAAAACGCCTCATTCCTGCTGCTCAACGCCTATGCCGAACGGATCTCCGGGGCGGCGCTGTCGTCGCTGCTGGCCTCGAACCTCGAAGATCGCGGCGGGAGCATCGACTGGGGCGAGCTGACCCTGGTCGAGGATAAACAGGACCGCCAGATCGGCATGTCCTTCTATGGACGGTGGGCGTCGTGAGCCGCGCCGTCACCTCGCTGACCAACCCGACCGTCAAGGCGGTCCGCGCCCTGCACCTGCGCAAGGAGCGCGAGGAAACCGGGCTGTTCGTGGCCGAAGGCCTCAAGATCGTCACCGACGCGGTCGAGCTGGGCCACGCGCCGCGCATCTTGATGTACGGGCAGGACGCGCAAAGCCACCCCCTGCTCCGCCGCGCCATCGAGGCCACCGGCGCCGCGCACGGCGAGGTACTCGAAGTCACCCACGACATCCTGGCCAAGGTCTCCCGCCGCGATAATCCCCAAGCGGTGGTGGGCGTCTTCGCCCAGGTCTTCACGCCGCTCGCTGATCTGAAGCCGGAGGCGGCCCCCTGCTTCGTCGCCCTACACCGGGTCCGCGATCCGGGCAATCTGGGCACCATCGTGCGCACCGCCGACGCCGCCGGCTGCGGCGCGGTGATCCTGGTCGGCGAATGCTGCGATCCGTTCTCGGTCGAGGCCGTGCGCGCCACCATGGGCTCGATCTTCGCCGTCCCCATCGTGCGGGCCACCGAGGCGGAGTTCGCCGAATGGCGCTCGTCATGGCCCGGTTCGGTCGTCGGCACCCTGCTGACCGCCGAGGTCGACCACCGTCAGGCGACCTACGCCAAGCCGGCCCTGGTGCTGATGGGCAACGAGCAACAGGGCCTGACCCCGGACATGGCCGCGCTCTGCGACGTCAACGTCAAGATTCCCATGCGCGGCCGCGCCGACAGCCTGAACCTGTCGGTCGCCACCGGCATCATGATCTACGCCGCGACCTAGGCTTCTTCTCTCTCCCGCCGGGAAGAGGAGCCCTACGTCCCGCGCGGCTTGGCGCGGGCGGTGGGGGCGGTGTTGGCCGGGTCCTCGGGCCAGACGTGCTTGGGATAGCGACCTCGCATGTCCGAGCGAACGTCCTTCCACGACCCGCCCCAGAACCCCGGCAGGTCCTTGGTGGTCTGGATCGGGCGATGCCCCGGCGACAGCAGCGACAGGGTCAGCGGCACGCCGGCGACACGCGGGTGCTCGGTCAGGCCAAACACCTCCTGCACGCGCACGTCCACCCGCGGCCCGCCCTCGGCGGCGTAGTCGATGGTGAAGCTGTTGCCGGTCGGCGCCGTCCAGCGGGCCGGGGCGGTCGATTCCAACCGCCGTTGCTGTTCCCAGGGCACCAACGCGCGAACGGCGCCGTCCAGTGCGTCGGGCCTCAGGGCCGCGAGCGACCTCACCCCTGCGAGCAACGGCGTCAGCCAGTCGTCCACGGTGTCGATCAGGGCGGCGTCGGAGAGATCGGGCCAGTCGGCGCCCTGCGCCCGCAGGAAGGCGCCGCGCTGGCGGAACGACTTGGCCGCGTCGCCCCAGGGCAGTTTGGCCAAGCCCTCGGCCCGTACCCGCCCAGCCAGGGCCGAGGCGATCATCGCCGGATCGGGGTTCTCATCTATCTCCTCACGGATGGTGATCCGTCCGAGCCGGGTCAGCCGCTTGCCGCGCAGACGACCGCCGCCGCTCTCATCCAGGCGGTTTTCCACCTCGAGCTGACCGGCGAAGGCCCGCACCAACTCGGTCTCGTCCAGCGGCGCGGCCAGCAGGATGCGGTCACGGCGATCGCCGCCGCCGAGTTCGGCGATGGCCAGCCATTTCTCTCGCGCCAAAGCGTCGGTCGGCTCGACGAAGGCGCCGCGGCCGGTGACCAACTGGAACTCGCCCGACCCGCCACGCGCCTTGGCGATGCGTTCGGGATAGGCGAAGGCGAGCAGCAGCCCGTCGTCCAACGGCTCGCCCCGGCCAGGCTTGCCGGCTAGGCCCGCCCAACGCTCGGCCAGGGTTCGGGCGTCTCGCGCCCGGGTCGAGCGATCACGCTGGAAGCCTTCCAGACGGTGGCGCAGGTCGGCGTCGCGCCCCCCGAGGTTTCGCTCGGTCACCAGGGCGGCGATCTGCGCCGCGCGCGGGGCCTGGCCCGTCGCAGCCGCCTTCAGCACCATATGGGCCAGGCGCGGGGCCAGTGGGAACTCGCTCAGCGCCTCGCCGTGCGCGGTCAGAACTCCGTCCTCGGTCAGCGCCTCAAGGCGTCGCAGCAGGCTCCGCGCCTCGTTGAAGGCCGCGCTGGGCGGCGGATCGAGGAAGGCCAGGTCTGCGGCGTCCTTCGCGCCCCAGCGGGCGAGATCGAGCGCCAAACCCGAGAGATCGGCGTCCAGGATCTCAGGATCGGCGAAAGCCGGCAGGGCGCGGGTCTCGGCCTCGTCCCATAGGCGATAGGCGACGCCCGGCTCGGTGCGCCCGGCCCGGCCGCGACGCTGGTCGGCGGCCGCGCGACTGACACGGATAGTGGCCAGCCGCGTCAGGCCGCTGGCCGGATCGAACCTTGGAACCCGCGCGACGCCCGAATCGATCACCACGCGGACGCCCTCGATGGTCAGGCTGGTCTCGGCGATGGAGGTGGCTAGCACCACCTTGCGGACGCCGGGCGGCGCCGGAGAGATCGCGCGGTCCTGTTCGGCCGGATCCAGCGCGCCATAGAGCGGCGCGATCCGAACGTCGGGACGCCGCACGCGCTCGGCCAGCAACTCGGCGGTGCGGCGGATCTCGCCCTGCCCGGGCAAAAACACCAGGATGCTGCCGGTTTCCTCGGCCAAGGCCCGCTCGACGGCGCGCACCGCGCGGTCCTCCAGCCTCAGGCGCTCGTCGCGGCCAAGATAGCGGGTGTCGACCGGATGGGCCCGCCCCTGGCTCTCTATGACCGGAGCCTCGCCCAGCAATCTCGCCACCGCCGCGCCGTCGAGGGTCGCTGACATCACCAGGATGCGCAGGTCCTCGCGCAGCAGGCCCTGAGCGTCGCGCGCCAGAGCCAGGCCCAGATCCGCGTCCAGGCTACGTTCGTGGAATTCGTCGAAAATCACCGCGCCCACGCCGTCCAGGCTGGGATCGCCAAGGATCATCCGGTTGAAGACGCCCTCGGTGACGACCTCGATCCGGGTGCGCGCCGAGACCCGCGACTGCATCCGAACCCGGTAGCCGACCGTCTCACCGACCTTTTCGCCCAGGGTCTTGGCCATGCGGTCGGCCGCGGCGCGGGCGGCCAGACGGCGCGGCTCCAGCATCACGATCTTGCGGCCCGCGAGCCAGGGCGCATCCAGCAGCCGAAGCGGAACCACCGTGGTCTTGCCCGCGCCAGGCGGCGCGACCAGCACCGCTTCGGTGCGGACATTCAGCGCGGCCTGCAGTGCAGGCAAAATATCCTCAACCGGAAGCATGCCGTGGTCTAGCCGCGCCTGCTTCCCACGCCAAGCAGGACGCTCATCCCGCAGGCGCCTGGTTTCCCGCAATGGGGCCTTACTGCTTGCCGCTTGACCGCAAGGTTCCGAACGGGCCACGTAGCGCCAAATCAAGACCGCGCGGCGGGGGCCGTTCGGATTCTCCAGGAGGAAATATGTGGCGAGTTAAATCGCTCGACGCGATTCTTGCGACCGCAGAAAAGAAGTCGCTGCACCGCTCGCTGGGTCCGTTCCAGCTCACCATGCTCGGGATCGGCGCCATTATCGGCACGGGGATTTTCGTGCTTACCGCCGAAGCGGCCCAAAAGGCCGGGCCCGGCATGATCGCCGCCTTCATCATTGCGGGCTTCGTCTGCGCGGTCGCCGCGCTCTGCTACGCCGAAATGTCGTCCATGGTCCCGGTCTCCGGGTCGGCCTACACCTACAGCTACGCCGTCATGGGCGAGATGCTGGCCTGGATGGTCGGCTGGGCGCTGATTCTTGAATACGCGGTCGCGGCCGGCGCCGTTTCCGTCGGCTGGTCCGGCTATGTGGTCGGCCTGATCGAAAACGCCTTCCACATCGACATTCCTAGCGCCCTGGTGCTCGGTCCGATGGACGGGGGGATCATCAACCTGCCCGCCGCGATGATCGCCCTGGTGGTCACCGCCCTGCTGGTGGTCGGCACCAAGGAATCGGCGACCGTCAACGCCTTCCTGGTCGCCATCAAGGTGGCGGCCCTGTCGCTGTTCTGCGTCCTGGCCCTGCCTGTGATGAAGATGGAGAACTTCGAGCCCTTCGCCCCGCTCGGCATGGCCGGGATTTCGGCGGCCGCGGCCTCGATCTTCTTCGCCTATGTTGGTTTCGATGCGGTCTCGACCGCGGCTGAGGAAACCAAGAACCCTCAACGCAACATGCCCATCGGCCTGATCGGCTCGCTGGGCATCTGCACCATCTTCTACATCCTGGTCGCCGCGGGCGTCATCGGCGGCGTCGGCGCGCAACCGGTCATGGACGCGGCCGGCGCGGGCCTGCGTCCGGGCAGCGCGGAACTCACCGCGGCCTGCCAGACAGCGGGCGCCACCCACGTCGTCTGCTCCAAGGAGGCGCTGGCCTGGACCCTGCGTGAAATCGGCTGGCCGCAGATCGGCAACCTGATCGGCCTCGCCGCCGGTCTCGCCCTGCCTTCGGTCATCCTGATGATGATGTTCGGCCAGACCCGCATCTTCTTCGTCATGAGCCGCGACGGCCTGCTCCCGGCCGTGTTCTCCAAGGTCCACCCGACCTTCCACACCCCCTATGTGATCACCATCATCACCGGGGTGTTCGTGGCGCTGTTCGCGGCGTTCTTCCCGGTCGGCGTATTGGCCGACATCTCCAACTCCGGGACGCTGTTCGCCTTCGCCATGGTGGCCATCGCCGTCTTGGTGCTGCGACGCACCGATCCGGACCGCAAGCGTCCGTTCCGCACGCCGGCCGTGATGGTCGTCGCGCCGCTGGCCGCCATCGGCTGCGTCTATCTGTTCTTCAGCCTGTCGACCGAGACCAAGCTGCTGTTCGTGGGTTGGGCCGCGATCGGTCTGGTGGTCTACTTCCTCTACGGTTACCGCCGGAGCCATGTGGGCCAAGGCATCGTGGATGTGCCGGAACTGGATCCGGACGCGCCTCCCGGACCAGTGGCGCCGATGCCCGGCGCGCCAGCGCCCGGCGATCGCCAACACTAAAAATGGAAAGGCCCGGGTTCGCCCGGGCCTTTTCTTATGGCGCGCAAGGCCCGATGCTGGGGCCATGCAAGCCGAGCCTCCCATCCGCGCCCTGATCGCGCCGGTCACCCTTCTCCAGCAGAACTGCACCATCGTCTGGTGCGCCAAGACCCTGAAGGCCGCCATCATCGATCCCGGCGGCGAGGTTCCGCGCCTGATCGAGGCGCTCAAGGAGCATAACCTCACGCTCGAGAAGATCTGGATCACCCATGGGCATCTGGACCACGCCGGCGGCACGGCGGCGCTGAAGCAGGCGTTCGACTGCCCCATCGAGGGCCCGCATCCCGACGACGCCTTCTGGATCGACGAAATCGAAACGTCAGGCGCCAAGTGGGGCATGCCCGACGCGCGCAGTTTCACCCCCGATCGCTGGCTGGCCGACGGCGACAGAGTGACGCTGGGCGAGACCGAGTTCGAGGTCTACCACTGCCCCGGTCACACCCCCGGCCACGTGATCTTCTTCCATCGCGAGGCGCGCTTCGCCCAGGTCGGCGACGTGCTGTTCCAAGGCTCCATCGGTCGCACCGATTTCCCACGGGGCAACCATCAGCAGCTCATCGCCTCGATCACCGGCAAGCTCTGGCCGCTGGGCGACGACGTGCGCTTCGTGCCCGGCCACGGCCCGATGTCCAGCTTCGGACAGGAGCGCCGCACCAACCCCTATGTGGCCGACCAAGTGCTGGCGGACGCCTGATGCTTTCAGGCGTGAAATCTGAGTGTTACGCGAGGGCGTGAGTATGGCCCCGATGGAAACGCGCATCGAACAGTCCGCCGCCGGGGCGCAAGGCGCCCAGACGGGCGCCCGCATCCTCATGGTCGACGACGACCCGGGGATCCGCGACGTCGTCTCCGACTTCCTCGGCAAGCACGGCTACACCGTGGAGACCGCCGGCGACGCCCGTGAAATGGAACAGGTTCTGGAGCGCGGCTCCGTCGACCTGATCGTGCTGGACGTCATGCTGCCCGGCGAGGACGGCCTGGCGATCTGCCGTCGGCTGGCGGTCGGCGAAGGCCCCCCGGTCATCATGCTCTCGGCCATGGGCGAGGACACCGACCGCATCGTCGGGCTTGAGCTCGGGGCCGACGACTATCTCTCCAAGCCCTGCAACCCCCGCGAACTGCTCGCCCGGGTGCGCGCGGTGCTGCGACGGGCCGAACACCGCGCCCAGAACGGCGGCGTCGGCGCCGGTTGCGAGTTCGCCGGCTGGCGGCTGGACCTTGTGCGCCGCGAACTGCGCTCGCCGCAGGGCGTGGTGGTGAACCTCTCGTCCGGCGAATTCTCGTTGCTGCGCGCCTTTGTCGAGCGCCCGCAACGGGTGCTGACCCGCGATCAACTGCTGGAGTTCGCGCGTGGCCCGGATTCGGAAGCCTTCGACCGCGCGATCGACGTCCAAATCAGCCGGCTGCGGCGAAAGCTGGACGATGGCGGCGGTCAGGATCTGATCCGCACGATCCGCAATGAAGGCTACATGTTCACCGCCAAGGTGAAGCGTACATGACGCCCCCGTGGGCCGGGCGGCCTACGGCCTCGTTGTTCGGCCAACTGCTGGCCCTGATCGGCCTCAGCCTGGCGGCGGCGCAGGTCATCAGCCTGATCCTGCTGTTCAACCTGCCGCCCCCCGCCCCCGACTTTTACCGGGTGAGCGAAATCGTCCAGGCGTTCCACGGAACGTCTCCGGCCTTCACCGAGCGCCGTCCGCTGGTGCTCAAGATCGTCGACCGTCCCCCGACCACGGTCATGGCGCTGGAAGGGCGGATGACGCTCAAGATCCGAAGCCAGTTGGCCGAGGCCCTCGGCGTGCCCGACGAGCGGGTGGTGATCTCCTCCAGTTCCCACTTCCCGGTTTCCGACCGCCGCATCTTCCGCGTGATCCGCGACCGCATGGCGCGTGACGGGGGCGAACAGGAGGAACATTTTCTGATCGCGCCCTTCGACGTGGCGCTTCGGCGCGATGACGGCCGCTGGGAAATCGTGCGTCCCGAAAGGGGCATCGGGCTCGATCCCTGGCAACAGCGGATCGTGCTGCTGTTCTTCCTGTCCGCCCTGGTCATGACCCCGATCGCCTTCGTATTCGCCCGGCGGCTCTCCGCGCCGATCACGCTGTTCACGGATGCGGCCGAACGGCTGGGCCGCGACCCTCGCGCGCCGCCGCTGTCGGTGAAGGGCTCAGCCGAGATCACCGTAGCGGTCAGGGCGTTCAACGACATGCAGGAGCGCCTGCGCCGCTACGTCGAGGACCGCACCGCCATGGTCGGCGCCATCGCCCACGACCTGCGCACCCCCCTCACCCGCCTGCGATTCCGCATCGAGAACGTCCCCGAAGACGTCAGGATCAAGATGTCGGCCGACATCGACCAGATGGAGGACATGATCTCCGCCGCCCTGGCCTTCGTGCGCGACACCACCCGCGAGGGGGAACGGACGCCGCTTGAGCTGTCCTCCCTGCTGGAAAGCCTTTGCGACGAAATGGCCGAGACCGGGGCCGATACACAGGTCGAGTTGGGTCAAAAGGTCGTCCTGCACGGCGACCCGCTGGCGCTGCGGCGGCTGTTCACAAACCTGCTCGAGAACGCCGTGAAGTTCGGCAACCGGGCGCGGGCGCGCGTCTATAGCGACGCGGTCAGCGTAATCGTCGAGATCGAGGACGACGGCCCCGGTATTCCGCCAGATGAAGTCGAGCGCGTGTTCGAGCCCTTCTACCGGCGCGAGCCCTCGCGCAGCCGCCAGACCGGCGGCATCGGCCTGGGCCTGGCCGTCGTGCGCTCCATCGCGCGCGGCCACGGCGGCGACGTCATGCTGATCAATCGCCAGGGCGGTGGTCTGACGGCTAGAGTTCAACTGCCGATCTGAGAATTGTTGCCGGGGCGCAAGACTTGGTCGCCTAGTGAAATTGCCCAGAAACGCTGATTGGGTCTTGATGCTGGACACGGTTCGTATCGCCGACCCAGTCAGCGGGTGTTCACCGGAACTTGCGTAGACGTTCGGCGATACTGCATCGACCAGCGGAGACTACACGTCGCATGAGCCCCACCTTGCCTCGTCCCGCCAAGCGCGGCCTGCGCCTGCCCAAGGCCGGCTGGATCGTGCTGATCGTCCTGGTGCTTGCGGGCCTGGGGTTTGCGGGATGGCAGCTCATGAAACCCAAGGAGCCCAAGGATCCCTACCGCATGGCCGCGGTGGAGACCGGCGCGATCACCAAGTCGGTGTCGGCCTCAGGCACGCTTGAGGCTCTGGTGACCGTCGATGTCGGCTCTCAGATCTCCGGCCAGATCATCAGGGTCATGGCCGACTTCAACGACGTGGTGAAACGCGGCCAGGTCCTGGCCGTGCTCGATCCCCAGACCTATCAGACGCGCGTGGCCCAGGGGCAGGCAGACGTGATGGCCGGCGAGGCCTCGTTGCGACAGGCCCAGGCGCAGCTGGCCTCGGCCCAGGCGGACTACGACCGCAAGAAGACCCTGGTCGCCCAGAACATCTACGCCCCCTCGGTGCTCGACACGAGCCAGGCGACCTTCCGCACGGCGCGCGCCGCCGTCGGCGCGGCTCGCGCCCGCATCGCCCAGAGCCAGGCGGCCTTGAACAGCCAGCGGGTGGACCTTGGCCGCACCAGCATCATCGCTCCCATCGACGGGGTGATCGTCGATCGCCAGATCGAGCCAGGCCAGACCGTCGCCGCCAGCCTGCAGGCCCCCGTGCTGTTCCGCATCGCCCAGGACCTGTCGAAGGTCGAGGTGAAGATCTCCGTCGACGAGGCCGACATCGGCCAGGTCAAGGAAGGCCAGTCGGTCAAGTTCACGGTGGACGCCTTCCCGGACGACAACTTCACCGGCGTCGTCACCCAGGTTCGCAAGCAGCCGGTGACCGACCAGAACGTCGTCGCCTATGTGGTGATGGCCCAAGCCGACAATCCCAAGGGCACGCTGCTGCCCGGCATGACCGCCAACGCCGACATCGTGATCGAGCAGAAGCGCGACGTCATGAAGGTTCCGGCCGCGGCTTTGCGCTGGACCCCGCCCAGCGCCAACGGCCAGACCGTGCGCACCTCGGGCTTTGGCCCTCCCGGCATGGGCGGCCCGCCTGGCGGCGGTCAGCGCCAACAGGGCGCTCGCCAAGGCGGCATGGGCGGCGGTCAGCGGATCATCGAACAACTCGACCTCGACGCCGCCCAGCAAAAGGCCTGGAGCGTGATCCAGGCCGATCTGCGCCAGAAATCGGCGGCGGCGAGCGCCTCGGCCGGCGGCGACCGCGGCGCGGCCCGCGAGGCCATGCGCAAGAACATGACTGAAGCCTTCGCCAAGCTCGAGCCCTCCCTGAAGCCCGCCCAGAAGCAAAAGCTGGACGCCTTGCGCGCCACCATGGGCCAGAGCGGTCGCGGCGACGCGGGCGGCTTCAGCAGCGGCGTGGTCTATGTGCTGCGCGACGACCAGCCGGTCCCGGTCCCGGTCCGGGTCGGGGCCACCGACGGCGCGTTCACCGAAATCCGCGCTCGCGACCTGAAGACCGGCGATCAGGTGATCACCGGCGGCGGCCCAAAGGCCAAGATCAAGGCCGCCAGCTCGCCCATGGGCGGCGGGCCCGGCGGCGGCGGCGTCCGGGTGCGGATGTAGGCCGTGATCGAAATCACCGACCTGCGGAAGCTCTATGTGATGGGCGAGGAAGAGGTGGCGGCGCTGGCCGGCGTCACCCTCTCCATCGGCCGGGGCGAGAACGTCGCCGTGATCGGCCCGTCGGGTTCGGGCAAGTCATCCCTGATGAACATCCTGGGCGGCCTCGACCGCCCCTCCAGCGGCGCCTACCGGTTCGACGGCGAGGACGTGGGAGGCTTCACCGACGACGAACTGGCCGCGTTCCGCCGCCAGCGGATCGGCTTCGTGTTCCAGTCCTTCCAGCTGCTGCCCCGGCTGACCGCGCTGCAGAACGTCGAGCTGCCGATGATCTACGCGGGTCTGCCGCCGAGGGACCGCCGCGACCGCGCCGCAGCTCTGCTGGACCGCGTGGGCCTTGGAACCCGCATGGGCCACAAGCCGACCCAATTGTCCGGCGGCCAGCAGCAACGGGTGGCGATCGCCCGCAGCCTGGCCAACTCTCCTGACCTGTTGCTGGCCGACGAGCCGACCGGCGCGCTGGACACCCATACCGGCCAGGAAGTGCTGGCGCTGTTCCGACAGCTCAACAGCGAAGGCCTGACGCTGATCATCGTCACCCACGACCTCGACGTCGCGGCGGCCGCCCGGCGGCGCATCTCGTTCCGCGACGGCCTGGTCGTCGAGGACGAACGCGAGGCGGCGGCATGAGACCGATCGAACTCCTGCGCTTCGCCACCGGCGCCATCATCGCCCACCCGATGCGCTCGGCGCTGACCTCGCTCGGCGTGGTGATCGGCGTCGCCGCCGTGGTGATGATGACCTCCATCGGCCTGGGCGCGCAGCAGCGCGTCACCTCGACCATCGCCGGGCTCGGCTCGAACCTCATCATCGTCAGCCCTGGCGCCTCCCGGGCCGGCGGCGGCGGGGGTGGCGGCGGCTTCGTCATGGGGGCGGCGGGCTCTGGCCAGACCCTGACCGATTCCGACGCCGAGACCATCGCCAAACAGGTCGAGGGCGTGGTCGCCGTAGCCCCCGTGGTCCGCGGCCAGGTTCAGCTCATCGCCGATGGGGCGAACTGGAACACCCGCATCGAAGGCGTCACCCCCGACTATCTGGTGGCGCGCGACCTCACCCTCGCCTCCGGCCGGATGTTCGACGAGCGCGAAGCGCGTCAGGGCAAGAAGGCTATCGTCATCGGCCAGACGGTGGCCACCGAACTATGGGGCGATCTCGACCCCATCGGGCGGCGCGTGCGGGTGCGCGGCGTGCCGTTCGAAGTCATCGGCGTGCTGGCCTCGAAGGGCCAGTCGAGCTTCGGCCAGGATCAGGACGACGTGGTGCTGGGGCCGCTTGGCGCGGTGCGCTCGCGCATCGTCGGACGCCGGGCGCGCGGCACGACCGTTCAGACCATCTATGTGAAGGCCGCCGACGCCGACAGCCTCGACCGCGTGCAGGAGGACACCACCAACCTGCTGCGCGACCTGCACCGCATTCGGCCCGGTGACAGCGACGATTTCCAGACCCAGAACATGGCCTCGATCCTCCAGGCCTCGCAGGCGGCCGTCGCCACCTTCACCATCCTGCTGGCCGCGGTGGCCGCCGTTTCGCTGTTGGTGGGCGGGGTCGGCATCATGAACATCATGCTGGTGGCGGTGACCGAACGAACGCGCGAGATCGGCCTGCGCATGGCGGTGGGGGCCAAGCGGACAGACATCCTCATTCAGTTCGCGCTGGAATCGATCACGCTTTCACTGGCCGGTGGATTGATCGGACTGACCATCGGCGTGCTGGGCGCTGTCGCGATCGCCAAGCTCGGGTCCTGGCCGGTGGCCATTCCGGCCTGGGCGGGTCCTGTATCCTTGGGCTTTTCGAGCCTGGTCGGCCTGGTGTTCGGCGCCTATCCCTCCTGGCGCGCGGCCCGGTTGGATCCCATCGAGGCGCTCAGGCGCGAATAGGTCGCAGGTCCAATCGTCATTTTCCGCGCAACCTCCGCCGCACCTGGCGAGTTTGCTTGACCGTAACGGAAGCAGTGGCGTCGCCGCCCTCTCCCCAACGGTTGACGCAAAGAGGAACCGCTCATGGATCTTGACCCCAACGCCAAGCCGAAATCCCGTCGCGGATTCGCCGCTATGAATCCCGAACGCCGCCGCGAGATCGCGCGCAAGGGCGGGGCCAGCGTGCCCGGCGAAAAACGCAGCTTCGCGAAGGACCGCGACCTGGCCGCCTCAGCGGGGCGCAAGGGCGGCGAGTCCTCTCGGGGCGGCGGCCGCACCCGCGGCGAACGCCTGGAAAGCTAAGCTCGCAGGAGCACCATCGCGAAGCTCGGAGCGGGGCTTTCCCAGCACCGCTCCAGCTTCCACCCTGCCTGCCGGGCAAGCTCGGCGAAGCCCTCGACGGTGAACTTGTAGGAGTTTTCCGTGTGGATGGTTTCGCCGGCCGCGAACCGGAATGCCCGGCCGGCGACGCTCACGCTCTGGTCGATACGGCTGACCACATGCATCTCCACGCGGCTCTCGGCCGCGTTCCAGATCGCGCGATGCTCAAAGGCCGCGAGATCGAAATCCCCGCCAAGCTCTCGATTGATCCTGACCAGCAGGTTCAGATTGAACGCCGCCGTGACGCGCCGCGCGTCGTCATAGGCCGCGACCAGGGTCTGCTCGTCTTTCGCCAGATCGATCCCGACCAGAAACCCCGCCCCTTCGCCCAGCAGCCGTTTGGCGCCGGCCAGGAAGGCCACCACTTCGCCTGGCCGGAAGTTGCCGATCGTGGATCCCGGGAAGAAGCCAACATGCGGCCGGCCCGCGGCTTGCGAGGGCAAGGCCAGGGCCGTGGTGAAGTCGTCAACCAGCGGCGCCACCGGCAGGCCGGGATAGTCCGCCGCGATGGCCTGGGCCGCCGCATCGAGGGCGGACTTGCTGATGTCGATCGGAACATAGACGCCAAGCTGCGGCGCGGCGTCGAGCAGCAGGCGCGTCTTGGTGCTGGCGCCGCTGCCGAACTCGACCAGCGCCGCACCCTTAGGGATGGCCGCGGCCATCTCCGGCGCCCGCTCCCTTAACAGGGCGAGCTCCGTGCGGGTCGGATAGTATTCCGGCAGTTCGGTGATCGCTTCGAACAGCCGCGAGCCCTCCGCGTCGTAGAAGTATTTCGCCGGCAGCTCCTTCTGCGGCCGCGAAAGCCCGTCCAGCACATCGGCCTCGAAGCCCTCGCTCGGCGCTTGGTCCCGATCAGCGTCCCAGGCCAGGCGCAGACCTGAGAACATCCACCGCTGATGCGGATGGAAGAAATTGCGATAGCTGGGGCGAATGTGGCCGTCGGGCGTCACGCAACAACCGCCGCGCAGCACCATCTGGCCGATCATGAACTTGCCATTGTATTCGCCGACCGCGCCGGCCGCCGGGTGGAAGCCGGGATAGGGGCCATAGGCGCTGCGAGTCCATTCCCAGACATCGCCGAACATCTGGCGCAGGCCGGCGGCCGGCTTGGCGGCGGCGGGGCCAAGCTGGCCCTGCTCCAGCAGGTTTCCGGCCACCTGCAAACCGGACGCGGCATGCTCCCACTCCGCCTCGGTCGGCAGGCGCGCGCCGGCCCAGGTCGCATAGGCGTCGGCCTCGTAGAAGCTGATGTGCGTCACCGGCGCGTGCGGCGCCAAGGCGCGGCGGCCCTGCAGCGTCATGGCCAGCCACCCGATCTCGCCCTCCTCCCAGTAGAGCGGCGCGGTCCAGCCCTCGGCCTGGACGCGGGTCCAGCCTTCCGACAGCCAGAGCTCCGGCCGGCGATACCCGCCGTCGGCCATGAACGACAGCCACTCGCTGTTGGTCACCAACCGGTCGGCCAGGCGATAGGGCTCCAGATAGGCGCGATGCCGCGGCCCCTCATTGTCGAAGGCGAACCCGTCGCCGTCGTGACCGATGTCCACCAATCCGCCGTCGAAAAGCGCCGCCGCCGCCGCGCCCGGATCGCGTCCGACCGGCAGGGCGGGCGCCGGCGCATAGGCGGGCTTCAACGGCGACTGGGCGAACAGGTGCAGGATATCCATCAGGATCAGCTCCTGATGCTGTTCCTCGTGCGCCAGGCCCAGGTCCAACAGGTCGGTGAAGTCCTCGACCCCGCCGGCCAACAGCTTGGCCATGCCCTCGTCGACATGGCCACGATAGGCCAGGACCTGCGCCAGCGAGGGGCGGGTCAGCAGCCCGCGCTCGGGACGCGGCTGACGCGGGCCCAGCGCCTCATAGTAGGAATTGAACAGATAGGCGTAGGCCGGGTCGAACGGCGCGTAGCCCGGCAGGTGCGGCCCCAGCAGGAAGGTCTCGAAGAACCAGGTCGTATGGGCCAGGTGCCACTTGGCCGGGCTGGCGTCGGGCATGGACTGAGCCGACTGATCCTCCGCCGAAAGATGCGCCGTCAGGCCCAGGGTCGCCTGCCGCACACGGCGATAGCGGGCGCCCGGATCGCGAGCCTGCGTCGCCCTGAGCGGGGCCGGGGCCAGTCTCGCCTCGTCGTGTGACGCCATCGGCCGCTCCACTTCGTTTATCAGATCATGGACGCCGCTGGTCTCGCGACGGGGTTGCAGCTGGTCCCGGCCAGAACGCCGCAACCTGTACGCAGTTCCGGAAATCTGGGGTGTCGGCGACGGAACGCAAGCCGGAACGGTTGAAGCAAGGGCGCGTTGAAAAGCCGTCGAAGCGCGAGATTCGCCTGACGGGCGACCGTGCCGATCGAGGCCAGCATGAGCAACGAAAGTGATTGGCGCAATGACGTCGTGGCGATGATCCCCGCCCTCCGCGCCTTCGCTTGGTCCTTGAGCCACAACGGTTCGGACGCCGACGACCTGGTCCAGGACACCCTGATCAAGGCCTGGACCAACCGCGACAAGTTCGAGCCCGGCACCAATCTGCGGGCCTGGTTGTTCACGATCCTGCGCAACACCTACTACACGCAGGTCATCCGTCGACGCCGCGAAGTCCGTGACGAGACCGGCGAGTACGCCAACAATCTCAGCTCGCCGCCGACCCAGGATTGGAGCGTCGCCGTGCGCGCCCTGCAGGCTGGGCTGGCCCAATTGCCGGACGAACACCGCGAGGCCCTGATCCTCGTGGGCGCCGCGGGGCTGTCTTACGAGGAGGCCGCCGGGATCTGCGGCTGCGCGCTCGGCACCATCAAGAGCCGCGTCAACCGGGCCCGCGCCCGCCTGCTGAAGATCATGGACGCCGCCGACGCCGCCGATGTGATGGCCCAGGACGCCCCGGCGGCCAACCGGGCCTAGCCGCGCCGCGCCCCACCGCTACTATGCCGGCCGACTCAGCTCCGACCGGATATTCCATGCTTCGTTCACTGCCCGCCGCCGCCCTGCTCGCCGCGCTTATCGCCTCGCCCGCCGTGGCGGCGCCGAACGGAGGGGCGGCCAAGATCGTCGGCAGCCCAGCCTTCAAGGCGGCCCAGGCCACGCTGGATCGCGAGCATGACCGCACGGTGGCCGACATCGTGACCCTAACCGAGATCCCCGCCCCGCCCTTCAAGGAGACCGCCCGAGGCAAGGCCTATCGCGCGATGCTGGAAGCACACGGCCTGACCAACGTCGAGACCGACGCCGAGGGCAATGTGATGGGCCTGCGCAAGGGGACCAAGCCGGGCCCCGTGGTCGTGGTGTCGGCCCACCTGGACACCGTCTTTCCGGAAGGAACCGACGTGAAGGTCCGCCGCGAAGGGACCAAGCTCTACGCGCCGGGCATCGCCGACGACACGCGGGCGCTGGCCGTGCTGCTCGCCTGGGTCCGCGCGCTCGACGCAGCCAAGATCAGCACCAAGAGCGACATCCTCTTCGTCGGCACGGTGGGCGAGGAAGGCGCAGGCGACCTGCGCGGCGTCCGCTACTTCTTCGGTCAGGGCAAGTACAAGGATCGCACCAAGGCGTTCTTCTCCGTCGACGGCCTCGACCCCAGCCAGATCACCCACATCGGCGTCGGCTCGAAGCGCTATCGCGCCACCTTCAAGGGTCCGGGCGGCCACAGCTATGGCGCGTTCGGGATCGTCAATCCGATGGCCGCCATGGGCAAGGCCGTCGCCGACCTCTACACCGTCCAGGTTCCGACCGATCCGAAGGTGACCTATTCGGCCTCCGTCACCGGCGGCGGCACGTCGGTCAACGCTATCCCCGACAAGGTGTTCACCGAGTTCGACATGCGCTCGGCCGACCCGGTCGAGCTGGCCAAGCTCGAAACCCGCTTCAAGACGATCGTGGACGAGGCCGTGGCCGGCGAGAACAAGGCCCGCTCGACCCGCTTTGGCCCGGTCAGCGCCGAGCTGACCTCGATCGGCGACCGCCCGGCCGGCCAGACGGCCCTGACCGTCCCGCTCGTGACCGACACCGCCGCGGCGATCACCGCCCTCGGCTTCACGCCCACCTTCAACGCCTCCTCGACCGACGCCAATGCGCCGATGGCCAAGGGCGTGCCGGCGATCACCATCGGTTCGGGCGGAACCGGCGGCCGGGCGCATTCGCTCGAAGAATGGATCGACGTCGAAAAGGGCCCGAGCGTGCGCGGGATGAGCGTGGGCCTGGCCGCAATCCTCGCGGCGGCGGGCGTCAACTAACCCTGAAGACCGCCAGCAGGCCCTTGAACCAGCCCGCCAACGCCTCCCACAGCCCTGCAAGCCAGGACTGCGGGGTGGCGGGCTTCTCCGGCACGAACCAACTGGGCGCGGCGGGCGGGGCGCAGTTCATGCGCATGCCCACGCCCTTCAGATAGCCGCGCCGTATGCCGCCGGCCTTGATCGCCGCCTCGACCACCTTGCGATGCTGGTCGGCCCCCGTGAGTTTCCGCACCCAGCCCCGGAACGGCAGCAGATCCTGGGTTTCCCCACGCACGCCAGCGACGGCGGCGGCCTTGGCCTGCGCGCCGACCTTCTGCAGGCGCGTGCGCTCGTCCGGCGCCGGCGCCTCGTCCAGGTCCGGGCCAAGCGCGGCGTCCAGCTTCCCGATCTCGCCGGCGATCGCCTCGCAACGGCCAAGCTCGCCGACATCGTAGGGATCGGCGACCGCGCGCCTCAGCGCATCGGGAATGTCGTCCTGCTTGATGTTCAGATCTTCGAGCGGCGCGGTCACCGCGCCGCGAAAGCCTTCGTCGCGCTGGGTGCTGCCGCGGTCGACGGCGTGGGCCGAACCGGCAAGGCATAGGATGAGGGGCGGAAGAAAAATCAGGACTGGACGCATCCACGGCAATCTAGCGGCCTCCGCGCCGCTTGGCCTGCGGCTTATTCGGCTTCGTCGGAACAGGCGCATCGCCCCGTCGTTTCTCCGAGGAGCCTGTGGAGGACCCGCGCCATGCCCCATCGCGATCACCACCCCGAAGACCCTCGCGACGAACGCCGATGGCGTGAAGCTGAGGCGCGGGACGAGCGCCGAGCCGATCACGGTCCCCGCAGCTTCGGCGAGGAGGGCCGCTACTCCTCCGATCAGGCGCGCTACTACGGCGCCGACGCCCGATCCTATGGTCCGTCCCCCAGCCACCGGGCTCATCTGGAGCGACCGCCGTGGCGGCGCGCCCGTTTCGAAGCCAATGGCTCCGAACCCGCGCCGGCCCTGCCCGCCGACTACGAAGACGCCCTCACCCGCGGCTACTACAGCCTGGAGGGACCGCATGGCGGCCAGGAGTACGGCATCGAGGCCCACGGCTATCGGGAATCACTCCCCAGCCAGCACCAGCGCCGTCAGCGCCATCGTCACCCGCCGTCAGGCTACGAGGACGCGCCCTATGGCGATCAGCCGCTGGACCGCCGCGACCCGGGCATTCGAGAGTTCGGCCCTCCCGCCGACTACGCCTACCACCCCCACGCCAACACCGAGTTCGACCCTGAGTACCTGACCTGGCGTGAAGAGCAGCTTCACGGCCATGATCGCGACTACGCCTTCTGGCGCGCCGAGCAGCACCAGAAGTACGACGCCGAGTACCGGATCTTCCGCAGCCAGCGTCAGGACGAGTTCGGCAGGAGCTTCGCTGACTGGCGCACCCAACGCGACGCCCAGAACCCGCTGAACGCCCCAGCCAGCGAAGGCCAGGCCCCGCCCGAGGACAAGGTCTGAAGGGGCCTAGCTCGTCACGCGCGTGAGCCAGGTCAGCAGATCGGCGACGACCTCGGCGCGATTGGTCTCGTTGAGCATCTCGTGGCGACCGCCTGGGTAGATCTTCACGTCCAGGTCCTGGAGGCCCGCCGCGCGGTAGCGATCAATCAGCGGCGTCAGCAGCGCCAAATCCTGGTTGATCGGGTCCTTGTCACCGACGAACACATAGATCGGCAGGCTTTTCGGGATCTTGGCGATCTCGCCCTCGTCCTTCAGCCGCGCCGCCACACGTGCGAAACTCCCTGCGCTGCTGGCCTGCCTGGAGAATCCGCACAGGGGATCGGCGATATAGGCGTCCACCTCCGCCTCATCGCGCGAGAGCCAGTCAAAGGGCGTGCGGGGCGTCTCGCCCTCGTCGCCGATCTGGTCCAGCGACTTGGCCGCGCCGGTCCTGTCGCCGAATGCGGCGGTTCCCGACAGGACCAGTCCGTCGATCTCGTCGCCATGATCGAAGACGTAGGCTTGGGCGAAAAACGATCCGAGGCTGTGGCCCAGCAGGATCAGCGGCAGGCCTGGATGCTCGGCCCGCGCGATGGCCGTGAGCCGGGCGATGTCCTCGATGACCGCCTCAGCTCCATTCTCGCCGAAGTCGCCGAGCGCCTCCTTGCTGGGGGCGGTGTAGCCGTGACCACGGTGATCCTCGGCATAGAGCACGAACCCCGCCGTCATCAACGGCGCCAGCGGTCCGGGGTAGCGCCGGGCGTGCTCGCCCATTCCATGAGCGATCTGCACGATCGCCCTGGGCTCCACGCCCGCCGCCGCCCAGCAGTATGCGGCGATCGAGGCGCCGTCGGCGGCCTCGAAGCGGAACTGTCGCTCTTCGATGTTCATGGGCCTCCCCCGCGCTCACGCCCGCGCATGATCCAGGCTTCGCTGGACCGAGTCGACGGCCTTGGCGCGCCGAAGCCGCTCGGCGGCTCAAATTGGAAGGAAAATGGCGGTGACGCAGGGATTCGAACCCTGGATACGCTTTCACGTATGACGATTTAGCAAACCGTTGCCTTCAGCCACTCGGCCACGTCACCAGCGTTTTTGCGGGTTGTCTCCCGCCCGGCCGGGGTGTTCGCAGTCGTTCGACGGCGAGCGCTCCAAATCGGGTCGCACTCCATAACCGAAACCCTATGCCCGGAGCAACGGGGCTTAGGCGATAAAGGTGGATTGTCTGCCTGCCGATAGAAAGACACCGCCCCTCCTATGAAGGGCGAGGCGTTGGCCATGCCGGAAAAAACCTAGGCCAGGGCGAGCGCGGCGCGCGCCGCACGCCCGCGAACCCGCGCCGACGAAGTCGATGATGCGGCCCGGCACGGCTGTTGCAGCGAACGCCGATACGAGACACTCGCGCACCAAAACGAGCCCATCGTGCAGTGCGCGCAGCCGGCCCCCTCAGGGCGTCGGCGAGAGGCAGGGGGAGCGCATCGACCAGCGGCGCGCTCCCCTTGCTGACCCTCTGGTCAGGTCTGGGGCTTGCTGTAGCGTCGGTTCGCCCGAACGGCGTCCACGCTCTCGGCATAGGTGTCGAGGATCCATTTGCGGGTCGCCAGCTTCTCGTTGCCGGTCCGCGAGAGCGAGATCCCTTCAACATCGGCGATGCGTTCCATCAGCCGATAGGCGACGTGTTCAGGCGAATTCTCGCCGGACTGCGATAGGGTTTGATCGGCCACAGATCCCTCGACTTGTTCCTGACAACCATCAGGCGCGCGCTATCGGCCGCTCGACCAAGCGCCACGCCTTTAGGTGGCAACGCGCGGAAATCGCTACGGTTGCGCCGCTCCACCCCGCTCCATAGACAGGGCGTTCCGATCGCTCGAGGCTTGAGAACCAGCATGGAAATCAAGTGCAGATCCTGGATCGTCGCCTTGGCCGTCGCCGCGACGCTGACCGGCACGACCTCCCTGGCCGCCCCGGTCCCGCCCAATGAGATCTCGGCGCATCCAGGCCTTCTGGCCCGGCTTCCAGACGGCCGCCGGCTGAATTTCCGATGTTCCGGGCAAGGCGCGCCCACCGTGATCCTCGAAGGCGGCTACGCCGCCACCTCGCTGGCTTGGTCGCGAGTTCGGGCGCTGGTCGCCAAGACCAACCGCGTCTGTACATATGATCGCGCCGGCTACGGCTTCAGCGATCCGGGGCCCCTGCCCCGCGACGGCGCGGCGATCGCCCGCGATCTCGATCGCGGATTGCGCGCGGCCAGGATCAGCGGCCCCTTCATCCTCGTCGGGCACTCGGCCGGCGCGCTCTATGTGCGCCTGTTCTCCAACCGCCGACCGCGCGAGGTCGTGGGCATGGTGCTGGTCGATCCCTCGGTGGAATACCAGGAGCAACGATTCGCCGCCGAATTCGGACCAGGCGCCGGCAGCGTGGCCCCGCTCAAGGCGGTGGCGGCCCGCTGCCTGGCCGCAGCCGAACAAGACCTGCTGCCCTCAAGCGAACCGGGCCTGGCCCGCTGCTCCGACCGCGCTTCGCAAAATCAGCCCGCCAGCGTCGCCGCCGCACGCATGGCTGAAAGCATCCGCGCCTCGACGTGGCGGACCAAGCTGTCGGAGTTGGACACCCTGTGGACCTCGACATCGATGCAACTCAGCGATGGGAGACAATCCTATGGCGAGTTGCCGCTCATCGTGCTCACCGCCGAGGGGACCTATTCCAGTGCGCCCGAGCCCGCCCGCGGCGCCGTCCAAAGCCTATGGCAGCGGCTGCATCAGGAGCTCGCGGCCCGCTCCACACGGGGTGTGGAGCGGCAAGTCGCCAACAGTTCGCACATGATGATGAATGATCGCCCAGAGGTAGTGGCGGCCGTGATTGCAGAAATCGCCGGCGCGGCTCGCTCCCGGGTGCGCCGCTGAGAAATTCGCCTGCTGGTTGATTGTAAAATTTTAAGCATCGCGACCGATGACGGTAGTCGTCCGTCCACTATTCATTCATCATGATTGCTCGGCGCGTTCAACTTTTGACAAATCGCGCCGTAAGGTTTGCAGGAATAGTACAAGGAGTATATGGCCGCGCCACCGACGTTAACGGCTCGCATAGGGCCGGTATGTCAAAGTCGCGTGGCATCTTCTCAACTACCGGTCCCCAATGTCCTCCGTCGTCGACCTCACGCCAAACCACTCGCCCGACCGTCGCGCTAGGCGACAGGCCGACGTTTCGGCGGCTGAGTGGGCCGCGCCCGGCCGTGACCGGCGGGGCCCGCTGCGCCCTGAAAGGCTGACTCCCACCCGCTTGAGGCTCTCGGGCCGGGTGCTGACCAGGTTCTTCCAGGCCGGCGACGCCCTGGCCTTGATCCTGGGCGGCGTCATGGCCGCGGCGCTGACCCACGGTGCCAATGTCTTGCTGATCTATGGCGGCGCGGCCGTCGCCACCTTCGCCAGCCTGCGGTTGTTCGACTGCTACAAGTTCGGTCGGCGCGAAGATCTCGCAACCCATCTCATGCGCGTGACGGTCTGCTTCGCCGTGGCGGTCGCCATGTGCTTTGCGATCCTGACCCACTTTGTTGGCGTGGTGATGCTGGCGGCCTCGCTCGGGGTCTGGACCCCGATGGCCTTCCTGGCGGTCGCCGCCGCGCACGGGGTCTGGTGGCTAAATGTCAAACGTTGGCGCGCCAACGGCCGGCTGACCCCCAACCTAGTCGTCGTCGGGGCCACCGGGGCCGCCGAACGCCTGATCGCCGCGGTTCTCGACACCCGCGAGGCCAATGTGCTGGGCGTGTTCGATGACCGCGTATCCGACAATCCGCCGCAGTTGCACGGCGTCCCGCTATTGGGCGGCACCGACGAACTGCTCGCGCACCGCATCATGCCTTACGTGGACCGGATCGTGTTGACCGTGCCCTCGGGCGCGCGTGACCGGGTGCACAACCTGCTGGAACGGCTGATCGTTCTCCCCAACGAGATCACGCTGCTGCTCGATCAGGACGGCGAGGCCGACGAAGCCGAGGCCATCGACCGGATCGCCAACATTCCGCTGACCCGCATCTCAGGCGATCAGATCGATCAGGGCAAGGCGATCGCCAAGCGCGCCCAGGACATCGTCGTCGGCTCGCTCGCCCTATTCATCGCCGCGCCGATCATGCTGATGGTCGCCGCCGCGGTGAAGCTCGACAGCCCCGGCCCGATCTTCTTCCGGCAACGTCGCCACGGTTTCAACAATGAGGAAATCGTCGTCTGGAAGTTCCGCTCGATGCGGACCGACGCCGAGGACGCCAAGGCCGCGCGCCAGATCAGCGTCGGAGACGACCGGGTCACCAAGGTCGGCGCCTTCATCCGCAAGACCAGCCTCGACGAGCTGCCGCAGCTGATCAACGTGCTGACGGGCGAGATGTCGCTGGTCGGGCCGCGTCCGCACGCCATCGGCATGAAGACCGGCCAAGTCGAAAGCTCACGCCTGGTGAGCGAGTATGCGCACCGCCACCGCATGAAGCCCGGCATGACCGGCTGGGCGGCCATCAACGGTTCGCGCGGCGCCGTCGATACGCCGGAACTGGTGCGCGCCCGGGTGGCTCTGGACGTCGAGTACATCGAGCGCCAGTCGTTCTGGCTCGACCTCTACATCATGTTCAT